>JAEEGH010000695.1_pt1 | contig 109248 bp, 93 predicted proteins | sample 9134181 | NCBI WGS metagenome assembly JAEEGH01 (sample SAMN16246544, study PRJNA631951) | gut metagenome | biome: gut microbiome; feature: rumen; material: DP-attached | host: Bos | place: Iran: Karaj | collected 2018-10
TTTTGTTCGAATGTGATAATAGTTAATGCTTTGTTATTTAATATGTTAATTACTTTACTTTATCTCATCTTACTTCTGTGCTTAAGTTTCAAAAAACATTATCTGGATTCAGCCATACAAATCCGAGGGCAAAAATAAGGAAAATACCTGAATACCTATGCTAACTATAGAATGTTTTCAACTTTTCATAAACTAATGCATTTATTACAATTGGGATATTGAAACCAAATAACTAAAAACCAATGATATATCCGACAGCAAACGACTACAAACGACTACAGTCGACTACAAACGTTTAATCAACGGATAACTCTTGACAAGTGACATAACTTTGCTGCGTAATAACTAAATATAGTATCGTTATGGAAACTCCAAAACCCACTAAAATCATCCCAAATGATGTGCAAACAGGAAACATCGAAAGCATTAAGAATGTAATCTATGAAATTCGAGGGCAAAAGGTAATGCTTGATCGCGACCTCGCTAGTATTTATGGGGTAGAGACACGAGCTCTCAATCAGGCAGTCAAACGTAATGCAGACCGATTCCCTGAGGATTTCATGTTTAAATTATCAAAAGAGGAATGGGTTGAAATTGAGATGATTAGCAATATGTCGTCACAAAATGTGATGACATCGCCACAAAAACGCCCCAAGTCAGCACTTCCTTATGTATTCACCGAACATGGTGCTGTGATGCTTGCCTCCGTATTACATAGCCCTTGTGCCATACAAATGAGCGTGATGGTGACAAGGGCGTTTATTGCAATGCGAAAGGCTATAGCAACAATGCTGTCAGTCGACCTAAAAATGGAGCAACTTTCTCATAAAGTCGATCAGTTGAACGCCTATATCGAGGAAATACTTCACGACCAGAACGACATCAATGAGCGACAGGAACAGACCAATCTGGAAATTGCCATACAAATAGAAGCCCTCAACGATGCCCTCGACCAATTAAGGGAAACAAAAACCCAACCCCGCAAGCGGATTGGTTACAAACCTGAAGAAGAATCTTAATCAAACAAACTCATCTCTCCCGTAGGTTTAATCCGCGTCTTCCCCAAGTGCTTATACGCCAAATCGGTGCACTCGCGACCACGGGGCGTGCGCATAATGAAGCCTTCCTGGATGAGGAACGGCTCACAGACCTCTTCGATGGTACCTGGGTCCTCGCCCACTGCCGTAGCGATAGTATTCACACCCACAGGACCTCCTTTGAACTTGTCGATGATGGTCGAAAGGATCTTGTTGTCCATGTCGTCGAGACCATGCTCGTCAACATTGAGGGCTTTCAAGCCGATTTTTGCGATGTCTAAGGTGATGGTGCCGTCGCCTTGGATTTGGGCGAAGTCGCGGACACGGCGCAGCAACAAGTTGGCAATACGCGGCGTGCCACGGCTGCGACGGGCAATCTCAAAGGCAGCCGTGTCATCGATGGGCACGCGCAGGATACCCGCAGAACGCTTCACGATTTTGGCCAAAGTGTGCGCATCATAGTACTCCAAGCGCAAATTGATGCCAAAACGCGACCGCAAGGGGGCCGTCAAGAGGCCACTACGGGTGGTGGCGCCAATCAAGGTGAAGGGATTAAGCGTGATTTGGATACTGCGCGCACTCGGACCGGTCTCAATCATGATGTCGATGCGAAAGTCCTCCATGGCGGAATAAAGATACTCCTCCACCACAGGGCTCAAACGATGGATCTCATCGATGAACAGCACGTCATTCGGCTCAAGGCTGGTGAGCAAACCCGCAAGATTGCCTGGCTTGTCAAGCACAGGACCTGAGGTCATCTTCATGCCAACACCCAATTCATGTGCGATGATATGCGACAAGGTGGTCTTGCCCAGACCCGGAGGGCCATGCAGCAAGGTATGGTCAAGGGCTTCGCCACGCTGTGCGGCGGCCTTCACGAAAACGCGTAGATTGTCGACCACTTGCTTCTGTCCCGCAAAGCTTTCAAACATGTCGGGACGCAAGGCGTTTTCGAGGTCTTTCTCTGCCTTCGAGAGGTGGGAAGCGTTGGCATCAAGATTACTGTTCATGGACTTGTTTTAGGTCGCAAAGATACAACTTTCGTCGGAAATTGGGATATTCTCAAAAAAATGTATCTTTGCAGCCTAAACCCATTTGATCATGAAACGCATACTCTGCCTTTCCATTTTTATCGCCATGACCGCTTTCGCCTTTGCGCAAAAACGTGGTTCTGTGCATGTTGACCAAGACAGTCGCATCGAAAGCCTCATAGCAAAGCAAAGGTCGCTCTATAAGATGGACAGTTCATTCAATGGCTATCGCATCCACATTTTCATGGAAATCGGCAATAATGCCTTGGACCATGCCCAATCCGTCAAGGCGCAATTTGAGCATGCCTTCCCCGACATTCCCATCTATCTGACCTATTCCGAACCTTATTTCCGCCTGCGCGCCGGCGACTTTCGCAACCGCGTCGAAGCCGAAAAAGGCCTGCGTCGCATCAAGCCTCGGTTCAAAGAAGCCTTTGTCACTGCAGACAGGATCTATAGGCCCAGGTTTAATAACAGTTCAAAGAATGCTGAATGAAGAATTAGGAATGCTGAATGGGCATTCTGCATTCCTAATTCCGTATTCCTAATTCAGATACGCTTCCACATTTTGCACCACAATTCCCAACCGCAGGACGAATGCCTCCTCGGTGGCAAAACCGATATGGGGCAGCATGATGAGATTAGGGGCATCAAGCAAGGGATTGTCTTGTTTCAAAGGCGGTTCAACGCCATAAACATCTGTAGTCGCGCCAGCTATCTTCCCTTCTTTCAGGGCATTGGCCAAGGCCTTCTCATTCACCACAGGACCGCGTGCCGTATTGATTAAAACGGCGCTCGACTTCATCAAGTCAAAATCCCTCTCGGTAATGAAATCGCGAGTGCCGGCATTCAAAGCGATGTGAAGCGTGACGATGTCGGATTCCCTCAACAAGGTCTCCTTGTCCACAAAGGTCACGCCTTCGACTTGCTTCGGCGTACGGTTCCAAGCCAACACTTTGCAACCAAAGGCATTCGCCAACTTGGCCACACGCTGGCCGATGTTGCCCATGCCAATGACACCGATGGTCTTGCCGCCTATCTCACGCCCTGGCATGATGCCCTTGCGGTTGCACTGACGTGTAATCGTATCGTTTTCTATCACTTTTCGGTAAACATCAATCATCATGGCGATGGCAAGTTCCGCCACCGCCTCGGTGCTGTAGCCCGCCGCATTCTTCACCACGATGCCACGACGCTGGCATTCCTCCATGTCGATATGATCCAAACCCGTGAAGGCGATAGAAAGCATCTTCAGGTTAGGGCAAGCATCAAGAAAATCCTTGCGCAGCGGGATGTTGCTCTCGATGATGACGTCGGCGCCTTCTGCGCGGCGTTTCAATTCGTCAAGGTCTTCGTTGCGGTCGGGATAGATGACCACCTCGTGCCCCCCCCTTTTCAGACCCTCGCAAGCCACTTCAATCTGCTGGACTTTTAAGCCCAACGGTTCCAAAAAGACGATTTTCATGGTTCCATCATTTTAGCCATTATGTCCATAGATTCACTTCAGATTTTGAGGGCGTGTCATACCGAACCTAAATGGCGAGCGTATCTATGCCTTCAAAATCCTCAGATTGACATGGACATTATTTAGCGGCAATCATTTCGATTTCGACCAAAGCCTTCTTGGGAAGCTCTTTCACGGCGAAGGCGGCACGAGCGGGATAGTCACCCTTGAAATACTTGCCATACACGGCATTCATTTCACCAAAATAACTCATGTCTGCAAGATAGCACACGGACTTCACAACGTTATCGAAGGTGCATCCGGCTTCGTTGAGGATGGCCTCAAGGTTTTTCATGCTCTGCTCAGTCTGGGCGGCAACACCCTCAGGCATCTCGCCCGTTTCAGGATTTATAGGAAGCTGACCCGAAATGAACACCATTCCGTTGGCCTCAATGGCCTGACTGTAAGGCCCAATGGCGCCCGGGGCCTTCGTTGTAGCAATCACTTTTTTCATTGTTGATAATTTTAATGGTTTTATTGGGTGCAAAAATAGGAAAAATATTACCTTTGCAAACTGAAAACGAAGTGAATAATTTCTTGCGCCATGTCAACCTTCAAGAATATCTTACGCAAACTCAACAACCGCTATATATATGCCACCGTGCTTTTCCTCCTTGTCTATTTGGTCATCGACCAGTTCAATCTTCCCGAGCAACTCAGGCTAAAAAAGGCGCTGGACGACCAAAAACAGCAAATCGAATATTACGAAAATGAGATTTCAAAAAGCAAAGAGTACCTCGACGACTTGCAAAACGACACCGCAACGATGGAAAAAGTGGCGCGCGAGCAATACCTGATGAAACGCGATAACGAGGTCATCTACCTAATCGAAACGCAAGAATGAGAACCTCCATCGGCATAAAGGCATTTCTGCTCCTTTTCTTCTCTTTCTATGCGGTCCACACATTGTTCGCTCAACATACGCTAAGCGGCAAAGTCACCGACGAGCGCAACCGTCAACCGCTAGCATTCGTCAACGTGGTCGTCAACGAGGGATTGCAAGGCGTCATCACCGATATCGACGGCAAATATGAAATCGTTGCCAACGAACCTATCCTAAAAGTCAAATTCTCGTCAATCGGCTATGAACCCAAGGAAATCGAACTACAATCCAACCAGAAGAAATGCAACGTCGCCTTGACCCCCAAGACTTTTGAACTCAACGAAGTGACCGTGGAAGCTGGCGAGAACCCAGCCCATCGCATCATCGACAGCCTGATGGCCCACCGCCGCGCCAATAACCCCAATTCGTTGGAGTCGTATCGCTACAAAATCTACGACCAGATGGTCTTCACCGTCGACAGCACCGAGTTGGGCAACGCCTTGACGCAGCAGCAAGAAGGCGGTGCCTTACAGATGTTCGACAGCATCCTGCAAAAGAGCGACTTGATGGTGATGGAGACCGCCTCGGAAGTGCTTTTCAAATCGCCCGACCGCAAGTTGCAAAACGTGCTCGGAACCAGAATCGCCGGCATGAAGAACCCCACTTTCGTTTACTTGGTCAACAGCATGCAAAGTGTCAGCTTCTACGACGAAACCGTCAATATCACTGGCAACGACTATGTGAACCCTATCAGCCGAGGCAGCAAGACGCACTATTTCTTCACTTTGGAGGCGGTCAACCCCATTGGGCAAGGCGACTCGCTTTATGTCATCTCTTTCCACCCCATGCGCGGCAGCAACTTCAACGGTCTTCGCGGCACCATGACCGTCAACAGCGACGGTTGGGCCCTACAGAGCGTCAAAGCCTCGCCCAACGAACAAGGCGGAATGTTTGTCGCCGACATCCAACAACTCTACCAAAAGGTGGAAGGCCAATGGTTCCCAAAACAACTTAACACCAACTTGAAGTTTCCAGGCATCATGGCGGAAGTGGATGGCACTACTTTGTCGATGGTCGCCATCGGAAAAAGCTATCTTACCGACATCGAAATCAACCCAGAGCTCAGCAAGCGGCAGTTCTCCGACATCGAAATCAAAGTGGATCCCGACGCTGGCTACCGCGACGAGACCTTCTGGGATGCACGCCGCATCGACTCGCTCACCGAGCGCATCAAGGCAACTTACATCCTCGTCGACTCGCTCACCGAAGGCACCGACATCTTCGACCGCGCACTGGGACTCACCGACAAATTGCTGAACGAGTCCGCCTTGCCGATTGGCATTTTTAACTTAGACCTTGACAACCTAGTCAACATCTCAGGCACTCGAGGCCTTTATTTCGGTCTTGGAATCAGCACCAACGACCGTCTCTCACGCTGGTTCAGCGCCAACGGTTTTTTCGGTTATTGGACGAAAATCAAGAGCATGGACTACGGAGGCGGCATGACACTGAAACTCAACCGACAGCGGCAAATGGAACTCCGTTTCCAATACTCCCACAAGTCAGAGCCCATCGGTGAATTTGGCGGAATGCTTGAAAAAGAGAGCGGTTCTTTTTTCTCCACATCGAACTACAAATATACATTCTACGAAAACATACACTCGCGCCGCAACCGTTTCGATGTCATCTACTCCACACGCTTTGCCCGACACTTCAAGGCGTATCTCAACCTCAGTACTAGCCACAAATGGTATAACACCAACTATTTCCATATTCCCACCGACTCGTTGACTGAAGGTCGGTTCACCATTGCCGAGGTCAAATTGAGGTTCGTCTACAACGAGAAATTCCTCAGCACGCCGCAAGGGTTGCGCTCGTTAGGCACCACCGCCCCCATCGTGTGGTTTTCCTACCAACACGCCTTCCCCAACATATTAGGCAGCCAGTATGAATATGACCGCTTCAAGTTCGAGGTCTCCAAGAATTTCTACACGCATTACATTGGCGTCTCAAAAGTCCTACTGCAAGCCGGATATGCCACCGAGTCGTGCCCTGTGGCAGAGACATTCAATATCCTAGGCACTTACGACCGCTTTGGTCTTTATTCGCCTGGCAGTTTCAGCACCATGCGTTTAGACGAGTTTTTCTGCGATCGTTTTGTTGCGCTCTATCTCAGCCACAACTTCAACGGAATGCTCTGGAAAACGGACTCCCAATGGTTCAAGCCAGAACTCACCATCGCCACCAACATCGGATGGGGCGACATGCGACGCGCAAATGCTTATCCCAACAAGACCTTCAAGACGATGGAAAGAGGTTATTTTGAGAGCGGTTTTGTCGTTGATGGGATACTCTCCTCTCCCCTCGCCAAAGTCGGAGCGGGCGTATTTTATCGCTATGGTCCCTATAGCCTGCCCAAAGTTTGGGACAACTTCGCTTGGAAATGGAGTGCCGTCATAGAATTCTAACAACCATGAAAAGACTTGCCATACTATTCGGAATCATCGGTTTGCTAGCCTCATGCGACCCACAACCAAAGAAAATAACACTGCAAGGCGAGGCCCAAGGCTCGTATTATGCCATCACCTATTTCGACGAACAGGAGCGTAATTTCCAACATGAAATCGACTCTATTTTCCATGCCGTAGACGTGTCGGTCAACCTATGGGTCGACACCTCGGTCATCTCGAAAGTCAACCGCAACGAAGATGTCACGCTTGACAGCATCTTTGTCGACAATTTCCGCATTGCGCAAAAGGCGGCTGCCCTGTCGGACGGATATTTCGACCCCACTATCTCGCCCATTGTGGCTGCTTGGGGCTTCAGCTACAAGCATGGCGACAGCATCACACCCCAACTCATCGACAGCCTGAAGCAATTGGTCAACTACCACAACATCCGGATAGAAAACGGAAAAGTCATCAAAACCAACCCTGCCATGGCCTTGGACTTCAACGCCATTGCCCAAGGTTACACTTCCGACCTGATTGCCTCGTTTTTAGACAGTCGAGGCATCAAAAACTACTTGGTCGACACGGGTGGTGAGATTATGGCCCGTGGCGGCAAACCCAACGGGCAACCTTGGATTGTAGGCATCGAGAAGCCAGCTGAGAACTGGGACTCAGAGCAGGTGGTACACACCCGTGTTGCCATACGCGACAAAGGCTTGGTCACCTCGGGCAGCACCCGAAAATACGTAGAGCGCAACGGAAAACGCTATTCCCATTGCATCAACCCAAGGACTGGCTATCCTGTGGAACATCAAGTGCTTAGCGTAACAGTAATGGCCAACAGTTCTGTTTGGGCTGACGCCCTTGCCTCTATCTGCATGGTGATGGGGATGGAACCTTCCTTGGAACTGATTAAAACCATGGAAGATGTTGAAGCCTATTACATTTATGTGAACGACAAAGGTGATTTGGAGACCTTTGCCACAGAAGGATTTAGCGTTCTAGATTAAATATCAATATGGAAAAAGAAGAAAACAAAAATGAAGAATCTACTGGAGTGAATTTGTATGAGATCTCCGGTGGTCCTGATGCTTATGTGTTAAGCAACAGACAAAATCCTAAAGGTGCCTTCGGATTGCCCCTAGAATATGGAGAAGCAAATCAAACAAACCATCCAGCGCCCCAAGAAGTCGAGGAAACACAAGACAAAGCCCAGTCAGATGGACCGGTGTGTCCAATGTGCGGCAATGCCATCATTGGAGACATGAAATTCTGCTGTGAATGTGGAGCTAAACTTAATTGATGCACCAAAGACTCTCAACTCATAACGCGTCTATCTGTCATGAAGACACCTATATTGGGAAATCACTTGACCTAGAAAGAGGCATTGAGAAAAAGAAAAATCCCTAACTCGTTGATTATTAGAGTTAGGGATTGGGAATTGTAGTACTCCCGCAGGGGGTCGAACCCTGGACACCCTGATTAAGAGTCAGGTGCTCTACCAACTGAGCTACGGAAGCATCGTTTTGTGGGTGCAAAAGTACAACCTTTTTCAATACGATGGAACTTTTTCAACAACTTTTTTTTCATAAGTATATTATCTTATTGAAAAACAATAGTTTGAAAAACAACAAAAGCATCACTAAAACATCATCTTTGCCCCACAAAAACTGCCCAACCTTAACAAAAATATAGTATTTTTGCGGTCCAAAAAAGACCGAAAAACCAATGCGGAAAAAAGATACCAAAACCAAGAGCAGCAACCCTCTTTGGCACAACGACATCACCACGCTTCTGTTGCGCCTTGTGCCAGTTTATGTCATAATGGCTATCCTTCAAGTGGCCTTTTACATGATTGACAAACCTTATTTGGGACATATCTCTGGTTTGGGCGAAACTTTGAGCATCACACAAGGCGCGCTGCGCTTTAACCTTATGTCGCTGCTCTTGGCCAATGCCCCTTTCATATTCCTCTCCATCCTGCCATTCCGCCTCCGTGAGCGGCGCTGGTATCAAGGCATCCTTTTCGTCATCTACTTGATCACCAATTCCGCCGTCATCATCATGAACACGGCTGACATCATTTATTTCACCCACACCATGAAGCGTCTCACCCTTGAGGACACCCATTTTGCAAGCAATAGCAACAACCTGCCCATCATCTTTGACTTCATCACACACAACCTGCCTGTCATCATCATCGCACTCGCTCTCATTGGTCTGCTCATCTACAGCTGGCACTACATAAAATACCATCCCACACGCGTCGAAAACAACCGACGCTACTACCTTGTCACCTCCATTGCCGCCTTGGTGGTCGCTGCCTTGGTCGCCTGTGGACTGCGTGGCACATTCAATCCCACCAAACCATGGACCAAGATGAGCGAGGCAGCAAACTACTCGCCTGAAAAGACTTGGCTCACCCTCAGCAATCCCTACTGTTTCTTCCGCTCTCTCGACAAGGAGACCGAATACGACAACGTGCAATACTTCAGCGCCGAGGACTGCCATCGCATTTTCAGTCCAGAGCACCGTGTCGACAGCATCAAAAACAACCTAGGCCAACGTAACGTGGTGGTGTTTATCATGGAAAGTTTCAGCAAGGAGCATTCAAAATACCTCTGCCCCGACCTCTATGGCAACGAACCAGGATGCACGCCCTTCCTCGACTCGCTAATGCAGGAAGGCTATACCTTCACACACGCCTACGCCAATGGCATGAAGTCGATTGAAGCCATCCCTGCCATCTTCGCCTCCATCCCCTCGTTCAGGACTTCTTTCGCCACTATGCCCGAGACTTTTGGAGAGTTTGAGGCCATGCCCGAGATACTGGCCAAGCAAGGTTACGAAACAGCGTTCTTTAGCGGCAGCGAGCGTAATTCCATGGGGTTCGAGGAAATGGCACAAAGATTCGGCGTCAAGAAGTGCTATTGCCGCGAAGAATACGAAAGCGTCTATCCGGTAAACGACAGCACAATAGAACCTTTCTGGGGCGTCTACGACATGCCGTATTTCCTATTCATGGCAGATGAAATCAATAAGATGCAGGAACCTTTCTTCGCCTCGGTCTTTAACCTTACTTCGCACCATCCCTACCGCGTTCCGCCCGACTATGCCGACATCGTGCCTCAGGGGCACAACCCCGAACAACGCGTGGTGACATATACCGACATGGCTTTCCGCGCCTTTTTCGAACGCGCGAAGACGGAACCATGGTTTTGCAACACCGTCTTTGTCTTCGTGGCCGACCATGTGGCACCGCTTGCCTATGATCCTCAAACACGTAGCACCATGAAAGGCCGCTCGTCCATCATCCAATTCCTTTACACGCCTGATGGGTCTTTGCAAGGCACAGACAGTTCCACTGTACAACAACTCGACCTTATGCCCACCCTCTTAGGACTTCTTGGCAACAAAGAACCCTACTTCGCCTTCGGCCGCGATGTGTTCAACGAACCACAACGGCAACCCGTCGCCTTCAATTGCATCAACCAGATGTACCAATGCATCACCGACTCGACGACGTTTTATTTCGACACCGAAAAAGTCGTGAAGACCATTGACGGGAAACCAAAAAACGAAGATGAAGACTTCCTAAAGGCAGTATTACAGAACTATGCCGAGAGTCTCAAAAAGAAGAGCTATACAATAGAATAGCCTTACGACACAAACCAAGCCTTGAACTCTGCCACACGAGCCTTGCTGACGATGACCTTTTCGGGCGTCTCGACAGTCAGATTGACAGCCAGCTTGTTGCCAAACCAAACGGACACATCCTTCACCGCGTTGCGCGAGATCAGGAACTGGCGATTGGCACGGAAGAACAATTGCGGGTCGAGTTGGGCCAAAATGTCGTCCAATGTCTGATTCATGTAATAAGTCTTGTCGTCGAAAGTGACTAGCTTAACCGTCTTGGTGTCAATATAAGCATAGGCGATCTCGCTTGTAGGCAACGGCACCAGCTTGTCGCGCTCAGGAAGCAAGAAGCAACTCTTAAACTTTGGCTTTGCCCCCAACTGCTTCAGCAAAACTTCGAGTTGTTGCTGTTCGAGGCTTCTGCTCGACAAGTTGCGGTATTTTGCGACGGCACGCTCCAAAGCCTCCTTACTGATGGGCTTCAACAGATAGTCGATGCTGTTCACCTCAAAAGCTTTCAAGGCGTATTCATCATAAGCCGTGGTGAAAATGACCGGACAGGTGACAGTAACTCGATCAAAAATGGCAAATGACGATCCATCGGCCAAATGAATGTCCATGAAGATAAGGTCAGGCATGGCATGTTGACTGATCCAATCAACACTATCCTCAATCGACTCAAGCACGCCAACGATTTCGGTATCCGGGCTGACTTCTCCAAGAAGCTTCTTGAGCGTCTTCGCAGCCATCATTTCGTCTTCAATAATTAGAGCTTTCATGGTTCATTCGATTTGTTTAAGGGGCAAAGTTACACTAAAAATCTTTCCATCATCAAAAATTTCAACATTTTCGTTCCATTTAATGCGATATCGCTCCGAAAGGTTGGCCAAACCTATGCCTGTCCCATCTTCTTTTCCAATCTTGGGTTGAATCTTATTACTGATTACTAAATGATTTTCATCATCAGTCATAATATTGATGGTGAGAGGTTGTTTTGATGAGATGACGTTGTGCTTGATGGCGTTTTCTATCAAACCCTGGATGGAGAGAGGCAAGACATGATAGTTGTCGTATTTTTCATGGTCGATATGATGGTCGAAAACGAGATTGTCGCCATAGCGCATCTTCATCATCCTGCAGTAGGAGCGTACACACTCAAGTTCTTGTGACAAGGTCACCACCTCTTCATTCTTAAGGGTGTAACGCAACACAGTCGACAGCTGGTGGACAAAGTCGCCTGCCTTGTCGACGTCAACGTCAATCAATGCCTTCAGGGTGTTCAGTGAGTTGAAAAGAAAATGCGGATCCATTTGGGTCTTCAGGGTCTCATAGCGCGAGTTCAGGTTCTCGGCACGAAGCGTCTCGTTCTCAACTGCTATTCGCTTTTGTTGATAAAGCGACCGCTGCAAATAACTGAACACAAAAGCAATGGAGACCAAAGTAAAATCGCCCAGCATTCCCCTGCTGACATATCCAATCAACGAACGGGGAACAGGACCATAAGGCCAAATATACAATTGGATAAGCGTACACAATGAACTTAGGAAACCTGCAATCAACAGCGTTCCCGCAATATTAATCATCAATTCATTGCGTCGCAACGCAAAATGCCGCCCCATAATCTTTCTGTTGTAAAGAAACACCGACAAGATCATCAGGAAGGTAAATGGCACATTAAACAGCAAAATATGTGAAAACTTCGGCTTGTCGAATTTGTAACCCGGTTGGAACCTTTCTGCCTGAAACAAGCCAGGAAAGTTTCGTTGAAATGCCCCAAAGACATATTCATTGGAACCTACCACATGCTCTTTCTCACGTTCAAACTCTTCCTGCTCGTCTGCATTGGCAAATGAAGGCCTGCCAAAATAATGGCTCAGCGCAAACAAGGAATAATAGCCTATCGTTATGGCGAGCGTCATCATAACAATTCGCTTCAGCGATAGGTAATTGTCGACTTCGTTCATTTTTATGTCTTTCATGGCAAAACGAGCTTATTCATATCTCAACGCATTAATCGGGTCGGTGCGCGAGGCCTTCAAAGCGGGGAAAAAGCCCGAAATGAGACCGAGGATGGCGCACGACACAAAAGCGACGACCATCCACAACACATTAACCACAAAGGGCAACGACATGACCATCGATGCTCCATAGGAAAGCAACAAGCCAAACAACATGCCAATGACACCTCCTATGAGACTTAGGATAATGCTTTCGGTGAGAAACTGCATCAGGATGGCCGAGTTCTTGGCGCCAATCGACATGCGCAAACCGATTTCCTTGGTGCGCTCCGTGACGGTGACATACATGATGTTCATGATGCCGATACAACCTACCAGCAACGAAATCAATGCGATGGCGACCAAAACTGTGGTAATCATACCCGTCATCGACGACATCATCTCTAACATCTCCTGCTGAGTGCGCACTTCAAAATCGTTGTCGCCCCCTTCGGGAATCTTGTGCGAGACCCTCAAGATGCTTTCTATCTCTTCCACGGCTGCTTCGGCCACGTTTTCCGATGCCGCTGAACACACGATTTGCTGAATGTAGTCGACACCTAGCATTCGTTTCTGCACTGTGCTGTAAGGCATCACTACGAGGTCGTCCTGGTCCATGCCCATGCTGTTCTCGCCTCGTTCTTTCAAAGTGCCAATCACCTTAAAAGGCATATTGCCTACACGAATCGTCTTTCCTATGGGATCTTCGCCGTCGTCGAAAAGATTCTCCACGATGGTTTGGCCTATCAAGCCTACCTTAGCGTATTTCTTCACGTCGTCATCGGTAAAGTTGACGCCGGTGGCAATCTCGTATTTTCTAATCTCCAGATAGTCAGGCGACCCACCATACACCGTACCCGACCAGTTTTTGGAACCATTCACCAACTGTCCCCCGCTGTTGACCACTGGACTGACCATGGTAACATTTTTGGCATTTTTGGCAATCAGTTCACAGTCCCTAACCTTAAGCGACTGCACATTGCTTGAGCCCATGCTGACGCCACCGCGCCTTTGGTTGGCACGCATGACCATAATGAGGTTGGTGCCCATGTCGGAAAGTTGGTTGGCAGTGCTTTGCTTCAACCCCTCACCCAGGTTGACCACAGCGATGACGGCAGCAATGCCGATGACAATGCCCAGCATGGAAAGGGCCGAGCGCGTCTTGTTGCGCAACAGGGCTTTCGCCGAAATCCTTATGAGGTTCAGTATATCCATATTAGTAATCGTTTTCTATGGGCAAAGCCGCAAGGGCTTCCGCCGCCGATTTGGTAGACACTATCTCATCACGGAGGATATGACCGTCGCGCAAGAATATCGTTCTACTGGTAAACACCGCAATATCAGATTCGTGTGTCACAAAAGCGATAGTCTTGCCCTGCTCATGCAAACTCTGGAAAAGACTCATGATTTCGTATGAAGTGCGTGTGTCAAGGTTACCCGTAGCCTCATCGGCCAAAACGATAACCGGGTCATTGACCAAAGCACGGGCAATAGCCACTCTCTGCTGTTGGCCACCCGAGAGTTGGTTGGGCATATGCCCCATACGGTCTTTCAATCCGACTAGTTCCAAGGCATGCCTTGCCATCTCATGGCGCTCGCGGTGCGACACCTCCGGATTATATACCAAAGGCAGTTCGACGTTCTCCAATGCCGATGTGCGTGGCAAGAGGTTGTAAGACTGAAACACAAAACCAATCTTGCGGTTGCGAATTTCAGACAACTCGTTTTTGGTCCGCTCACGCACCGAGATGCCATCAATGAAATATTCACCCGAAGTAGGTTGATCAAGACAACCAAGGATATTGAGGAGGGTTGACTTGCCGCTGCCTGACGAGCCCATAATGCTCACGAACTCGCCTTGGCAAATGTCGAACGACACACCCTTGAGAGCATGCACCTCCTCACTGCCAACGACGAACGTACGCTTGAGGTTCTCAACCTTGATGATGGATTGTCGCTCATTCATAACGTCAGTCGTTATTTTTTCTGTTGCTGGTTGTTGTTCCTGTTCCTGCCAGGAGGACTAGGCATGAAGGGATTCTCGCCTTTCTTCACTTCCTTCTCCTTCGCCACAAATTGCGCCGAAAGCACCACTGAGTCACCTGCTTGCACCCCTAGTTCTATAATTTTATAAGCACCGTCGGTCATGCCTGTTTTTACGGGACGCGGCATCATTTGGTCGCCGTTTTTCAACCACACAGTAGCTCTATTATTAGTTGACGTCAACTCTTCTTCTTGCATTTGTGGACGTTCCTGGCTTTGACCTTCTGGCTTTTCTGGTTTTCGTAAAGCCTTCAACACCTGTTCGTCGGGCGTGAAGTTGAAGGCCTCGGCGGGTACAGCCAAACCTGTCTGTTCCTCTGTGACGATGGTCACACTGGCGGTCATGCCAGGGAACAGTTTCTGGTCAGGGTTGGGTGCATCAATGATGACTGTATAAGTCACTACGTTGCTTGTCGTGATGGGTTTCATGCGAATCTGGTTCACGGTGCCATCAAACACGTCGTTCATATAGGCATCAACAGTAAAAGTCACACGTTGCCCTGTCTTCACTTGTCCGATGTCAGCCTCATCAACGTCAGCCTCCACCTGCATCTTTGTCAGGTCGTTGGCCAAGGTAAACAAGGTAGGCGTACTAAATGAGGCAGCCACCGTCTGACCCACTTCCACAGCGCGGTCAAGCACAATGCCATCGATGGGCGAGTAAATCTCGGCATAAGCCAAATCGACCTTGGCCTGGTCATAGGATGCTTGAGCATTGCGTTTGCTCATCTGGGCCTGAGTGTAACTGTTTTGTGCTTCCTGGTAGGCAGCCAACGTTGCAGCGTTCGCCTCGTAAAGCTGTTTGGTGCGTTCATAGGTCAACTTGGCATAGTTGAGTTGGCTCTCAGCAGAAGTGAGACTGGCTTTGGCACGACTCAAACTCTGGTTGAGCGTCTGCTTGTCCAGTTCGGCCATCAACTGGCCTTTCTTTACCACATCGTTGAAGTCAACGTATATCTTCTCCACCTTGCCCGAAACCTGCGTGCCGACCTCAACAGTCTCCACTGGTTCAATAGTGCCCGTAGCAGTGACGGTGTTCTCGATGGTATATTCCTCCACCACATGAGTGCGAATGACCAATTCCTTGTTCGCTGATTTTGTTGCCTTGATAATCAGAATGGCCGCCACCGCCAGGACGACGATGCCAAGGACAACCAACCATATTTTCCTTTTTTTCTTCATATATTGTATTTTTCGATTTTCGTTTTTTTCTTGCGGCTGCCCAATCCCCTTTGGAAGGGGAAATTGTGGCAGCCTTACAACTCTAAACTTATAATACTATCTTTTTGCCCATGTAAATATCCAGCATTTTGCGTTGCATCACTAGGGAATACTTCTTTTGTATGTATGAATTAAGGGCATTCAGATAGTTGTTCTGTTGCTGCAGCAACTCCACCGTGGTGATGGTGCCATATTGATATTGGATGTTGTATGCATTAAAACTCTTGCTATAGGCATTTTCTTTCACCTGGGCCACCTTATAGGCATTGTAGGCCGACAACACGCCCCGATAGGTTTGCACAACCATTTGCCGCACACTCAACTGCGACTGTTCATAGTCGAGTTGGGCCTGCTCCAAGGCGATACGGCTTTTCTTCACATTAGCTTTGGTTTGGCCACGACTGTAGATGGGGATGCTCATCGACACGCCCACTGATTCAGTAGGAGTGCCATACCATTTTTTGTTGCCATCGCCATCAAACGAAAGCACGCCCATGCCTACATTGGCATTTGCTGAAATAGAAGGAAAATAGTTGCCTCGCGCCAAGTCAACACTCTTCTCCGCCATGCGAATGTCATAGTCCCCAATACGCAAGTCTGGCATATATTCCATTGCAAGGCTGATGGCCTCTTCCTCTGTCGGCAACGACTCTTTCAGGTCGTCGAGATCTTCAGTATAGGGGGCAACAATCTCCAAATCATCGGTTGGATTCATTGAAAGCAACACCTTCAGGTCCAACAAGTTATTCTCGATATTGATGCGTGTGTCAACCACGTTGTTTGAGTCGCTATAATACTGCGCCTCCAACAGCAGAAAGTCACTCTCAAGGATGGATCCCAACTTGTAGCGCACGCGACCTTGGTTCAACTGCTCACGACTAGTGTTAAGCACCTCCTGCTGATAATTCAACAGATCTTGGTTACCAAGTATGGTGACAAAGCTTTGCAGGATCTGAGCTGTCAGTTGGTTATCATAACGCTCAAGCTGCACTTCGTTACGCTCCATGCTAAGGCGGTTTTGCTCAATGGTGTTGTTGATGTTGCCACCTTGGTATATAGTCACCGACGAACCTACGCCCACATTGCCCGAAGTTGACCAACCATTTTCATTGTTCGAGAAGTTCTGTCCAAACGAAGCACTCACATTGGGCAAGCGTTGCTGTTTCGACTGCTCATAGGTAGTCTTCAAAGACTGCCCCGTCAGTTCCATCGACTTGCGTTCATAGCTGTTGGCGTAAGCGAAACGCAGGCAGTCCTCCAACGAGAAACGATAGGATTGATGCTCTTGGGCCCATCCTGCAAAACCCAAACCCAAGAGAAACAATAATACCAATATGCTCTTTTTCATCCTCATAACTCAATAATAATGAACTGCAAAAATAGAAAAAGCATTGACGAAAAAAAATGAAAAAATTGTATTCTTTCAAGTTTTTTGTATTTTTGCGGTATCTAAAAGAAAATGACACTATAGGTTTTTGTTGAGCAAAGAAATATCCAATCAACTTATAACTAACTAAAACTTAAAAAGTTATGAAGACAAGTAACAAATTCTTTGCCGAATTGTTCGGCACGTTCGTTTTGGTGTTTGGCGGTTGCGGTACCGCTTTGTTTGGCCATGTTGGTTTCCTTGGCGTAGCCATTGCCTTTGGTCTCACCGTGGTAGCCATGGCCTATGGCATTGGTCACATCTCTGGTGCCCACCTCAACCCTGCCGTCAGTTTCGGCGTCTTCGTCAACGGTCGTATGACCTTCAAAGAGATGATTATCTATTGGGTAGCCCAGTTCATTGGTGGTATCATTGCTGGCGCTTTGCTGTTAGCCATTTGGAATGCCATCGGTGGCGGTGCCACTGGCGTGTTTGCTGCTAACGGTTTTGGTGAAGCCTTCCAGAAAGCCACTGAAAGTGCCGATCCCGTAACTGGAAAAATGGTAACAGATTACGCAAACATCACGATGTGGGGTGCCTTCCTCGTTGAAGCTCTGCTGACCTTCGTGTTCTTGATGGTCATCCTCGGTGTAACCGACGACCGTCATGCCAACGGCAAGTTCGGTGGTCTGGCCATCGGTCTCACCCTGGTGCTTATCCACCTCATCAGCATCCCGTTGACCAACACTTCTGTCAACCCCGCTCGTTCTCTCGGCGTTGCCTTGTTCTCCAAGTGCGAAGGTTGGAACGCCATGGGGCAAGTGTGGCTCTTCATCGTGGCTCCATTGGTCGGTGCCTGCCTCGCTGGTCTGGTTTACAAATGCATCGGTGGCTGCAAGAAAGAGAAATAATTCGAACAGCATCACTTAATTAAAGTATTTGGGCCGTTTCATTCGCTGGCGACACCGGCAAATGAGACGGCTCTTTCAATTCACACAAACCTATCCTTATGAAAAAGACACTACTATTGCTTGCCCTCTTCTCACTATCGTTTAGCCTTGTTGCACAACGACCTGCCACACGGGCCTTCATCGACGAAGACGGCGTCATCAAAACCGAAAGCGTACTCACCCAACTGCCACCAGCAAGTCGCGATGCCTTGACACCCATGCCAGGCTTCCCACTGAGTTTCAGTTCCAACACCACCTACAAGCCCATGCGCGGGCTGGCACTTGCCGACCTTAACAACGACGGCGCCGACGAGATCATCCTTTGCCACAACGAGGAAATCAATGTCATTGACGGGCAAGGCAACACGCTTTGGACCCAACCTTTGGTCGGAGGAATGGCCCAGTATCCTGCTGCTGTCGGCGATATCGATGGTGACGGTACCCTTGAAATTGTGGCACTCACCGCTTACGGCAATGCCCGTGGCGGCATCAACATTTTCGATGCTTCAGGCAACGTCTTGATGACTACGGTCACTAACAACAACCCGCTCATCTGCGCTCCCGTATTGGCAGATCTCAACAACGACAGTATCTTGGAGATCATCTTCTGCGGTCGAGGAAAAGCCTCGGCCAGTATCTCTGCTGGCATCCATGCATGGAACCTACAAGGCGAAGAAATCGAAGGCTTCCCCTTCGAAATGCCTTCAACACCTGCCTTCACGCCTACCTTGGCCGACATCGACGGCGACGGTTTCCTTGAGTTGTTCGTTTCAACGACCTCCGCTTTGTATTGTGTCAGTCATACTGGCGAAGAGATGTATAAGGTGGACAGCGAAGAAGCCTACAAATACTCCTATCAATCGCCGCTTGTGGTTGACTTCGAAGGCGATGGCAACTTGAGCATCGTTGGGGCCTGCCATGGCGACAACCCGCACCATTATGTGCGCGATGCCCACACAGGCGAGTACCAAGCTGGATGGCCTAAACCCGTCTCCTACTGGACCTACTCCGCCCCAACGGTGGTCAAAAATGGCGAAGAATACGCCATCTTCATGGGCGCCTCTGGCGAAGGCAGCGTGTTCTACCAATACGACATGAACGGTAATGTGGCCCCTGGATTTCCGCTCAACCTAAGTGCAGGCATCGAAGGTTTCATTTCCGTGGCCGACATCGACGGCGACAGCGAAAACGAAATCATCACCGACTTTAACCTGATGGATGGCGAGCAAGGCTACATCCGCGCTTGGGAGATGGACGGCACCGAGGTGACCGAGGGCTTCCCACTCCGCCCGCAAGGCCTATCCTATATGAACGGTGCAAATTTCGGCGACATTGACGGCGACGGCAACCTTGAAATTGTCACTTTGACCTATGTCCAGAACTTCTCGCCTGACGACCCCGTCTATGTCACTGCCTACGCGCTGAATCAACCCGTTAAAAACCTTGTTTTCGGCACCTACAAAGGCAGCAACGACCGCATGGGCTGGATTCGGGAAGAAGAGATAGTCGTCAGTTGCAATCCTGTCCGCGAATTGGAGGCAGAAACCGGTGGTGACGTATCCCAAGTGTATCTGCACTGGACCGAACCCGAACCTGGTTCGACAGGCAACCTGTTAGGCTACCTCGTCCAAAAAAACGGCGAACTCTTGACTGAAATATTGGAAACGCCCGAGTATTTGGACACCGAAGTAGAGTTCTTTGAAACCTACGAATACGTCGTCATCGCCGTGTTCGACGACAACTGTGAGTCGGCCTGCGCTCCACTGTCGATAGAGGTAATTCCTGATGCCGTCACTGAATACAGCAAGGAAGCCAAGGTCTATCCAAACCCCGCCCAGAACATGCTTCACGTCGAAGGTGCTGGCCTCACTGAAGTAGAGGTGTTCAACATCATGGGCCAAAGCGTGCTGAACATCAACGAAAACTTCGAGGCCATAGGCATCAGCCACCTGCAAAATGGAGTCTATTTTATCCGCATCAAGAATACCGAAGGAGAAAAGACCGTGAAATTAGTCGTTGAGAAGTAAGATGGCTGGCATATACATCCATATTCCTTTCTGCAACTCGAAATGCGCCTATTGCGGATTCTATTCGCTGCCGTCATTGAAGTTGAAAGATTACTTCTTGGAGGCATTGAAGGCGGAGATTGTTGGGCGAAGGGATTACCTAAAGCAAAGGAGTCATTGCGGGCATGACCCGCAATCTCCTTCGCTTATGGAAAGCCATTACAATCCGCCCATCCAAACCCTCTATTTCGGTGGCGGCACCCCTTCCCTGCTCTCCATTGACGAAATCGGCGACATCCTCCACCTTATTAAAGATACGTACGCCGTTGCCGAAAACACCGAAATCACCCTTGAGGCCAACCCCGACACACTGTCATTGGAATACCTCGAAGGGTTGCGACAACTTGGAGTCAACAGACTCAGCATCGGCATCCAGAGCTTTTTCGACAACGACTTGAAGTACCTCAGCCGTCGCCACGACTCACGACACGCGCAACAATGCATCGATTGGGCCAAACAAACCGGTTTCGAAAACATCAGCATCGACCTCATCTATGGACTGCCGACTTCCAACGCCGAGCAATGGAACCAGAATTTGGACATTTTCTTTTCCCATGCTCTCCCCCACCTCTCCGCCTACGCGCTCACTCTGGAACCCAATGCCATTCTGACCAAACAAATCGAACTAGGGAAGGTGCTTCCCATCAACGAAGAGGATACCTTGCGCGATTATGAAATACTATGTAAAAGAGCTGCTGAGAACGATTATCTACATTACGAGATTTCCAACTTCTGCAAGTCAGGGATGCATTCGAAGCACAACGCCAGTTATTGGTTTGGAACGCCATACATTGGTTTCGGGCCTTCGGCACATTCATACGAGGGAATTTCTCGGCAATGGAATGTTTCCAGTATTGAGCAGTACTGTAAAGCTTTCTCTGCCGCTTCACATCATTGCGAGGAACTAAGCAATCCAGATACGGAAGTTCTTTGTCTGGATTGCTTCGTCGTTCCTCCTCTCAATGACGCAAAGCGTGTCCAAAAACCAGTGTCAGAGATTGAACGATTAACCCTCGAACAGCAATACGACGAATACGTCATGCTGCGTCTGCGCACACATTGGGGCATCGACTTGAAATGGCTCAAAAGCGAAATGGGCGAACGCTTCTCCACCTATTGCGAACGACACGCGCAACCCTTAATAGCCCAAGGCAGACTCTCTCAGGCACGAGAATTCCTATACCTCACCGACGAGCAGATGCTCTTCGCCGACGGCGTGGCAGAGGAATTATTTTGGGAATAAGCAGAATTTTACTCGCGAACTTTCAAACCTACCGTTTTCTTTACTATCTTTGGACTTCGAGAATCTCTTAGAAAACAATGGCATCGACCCCAACAGTTAAACAATTAAACAATCAATAATTAAACAAATAATATGCTCAAATTCAAATCATTATTCCTATCCGCCCTTCTGCTCATCGGCATGAACACGATGGCTCAAGACGAAAACGAACAACGCGTAGGCGCCAACTGCACCAGCATCATGGTAGGCAAGAAAGCCTCCACCGACGGTTCCGTCATCACATCCCATACCTGCGACGGTCGCTACCGTACCTGGATGCGCTGGGAACCTGCCGCCGACCATGAAAAAGGCGAAATGCACAAGGTGTATAAAGGCACCATGCACACAGAAGACCCCTTCGACAACCGCAAAGTGGAACTCGCTGGCGAAATCCCTCAAGTGGCACACACCTATGCCTACCTCAACACGGCCTACCCCTGCCTTAACGAGAAACAATTGGCCATAGGTGAGACCACTTTCTCCGGTCCCGACACCTTGGTGAACAGCAAAGGCATGTTCATGATCGAGGAACTGGAACGCGTTGCCCTCATGCGCTGCGACAATGCCCGTGATGCCATTCAACTCATCGGCAAGCTGGTGAAGGAATACGGCTATGGCGATGGCGGCGAGTGCATCACCATCGCTGACAAGAATGAAGTGTGGCAGATGGAAATCCTTGGCGAAGGCCCCGACAAAATCGGTGGCGTGTGGGCCGCTAAGCGCATCCCCGACGATGAAGTGGGCGTTTCGGCCAATATCGCCCGCATTGGCAAGCTGGAGCGCAAGAGCAAGGACTTTTATTGCTCCGACAATTGCGAGGCCGTAGCAAAGAAATATGGCCTTTGGGACGGTAAGGGAGACTTCGTCTTCTGGAAGGCTTTCCGCGCAGAATATGGCGGCGGCAAAAACTACAGCGACCGCGAGTTTTTCATCCTCAGCCAACTGGCTCCATCGTTAAACCTCAACCGCGATATGCCCGAACTGCCTTTCTCGGTGAAACCCGATGAAAATGTCGACGTGCGCAAGGTGATGGAACTTTTCCGAAGCACTTATGAAGGCACAGACATGGATATGACCCGCAACGTGAAGATGGTCGCGAAGAAACGCACCGACAAGGGCGTGGTCGAAGACACCATCATCAGCCCCATTGCCAATCCTTGGGTGGGCAGCGCAATGATGAACACCATTAATTATCTTGCCCCTGGCACCATCAACTTCCAACGCACCGTTGCCGTGGCATGGAGCAGCTACCATCACATTATCCAATGCCGCAACTGGATGCCTGATGAAATCGGAGCCATCTGCTGGATGGCCTGCGACAACCCTGGACAAAGTCCGCGCATCCCCATCTTCTCTGGTTCCACCACCCTGCCTGAAGGTTTCGACAAATGCGGCCAACTGCGCTACCGCGATGAAGCTTGGATTTGGCACTACCGCAAGGCCAACAAACTAGCCACCGTACAATGGGGACGAACCAAAGAAACATTACTTGGCACTGCCAATCGCTTCGAGCAAAAGGCCTTCGATGAAATCCCTGCCGTTGAAGAACGTGCGAAAACCTTAATCGCAGAAGGAAAAACCAAGGAAGCCACCGAGATTCTCAACCAATACACCTCCGACTTCGCTGCTTCAACGCGCCAAGCCTGGAAGGAAATGGAAAACAAGTTCTGGTATTGGTTCAGTATGGGATTTTAAACCATGTTATTGCCAAAATGAAAAAGGAGAGCGACGCTCTCCTTTTTCATTTAATACTGGTTCACTGTGATGGTCGCTTCCGAACCGTTTGAACCACTTATCTTAATATGTCCAGTGCGTGGTCGCGAACCCGACATGGCGTCCACTGTGATGGTCAAATCCTTTGGACCAAATCCGCTCATAGGAGCACAATGCAACCAATTGACATCCATATTCACTGTCCACGACAAGTTTGAAGTGACATGCACGGTGAAATCTCCGCCTTCAGGACGCACATCCAATTCGGCAACATCGACCTCAAGAACATCTTGCCTTCCTTCTTGCACAACAACCAGCGCATCAACCAATTGACCTTCATGAAGGACATTAACAAAACCCAAGCGCTCCTCAGGATTTGAGTTGCTGTTGACCACAATGTCAAACGAGGCATCGCCTTCGCCAGAAGAGGTAATTAAGGAAATCCAATTGCTCGCTTGAAGCGTCCAAGAAGTGTTAGATGTCAACTCCAAATGCTCCAGTCCCCCAATATAGCTCACAAAGAGCGTGTCTATCGTAAAACTAGCCAAAACTGGTTCATCACCTGCTTCTTGGTCAACACTTATTTCATAAGACAAAGAACCTGACTTAATAATTCCAACTAGCGACCTTGAAAACATCAACAAATTAGGTTCGGCAACCAAAGAAACAACGGCATTGCCTGTACCCGCCTGCTGCGAAACCGACACCCAATCACTATCTAGGTCAAAAAACCAGTCGGAATCGCACCCGATGGTGATTTCGGCTTCGCCCCCTTCCTTGCCAAAATGGAATGAAAGCGGTGAAACTTCAAGGAAGTGCGGGTCAGGCGAAGGTTCCTGCATCACCATGAGAGTGGCATTAATGCCTCCAGCCGTAGTGAATACAACGACGCCCTGACGCTGGACGTACTCAGGATTCTCGTTAACAGTAACACTGACTTCGGCATTACCTTGGCCTTCGGTCTGGCTTAGACTAATCCAATCCTCAGAGGTGGCAACTGTCCATCCGTCTTCGGTAGTGACAGCAACGGTATTTGTCTCTCCTGTGCAGGCAAACCCAAGACTCATTGGTGAAATCGTAATGCCTGGAACGGAATCTACCATCTGCACGACATGCACCTTATCGAAAGTAATAAGATTTCCAAAAAGAACCTCTACATCGCGAAACTCGCTAAAATCACCATTTATGGCACTCACAGTCAAGGTCACTGTGGCATCATTGGAACCTTGGTCCACGGAACTGGTGATCCATTGAGGCGTCGAAACCGTCCAAGCGATGTTCGACGACACTTGTACGATAAACTCACCTCCTTCACTTCCACATCTGATCTCATGGGGCGTAACACTAAGATAGTATTGGGACTCAGGCTGGGTAACAGTCAATGTCGCAGAATTGTCCTTGGAGGAAGCCGTAATCACGGCGGATCTTGCCTCATGCGTATTATTGGACTCGCAAGCAAGGGTTATTGTGGCATTGCCATTACCTGACAAAGGTGTAACAACAAGCCATTCTGCTGAGGAGGAAAGAGTCCATTCGCCATTCGACTTTAGAGCGACCTCTACAGATCCTCCCTGAGCATCCATTTCTTGCACAGTGCTATCAAACGACACTTCAACGGTCTTTTGGCAACCGACGAGCGACAGAACCACACCTGCAACAAGCAACAAACATTTAAGTGTTTTCATTTCGAACAATTGTTTTAGTTTATTATTTGCTATACTTATTAGAACGCAATAACACTCCAGTTATTATTAGACTCCACAAAAAAGGGTGGCCACTGCATGTGACACACCCTTTTGCTACCATGAAAACAATTTTACTTATTTTAAAATACGTTAGTTCTATAGTCCTGAATCTTAACGTTGTTTCTCAGGGCGTTGTAGATACCGCCACTCACCACTTTGTTAGTGAACTGGCTAGTCTTTTCCCTGACAATGTCGCTATAGTCGGAAGTGGCTTCAGGCTTCGTAAATCTCACGTTCTTAATGATAAATGCGCTGCTGTTGCCAGCAATAGGACCAACCTCTTCGCCTTCCTTCATGCCAAGAAGCGTACCCACAATGTCGGCTTCTACGCCAAAGTTGCCCAAAACGCGAGATTCGAGAGCAACATCGCTCACTGTGGTCGACTCGGCGCCAAGTTCGTTGACCATCCTGTTCACGTCATTGCCACAAGCCTTCATCTTCTCAACGGCCATCTCACCTTTCTTCTTGTTCATGATCTGGTACTTCGACTGCTCTGCAACAACCTCCAATGGAGCATATCCCTCATTGACGATACCCGTCAAGGCCACCACTGCAAACATATTATCAAGTTCAAACACTTTGTCAGAGACATCACCTTTCTTGGTCTTGTCGTCGAATGCCCAACGAACAATTTCACGCGGGTCCTCAATACCAGTGATTTGATAGGTCGACTTGCTCATCCTCGGCATCGTACGCTTGGTGAGACCTTGCTCCTCGATAGCTTTGTTGAATTGCTCGTAAGTTCTATTCTCAGAGACAAACTTATTGGCCTGAGCAAAGACATTTTGATAGGTCTTTGTGCTCGAGGTAATCTCATGGGTCAAGTAAGCCAGACGTGCTTTTGGTTGGGGTTGGGTCTTGCCCGTAACTTTCACGACATGATAACCAAACATAGTCTCAACGACGCCCAACGAACCAACAGGGTTGTCAATAACATATTGGTTGAACTGAGGAACCATGGCTCCATCGGTAAACCAATCCAGGTCACCGCCTTTGTCCTTGGTGGCATCTTGGTTGTATTGTGCGGCCATTTCGGCAAACAACTCGTCGTTGTTCTTTGCAGCCTTCAGTTGTGCCAACAATTCGTTGGCCTTGGCTTCAGCCTCTTCCTTGCTGATGGTGTCTTGACTGCCATAGGCACCTTTATAACCAATCAAGATATGACTGGCTTTCAGCGAGTCCGGACGGTTTTGCATCTCAACAATGCGAACCATGTTAAAAGCGTTGGCTTCCTCATAAGGACCATAAACAAAACCTACGCCGTTGCCACCGTCAAAGACGGCCTGCTCAACCAACTCGGACACATCCTTTCTGCCCAACCAAGTGCTATCATAGCGCTTGTCGGAATTGGCATTGACAAAACTGATTACATTATCGGTTGATGCGAAATCATTTCTCATCTCTTGAAGGTTCTTCAAGGCATCCTGACGATCTTCCAAGGAAGGCTTAATCTCGAAAACGACATACTCAATGTCACGACGTTCATCGGTCTCGTAGCGGGATTTGTTCTCCTCATAAAACGCCTTGTTGTCAGCATCGGTAACTTTCACTGTCGAATCAGGAATGGAGGCATAGCGTAAAGCGATGACATCAGCCGAGGCTTTCATGTTCTTGTTTTCATAAAACTTTTGTGCCAAAACCGTAGGCAGGAAATAAGATGCTTTCACCAAATTGTTGAACTTGGTCTCTAAACGATTGTCTTTCACTGCTTTCTCAAAATCAAGCCACTGGTCGTAATACTCTGCCGGAAGGTCTCCTAAGTTTTGGAGGTATTGGTAGACTTGCTGCTTGTCGAAGTTGCCCCCCTGGCTGAAGTTCTGCACTATCCACTCGTGAGGATGGTCTGTCATCTGGTCGAGAAGTTCCTCATCGGTGATACCCATGCCAGCGGCTTCATATTCCTTGGTCATAATTTTGTTCTTGATCATCTCTTCCAAGGTGTTGTTGTAGATGCTATAGGTCTGGGCCGAAGTAAGGTTGCCCATGCTCTTCTGTCTCTCAATGTTCTTATCCCTTTGGTTTTGGTAATCCATAACATTAATTGGCTCACCGTCCACCACAGCTATATCCATCTGGTGGGGATGAAACAATGCACCAAAATTAGCATCACCCATAGCAAACATGATAATCATAGCTACCAAGGCAATGCCAACAATTACCAATAACAAAACGGAGTGTTTCCTGATTTTTTCAATTGCTGCCATAATTCTATTTTCTATTGATTATTAAACTTCAAATTTGAGCGTGCAAATTTAGTAAAGATTTCAACTCAAAAGGACAAATGTTTCATTTTTATTTTTCACCCCTTTGCATCCACCGTGTTTATAGGTGTTATCAAGTTGAAAATCATTTATTTGGACTTGATTTGTAATTCCACTTCGTCCAATTTCATGTGGGATGCCTTGAGAATTTTGACCCGATAATGACCGATTTCAAGCACTTCTCCGACTGCTGGAATGCTTTCACAATAATGGAGAATCATGCCTGCAAGCGTTTCATAGTCTTCGCTTCCGGGCAAGTCAAGCTTGTAGGTGTCGTTGAGATAGTCGATTTCCAGTCGGGCCGAAAAGACAAAAGTGTTGTCGTCAACCTGTTTCTCCACTTCATCCTCCACATCGTATTCGTCATCAATCTCGCCGAAAATCTCCTCCACCACATCTTCCATGGTGACGATGCCCGCAGTACCTCCGAACTCGTCTACTACAGCGGCAACGCCCTGGCGTTTCTGGATGAAATGCTTCAGCAAGCGGTCAGCGGTGTAAGTCTCAGGGAAAAAATCTATGGGACGCACCAAATCGTTCATCGTCGCTTCGCGATGTTCAGCGATAGCACGCACGACATCGTTAAGATGGATATAACCCACAATGTCGTCGATACCCTCGCCTATCACAATGAGTTTGGAGTGCTTGGTCTCCTCGAAGCGGACTTTGACGGCATCAATGCTGTCGGTCAGCTTTACCGACTCGATTTCATTGCGTGGACCCATACACTCACGTAATTTCACTGAACGAAACTCCATCACGTTTTGGAACAGCTGTATCTCTTGCTGCATGTCCTCATCGGCCTCGTCAGGGTCGGCATACTCAGCAATGAAGTCGTTAAGGTCAACCGTGCTGAACTTGTATTCCTGCCGATCCACCTTCAAATGCAATACATAACGGATAAAGAACTCGGAAATACCCGTGTAGACCAATATCAGCGGATAGAGCAGGCAGTAGCATACGAAAGCTGGCAACGCAAAGAATGACAAGATGGCATTAGGGTTGATGCGAAACAGCATCTTGGGCAGAAACTCGCCCACCAGCAATACAAGCAAGGTGGCGAGAATAGTCTTGACCAACAGAACCATAAAGACGTTGTAAAATGAGATAGCCGTCAACCAATAGTTAACAGGAGCGTTCAAAATCTGCGACATGCTCATGCCGTAGATGATGAGGGCAATGTTGTTGCCCAAAAGCAGCGATGTGATAAAACGCGACTGGTTCTTGAAAAACAACCGGATGAGTTTGGCCGAGAAGCTATTCTTGGTCAACTCCACTTCCAACTGAAGCCTATTAATGCTATTGAACGCAATCTCGAGACCCGAGCAGAGCGCAGAGAAAAACAGCGTGATGACAACAACAATCCAATGGTTCATGGCTTATTCCTCCTCATCAACGTCGAGCAAGGCGCTGCCCGAGTACATGGTATACTCCGAGAAATCCTCACGGGCCACAAGACTATCTGCCTCAATCTGCTTGTCAGGCGTGACAATTTTGACATGCGAGCGCGTGTAAATCATCTTTAGGTCCTGGTACCAAAACATTTTGTCGGAATACATCGTCTCATCGCTGCCATAATTTTGAACCACCACATTGCCTCTAGCTTCAAGCAATCCTATCGATCCATAACTCTTGCCATAATCGGCATGAAGTTCGGTGGTCTTTTGTTGCTTGTCATACATATAGACATCAAAACCCAATGGAAACTCCATGATGTCCTCATCGGTCTCCATGCGCACCATGCGTGGGGTATGAAGTTCGAGACTAACATTGCCTGAATCGCTACGATAGAAAACCACGCTGTCTGCGATAATGCCCGACAGCGTGTCGTCAGACCCCATGGCTTGAATAATCGCATCGGGGTTTGAACACGAAAACAACATCACAGCCGCAAGGGCTGTGATGTTGAGTGCAAATACTATTTTTAGTAGATACTTCAATTATTTCTTCGCTCTGATGGTGGTCGTTTCGCCAATCCATCCGCCTACGTTATAGCTTTGTCCTTCATTGTAGTCGTTGAAGAAGATGGTTTCCATTGACGGGAAGGCAGCAGTGTAGGCGCGAATCAGGCTGTTGGCTTTGTCGGCACACGAGGGGTCGATGGACTTGGCCTTTTGGCACTTGTCGGCAGCAGCCCAGTAGACAGCTCCTCTTTCGATGTCGCCGCTATATTGCTTGGCACTTCCGGCATAGAGCATGGCGATGAGGAGGTAAGGTTCGCCGTTGGTCGGGTCAACCTGTGCAGCTCTTCTGTAGATGTCGCGAGCGCGACCATTGCTACCCATGTTCTCATAGCACATACCCAAGTTACGATAGGCACGATACTTACGATCGTTGTTGTCCGTCTTGGTGGCTTGCTCAAAGAAGGTGGCGGCATCGCTCCACTTTCTGTCTTTGAAGAACTTGATGCCTAAGCTATAGGATGCCTCGGGGCTGGGTTCCAACTCGTTGAGACGGACGGCAGCATCAAGGAAGAGTTTCGAATCTGCGCAGTCCTTCTTATCAAGAATGGTGGTGATGCGCTTGAGCAGCGTCACATCGTCGGGCGTTTCGGCCATCTTAGCGCTGAACACCTTAATCAGGTCTTCGCACGAAGCAAAGGGTTGGAACAGGTTGTCGAGGTTGTTCTTCGTTCCCTTGTTGTTGTTAATCGATTTCTCGTTCTTCTCCAACTGCTTATCGAATCCAGCAACGGCATCGGCATCGCCTCCCGCTTCGGCTTCTTCCTTGGCGGCAACCAGTTCGGCTTCAGTTTCGGCCAAAGATGAGATATTGTTATCGACCACCTCGGAGAGTTCCTGATAGACATTGATGACCGTCATCTTTTCAGCCTTGTTGTTGTTCACCATATCGATGGCAGCTCTGAAGTAGGCATCAATGTAAGCGGCCTGCATTTGCGAAGCGTCCATGGCAACGGCATCCTTCAGCACGTTATAGGCTTCTTCGTAACGGTTCTTGTTGTAGGTGTAGATGAGGAAACCTTTACGACCCATGATGTTGGCCACCTGCGAGGCACCTGTCTTGGGATCCGTCGGGAAGTACTTGGCGCGGTTGTCCATCATCATGCAGATGGTGTCGATGTAAGCATCCTTGTCCTTCGAATTGGTGCGGATGAAGTAATCCACAATCTTCTCACCTCTCGTATAGATGAGTTGGCTGGAGCGCGGGCAGTTGAGGAGCACCTCACGCCAAGCCTTGACCATTTCCATGCTGATGGATTCAGGAGCAAACTTGGCCGCTTCCCACTGCTTGTAGGCCTCACCGTAGATGGAGAGGTTGGTCACGCAGGCCACGCTGTCGGCGCCATACTTCGACTCTGCAGCCTCTTGGGCGGTTACGCTCATTGCCATTCCTATCGCAACGGCAATCATCAATAATTTCTTCGTTTTCATCGCTTATTATTTTAATTGTTTGACTTGTTTTGTTCTTCTTTCAAATATCGTTCCAAAACGGTTTCGATGGGTCCCTTATTTGTATCTCCGTTTCATAAACCAATGCTCAAACACCGATATGCCTACATTCATCCTGGCATAGCGTTCCTGTATGAGACCACCCTGGTGGGTGCCATATTGGCCCACTTCAACGGCAAAGTTAATCTTCGATAAGGTGCGAGGCAGCGGAAACGACATGCCCGCCGTGACCCCTACCTTATTTATATTATAATCGACACCGTCGTTGCCTGGAAGGCGCACAAAACCTTTCTCGTAGAAACCGCCAAAACGATAGGTAACCCGCGAGAAATAACCGCTAATGGAAGTGTGACGTGGGGTAAATTCGCCACCCGCCGACAAACACCATGAGTTGGCGAGTCCTTGCGTCTTACCCTCGCGGGCAAATTTCGACCATTGTGTCCAGTTAAAGTCGGCACCGATAGTCCAACGCTCGTTCTTCTGCAGAGTCACACCAAGGCCAAAACCCTGAGGTATGGTTAGTTTGGCAACAGAAGTCTTGTTTGCAATCGTGTCAATGACATATTCCACGTCCATGTCAATGTCTTCTTCGATGGAACGGATAAACAAGGTTTGGTCACCTTTCAAATTCACTCGTTGTGAATAGGTAACACCAAGACTAAGATGCATGTCATCACCCAGTCCAGTGTCGAAGAGCAGGCCATAGTCGAACATGAACGATTTCACCATGACATCGACACTTCGGCGCGAACCGATATAATATGACGAGTCAGGGTAATAGAGCGTGGTCTCTGCCTCCGTGTCGCCAAAGACATAATAACCATTCGCTCCAATAGAGAAATGTTTGCCCAGTTTGAAGGCTGTGCCTACAAAGGCTTGGTTGAGACCTCCTTTACCTTTGAACCGGGTCGTTGTTTTTCCAACGCCTGGCAAAGTTTTGTCAACAAGCATGGTATAGCCAGAGGTGCTGTAAGGTTGTACGCCGAGCGACAACTTCCACCAGGGTGTAAGGCCAAACGCCATGGCGACATAGTCGAACGATGCATTGCTCGACTGCTCAGAGAGGTTGGAGGTGCTAAAGGTTGACGACTTAAAGTAAAAAGCCGCATCAAAAAGGAAGGCCAATGAGTCGATCTTGGCGTAGGAAGCCGGATTCTCAACATTAATCATGCCTTTGTCAAACATGGCGTTGGCCACGCCACCCATGCCTTGCAACCTGGCATTCATCGACTTTTCTCTTACCTGCCCGATGCCGAACAGGGAATAGGGCGAATCCACGTCAGCTTGGCCAAAGGCAGTGAGTCCCATGGTTGCCAACAACAAAACGACCCCTATGCTTTTTAATAATGTTGTTCTCATATACCAAATACAATCTCTTTGCACACTCGTTCGACTGTCTTAAAAACAAGCGGATTAGAGCGTGCAAATATCCGATTTTTTAACTCGTGGAGCAAGTTTTTATTGCCTATTTTATCCATGCATTTTCTTATCCTATTGATAATCAACGACAAAGTTTTAAAAAAACAAAAAAAATGTTCTTTTTGTCATTTTTTTATTGCCATATAAGAAAAAAGTCGTATTTTTGCAGCCACAAATCGAGCGATTCGACTGTCGTCGAATCAAAGATTTCAAAGCAGTTAAACGGAGGTACCGTAGCTCAGTTGGTAGAGCAGAGGACTGAAAATCCTCGTGTCACTGGTTCGATTCCCGTCGGTACCACACTTTGCAGAGACGCAAAATCTTGCGTCTCTTTTTTTGTATATGGCATGAAAATCTAGAAGGCAAACCTTATAATAAAAAAAGCACTTCCTTGAGGAAGTGCTTTTTTGTAATTGCGGTATCGCTACAATCAATTGTTGGTAGGAACTGCTATAATAGTGATCGGCAAGCTCTTAATCTTACCGGCCTTGATGCCATAGTGAATGTTGTTGTCGCCAGTGTAGTCGAAGACGCGAGGTTCATTCTCACCATTGAGATACACCTTCACAGTGAAACCATATTTCAGGGCACCCGGGCGGAGACCGATGTAGAAGTTGGTAGCGGTGTCACCATTCAGAGCAACGCCGTTTTCGACATCCAAGGTCATCATCTTGCCAGTGCCTTGAGCCGAGTAGCTCAATTCGCCCTTATAACGCTCCCAAGCTGCAGCGAAAGTATAGTCTTCCATGGGTTCGTCGAGTCCGATGAAGGAATTCTCCAAAGACGAGAACTTGTCCATCTTCACTTCATGAAGCTTCATGCTCACAGAACCGCTCAGGTTGAATCTCTCGTCGATCACTTCGATGCGAGAAACAACGCCCTCACCGAAGACTTTCAGCTTCAACACACCAAAGATGTGCTTCAGGGTGTAGGTGCCATCCAAGCTGTTGACGTCAATAGCCATGGCCATACCTTCGGGATCCACGGTGGAAGCGTCACCAATCTTAGAGTAAACTTGGGTATCGCCCACGGTGAATGTCTCATAGTTGAGTTCATTCAATGATCCTTCACTGACCTTAGCGGCAGGATAGAATACGAAATAACCATACTTCTTGGCGGTAATCTCATCGCCAGAAGCATATTCAAAGCGTGCAGTGGCCTGACCTTGAGCATCGGCTGCATTTTGATAAATGGCCTTCTCAGAGTTGGTGCCATCTTCAGCATCGAGGTTATAAACCATGATCTCGTCGTTGGCGTTCCATTTGAACTTGTTGCCATCGGCAAAATCGATGTAAGCCCTGCCATCAACTTCTTCCTCGAAAGCGGGAAGGTTAACAGTTGTGAAAGCAGCTTCTTCTTTCTTCTTGCACGATCCGAAAAGAACGGCGAAACCGCCAACCATGCACATCGTGAAGAACAATTTGTTCGTCTTTTTCATTCTTGGGTAATTTTAATGTTAGACTCTTTCTTTTACAATTTCAATGTCTTCTCAAAGAGATTAATCCTCCTCCATGGAGTCACCGCCCACATTTAATCCTTCGCCATTTCCAGATTCCATGAGGACAACGGGCATTTGCATTTCAATCACTTCGGCCATAGGGGCTTCGTAAGTTTTGTTCATCTTTTTCATTTTGTTTTAGTTTTAATTGTTAGACTTATGTGTTGTTTAATTTGTTTTCGTTGTTTCCTTTTCATACTCTTTGAGGCTGCAAAAATAAACAATTAATTGATACGCAAAAAAAAAAGTGGAAATTTTTGCAAAAATTAATTGTTTGTCTGTTTGGAGAGGGCGTACTTGAGCGAAACTTTCATCTCTCTGAAAGCAGCCGCTGGAAATACACGGGCGCGGTAGAAGAAATCGTCAAAAACACGAACAAGGGAGTGCATCTTGTGAAGCAAACGGCGATTCTTGGATGGTGCTTTTAGGTCTCTCTTACGCTTGAAGTTGCCTGTTTCCATGATGCGACGATGGAGTTTTTGTGCCGTACGCCGGCAACGAGCATCATAGAAAGGCATTTCTGCTTCGGGCAGGCCCAAGGTGTCGACCATCAGGTAACCGAATGCTTGCCAGGGTTGCATAAGGTGCATGGAACTGATCCATTGGCGCAACTTATCGAGGTTGAGTTGCCCATGGTAGGCATGGAGGGTCATCGCCACATCGCTCACCTGTCGCCATCCTACACCAGTAGTCAAAAAATGATGCCAGGCATGGAAGAAAGTGAAGAACACTTGGAATTCGTTGGACGGGACAGTAACTTCAAAACCGTCGAGGTCGACGCGACGCGGATGTTCAACCAAACCGTCACACTCGATAGGTTCGTAAACGGCACGCTCCTTGGGATCATCGATGTCGGCACTGAGGCGGTGTATCTCCATCGGGTAGCGTCCAAACTCAATATTATAGTGCCGGCCCACATCGATTTCCTCTCCCCAGTTGTAACCTCCAGGCAGGGTGCGTAACAGAGCACAAGCCTCATGAAAACTATCGAGACCAATAAAAAGGTCGATATCGCCAAACTGTCGCAGACTTGGGTTAGGGTAGAGCAAAGCCAGACCGAACCCCTTGAGCAACACCGGCTCGATGCCATGCTCACGCAGCAACTGGATGGCGGAGACCAAAATCTGCCTAAGACGCATTTGATGAAGCAGTCCATTGCGCAAAGCAGTCTGCATTTTGCCAAGCATCTTGTCTGAGGGCTTATTGTCGCCCGTCATCTTTGAGGCAACATCGGAAACCAATCCAGTGTTGCCATGATGATCGGCAATTTTCATCACCCCCTTCCAGTCAACGTCGCCTTCAATAACTATTGGCGCGTCCCACAAGGCTGCACGTAGCAGGGCAAAATATTGGGATTCAGTAGTCGACATGCACCTTATTAATTAATAACGCCTGCGCGTTGCCAAGTTTGGAGCAGCAATGCCACATCTTTTTCTGCCACCTCGCGGGTGATGTCATACTCCTGCAACAATAGGTCGACCAAGGTGTCGGCTTCGAAGTCTTTCCCTTCCACTGCATTCCAAAGGAATGCTGCGGTTTCGTTCATCGAAATCAAGCTGTTGGCATCGGCGGCTTCGAGACCTTCGGCCACCAATATGAACTCCTTGCCTAACGAGCGTAAAATATAACCTTTCTTTGTTTTCATAATATATTGTATATCATTAATTCATTATTCTGGATTTTGTTTGCGTAGCTTGAGCCATTTCCGGCGCATCTTGAGCATTGGTTTCCTGATGCACAAAGTATGCCGCCACAGCCAGGCCCGATGTGGTTTGTGCCAACGACCATCCGTTTTGATGATTTGCAACACGGTCCCCCACACATCCGAAACGTCCACTTGCTCTGTACCTTTCAAGTTGCCATCGCCCATCAAAGTGATCTTTGGTCCGTTGACGGCATAAACCCGGTGCAGAATCAGGTGGTCGCCGTATGGCACCAGCACGATGTCGCCCACTTTGACCTCGGCCTCTTTCCGCACCAACACTTTGTCGCGTCCTCCACGAACGAATGGCAACATGCTAATGCCTTCTGGTGCAATCTGGACCACTTTGCCCTGATTGAGCTTTTCCTTCACCCCCTCATCCAACGCCACCGACTTCTCCATCACTGCGAAACAGTTTGGTAGCAAAGAAAGGCCGCCTCGGAGTTGGGCAGGCAGTCGAGTGCATAACAAGGCACGGTACTAACAATTTTCTCATTGGTCGCATGCAGTCCGTCGGCCATATCTTTAATGAAACGATAGCCCGAAAACGAGACATACATGGCCGCATAAGCCATCACCAAAGGCAACCGACGGATTTGGTTCTTCTTGGCCTGATGCAAGTCAACAATGGCTTTCACGGGGTAGACCAAATTGCGATAGCACGGCGTTTTTCCGCTCCATGGCGAACCATAGACGCGCACCACACCATCGTCACCAATGCGAAGCACTGGGTTATCGTCGTTCAGCAACTCACAACCTTCAATATTATCAATCCACAAACGACTATGGGTACTCTTTCCTGTACCGCTCTTGCCCAAGAAGAGATACGCATTGCCGTCTTTCACCGTAACCGAGGAATGCATCAGCAGCGTATGCTTTCGCGCCGTGGCAAAGGCAAACATAAGCATCATCACCGTACCAATGGAAAACCTCATGCTGCCCAACACTCTGAAACGAGCCTGCTTGAAGTCCTTATCCGTCAGGAGATAGGCCCTGACAGGAGCTTCCAACGTAGGCGCAATCTCCAACAACCACTGCCCTTCCCATTCATAGAGCTCGATACGTGCTGCATCTGGAGCTTCACAACTTACCGTAATCTTCTGTTTTTCAGACGCATCAGGCATCGAGTCAATCATTTCTGCAGTAAAGGCCAGGTCTGTTCCATCCTCAACGAGGAAAGGCTCGTAAGGCTTCATCTCATTCCATGCCACATGGTTATCGGGCATGACAACGGCAAACTTATGACCCGCTACTTGATACACATTCTTCATCGGACAAATTTTTCGCAAAGATAGTCCAAAAAAGCGTACCTTTGCCCGAAATTTTGGAAAAACTTATGGATAAAAAGAAAGCGAAAAAAGGAAATGCGCCACTTCGGAAAGCGAAGGGACCACGAGTTCGCAATATTTTATTGGCTATTTTAAGCGGTGGTTTGCTGACAGCAGCATGGCCCACATGGGGAATCGTGCCAGTGATTTTCGTCGGCTTAGTGCCTCTGCTGCTCATTGAGGACCGCTCTGCAAAAGGAGATGGAAACCGGGTGTTTTGGCTCAGTTTCCTTGCTTTCCTGATTTGGAACACCGCCACAACCTGGTGGGTATGGAACGCCACGCCTGCGGCCATTATGGCATGGATACTCAATGCACTTTTTATGGCCACCGTGTTTTGGCTGTTCCACCTCACGAAGAAAAAAGTGTGCAACAACCCTTGGGGCAACTTTTTCCTCATACCCTATTGGATGGCCTTTGAACTGCTTACTTATACTTGGGCTGCCAAATGGCCATGGCTTAACTTGGGAGGCGTTTTTTCTGCACAAGTCAGTTGGGTGCAATGGTACGAGTATACTGGTCTAGCCGGTGGAACGCTATGGGTATTATTGGCCAACATATTGATTGCCAACATCCTTCAGTTTTTCAGCTCTAAGGCAGCCAAGCCTATCTTCATCAGTATCGGTCTTGAGGCCATCATCCTCATCGTACCTATCGTCGTAAGCAAGTCGATATACAAGCACTATGAAGACCAAGGAGAGGACACCGAGGTCATCGTCGTGCAACAAAACTGCGATCCTTGGAACGAGCAGTTCAACAGCCAATTCTATGACCAAGTGATCCAAAACAACATTAATCTCTCACTTCCTCTGGTGACACCCAACACACGGTTTGTGGTGAGCAGCGAGTCAGCCATTCAAGAAGGCATCTGGCTTGACAGGACAGAAGACGCGCGCGCACTTAAGACGCTGCACGACTATGTCCAACGCTTCCCTCAGATGGCTTTCGTCATCGGAGGCACCACCTATGAATGGGTGCCAAAAGGCATGGAAGACGACTTTCCTGCACGACAGGTGGGCGACACCGACAAGTACTACTATTGCCACAACTCTGCACTACTTATCGACAGCACTGGCCTGCAACACCGCAACAAGTCACAGCTCACACCCGCTGTGGAGGCCATTCCTGAGTGGATGGGCTTTTTGCGCAACTTCAGCCTTACCATGGGCATTGCTCGCGGCACCTTGAAGGGCGACCCCGAAGCTAAAGTGATGACCTTTGGCGACCACAAAATAGGGGCGGCCATTTGCTACGAGTCGGCTTTTGGCGATTACGTCAGCTCTTTCACAAAAAAAGGCGCTGACCTGCTCTTCGTTATCACCAACGATGGTTGGTGGGGCCATACACCAGGCTATCGCCAACACTTTGAGTTCTCCAAACTGCGCGCCATCGAAAACCGCCGCTCCATTGCCCGCTCGGCCAATACAGGACGTTCTGGTTTCATCAACCAACGCGGCGACGTGCTGCAACAGACGCACTACTGGGAACCTGACGCCATCCGCGCCACACTGAAAGCCAACACCAAAGTTACCTTCTTTGCCCAACATGGCGATTATTTGAGCCGCATTGCGGTCTACCTCACTTTTGTCATGCTCATCACACTGATTGCCAAATCGTTGCTTGACCTTGGCAAAAACAAGAAGACGGCACATACTGACAGAAGCAAAAAGAAATGAGCAAACCGTTCCTTTCATTAGGTCCCTTCCAAGGCATCACCGATGCCCCGTTCCGCAATGTGTTTAAAAGGCATTTTGGCAACATCGACAAATACTATACCCCGTTTTTCACAGGCATACATAAGGAGGAACATGCCAAAAACCTGCAAGGCGAGGAAATCGACCCAAGATACAACGACGTGGAGACCCTCACTCCACAGATTCTCAGCACCGATGCAGAGGAAATCTTGCGTTTTGCTAAGCAATGCAAAGAACTGGGTTACAAAGAAATCAACCTCAATATGGGTTGTCCTTTCCCAAGAGTAGCCAACAAGAAGCGTGGTTGTGGGCTCCTGCCCTACCCTAACAAGGTGGAAACCATGCTGAATCGAGTTTTTGAGGGAATCAGCATCAAGTTCAGCGTGAAATGCCGTCTCGGATACTTCAGTCCAGACGAAATCGAGGCCATCATTCCAATTTTCAACAAGTATCCTTTGAGCGAATTAATCATCCACCCACGTATCGGCAAGCAACTCTACAAAAGCGAGGCTGATGTGGAACGCTTTAAGGCATTAATACCTTATATTAATGTACCGTTGGTGTATAATGGGGATATTGTTTCCAAGGAAAGTTTTGAGCGCATTCGAGAGGCGGTACAACCTGTTGGCCAGTTCATGCTCGGAAGGGGGTTGTTGGCCAATCCGTTTTTAGCAGAACAGATTAATAACGATTCAGCGGACGCAAGCGTTGCGTCCCGACAAGATACCCCCCTAGGGACGCACCGAGTATGTCCGCCCACCCGCGACAAAACGGAACGTCTGCACAATTATGTCCTTGATCTGTACGAAGACCGCCTTCACCACGCGGGGGGCAGTCCAAAGGTATTGGGGCGCATGAAGGAATTGTGGTCGTATCTGATGTATTCTTTTGACGAACCACAAGACATCTGGCGCAAGATCAAAAAAATCAATGCGCTAAAAGAGTATGAAGAAGTAGTGGAAACGGTTTTTCAATCCTACACACTTCGCTTCCTCACTTGATCCAATAGATGTAGTTTTCCTTGCGCGGCGCCGCTTCGGGATATTCGCCAGCAATATAACCGAGAATGCAGTTGCCCACACCAACAAGGTTCTCGTTCTCAATGCCGATATCCTTCAAGATGGCCTTGCCTTCTTCTGTCTCAAAGACTTCTTTGGCGCGATGTATCCAACAGGAACCTAAACCTTTAGCATGAGCAGCATTAAGCAGGTTGCCCATCACCAGGGAACCGTCTTCCTTCCAAGTCCTAGCAGCAGTAGTATCGGCCAGTACCACCAACACCACTGGAGCACCATAAAATGGGTCCTTGTCGTTGTCGGGACCAAAGACGGCAGCATTAAGTTTGCTCAAACGGTCACGTACTTCACGGTTGGTTACTGCGACAATGATGGGCGCTTGGCGATTCATGCCGGTCGGGGCATAGGTACCAGCCTTGCAGATTTCTTCAATCACCTCCATGGGAGGCACTTCTTCGGTGTAACTGCGCACACTACGGCGTGTTAGCAAGTCGTTCATTGTAGTACTCATAGCCTTTTCTTCGTTGTTGCTGGTTGCATTTTCGTTCTGGCCACAGCAAGTTAGAAACAAGGTGATGACCAATGCTAAAATTAGTGATCTTTCGTTCATAATAGTGTTGTTTTTGCCAGACAAAAATAGTCAAAAAAAGTTTGCCACCAAAAAAAAGCAATGCCCGCCTGAAACAGGCGGGCATTGTTATCTGAGAATCATCCATCAAATCATTCAAACGAGGCGATGGCCTTCTTGATGATTTCGATGGCTTCACGGAGTTCGGCCTCGGTGATAACCAAGGGCGGGGCAAAGCGGATGATGTGCTGATGAGTGGGTTTGGCCAAAAGACCGAGGTCACGCATCTTGAGGCACACATCCCAAGCTTCCTTGCCGTCTTTGGGCTTGATGATAACGGCGTTCAACAGACCTTTACCACGTACCTTCTCGATCATCGGGCTCTTGATCTTACCGATTTCCTCGCGGAAAATCTTACCAAGACGCTCGGCGTTCTCCATCAGGTGCTCTTCCTTGATAACTTCAAGGGCAGCGATGCTCACGCGAGCAGCAATCGGGTTGCCGCCGAAGGTCGAGCCATGCTCACCGGGTTTGATGTTCAACATGATGTCGTCGTCTGCCAACACGCATGAGACCGGCACCACGCCGCCACCGAGGGCCTTGCCCAAGATGAGGATATCGGGACGCACGCCTTCGTGGTCACAGGCCAGCATCTTGCCCGTACGGGCGATACCGCACTGCACCTCGTCGGCCATGAACAGCACGTTGTACTTCTTGCAGATATCATAGCACTTCTTCAAGTAGCCATCATCCGGAACATAAACACCAGCTTCACCTTGGATGGGTTCCAGCAGGAAACCAGCGATTTCGTTGCCTTCCTTGGCCAGCACTTGCTCCAGTGCATCGGGGTCATTGTAGGGGATACGGATGAAACCAGGAGTCATAGGACCATAGTTGGCATACGACTCGGGGTCATTACTCATCGTGATGATGGTGATGGTACGGCCGTGGAAGTTGCCTTCGCAGCAAACGATTTTCACCTTGTCATTCGGGATACCTTTCTTGACGACACCCCAACGGCGGGCCAGCTTCAGTCCCGTCTCGTCAGCTTCGGCGCCAGAGTTCATGGGCAGCACCTTGTCGTAACCGAAGTATTCGGTCACATATTTTTCCCACACGCCGAGAGCGTCGTTATAAAAGGCGCGACTGCTGAGGGTGAGGCGCTCGGCCTGGTCGGTCATGGCCTTGATGATTTTCGGGTGGCAGTGACCTTGGTTGACAGCGGAATAAGCCGAAAGGAAGTCAAAATACTCTTTACCTTCGACATCCCACACTTTGGCGCCCTTACCTTTGGCGAGGACGACCGGCAGCGGGTGATAGTTATGGGCACCGTACTTGGCTTCGAGGTCCATAGCTTGTTGCGATGATGTGATTTTCTCGATCATGATTTAGTATTTAAGATTTAAAGATTTAAGATTCAAAATTTAAATGGCGTGCAAAGGTAAGGTTTTTTTCAACCCTTTTCAATTTTGGACCGTTTTTTACGAACAATTTTGTAGGCAATCCACAAAACCAAAGCAAATAGTGCTATGGCCAAGAGACCGAAGAAAGCAAGCCGATATTGGTCGCGTTGGGATTGGAGAACATCGATTTGTTGGTTTTGTGCCTCATGCTGATTCAGTAGCAACTCGAAATCAGAGCTTAAACTTTGGTTCTGCTGGAAGAAGTCTGCGTTTTCGCGCATCAAGGATGCGTTTTCATCCTCAAAACGCTCCAATTCAACATACAAGTCGTCGAAACGCCCCAGGCGGGCATAATCCATGGCCAAGTGTTTGGTCACCGAAGGGCGCATCATGGTAATGCCAGAAACTTTCTCCAATTCTACATAACGTTCGTAGTATTGTAACGAATTGGCACACTGACCCAATTGTGAATAAAGTTCCATCAAACCTAAACAAGCCTCCATCTGCCCATACTGGTATTTCCGTTCTGAAGCCATCGCCAAAGCCTCCTTGTACTTCTCAATGGCACTCCCATTCTCGCCTTGCTTGGCCAAGACATTAGCAATGCCAACAACAGCCGACGACTTGTCATTTCTAACGGAAACCGTGGCCGCATTGTTCGGCATAGGCATTTCAGAATACTCGATGGCCTTCTGGAAATAGTACTTTGCAGAGTCAAAATCAATCAAATGACTTTCATAGATTGAACCCAAATTTTTATTGGCGAGAAACAAACGGTAATTGTCTTCGTTTTTCTCAAAAACCGGCATCAACCTCCAATACATGCTTCTAGCCTTTTCTGGTTGTCCGTTTTCAAGCAACAGCGTAGCCAAATAGGACTCTTGGCGGAGAGCCCATTCTTCGTCACCGACCGACCTAAACAATTCAATTGACCGCTTATAAAACGTAAAAGCTGCATCGAAATCACCTCTCTTGTAACTAATCAGGCCCATGTTGGCGTTCACATAAGCGCAGGCCGAAGTGTCGGAATTGCGTACCGCCAAACCCAATGCATTCTCATACAACTGATAAGCAGTGTCAATGCTGCCTAGAACCATTTCACTGGTAGCAATATTCCATATCGATTCAAAGGCATTTTTGATGTCGCCCAACTGCGTAAACTGGCCATAGGACTGCGTCAAAAAACGCTTTGCCAAATCAAGGTCACCATGGTAAGAATACTGTATTCCCAAAGCATAATTCGCCTTCGCTTCCAAATCTGCAAACCCAAAAGATTTAGCGTCTTCTATGGCGCGTTCTCCCCAATCGATGCAATCGTCAAAAGAGACATCGTAGAACTCCCATGTCAACTCAATCATGGTTAGCACCTTCTCCCTACCTTCCTGGGTGTCGACAATACTCAACAGACTGTCTACGACACGAGTCTCTCCCTGCGAAAAAGAAGGCACGGACAGACAAAAGAAAAACAATATTACAACCAACCGTTTCATCAGAGAAACATGTTAAATCGGCGTTCGTCAAAAATCGTGGTGCTTTCGCCGTGACCAGAATAGACCTCTGTATCATCAGGCAGGCGAAACAAGCGTTCAATGATGTTCGTGCGGAGCTGCTCGTAACTGCCGCCAGGCAAGTCGGTACGACCAATGCTGCGGCAGAAGAGTGCGTCTCCTGTGAAGACCCAACCTTCCATCATGGCATAAAGACTGATGCTGCCAATAGCGTGACCTGGTGTGCTGATGACCTCAAGGGTGCTCTCTCCTATCTTGATTATCTCGCCGTCCTCCAAATCGACATCGGGAAGCTTGCACTCGCCCGAAAACGGCAGTCCGAACATGGCGGCTTGCTGACGCGAACGAAGGAAGTCATTCTTCACGTTGGGATGTGCTGCCACCTTGATGCCATAACGTTTCTTAACGGATTCGTTGCCTAAGATATGGTCGATATGCCCATGTGTATTGATGACCATCAAGGGCTTAAGGCGATGGCTGTCAATGAAACCGAAAAGCTCATTCTCTTCTCCTGCGTTGGAACAACCTGGGTCAATGATGACACATTCTTTGACATCATCATCGTAAACGGCATAAGTGTTTTCGGCAAAGGGATTAAAGACAAATTGTTCGAGTTTTAGCATTTTCATCCATTTTAAGCCGACCCCTCAACTGACTCGAAGGAATCTCATCGAAGGGCAGACCATCATTTGTGAGGGCAAAGATAGGGAATTTTTCCGCAATTAATAAAGATTTTGCCTATCTTTGTCCGCTAATTTGGCATTCGATGCTGTCGAAAAAAAAATACGCGATCCTGTTTCTGCTGCTCATGGCAGTGGTTCCCATGGCCTATGCCCAGTTCTACAATGGCATGAACATGCCCTTTGGGAAGAACCGCGTACAATGGGGCGATTTCCATTGGTCATATTACAGAAACGACAATTTCGACGTGTATTTCTACCAAGGCGACGACGACCTCGCCCGCTATGCGCAAACCTATGCCAAAGACCAAATTCCACGCCTTGAAACGAGACTCAATAGCCGCTTTGGCAAGAAAATCCAGTTTATCGTGTTCAACAGCAAAGGCGACTTCAAGCAAAGCAACATCGACCTTGAGGAAGAAGAGAACGGCAACACGGGCGGCATCACCAAAATCATAGGATCGAAGGTCATCCTTTACTTTGACGGCGACTACACTCATTTTGAGGCACAAATCCGAGAAGGCATCGTGAGTCTTTTGTTCAACCAAGTGATGAACGGCATCAGCATCGGATCGCAAATCCGCAGTTCATACCGCTACAACATACCACAGTGGTTCCAAGATGGACTCGTCGCCTTCATCGCCGGCAACTGGGACAGCCACAAGGAGGCACAACTGCAGCGCGGCGTCATGTCGGGAGACTACAAGAAAATCAATCATCTGCGCGATGATGATGCACTCATTGCAGGTTACTCGTTTTGGAACTACATTGACGAGCAATACGGCAGCAAGTCGTTCAACGACATCATGGCTCTTGCCGAAAACACGCAAAATGTCAAGAAAGCGCTACTCTACGTTACCGGCAAAGAATACAAGAAACTGATTGAGGAATGGTATGACTTTTACAAAGCACGCTATGAGACGCTTCTGGTCAGCCAACCCACCGATGTGATGCGCTTGAAATACAAGAAATACCGTACCTTCACCCAACCCTCCATCAGCCCAAACGGCAAATACATCGCCTATGTCAGCAACGACGAGGGCAAAATACAACTCTGGCTTGAAGACCTTCAAACGGGCAAGCGGCAAAAACTCTTTAAGGCAGGCTATCGTTCCGATGAGCATATCGACACTTCGTTCCCGCTCTTGGCTTGGCATCCCAACGGAGAGATCCTATCGTTCATCCTTGAAGAAGAAGGCAAAATACAACTTTATAACCTAGACATTAATTCAGGCAAACAAGCAAGTACTTATCTATTTGATTTTCAAAAGGTAAGTTCATTCTCGTATGCACACAAAAACCGCAAAATCGTGCTCGCTGCAACTCGCATGGGCAAACCTGACATTTATGTCTACAACTTGTTTTCCAACACTTTCGAGCAAATCACAAACGACTGGCACACTGACCTAAATCCCGTCTTCACATTCGACGACCGCCAAATTGTGTTCAGTTCAAACCGCGACAACGACACATTGAAAACAGACGATAAAATCGGTTTCCAAAACAAGCAATTCGACCTCTATGCCTACAATTATATTAATAAAGGTGAAGTTCTCCAAAACCTGACGCGACAGCGTTACTCTAACAACATCCTGCCTGAACCGCTGAAAGACGGCAGCCTGCTCTACCTGAATGACACCAGTGGCTATTATAACCTCTATCAAATCCGATTCGACAGTGCCATCAGCCATATCGACACCATCGTTCACTACCGATACTTCGGCAAGAAAGAGCAACTTACTGCCTATTCATCCAACATCATCGACTATGCCTACCAACCCCGCGACCACAAGGCCGCCTTGCTGATGGCCGACCAAAAAGGCGAAAAGTTTTATATGTCACCCATTCTGCACGGGCATGAAGAAACCATCAGCCAGATGAATCCATACGCCCAAAAGAGATTGCTCGACGAACTTATCCAAAAAGAGAAAGACACTCTAGCAGAACCCATCTCCAAGCACCGTTTCTCAACGAGTTACCGTTATGCGCGACGCAAACAGGCCGTTGGCGGACCGCTTGGAAACGACTCCACACAAATGGGCAACGGTGAAGCGCCAAAGCCGAGACAGAAAGACACCATACAACGCCCGAACAACTATTACGTTGAACTCTTCACTGACGAACTGATGAGTCAAATTGACTTCACCAGCATGAACTATAGCTATCAGCCATTCACTGGAGGCTACTCCCCCATCTACCTTTATTCAGGCTTCAATATCTTCCTGGGCACCAAGATGAAAGACCTAATGGAAGACTATAAAATCGAACTCGGCGTAAAACTCAACACCAGCCTTACCAACAACGAGTATATGCTCCGATTCAGCGACTACAGCAAACGCACAGACAAGAGCATCACTCTGCACAGGTACGTCACCGACGATTATTCAAGCTACTACTACCGGACCTTCACCAATGAAGCCTTCTACACGCTAAGCTATCCTTTTAGTGAAATCCTTAGCCTGCGTGGCACGGCCATCTATCGTCTCGACCATCGGGTCAACTTGGCCATCGACGATTATAGCTTGGCCGACAAAGACATCTATGAAAACTGGGGAGGTGTGAGAGCAGAACTCGTTTACGACAACTCAAAAAAAATAGGGACCAACTTGCTTGTCGGGGCGCGCGGAAAAGTGTTTGCCGAATATTACCAGCGCATCGCCCGCCACACCAACAACATGGTCGTTGTCGGCTTCGACTACCGCCACTACACCCGCATCAGTCGCAACTTCATCTGGGCCAACCGCATCGCAGGCAGCAGTTCATTCGGTCAACAGAAACTCATCTACTACATGGGAGGCGTCGACAACTGGATCTTGGCCTCATTCGACCAAGGCGCGCCTGTTGACTACACGCAAAACTATGCCTATCAGACCCTTGCCACCAACATGCGCGGCTTCAACCAAAACATCCGCAATGGCAACAACTTCGTAGTATTGAACAGCGAATTGCGCTTCCCGGTTTTCAGTTACTTCTCGAACCGCCCCATCAACATGAAATTCATCCGTGATTTCCAAATCGTGGCTTTCGGCGACCTCGGCACGGCATGGACCGGTTGGAATCCCTACGATCCGAGCAACTCGCTCTACAACACGCACATCAACGACGGCAACTTGAGCATCACCGTCACCGAGATGAAAGAACCCTTGGTGGGAGGCATAGGAGTAGGCTTGCGCACCAGCATCTTTGGCTATTTCGTGAGAGGTGACGTGGCTTGGGGCATACAAGACGGACAAATCAGCAAGAAACCAAGATACTATCTGTCGTTCAACTTGGATTTCTGAGTAGCTGCTTTCCGCATTGCGTGGCGCACAGTGAGGAAGGCAGAGGTGCAACCCACCACGAGAATCGTGACAAAAATCAGTAGTACGTCCTTGAATTTCAGCAAAACCGGATATGCATCCACGACATAGTTGCCACCTGTGCCGAACTTCACAAATCCAAACTGCTGCTGCAAAAGCACCAAAACAATGCCTAACAGCAATCCGATGAGACCGCCAGCCACTGAAATAAGCAAACCCTCGTTCATGAAGACTCGCTGAATCAACCTATTGTCGGCGCCCATGGCCTTCAAGATTTCCGTGTCCTTGCGCTTGTCAATCATCAGCATGGAGAGCGATCCTACCACATTAAAGGTAGCCAAAATCAATATGAAAGTGAGAATGACATAGACCGCCCATTTCTCTGAACGCATAATTCTGTAGAGCGTTTCTTGCTGTTCCTGCTGGTTTTTCACAGAGAAGTCCTCGCCCAAAAGGGCCACCACTGATTTCTGCACCTTGTCCACGTCAGCATTAGGAGCGAGAAACAGTTCCACGTTGGTCGCTTTATTTTCATATTCAAGGAGTTCGGAGAGCCAGTCAAAAGGCACAAGCACCATCTTCTCGTCTTGTTCCTGCTCGGTCGAAAAAACGCTTTGAATCGTCAACAAGTCGGAGTTGAAACTGTTTTCGAGGTTCATCAGTGAGGCATTGCCACGCTTGGGCACATAGACACGCACCATCGCATAGGGATTGTAAGCATTGATGCCAAGATACCACGCCACGCCCGCACCAGGCACCGCAAAATAATGCTCGTCCTCATCAGAAAGCACCAAATTGCCCTCACCGAAAACAATCTCATTGAAACGACCAATCTTTTGGTACTCCAGTCCAACGCCTTTTACCTGACCAATATGCTGCTTGTCATTGGCACGAAACAAAGCGTCTTCGGTTATTGAAGGAATCACATAATCAACACCTTTGATGTCTTGAAGCTGACCCAATGGGAAAGTCGTCAAATCGATGGTTTTTCCTTTCACCACAGCGATTTGCAAGTCAGGCGCCAAGCGACTATTCATCGATGAGATGACCTTCTCCAAACCATTGAAGGCTGACAGCACCACAATAAGCGCAAAAGACCCGACACTAATACCAAGAATGGAAATCCATGTGATGATATTAATGAGGTTGTGGCTCTTTTTAGCCAACAGGTAACGGTTTGCTATGAACAGCGGCAGTCTCACTTGTCAGGATGCAGCAGATTGTCGATATTTTCGATATAATCCAGAGAGTCATCCTCAAAAAAGCGCAACTCAGGGATAACGCGCATCTGATGGCGCACGCGGTTGCCCAACAAGCCTCTGATCGCCCTGGCATTTTGCCCCACTTCCTCAACTACCTTCTTTTTGTCATCGACACCAAAGACGCTCAAATACACATTGGCATATCCGAGGTCAGAGGTGACCCGCACATGCGTCACAGTAATCATCAGCATAGGGACTGCCGGTTTCAGTTCCTTCTGAAAAATATCGCTCAACTCCTTTTGAATCAGTTTATTGACTTTTTCTAATCGTTTGTTATCCATTGTATCAGTTATCAGTTGTTCAGTTATTCAGTTGAAAGATTTGCAAAAATAGGCATTTCTTTTGACATCTTGCGTATTTCATTTCTATTGAGTACTTTTGCCGTCTCTATCCGAACTAATAATTGATCTAACATGAAACACACAATCCTATTAGTACTGGTGCTTTTGTCCTTGTTGTCATACGCACAAGAACCACAAACACAACCTTCTGCCAACTATGTGAAGAACGAGTTCATCATTTGGTTGGAGCAAGGTGTTGACGCCTCTGCTTTTGCAACCAACACCGGTATTGACATCCAACCGAAAAGACTATTATCCGAAAGGCTGAACATCTGGCTTTTTGAAACCGCAGACGACAAAGAGTCCAGAGAAAACAAAATGCACCGATTGGCTGCCAACAAAGATGTCCGCGTCATCCAAAACAACCATACCAACATCGTGATGCGCGAGGCAATCCCGGACGACCCATACTTTGATATGCAGTGGGCGCCGGCCATCATGAGTCTCCCCCAAGCATGGGATGTCTTCACTACAGGCGGTGTCACGACAACAGGCGACACCATCGTGGTGGCTGTCATCGACGGTGGCATGGACTGGACCCATGAGGACCTGAATTGCTGGGAAAACCACCATGAAATACCCAATAACAGAATCGATGACGACGGCAACGGCTATGTTGACGACTATCGAGGCTGGAATGCCTACAACCACAACGGATATGTGGGCAGTCACTACCACGGCACCCATGTCTCGGGCATTGTCGGAGCCATAGGAAACAACGAGAAAGGCGTATGCGGCGTGAATTGGAATGTGAAAGTCATGCCCATCGCTGGCAGTTCGGGCGATGAGTCCATTGTCGTGGAGGCCTACTCATACGCTTTGGAAATGAGGGCACGCTATAATGAGACCCATGGTGAAGAAGGCGCCTTCATCGTAGCCACCAACTCATCCTTTGGGGTTGACTACGGCGACCCTAACGACTATCCCATTTGGTGCGCAATGTACGACGAGATGGGCAATGTCGGCATTTTGAGTTGCGGAGCAGGTCCCAACATGAATGTGAATGTAGATGAGGTGGGCGATGTCCCTTCCACCTGCCCTGGTGACTATCTGATTGGCATCACCAACACCACCTCGGACGATGTAAAATACGGGAGTGCCGGTTATGGTATCGCCAATATTGACATTGGAGCCCCTGGAACAGCGATTTATTCCACCACGCCTAACAATAGTTACAACGGATCGACAGGGACCTCGATGGCCACCCCACAAGTCGCTGGCACGATCGCGTTGATGTATGCGGCCTTACCCGAAGAAATGATGCAAGACTGCAAAGACGACCCTGCCCATTTCAGTCTTGCAATGAAATATCACCTTCTTAACGGTGCCGACCACTTGCCTTCGCTCGACGGTTTGGTGGCCTCGGGAAGAAGGCTGAATGCTTACGGTGCAATAGAAAGCGCTCTATACGATAGTATCGTACCCGAATTAATCGGAGAAGTCATTATTATAGGCGAACCTTTCTTCGGAGAGACTTTGGCCACAGAAACGAATCTGAGTTCCACGCCTTCCATCCCTGACCTTGGCGCGCTGAACTACCAATGGTGGAGAGGCACGACAGCCATTGAAGGCGCCGTTGACGCAACCTACACCTTGACCGAAGACGACATTTTCGAAAGGATTTGTGTGCAAGTCACCGCTGCAAACTGCACAGGGACCCTTACTTCGCCCTATTTCGGCCCCATCAAAAAGGCAGAACAGGCCATGCCCGATGCGCCGCAAATGGAGAGCAACACCGATACGACCATCACACTTGTCGCCATTGAAGACGGAGAATACAATATCGATGGTGGAGATTGGCAGTCCTCACCTGTATTTGAAGGCCTGACGCAGAACACTTCATACACCTTCACGCAACGCAAGAAGGAGACACGTTCGCATTACGCTTCGCCTTCAAGTCCCGCAGCGGTATTTAGCACAATGCCCGACCAAATTGACGAAAACCACCGAAGCGTCTTCAAGGTTTTTCCCAACCCTTCCAAAAGCAGCGTGACAATTGAAGGCCAAGGGGTACTCGTCATCACCAATACCTTAGGGCAAACTGTCTTGACCAAAGAAATCGAGAGCAAAACAAAAGTGGAATTGCCGCAAGGGTTGTATTTCATGAAAATGGGAAGCGAAACGCGGAAGATTGTGGTGGAATAAGAGCTATTCGCGTCTTTTCGAGTCCATGATGATTGTCACAGGTCCGTCATTCAGCAACTCGACCTCCATCATTGCACCGAACTCGCCGCTTTGCACTTCGCGACCTGAGATTTCGACCAGACGTTTCAGAAACCTTTCATAAAGAGGAATCGCCTGCTCGGGGCGGGCGGCACGGATGAAACTCGGCCGGTTGCCTTTTTTGGTCAAGGCGTGAAGGGTGAATTGGCTCACCACGAGGAACGATCCGCCGACTTGGTTGATGTCGAAGTTCATTGAGTCGTTGCCGTCGTCGAAAATGCGGAGTTTGGTAAGTTTCTGGCACAACCATTCCACATCCTCTTCGTTGTCGGCCTCTTCAATACCAAGCAAGACCAACATTCCCAAACCGATTTCCGATTTAACTTTACCGTCGATCGTGACGGAAGCATAAGTTACTCGTTGTGCTACAATTCTCATATTCTTTTGGCTGCGGGACTGCGAGACACGAGACTATGAGAAATCCCGTGTCCCGAAGTCATACGTGCATTAATTTGAAAATCATTTCTCTATACAAATCCTTCTCGCTCACATCACCGCTCTCGTAACCCTTCGACTTCATGTCAAACTCGCGAAGGATGGAAATGCAACGAATGCAAGTCGCTGGAGGATAATTTCGTGCGGCGGCAAGATAATCCTTGACAAAAAAAGGGTTCACCCCCAACACGCTGGCCAAATTGCCCTGCGATTTGTCCTGGGTAGAATGCAACTTGATAAGCTTCGAAAAATAGCCATACAACGTTATCGCCGTAACCAACAACGGATTATCTTTGCCGTTGTCGCCAAAATAGTTGACAATGCGGTTGGCTTTCAGCACGTCGCGACTGCCGATGGCGTTCTGTAGTTCGAAAACATTATAATCCTTCGAGATACCGATGTTGCGCTCCACGTCAGCGTCATCAATGCTTTTCTTCTTGGGCAATGCAATGATGAGTTTTTTCAACTCGTTGGCAATTTTATGGAGGTCCGTGCCAAGAAAATCAGCCAGCATTTGCGTGGCCTTGGGTGAGATGGAATAGCCTTCGCCCTTCAAGTAATTCTGAATCCAACCTGGAATATTGTTGTCGTACAGTTTCTTAGATTCAAACCAAACGCCTTTCTTGTCAATCTTCTTGGCCAAGGTCTTGCGTTTGTCGAACTTCTTGTATTTATAGGCGAAGACGAGAAGGGTGGTTTCCGGGATAGTGTCAAGATATTTCTCAAACTCTTCCAAATTTTTCACGTCTTGCGCCTCCTTAACGATAACCACCATACGCTCACCCATCATCGGGAAACTTCGGGCATGGTTGGCGATGGTCTCCACGTCGACGTCACGGCCATAAAGAACGATTTGGTTGAAGGCGCGGTCGGTCTCATCCAAGACCTCGTTCTCAATGGTGTCCGAAATCATGTCGATGAAATACGGTTCCTCACCCGTCAGAAAATAGATTGGCGCGAAGTTTTTCTTATGGATGTCGGAAAGAATTTGATCGTAGGTCATCACAGATTTTATTTATCAAGAATTTGAGAATTAGAGAAATATAATCTTTCGTTGAATAATTTGGAATTAGAGATACAAATCTTGCGATTTGTTTTCTCCACATTAGAATTTCAGATGTTTCACCGTGATACCATTATTAATCAGTTGCCGCAGCGAGTCGATGCCGATACGGAGATGCTCGCCTACGTAATTCTTGCTGACTACTTTATCGCTCTCCTCCGTCTTGACGCCTTCTGGCACCATGGGGTTGTCTGACACGAGCAGCAAAGCTCCCGTGGGAATTTCATTGTGAAAACCGACTGAGAAGATGGTAGCGGTCTCCATATCAACAGCCATACAGCGAATCTTGCGCAGGTAGTCCTTGAACTCGTCGTCGTGTTCCCAAACGCGGCGGTTGGTAGTATAGACCGTTCCCGTCCAATAGTCACGGCCATAGTCGCGGATGGTGGTGGAGATGGCCTTTTCAAGGCTGAATGCCGGCAGTGCAGGCACTTCAGGCGGGAAATAGTCGTTCGAGGTACCTTCGCCTCGGATAGCTGCAATAGGAAGAATGAGGTCGCCTACCTTGTTGATTTTCTTCACTCCACCGCACTTGCCCAAAAACAACACCGCTTTCGGCTGAATGGCAGTCAGCAGGTCCATGATGGTGGCCGCATTGGCGCTACCCATGCTGAAATTAATGATGGTGATTTCACCGTCGGTAGCGCATGGCATCGAGCGATCGCGGCCAATGACTTCCACGCCTTGCCATTCGGCAAAACGATCCACATAATTCTGGAAGTTGGTCAACAGGATATATTTACCAAACTGATCCAGCGGCAGACCTGTATAGCGAGGCAGCCAGTTTTCAACTATTTCTTGTTTGGTTTTCATTTCATTTCAATTATTTGCGCAAAAATAGGAAAACTATTTGAATTGTGCGTATCTTTGCAGCGAAATCGGAAGTTTAAGCGGAACGAAATGACCCGATACCCCATAAAAATACTGATGGCTTTCGGTTGTACTTTTGAACCCGAGGGCGACGAATTCTTCGAATGGCTGATGCGCAACGGCTATCCCGAACTCGGCGCATTGAGCCATACCATACAAGGCGACACCGAGGCCAAGGACTGGCTGATGGAACACGGATTTCCCCATCTCGCCGCCATCGACAGCGTCATCGACAAGGAACCCAAAGCAGAAGAATGGCTGATCAAAAACCATTTTGAGGTCAATCTCGCATTCGCCAAAGCAATCAACCGCGATGACGACGCTACAGATTGGCTTGAAAAAAACGAGCTTCAAGTTTTCATCGTACTCGCTGACAAGATACGCAAGTATTTGGACGACAAATATTTAAACTTCCACAAAATCCATTTTTAATTTCAAGCGATTTTTTTTGGCCTACATAAAAGAAAAAATCCTAACTTTGCCGCCAATCAGAAGAAGCAAATAATTAGAAAATCATACTACAATGAAAAAAGGATTATCCATCGTCATCAACATCATTCTGTTTGCCATCATCGTGCTGTTAGCCTGGCAAGTCGTCAAGAGCATCCAAGCTCCCATCAAGTTCAACAATGAGCAAACGACGCGTGAGAGACAAGTCATCGAGCGCCTCATCGACATCCGCAATGCCGAGGTGCTTTACAAGAACGCCAACAACAAGTACACGGCCGACTTCGACTCGCTGATCCGATTCTGCCAAGATGCTGAAATCCCGATCGTGAAGATTGTCCCCGACCCGACCGACACCACCTTCACCCGCACCATCAACGACACCATCGGTTTCGTGAAAGTGATGGACTCCCTCAAGAGCGGAAGAGAGAACTTCAACATTGCCGATATTAAATTCGTGCCCTTTGCTCCCAACCATGAGTTGTTTGAACTTGAGGCTGGCACCATCGTCCGCAACGAAGTCATTAAGATCCCGGTATTCGAGGCAAGAACACCTTACGAGGTCTATCTGGCCAATCCAGGTGCCGGCTTCAGCGAGAAGGAATGGAACCAACGCCGCGACAATTCCAAGGCCGAGAAGGAAAGCATCAACCGTTACGCTGGCTTAAAGGTCGGCTCGATGGAAGAAGCCTCCACCGACGGCAACTGGGAGAAACTCTAAACCATCAGGATGAATGGCGGCATCATTGAACCCTTACATCTCCCAATTCGGCGAGGAGTTTGATGCCGAGAAGTCATCGCAATACAGAATGGCCATCCAATTCTCATTGGGTGGTCTTTCTTTTGCACTTCTCGACATGGAAAAACAGACCCTCATCGCCATGGAATGCTACCAGTCGGACCTACTTGCCGACAGCAGCGACCTTTTCCACACCTTGGAACGAGCGCTTGAGTCAAAAGGCCTGAACAACGTGGCGTTTCATTCGGTGACTTGCCTCGTTGCAAATCGTCTGTGCACTTTAGTTCCCGAACCTTTGTTCAACGAAGCAGACCAAGCCAAGCACCTCGACTTTGCCTTCCAAATCCCAGATGGATACGCCATCACATCAGAACTGTTGGAGACAGTCCCTTGCTTCAATGTCTATGCATGGCAAAAGGCATTGCGCGATATGGTAACAGCCCGATGGAAAGATGTCCGCATTATCCATTCAAGCACCCTATTTATCGACAGCACGATAAGAAACGGCAAGGAAACTGGCATATTCGTGCATGTCAACAACCGCGACTTCGACATGATGATCAAGAAGGATAATAACTTGTTGTTCTTCAACAACTTTAAGTTCGTCACCAAAGAAGACTTCGCATATTTCCTGTTGTTTGCAATGGAGCAAAACGGTTGCACAGGCCAAGACTCGTCCGTTTGTTTCTCTGGTCTCATTCGTCCTGCCTCCGAAATCATTGACCTTTGCGGACGCTATATCAAAGATATCAGTTTTGTGACCGACCCGCACCTGCTTCAGGTCAGCAAAACACTTGACGAGGTGCCCTTCTCATACTATCACCTTCTTTACCAAGCACTAAGATGAGAATCATTAGAGGAAGATACCAACGGCGGCAGATTACCGCACCCACCAACCTACCTGTACGCCCCACCACTGACATGGCCAAGGAGAGTTTGTTCAATATCATCGAGAACCATTTCGACTTTGAGGAAACCGAGGCCTTGGACTTGTTTGCTGGCACAGGCAACATCTCCTATGAACTGGTCTCAAGAGGATGCCCCAAGGTAGTGTCCGTCGACCAGGATTTCGGTTGTGTGAAGTTCATTCGTGAGACCGCCAACAAACTCAGCATGAAAGAGTTGCTCGTCGTTCGTTCTGATGTATTCCGTTTCCTCGACAAGCACCAGATGCAATACGACCTCATCTTTGCCGACCCGCCTTACGACTGCGAACACTATAACGAATTGGTCAACCTTGTTTTTGAGCGCAACCTGTTGCGCGAAGGCGGCATGTTCGTATTGGAACACGACAAGAATCAGAACTTCGAGGAACACCCACACTTCATGGAGCAACGGCACTATGGCAAAGTGAACTTTACCTTCTTTGCACAAACCATCGAAGAAGAATCTGAGGAATGAAATTTTTAGCACGCAGAATCCACAGAATTCTATGAAGCGTGAAATAATTCTTCGTGAAAATCAAATGTACCCGAAGCGTTTCCTAACAATTTCTTTCTCTTCGTCGCTACTGTCACGGAAGAGCGGCATCACCTCGTCCTCCGGAAAGTCAGTAAAGGTGAGGAACAACAGGCTGTCAAGTGTGTCGTTGAAGTCAGGATCCACGTTGAAACAGAGGAACTTGGCATTCAACTTAAGGTATTTCTTATATAAAGTGGGCAGACGGTATTCGCCGTTGCTGATGCGGAACAGGTATTTGTCGAACTTGTCGACGCCTTTCATGTAGTTTTGCATCAAAATATCGGGATCCACTTTGAGGAAATCGGGGGGGAAAGGAGTCTTGGGCGTGACCTTCCCTTTCAATTCGTCTTCAACAGCATGATTCTCAGACACAAACTTCGCAATCAAGCTCAAATAGAACTTTGGATACCACGAACTGATGCTCACAGGTCCAATGAAATGGTTGATTTCTGGATAACGCACCACCACGTCAGAGAGACCACGCAACAGCAGCATTAAAGGCAGCACCTCTTTTTGGTAATCCAACGGCACAAACGAACGCCCCAACTCTATGGTGTGAGACAAATGCTCGGAGAACGACTCGTCAATATTCACCAAGGTACTGACATAGAAACCTTTAACACCCATCTTGGGAATAATCTCACTACCGATGCCGAGACGATAGCAACCCGCGATTCTCTGTTTGACCTTATCCCAGAGGATCATCTGCTTGAAATGCTGGTCAAACTCGTCCTGGTCAAGACTTTTGCCCGTACCTTCGCCGATGGCGCGGAAAGTCTCCTCGCGAAGGCGGGCGATCTCGTGCATCAGGTTCGGTATATCCTCGTAGTCTGCCAAATAACAGTCGTAGTCGGAAGTAGAATACAAGAACGACTTCTCACGGATGGTTTCCAACTCATCTAACATGAGCGATAAGTCCGTCGGAGCCTCGATGTCTTCCATATCCGCCACCTTCTTCTCTACTGCTTGAGTTGGGATGTTGGCTTCAAGCGCATAGGAACGACTGCGCAGATAAGCGGCCAACTCTTTGGGATTCTCATAGAGTGCCACTTCAGCTGGCAGAATTGGTTTGCCGATTTGCAGGTTGAAACATGAATCGTGTTTATTGGCAAGTTCTCGTGTCAGGCGTGCTGTGCCGAGCATGGTATGGATCTTGTCGACCGCATAAAACAACTTTGAGTTGCGTCCTTCCCAAAACACGGGAATCACAGGCACACCTACATTTTTGATAATACGGGCGATGGAAGTGCTCCAAGGCAGGTCCTCGGGATAATTGTGCCCATGGTAGCGCGACACCTCTCCAGCTGGAAACACGCCCAATCCGTTGCCTGCTGCGATGTGCTGAATGGCACCTTTGATGCCGCTCACGCTGCTCTTCCATTCTGGGTTGTTCTCGAATGGGTTGACAGCAAAAAAGCAATCCTTAAGATTGGGGATATGCGAAAGGATGAAATTGGCCATGATTTTGAAGTCAGGCCTCACCTTGGCAATGGCACTTAAGAGCATCACGCCTTCTATGCCGCCGAAAGGATGGTTGCTGACCACGACAAAACCGCCTTCCTTGGGGATGTTCTCCAACTGCTCGGCATTGACATCGATAGTGATGTTCATATTCTCCAACAGATGGTCGGCAAACTCACGCCCTTGATAATCAGCGGCTCCATCGAACAAACGGTTGATTTTGCCAAGACCTAGCACTCCATAAGCCAATCCTGCAGCACAAGTGCCGAAGAAGCCTTTCATGCCAAATGCTTTTTTCAAATCCGAGTTAGTTACGACTTTTCGCATAGTGGTTGAACCTGTCGCGATATTGGTTTTAAACGGCAAAGATAAAGTATTTTTCAATCCACAGAAATTTTAATGGCAAAAACCATCCATCCACTTAGTTTCCATCGCAGAAAACTGTATTTTTGCATCTCATACGTCTGTATCAAGAACCATGGTGATTCTTTTCAACAAACCATTTGGCGTGCTTAGCCAGTTCACCCCCGAGGCAGGCCATCGGGCGCTTGACGAGTTTGGCTTTCCAAGCAACGTGTATGCCGCCGGTCGCCTTGACCACGACAGTGAAGGGGCCTTGCTCCTCACCGACGAAGGAAGGCTGGTCAAGAGGTTGCTCGACCCGAAATTTGAGCATCCACGCACCTATCTTACCCAAGTGGACGGACAAATCACCCAAGATGCTGTCGACTTGTTAAAAAAAGGAGTGACCATCAAAGGCTATCATACCAAACCTTGCCAAGCGCAAATTGTGGATGCGCCAGAAAACCTATGGGAACGTGTGCCACCCATCCGCTATCGGGCCAACATTCCGACCAGTTGGGTGCGTCTCACCCTTATCGAAGGCAAGAATCGTCAGGTGCGCCACATGACCGCCACTGTCGGATTCCCCACCTTGCGACTCATCCGAGTCCAGATTGGCAACATCGCTTTGGGCGACTTGCAACCAGGGGAATGGAGAATAATCAACGAGAGAGTGATTTAAAACTAGGCCATGTTATCCGTCGGATAGCCCTTCTCATTCCATGCTATGCTATAATGCTTGCCAAAATAGCGCTTGGCATGGTTGTTGGCGCGAACCTCGGTCCAAAACACACTATGATTGCCTTTGCCAAGAGCACTTATTAGGCTCGACAAACCAATAATTGGCAAATAAAGCCACCCAAAGCGTTGGCTGTCGGCGGTATGCCCAAACTCATGCATACACAGTTGGTCGCACAAGACGAAACTTTCGTCCTGGCCCGACAATGCGTGCCACAACCAAAGGTCAACAAAAGAACCCAGCGACACGCCACCGCCGAACGAGCGAGCCCTACCCGAAACAAAGGTAATTCCGCCTAAAACATCTACCCTTTCGACCCTGCCTACCCATGCTCTTGCCAACGAGAACAACCAACCCACCAGCGTTTGAGGGAGTTCCCAAGTGAATCGAGAAAACAGTTGCCACACACGCCCAAAATGCGACCGCTTAGTGTCGGTCAGGAAAAGACCGCGGGTGATTTGGGCAGTGGATTTAAGATGGGTTTTAAAGGGCATAATGTTGTTTACCTGTACCTGACGTTGCCTTGAACAGCCGCCTTTTTGAACCAACGAGCGGCCTCACTTCAGAGGTTGTTTTTCATGGAAGGACTATCTTTTGTGTCTTCATTATCTCACCATTGATAAGGCGCAATACGTAAACGCCAGGCGTCATCCCATTGGTAGAGACGGTGTGCATAAAAAAAGACCCTTAGTTAGCCTAAGAATCTTCTTTATTTAACTGATTTTCAGTTAGTCGCTAATTAGTACTCATCTTCGTTGAAAAAGAAATCATCCTTCGAAGGATAATCAGGCCAAAGGTCTTCGATGCGTTCGTATATCTCGCCTTCGTCTTCCATCTCCTGAAGGTTCTCTATAATCTCTTCCTGTGCGCCCGTACGCAAGGCCCAATCCAGCAACTCATCGCGGGTGGCTGGCCACGGGGCGTCTTCCAATTTTGAGGCCAATTCTAGTGTCCAATACATTGTATTTCCTGTTTTTGTGTTACTCTATTTTGAGGGCGCAAAAGTACAAGTATTTTCTCAACTAGCAAGGACTTTTTATTAAAAATTATGATTTTTTATTTAACTGATTCCCAATTGTTTTCGTGAACTTTGTCTAAAAAGTCAAAAAATCTTGCCAAAACAAAGAAATAATCCGACAACCTGTTCAGATATTTCAAATCGAGAGCATCGACAGGATGTAGTGCAGCCAAACGCCATCCCTGACGCTCAGCCCTGCGGCACACCGTGCGGCAAACGTGCGCATAACTCGACTTGAGATTGCCGCCTGGGATGACAAAACTCCTCAACTCGGGCAACTGTTCGTTCATCACGTCGATTTCATGCTCCAAATAGGCCACATCATCAGGCGTAAGCACTGGAATCATCTTCTTCACCTCAGCGTTCTCATCCAAGGCAAAATGCGACTCGATGGTAAACAACTTGTTCTGAATGGCATCCATCACGACACGCATCTCAGCGGAAACACCTTCCTGGTCGTACAACACGCCGATGAAAGCACTCAACTCGTCGACAGTGCCGTATGCCTCCACCCTGTCGTCATATTTCGCGACACGCAGTCCCCCTATTAACGAGGTCTTGCCTTCGTCGCCAGTTCGAGTATAGGTAATATTCTTCATTTAAAACTTATAGATTCAAAATTCAAAATTTAAAGATTTAAAATTCCTCATTCAGCATTCAATACTTGAGAACAAAGTCCTGTTTCTCAATGCCTTCCCTGAAAAAGACCATACCCACACAATACAAGTCGAAAGTCACCGAAACGTCCTCATTGGCCTTGATCTCCTCCCAAGCGTCCTCCATGTCACGGTTGCGGTGAATGCCCTCAAAGACAAACACTGAATCAGAAGACTTATGATTCAAGCAATCAGCAAGATAATCCCAAGTGTCACCCTCGAAAGAGTCACGACTGAAAAACACAAAGCCCGTATTGAGACGCTTGAAATGCTCAGAGTCGAACTCTTCGGGTTGGATAAGGTTCACATTGACGACGCCCATCGAATTGAGAAGCTCCAAGAAGTCATCCGACTCCTCAAGGTAAACCTTGGTCTGGAGGTGTCCCAACGCCATCGCCGCGGTGTTCAGCGCCGAAACCTTGCCAAACGACACCACCGAATCCGGCTCAAAATAGCGCACCATTCGATAGAGCAGACGGCACTGTTTCCGCAGGTTGTAGTTGATATGCTTGCGTTTGTCACGCAAGCGCGCAATGCGGTAGATAGTATCATAGTCGCGATTGGAACCGCTGTCATTCAACACCTTGCGCATAAACTCGTAAACAAATGGCGAATGTATGCCATATTCGCTTTTGCGGTGCAATAAGTATTTCAGCCAACTTCCGACCATAACTCAATCATATTGAACCTTTTGCAAATAATACACCGTCCGCCTAGGTTTGGGTTGCACGCTGTTTTGGATAATCTGCGAACCAAAAATGAGGAACCGGTTGCCATACCACTTAGCAAGTTGTGCGAAGTATTCATCCTCCACATAGTCAGCGCCGTAAATAGGACTCAGTTTCTCCTCTTGCAGATTCATCAGAGCTTGGCCTTGGGCATCAAAAGCCGTGTAACGCAACCTGTTGCGATAGGGCGAGGCCACCACCAGTTCATTATAGCACGTCCCTTCACCCGCATGGGGGAAGAGGTCGTTCGTCAACTCATTGTCGAATTTCACCGACTGCTGCCATTGCAACTGCCCATCACGGTCGAAGGCAAGCAACACTTCGCTGAAGAAATCATAACCGTCGAATACCGTATAGGTATAGGGATAACCGCCATAATAACCATAATAGCCGTAGTTCATGCGTGTCTCCGTATGATAATACGGCATAAATGCCTCAACGGCAAAAACGGTCAAATCGCCAAAATTTGTCAGGCGGGGCGTAAGCAATTGGAAAGCAATTTCGCCTTTTTGTGGATTGTCTTTCTTTTGGTTTTTCAACTTCTCCTCGCGCAGACGGACCCGGTCAGAAGGGGTCAAGGCATGTTCAATATCTGGCATATCCTTGAAAAGATACACCTTGCTATCGGGCGTTGCAGAGGCAAAACGCATCCACACCACGCCAATGCTCTCCTTGTCGAAGTTTTCGGTTACGCCTTCAAGACTGACCTTTCGTCCCGTTTCGCGTTCCAAGGTGCCAATAACAATAAGGTTCCTGTTATCATCAAAGCGAAACACCATGCGACCCAAAGCAGCATTGGGAATGTTTTCATACCGATTGTTGCCCAGCAGGGTACCCGTTGGCGAATACATCATAAAAGAAGTCGACACAAAACGCTTGTTTTCAAACTCCTTGGCAGTCACCACAAAGCAGTGCTCCTTCTTGAACGCCTCGGTCTGGAACAAAACAAGACTGCTAGATGACGACGGCGTTACCAAACGATATTGCTTATTGCTCAGGTCATAGAAATACAGCCCTCCATTGTCATTTTTGTTGTTTAGGACCAACATCATCGTGCCATCGACAACCTCAACAGAAAGCGGCACCGACTTCTCAGGCCATTTGTTCCAAAAAGTCTCATAGGCAACGTTCTCCTTGTCGAAGGAAACAACGATGAAATCAAGCGTATCGGCGGCTTTTTTGTTGCCATCGTTGACGAAAAGGAAAGCAGCAAAACGGCCATCGCTACCCGAAGCAGAGAACTTGACCTTTTCGGGCAAAGGTATCAAGTCATTGCGAGTCTCAAAGAGCGTGCTGTCGAGGCAGGCGAAACTCCACAGGCGATGTCTTTCCTTGTCAGTCTTGTCGGTTTCGTAAACCATGATGCCATCGGACGGACCAAGGGATTGAAAATGGCAACCTTGCTCCCTATTCCAGCGACTCACCTCATAACGCACAGGCTCGACCTGCTGGGCAGAGACCCAACTGGCGAGGAACAAGGATGCTATGAGGAAGAGCTTTTTCATCTTGTTGTCGCTTTGGTCATTGCGAGGAACGAAGCAATCCAGAGAACCAGTATCCCCTGGATTGCTTCGTCGTTTTCCGTTTTCACGGAATGAGGCTTCGCAATGACGCTATTGCGTCTGTATTAGAATTTCACGAACTTCGCGGTTGCCGTCGTGCCGTTGGTATAGCGGAAGTTGAGGAAATACACGCCGTTCTCAAGTTCGCTAACGTTCCATTGGGCATCGCCAGCGACCATGTTCAATTCATTCACCTTGCGGCCCATCATGTCAAAGACACTAACCAAGGCGTCGCTTTCAAGCGTGAAGGTCACCTGTGTGCTGGCGGGATTGGGATAGAGACTGACAGCTTGGGCATTGTTCTCGTTCACCGAGACCAAGGTTCTACCCGTCATCTTCACATAGTCAATCTCCCACGAGGCAGCGGCCTCCTCCGTGCTGTAGTACACGAAAGCGACGTGGTAATGGCCAGGGGCGACGTCGGAAATAATAAGAGTTCCTGATTCAACCCACTCATAGTCGCCTTGTGAGAAATCGAAAGCATCGGTGATTTCTTCCCACTCATAATCGCTGGGTTCACCCTCGCCGTCGTAATCTGTGGAAATCAGCACCTGAAGGTCGGGACCGTCAAACTTTTTGGCAGTACTGAATTCTAAGGCAATCTCTTCATAGGCATTTACCGGAATCTCAATCGTCGGGCTGATCAGCCAGTCTTCATTCTGATGGCTGGCTGAACTGGCATAACCGTTCATGTTGGCGTAGGTCGTGCCCTGATAGACACCTTGATGCCATTCCTGCTCGCCATAGGCGTTGTAAGCTGTGAACACGCCGAGACCGTCATCGAAGTCTTCGAACAACAGCACCTCTATGTTCTCAGTGGTAGCAGTGGCGGTCGGATAGCTGCCGTTGGTCTTGTAATCGATGTTACTGCCGCTGTTGGTGTAAGGGAAAATGGCAAAGTGATAGGTGGTGTTGGCCTGCAAACCGCTGAAGACGACACCATTTTCGCCATAGGCCACATTCTTGGCCAAGTCGCTATCGGGAACTGGGGTGCCATCGGTAGGCACGGTGATATTACCCGTCGAAGCCAAGACCAAATACTTGGAAGGCAACTGCTCGCCCGTGGCATCTTGCCATAAAACGAACACATCCTCACCATCGGGATAAGCCGAAAAATCGGTGGGGTAGTTGCTCGGTTCCGGATCGGGTTCGGCAGCGCCACCAGCCTTGAAGAAATAGACAGGAGCGGCCACATTCGACGACTCCTTGTAGCAACCGAACAAAGTCGATGAAATGTTGTAGCGCATGTAGCACTGCTCAACGCCACCATTGCTCACGGGCACCATACCGCCCTCTTCCCCATCGGTGATGGTCCAACGGCCTTTGTCGTCAAGAGTGCCTTGTGTACGTAAGTAGTTGCCACCGCCGGCAGCATAGAGATACCCCTCATTAAGCGCATCATAGAGGGTCCAAGCACCCGGGGCGCCTTCGAGAGTGAACTCGAAAGCCTCCGTTTGCGAAGACGGATCGGTGGCCACGGTAGCTGTGATAACACCACCATTTTCATCAATCTCGATGGCATGGCGGTTGTTGGACTTCTGGTAACTCATGACAAAGGCTTGTCCGTCGTTGTCATAACCCACCAGGATGTACTGGCCTGGCTCAAGTTGAGAGGCCGTGTTGACCATAGTGTAGGTCGTTTGAGCGATGCCACTCACCGAAAGGAGCAGCATGGCCACGAATGAGAATAGAACTTTTTTCATTTTCGTTTGTTTTTATGTTAGACAAATAGTTTGATTTTCATTCAATATAACTACGAATTACACGAATGTAACGAATTGATCAGAAGAATTTTGGGCGAGCGCCCAAATGAACACGAATGAGATTCTCGATTGGCTCATTCGCACCCATTCGCGGCCTTGCCTGCCAAATTCCAAACCATATTCGCACAATGTGTTCAATTCGTAACTCCTTCCATTATAAATCCAATGTTTCGACTTGTTCCACCGCTTTAATCTCGGGGATGACTTTTTTCATCACGGATTCGATGCCGTTTTTGAGGGTCATCTTGCTATGCGGACAATTACCACAAGCCCCTGTAAGTTCCACGATGACGGTGTAGTCGTCTGTGAGTTCCACAAAGTTGACGTCGCCTCCGTCCTGTTGAAGGTAGGGGCGCACCTGTTCGAGGACATTCTTGACTTTGCGTAATATCGTTTCTCTATCCATTTCTATCAGTTGTTCAGTTGTTCAGTTATGCGTTGATAATCGCATGTGCAATTTTGTCGAAGGCTTTGGTGACGGGAGAGTCGGCATCAAGTGCAAGCGGCGTACCGGCGTCGCCACATTCGGCAATCTTCTCTGTAATCGGGATTTGGCCTAAGAGCGGCACGCCCAATTGCTCGGCAAATTCCTTGCCAGTTTCCTTGCCAAAAATATAGTATTTCTTTTCGGGCATGTCAGTTGGGGTAAAATAAGCCATATTCTCCACCAAACCGTAGATCGGAATCTGAAGAGCCTCTTCCTTGAACATCATCGCAGCGCGCAGCACATCAGCGAAAGCGACTTTTTGGGGCGTAGTCACGATGAGGGCACCCGACACATTGTATTGTTGCGCCAATGTCAACTGGATGTCACCCGTGCCCGGAGGCATGTCGACCACCATCCAGTCCAACTCACCCCACAGGGTGTCATTCATCAACTGGTTCAAGGCGCTGGTGGCCATGGGACCACGCCAGATGAGCGGACGGTCAGCATCAACGAAGCTTCCAATACTCATCAACTTGATGCTAAAACGCTCGATGGGTACCATCACGGTCTTGCCGTCTTTTTCGAAAGCAGCGGGTTGCTCGTTGCCGAGTCCAAACATCATCGGGACGGAAGGACCGTAGATGTCGGCATCGATCAAACCTACACGCTGGTTGGCACGCGCCAACGCTATGGCGAGATTGGCGGCCACCGTCGACTTGCCCACACCACCCTTGCCTGATGCTACGGCGATGATGTGCTTTACCTTCGAGAGGGCAGTCTTCTCCTCCACCACCTTAATCTCAATCTCTGTGCCTTCGCCAAACACCTCCGTCAACGTGCGCTTGGCACCGTTCACCAAGATTTCATTCTTCGGATCGTTGGCATGTTCCATAACAAGGTCGAATCGGATGGCATTATCCTTAATCATCAGATTTTCAACCATATTCAAGGCAACAATATTGTCACCTTTCGGAAAATAAATGACATCCTTCAGGACTTCTATAACGTTTTCTTTATTCAACATAAAACGATTCTAAATAGTTTACGCTGCAAAGTTAGCAAATAGTTAGAAGTTAATAGTAACGAATGAAGAGTTTTTTCACAAATTATTCAAGTGAAACAAGTTTCTGAACCGTCCCCTTCGTTGTAGCAACCCGCAACAAGTAGAGACCAGGGGTGCAACGATGCAAATCGAGAACGATTTCGTCACTTGAGCATTTTTCTTGTAAAACGGACTGCCCCATGGCATTAATGACTTCCACAAGGCGAATGCCCTCCGCTTCAAGGGTAATCCTCCCGCTCGTCGGGTTGGGATAGACCTTTAACATGGCTTCGCCTTCATCCATTCCCGTTGGCGAGTAATAGACGTGCAACTCAAACTCATTGGGACGGTATTTGCGATTGGCCGGCGATGAGGTGCAGTCCATGGCGCCATAGTAGGCATAGAGACGGTAATAGTAGTCTCCTTCTTCCTGAACGCCGTTGTCAACATACTTGACCGCCGAAGCATTTAACAACTTGATGCGATGGTATTCTCCTTCGCCATCTTTACGGAAGAGATAGTAGCCCGAAAGGCCTTCGTGGGGTTCGGGTTTCTCCCACTTCAGTCTCGGCTTAAAGTTGTTGTTCAACTCGAAATCAAGGTCTCGAGGCGGATAGCAAGGACCTACCGTGGCACACGATTCATTGGAGTATTCTCCACTCTCGCCACCTTCGCAAAGCACAGCCACACTGTAGCAATGGCCACCCATCGACACTGATTCGTCCAAAAAATCGTTGCCTTCCTGAATGAGGCGATACAATATGCCATCACGATACACATTATAACCGTATCCTGGATGATCAACGGCATCCCAAGTCAGCAGGATGGCATCGTCTTGGGGCGCTGCCACAAGGTTCTCAGGCACACCACACGACAAATCGCCGCCGCAGGTATTGCTGACCTCAAAGAAAACGCCCGATGGCAAGTCTTCCGAAGAACCAGAATAGGAATATACAGTCTGACCGTTTGCGTCTTTGATGACGAAGGCCATCTGGCTGACGGGTTCTTGGGGGGCCGACCAACCGAAACTCAAGCGACCCAAGGGCATGTCAGGCTCAACCGAAATGGTGGACGAAGAGACCATCGTGTATCGTCCCAGTTCCCTACCACCCATAGTGTAGGCGCTGATATAGCCTCCGCGCCATCCTTGGATAGAATTAGTCGTCATGATTATCTTCCATGGGCAAGAGGGACCCACCAACACTTTCATGTTGTTGGCGTGCTTGCCGATACGTCCTTCGGCGACAGCATACACTGCATAGTGGAACACATCGTAGCGCGGCACACTGGCATCCACAAACTCCATGACAGCACCAGGCGTGACATCTGTCAACGTTGCGATGATTTCGTTGTCGCGCAAAATGACAACACATTCAATGTCGGCAAGTGTCGTCCCATCCAAGGTAGTAGCAGGATTAACCCAGTTGAGGCGTACCTTGAGGTCTGTGTCGCTCACAGGAACTGCGGTGAACTCCGTAGGAGAAGCAGGAGTGTGGTTGTAGACCTCTGCTGGCACAAAGTTGAACATGGCATCAGCGGGATGCGTGTAGGGCGCGTCATCGATAAGATACCAGCCATCGGAACTGCCGCCCCAACCGAGATTGAAATGGAACATGTCGTAGTCGTCATAGCCATCGCATACGAAGGCGTGGCAACCACCGTCCTCGCAACCGCCGTAATACATCGGCCAACCCATGTCGAATTGCTCACGCACCATGGCTTTCCAAGTCTCGGTCTCGAAATCATCGCGACGGAGTTGCACGATGGCGTCACAATAGTCGAAATAGGCATTCATGACACCAGGGATTGGACCCGAGGCGCCACCGCTGCCATCAGGACCGTAACCCATATCGATGGTCACGCCGCAATGGAAGCACAAGGTTCCAGTGGCCAACTTTTCGGCCTCGGTGGAAGTGTTGTTTAGCACGTAGGGCATGTTGTCCCAGTCATAGTTGGTGTTGCCGAAGTCGGCACAAATCTCACCATAATCCTCATGATAATAGCAATGGTTGCCGAAACCTTTGGCAGGATAGGACCAAAAGCGCATCAACTGCGACATGGCCGTAGCGAGGCAACCCACAATGGCATGACCGCCCGACCCTGCTGGGTCTTCAGGGCAACAATAATTGTAAGGATAGGACTGGTTCCATTTCGTCTGGCAGAAATAACCTGTCCCGCGACCGTCATGGCGCGAGATGAGACGACCATGAGCGAGCACGGAATTCCACTCTGCCTCCACATCGGGAGTGGCAACAGCATGGCGCAACTGCACTATGCATTCGGCAACGCCATCCAAATAATAGGCCAGCGCTGGAGGGATGTTGGACGCATCAAACGACGATTCGTCAGAATACCCGATGACGGGGCGATGCGCATCGTCGCCAGAAATAATGACGAAACCATGGTCTCCGACATTGAAAACATAAAACGCCCCTTCAGCGGCAGTATAGACCAATTCAGGATTGGCTCTCTCAACTGCGAGTTGAACCGTGGCAAATTTCTGGGCAGCAGAATACGCCAAACTGCTGTCAATGGGCTTGGCTTGGATGGAAGACATAACCCCCATCAGGATAACCAATAGTGGAATAATGATTCGTTTCATCAGTCTTGCTTTGTTCGTTTGCTTTTTTGGACATCGTAAACGCTGACAATCTTGAAGTCGCTGTTCAGCTCAAAGTGCTTTTCAAGAACAAAAATCGAATACTTCGAATTGTCATAGCGATCAATAGTATAGTCTTCAATGTAGGTGACAATATAACGGTTTCCCGACTTGTAATAGGTCAAAGTGTTCCACCTTGGTTTTGAGTGCTTTCCATAAACACCAAAAACATCGTCGTATTTGGCATAATGCTGCGCCACCTGGTCAACGGTCTCGTTTCGACTGTCGTGGTAACGTTCAACATTCGGGGCAAACAATTGATGCACCATGCTCCATCCTGCTCCGCTTGCCAATTCTGACAACACTGAATAATCGGAAACGAAACCACGGATACGGCGCTCAGCCGCCCAATCGTCACTTGGCGAACCCTGCACGCAGTAGGCGTATTTCCTTGAGACCCAATATTCATTTCCATCATAGTATTCAATTTTGTAGAAGTCGGAAGATTCGCCCTTGTATAGGAACTTCTCGTCTCGTGTGGCATAGCGCTGCGTTCCGTCGGGTTTCTTCAGCATGTCATAGTCGGTGGAAGGGCCAAAGCGCAACCGCAATTCGTGGGCATTGATGAACACATATTGTGGTGGTGTTTCCTGAGGCATAACCCCAAGTTGCTCTATAGGCGGCTGCGTGTTGCTGCCGCTCTTGCTGAAAACCAAGAGCAGCACAGAAACAGTGGCGATTAATAGCGAAACGACTACCACGACAATCCACCACGGCTTCTTAGTACGTCTGAGCTGATAACCGCAATACTCGCAAAACGAACTACTTGGATCAATTTCTCTTCTGCAGTTTGGACACTTTTTCATCTTAACACGTTTTTGGTTAGCAAATTTAGTAAAAGAGCATTTCGTTTTTATGGTAAATGAATTACAGAACAACCTTATTTCTTGTCTTCTGAGCGACCGTCAGCATACAAGAACGGCAATTTCGTTTCACCAAGGGCCTCAGACTCGTTATTGACATCGACGACTTTAATCTGGCATGCCAACGTATGAAGCCATTCCTTGCCGAACATCTTCAACCTATCCTCGAGATGAAGTTCATGATAAGGGATTTCTGCCGTACAACTCATCTTTTGCTGGCTCTCTTCAACCAATACAGGGATGCATTTTGCAGCAACAAGCCCGTTAAACAAGCAATACTCGCCATTGCTGTCTTTCAAGTCTTTCCCAAACAATTTGTCATTGTCCTGAAACGTACAAATTACATCCAAGAGACAACCTTCGGAATCTTCGGCAATAAAAGTGCAATGGATTAACAAGGCTCCATTAACATTATGCTCCAACCAAGCATTGCCCATGGTAACTTTCGGTGACTTCAAAGAGTCAGCCTGTTTAGCAGCCTTATGATACCATTCGGCAGCCGCATCTTCATCGACGCCAACGCCTTGCCCCGATTCATAAAACATCCCGACATAATACTGTGCTTTTTGGTAACCTTGCTCAGCCGCCTGCTTGAACCATTTAAACGACTCCTTGCCGTTTTTTTTCACTCCTTCGCCATTGTAATAGCAACTACCAAGACTGTATTGGGCTTCCGTTTGTCCTTGCTGGGCTGCTTTTTCATACCATTTAACAGCCTCCTTATAATTCTGCTTCACGCCCTTCCCTGAATAATAGCAATTTCCGAGCCAACATTGCGCTAACTCATCACCCTGTCCTGCTGATAATTTCATCCACTTAACTGCTTCTTCATAACTCTGTGCCACTCCAAATCCATAATAATAGCAACACCCTAGGTGTTCCTGAGCGGCAGCATGGCCCTGTTGAGCAGACAGGGTGAACCACTTCACCGCCTCTTCATAGTTCTTGTCTTCTCCCTCAAAACAGCGAAGCCCTGCTTCATATTGAGTCTCGGCATCGCTTTTCTCAACAACTTGCGCAATACTGTCTTTGACAAATTCGTCTATCTTGTCTCGTGCCAACGACGCAAGTTCACCCTCGGGATAACTCTGAAGGAACTCCCTAAAATCGTCAACCTCTTGGCAGTTTGTGAACATTTGTTGCTCGACATCCTTTGACTCATGTATATAAACATAACGTATGACCAGAGCCAAAACGACACCCAAGACAAGTGCAGTTGCCACAATGAGCCGTGGCCGTTTGGACTTCTTCAGTCGATAACCGCAATACTCGCAGAAAACGCCATCGTCTTCAATCTCTCTCTTACATTTTGGGCATCTCTTCATAATTCAATAATTCGTCACCAACGACAGCTGGAACTCCACCGTCCCGCCTCTGTAATTGGAAAATGTACCTGAATATGAGTATTCGTTCACTACAATTCCATCAAACAACCCAATATATGCGCCACTTGTATCATACCCCTCTATCAATAGCCGCCCCGTTTCCCTGTCATAGTTCTTGACTTTAATTGATCTAGTAACCGGTTTGCCGCCATATTCTACCGTGTAGTTGCCTCCGCCTTGGGAATCAATGACCAACGAACCGTTTGATCCTATTGTTCCTGTAAAATAGGTGTTGTAAGGAAAACCTGATGACTGTTGGGATTCATTTGATTTTGAACCACCTGAGAGACTGATGGCTAGCACAACGATGCCAATGATAGCAACCGCAGCCACCACGGCCACCCAAACAGGCACGGTCTTCTTGGAACGCTTGAGCTGGTAACCGCAATATTCGCAAAAAGTGCTGTTTTCTTCAATTTCTCTTTTGCATTTTGGACATCTATTCATAGAAACTAATATTACAATTAGTATATTTCATGACAACTGCACTCTTTCAATCAATTCATAACAAGGCGAAAGCCCCACTTGTCATAATGTTCGTCCGGTTTTTTGCCACATCGGAACGTCACGCGGCAGTCTGAAGTGCGACTGCACCATCCTCCACCACGCAGCACATGGTTCGACTTCGAATCCCCTTTATGTGTGGGATTGTTTTCCGAATTGCTTTTGTATTGATACCATGCATCGCTGCACCACTCCCACACGTTGCCGCTCATGTCGTAGAAACCCAATTCATTCGGGGACTTGCTCTTCACGTTACGGGTCCTGCCATTGTTGTTGGTTATGCTGTTCCAATCCCAATTGTCATCAGAACCTCTCAGGAACTGGTCACCGGTATTCTGCCAATACCAGGCCACATTGTCAATGTTGTACCCTCCGGCATAATCGGACCCCCTGCCTAAACGGCCTCCCTTTGCTGCATACTCCCACTCCGCCTCTGTAGGCAGGCGGAAATTTCTGCCTGTCAACTGATTCAGTTTTGGCAAAAATTCATCCACGATGTCATTATAGCTAACGTTCTCTACAGGAAGGTTGTCGCCTATGAAATGGCTGGGATTGTAACCCATTACCGCCTTCCACAAGCTTTGAGTGACCTCTGTCTCGCCCATATAGAATGACCTTACTGTGACATTGTGAACCGGGTTCTCCCATTTGTAACCAGCATCATTGCTACCCATGGAGAAAGAACCTCCTTCCACTTCCTTCATCACAAAAGAGACGCCATTGACGGTGATGCTCAAGCCTCCTTGGGTTGATGGCGAGGTGCCAGTTTCCATATTAGTGAGCTCTTCGTAATAGCCCTCCTCGTTTTGCATCTGCATCTGATTCAGACTATCTTGCTGCAAGCGGCCCAACAGTTGCTGCACTTGGCTCACATACTCGCCCCTCGGATACTTTTCCAAGTAGGCCTTGCAATCTTTTTGTGAAGTGCAGTTGTCATAGGCGTTGCGTTCCGCCGCCCTGTTGTCAAGTTGTTGCCGCATGCTATCCAGTTTCAACTCTTCGACTTTGTTTTTCGCCATGGCAGCATATTGCCCATCGGGATAAACAGACAAAAAATGCCTGAAATCTGCCGCCGATTGGCAATTCTTGTACAAGCTTTCCTCTTTTCTGTCAACGGCCAATTGTTTTTGCCTATTGTTGATGACCACACCCAAGATGACGCCAACAACGACTACCCCACCCAAAACAAACCATGGCCACCGAGGCTTTTTGATCTTATAGCCGCAATATTCACAAAATGTGCTATGTTCTTCAATTTCTCTTTTACAATTTGGACATTTTTTCATGATAATGTTCTTGTCTTATGTCATTTGATTTCTACGCCAATTCCAGAATCAAGCGTTTTCACCTTGCCATCATTACCGCGCACCTGTATGGCAGTGAAGAGGAAGATGTCACCAACATTGGAACCACTGATGGCATTCTTCATCTCATCGGTGAAGGCGCTGCCATTAGCCTTGACCTCCTTGGTGGTACCCGCCTTAGTCTTGTAACGAAAAGTGTAACCCACCACATCGTATTTGACGCCATCGAAGTCGAAGTCTTTTATCTCGGCCTCCACACGGTTGGCGGCAAGCAGAGCACTCTTCGAAACCTGACTATTCACAACGTTACGTATGACGGCCACGGGCTTGGGCAAATCTTTCACACGGAATTTCATGCTACCAAGACTAGAGCCACCCGAACTGACGCTGATGGTCACTTCATTGGCCTCACCAGGACGCAGGTTATAAATCCCATTACCCATTCTAGTCAACGAACCGTTGCTGACCGTGGCATTGATTTCGCCACCGACACCTCCGCCAACGGCGATTGGGTTGTCGATACCACGATACACCACGTTCATCTTAGAGGCTGACACGCTCACCATAGGAGGAGCCACTGTGAAGGTGTTCTCAAACGGGAAGTCCTTCAATTCGTTGGTCGAAGGATCGAGCATCTTGATGTAACCCGTGTATTTGTGTTGGCCCACACCGCAGTTGAAGTCGAGGTTGATGACACCTTGGCCGTCGCTGGTGTATTCCTTTTCGGAGCCACCGTCCAACTTGACATAGGCTTTGGTCTGCGTGTTCTGCCAAGCAGTCACCATGGCCTGAGCCCTATAAGTTTGACCAGAGAGGAGATAACCGCTTTCAGCAAATACCTTAGCACCCACCTCGTCGTATGAGTAGTCTTGGGTGTGGATATTAGTCATCAACTCTTCGATGCCGTTCAGCGCAGTTACCTGTGTTTCAAGCGACATTCTATTCAACCACGCCATATCAGAAAAAAGCGTTGCGTCAAACGCCCTATTTCTTCCGCCAAGCATCATAGTGCTCCTACTTTGAGGGACTAACTCTTGAAACTGCTGTTGGCTTTTCTGCAACACTTTGAAAAGCGATTCATCCGGCGCGTATTTCGCCTTGTTGCCAAAATGGGTCCACAAATACTGTTTCAAAGAATCGACTTGGTTGACCACGTCGAGGGCAACCGTTTTCATCGCTTGCGCTTGTTCCCAATACGGACCTGCTTTTTCTGGGTCCAAAGCATACTGTTGTTCAAAAGAAGCGATTCTACTATTAATTTGTTGTGACAGCGCATCGCTTGACAATCGATAGTCGGCATCCATGGTTTCAAAAACATCGGCCGACATTTTTCCGTTTTTGCCTTTGGGGACTATAAACAACACGATGGCGACAGCTAGAACAATCAAAGAACCAACTAAAAACCAAACAGAATTTGATTTCTTTTGTATTTTTTGGCCACAATGCTCGCAATATACACTATTGCTTTCTATCTCTCTTTTACAATTAGGGCATTTTTTCATATTGATAATTGATAGTTGTAAAAACTACGATGATTGCATCGGAAATAACTATAGAAAATTATACTTTGACGCGGGACAAGAGACTTCGGGACGTGAGACGAACCAACCATCTCGCGTCTCGTGTACAATATGTAAACTAAATATGCTCATCTACTTAATATCAAACAGATTACATCGGCTTATATTCTTTGCCATAGTCCTTCTGATAGGTATTAATCAAAGTGACATTGGCCTGTTCCGTTTCGTTGAGCACAGCACTCGTAACGCTTGGGTCGGGATGATACCAGCCAAACTGCTTGAAATACTGGTTAAGTTCATTGGACTTGAAAACATAGCCGTGCCTGGCATAGACGCTGTTGCGCAGGTAGGTCAACTCACGAGGCGTGAGCGAATAGAGCGCGTTCTCACTTAAAACATTGTATCGCCAGCCAAAATCGAGCAGTTGCTCGTATTGGCTTTTGGCAATAGGTTCATTATAAGCGACTCCTTCAAAATAGACCTCCTCGTATTGCATTTGCAGTTGGTTCAAACTATCTTGCTGCAAACGACCCAACAACTGCTGCACTTGACTCACGTACTCGCCACTCGGATACTTTTCCAAATAGGCCTTGCAATCCCTTTGTGAAGTGCAGTTGTCATAGGCATTGCGTTCTGCCGCCCTGTCGTCAAGTTGTTGCCGAATGCTATCCAATTTCAACTCTTCCACTTTGTTTTTCGCCATGGCAGCATATTGCCCATCGGGATAAACAGACAAAAAATGCCTGAAATCTGCCGCAGATTGGCAATTCTTGTACAAACTTTCCTCTTGCCTGTCAAGGGACAATTGCTTTTGCTTATTGTTGATTACCACGCCAATGACGACACCAACAACTGCCAAGACGACTACCGCGGGCAAAACAATCCATAGCCAACGAGTCTTTTTTATCTTATAGCCGCAATATTCACAAAATGCACAGGAATCGTCAATCTGTCGATTACAATTAGGACACTTTCTCATTTCAATCTGGTAGGATATGAATCACGTGGCAAAAATAATAAAAAAAACAGAACGCCACGTGGGCAAAAGGCATTTCCTAACCAGCTACCGGCGATCCGCAACGGTTGCAAAAAACTGACGTTGGCTTGAGGTGATTGCCGCATTTAGGGCAAAACTTTTCGGCACTTACCAAATACTGTTTGCCACACCACATGCAGAACGACGCATTGGACCTGATTTTATTGCCGCAATTAGAGCAAAACTTCAAAGGAGACCATTCGTAAACTTTCGTTAAGCCCAACCATGAATGCATCTGTTCCAATAGCGACTCCTTATCATCCTTTTCAAAATAGTCATAATACTTCGATCGGAATGCCAGTATCTTAAACCTCAGCCTATCGGGAGCCACCTTCAATGGCACCATACTCTTGTTTAAGTTGTTGCAGTACTTAAACACCATCTTGACCATCTCGTCCTGCTCCACGGTGCTATTGACGAGAAACAGCACAAAATCAACATTGTCCAGAATGGGTGCCACAATAGACTCAAAATAGGATTCCACATCGTCAACGCCTGAATATGACCATAACGAATAGTTAATCTCCAAGTATTTTGAAATCTCGTCAACGACATCTGTCGCCAGTTTTTCGTCCGCCTTAGCGTAACACACAAAGAACTTGTTCTGTACGTCTGTTTTTTCCATTGGGCAATACCTTTTTTCAAATCAAGCCAAAAAAAAATACCGAAAGCCAGATTGCACTTCCTTTTACGCCTTGTTCTTTTCCGCCAAGGCATACCATTTCTGAGACTCTTCCAAACTCACGGGGACACCACGACCTTTTTTGTACATATAGCCTAATCGGCGCATGGCGTCAGGCACTCCAAGTTCGGCAGCTTTACTGTACCACTCGAAGGCCGCGTTATAGTCGCGCCTCACGCCTCTGCCATATTCTAAGCATTGTCCGTAGTTATACTGCGAAACCGCCAAACCTTGCTCAGCAGCCTTGCCGAACCATTTGGCGCTTAAAGAAGAATTACGTTGGACACCATCCTTGCCCTCTTTGAGCAACAATGCCGCGTTTTCCTGAGCTTGGGCATGGCCTTGCTCCGCCGCCCTGAGATACCACTTGAGTGCCACTATATAGTCTTTCCTTACCCCATTGCCTTTGTGATACATGCTTGCCAAGTTGTACTGTCCATACTTGTTGTACTGCGTCGCTGCCATGCGATACCAATACACCGCCTTGTCGTAATCCACTGGGACGCCTTCGCCGAAGAAATACATATTGCCTAATGCATTTTGGGCATAATCCGAACCTTCTTGGGCAGCATATCGATACCATCGCAGGGCTTCTTCATAGTTTTTCTGCTCATGGAAGTCATACCCTTTCTGCGCATAGCCAACGATATCCACGTCGGTTCTGATGAACTGGGATGGCGTGCCCAGGTTTGACAGTTTCATGCTTTCCAAACCGTGACATTCGAGCAACGAATTCATGTCTGTCAAACATTTCGCCCAACGAGAACGGTTAAAATCGTCCACCTCTTCTTTCATTTTGCGTTCCTTGCGCCGATTCCAGGATCTCAGCTGCTTTTTTCTGATCTTCCTGAGTATCAAGAAACCAAGAAAGATGAGGATGGGGTAACCCATATTCTCATACCACTCGCCATCATAGAACACTCCGAACAACACGCTAAACAACAGCACTAGCAATACGAGGTAACCTCGGTTCCTAAACTCCTTCGTGTCGTATTCGGGGCATGGCCTAAGGGTGGCCTTATAGCAACGCTCGTATGAGTTAAAAATGGCATTCCTCTTTTTCCCGTCCTCTGACGAAGCCCTCAGCCTGAAATCGGTGCGGTCGGTCACATCCCACTTGGGTTGCTCGTCAATCATCGGATCAAATATCAGCTTATCACCGAAGGTATTGCTCAACTTGATGTTGTCCTTCAAAGTGGCATCAAACTCCAACTGGTCGTCATTGTTGGGCAAATGGTAAGCGTATTTGTTCCAGTTTTGGCCCGTTTGCAACACAAACTCGCCATTGCCTTTGGCAAGGTTGAAAACCAGCTTTTGATTCGGAGAAACCTTGCCTATCACCTCGTCGTTGCGGGTGACGGTGGCACTCACATCGCTTCCCAAAGTGACTCTAGAACCGTATATGTCGCCTTCCTTGCGCAAACCCAACCAACCGAACATGTTCTCTATGAATTTGATGCGCTCTTCTTCATCATCGAAATCAACGAAATCCGTACGGAAGGCCCAATCTTTTGCCTTCACCCTTCCCTTGCCTATCTTGATAGGAATGATTTGCTGCTCGCCCAAATCGGAGGCCAGTTTGCAGCCTTTTTTCAAGAGGAAATCATTGTTGGTGTCCTTGGCGACTATGGCCAATACGAGGCGAGTATTCTCAATCTCAGGCTGTATGACACGCTCAAAATACTCCTCCTCGTCGTCCACCTCGGCATACGACCACAACTGGTAATCGATGCAAAGCCTGTAGTTAATCTCGTCAACGACTGCCTTGGCCTCTGCTTCGGCAATTCGGGGATAAAGGATGAAGAAGTTCTTTTTGTCCATATTCTAGTTGTCGTTTATCTCATCTATCAAATCGGTTCACCAATGGTACCCTGGCGTGCGCCGTCCTGTTTGTCCTTTGTTACTTCTTCTTGGACTTTCTCCTTTTCGGGTTCATTTTTTTTTGCCTCTTTGCCCGTTTGCTCAGACTCACCATCGACCTTTCCCGTTTTATCGTCCACATTGGTCTCGCTGCCCGTTTGCAGCTCAGTTTCTTGTGACTGAACATCCGTTTGGGCGGGAACAGTGTCACTATTCATGGGAACAGTGTCGCCCTTTTGGCCCAGAGTGTCTTTCAACTTCATGTTAGAAGAGTCGACAACAGAATGCTTGGTATCAGTCGGAGGCTCGGGTTTGGACTTTATAAGTGCCAGCACCACCACGACTGCAACAACGACAGCGCCTGCACCTATCAGCCAGGACAAGAACTTCGGTCTTTTCTTGGTTTGGGTTGAACCGTCGCCATTTGATCCCTTCGGGTCAGCCGACTGACCTTTCTTTTTCTTATCCTCCATGATGCCCAAGCCATACAGCAACCTATTGCATTCATCATCGCTGATTTGCAAGGTCTTGTCTTTCCTCATGCGGTCAATGGCTTTCTTGCACTCCTTGGGGTCGGAATACTGCTTGAAAAATGCCGTAAGCAACTCCAACTTGAGGGGATGGCGTTCCATGCGGACAACGAACTCACGCGTCTCGGGCTTCACATTGTTGAGCACCGCCTTCATAAACGGTTCGACATGCTTTTCCTTGAGCAAGGGCATTCCCTTCTCATAAAGCAAACTTGAGGTCTGTTTCGTGTCGCTTATAACGGCAAGATGGAACAACTCGTCAAAATTGTCTTCTCTCAGATTCCCTGCGAGAAGATCGACAAGGCTCTTGCATTCGACCACACCATTCTGGCGCTCCTGGTCGTGCATCAGAGGCGAGACCAAGTACCGGTCGATATCGGCGGCCAAGTTCGGGTCAGGGAGCTCGAGCCTATTCTGGAACCGTTGCAACAAGATGTCCCAGGTCCGCTTCCACGACAAATCGACTAGTGAATTGTCACGATGGGCCACTTCGGCATAGTCGCGGCACAACTGAAGATCGTCGACGCCAAACCCTTTGACCACCCCATCGATGACATTTTGGGGCAACAGCAGGGTGAATATCCGCGAAATGATGCCCACGCGGTCGTTTTGCTTGTCAGCAGGATAGAACTCCTTGTAAATCTTATCCCAATCGTCGCGCAGTTGCTTGTCGTCCAGCAACTGCTGGTGCTGCTCAAGGATGCCCTTGTCAAAAAACTTCCTCAAACCATCGACGCCCACTTTGTCCAAGGCCAACTTGAAAGTCTCAGGCGCTTGAACCAGTTTTGTGGTCACAACCCCACGGGCGTTCTCAATTACCATAGAAATATCGAATCCCTTACCAATCAATTTGTTGCAGAAACCGGCAAGCACTACCAGCTTCTCCCCTATCATCTCCTTGTGTTCCAAGTACAACGAAAGGATTTTGTTGAACCCCGACTGATTATTCTTGTCTTGGGCAAAATAACCCCTCAAGGTGGACAAGAGTTCATCGTCGCCTGAAAACACATCATTGAAGTTAAACTTGCCAGGGTCGACGATATAGTCATACATCACTTGCTTGGTCTTGGCACTCTTGTCCCTGACGGCAGCATACTGCGGACTAAGCAGCCAGTTCACGAGTTTATCGCATTCAACTTTATTGCCCTCTCCATGCAACTTAGCCAACTGGTCGCGATACAAATTGGACTCGGGGACATCCATGGTTTTCGACTGCGTAGTGTCAAACACCACGAATTGTCCCATGCTCGCATAATCATAAGGATTGGTTTCGTTGACGAAAAACACCTTGGAGCCTTCTTTTATGCCTTCCAACTGATAATTGGTGGTGAAGAAGGCTTTTTCCTGATGGTTGCGAGGCAGCAGGCGCATCAAATCGGCAACGAGAGCGGCGGTTTGACCTGCTTCGCATCTCACCAGAAGAGGCATCTTCTTGTGTTCGGCATCGATGTAGGCAAACAGGATTTCGAAGGCGAGTCGCGATGCAGGTTGGTCGTGATGGCAAGCGAAACGCTTCTCTTCGGGTGCCAGCAGTTCCATCTTGTCCAACGAAAGGACCTTCATCTCCTCGTTATCTGCCGACGGGACCGGGTTGCGTGGCACGAACGCTGCGCAACCTTCGGCAGGTTCCTCATACAGCATCGAGAACACTTCTGCCGATGGCATCTCCTCAAAGACATACGCATCAACAACGTAATTGCCCACGCGTGCCAACGAGTATTTCACATAATAGGGATAGTCGAAACCTACATAGACGGTACGCGCCAGCACATAGATCTCCTTGTCCATGTTGGGGACAAAGAACTTGGCGAAACTGTAGGTGACCGGATAGCGAAGGATCAGTTTCCCGTCCTCAAGCAGAGCATTGGGCGAAGGCTCCGGCATGTTGCCCGAGGAATAGAGAAAGAAATCGTTGTTCTGCAGCAGGTCGATGTATTCCTGAGGCGTGCCTACCGTATAGGTGCGAACGCCGAAACCGGTCGAACCTGATTGTGTGTGCTGCGACGAGTTGTAGATGATGCGATAGTATTTCATGTTGCCAGTTTTTTAGGTTAGTATTAATGTGCATTGATGCCGAAGCCGCCAAGCTTCACCAAGATCCAAATTAGCGGGTCAAGCACCTTGACGGGCTTCACCACTTGGTGGTCTTCGCCCCCCTCGGTTCTGATGGAAAGACTGTCCTTCATGCCCCCCAAAGCAGAGACGCCAAAGAACATGCCGTTGTCCTTCCACATCGTCTCAGTTCCATTGGCAAGGTCCTCTTCCACTTCTTCGTTCCAAGGCCCTCTCAAGGCGTCTTTGATGGCCATGCTGCAATGTTTCAGTTCCGACAAGTCCACGACACCGTCCTTAACGAAAGAACTGTTGACGAATTTGCCGTTATCGTCCACAAAATCATTGAGTTGGAAACTGAGGTCTTCGTAATTGTCAATCACCGCATCAAACTTGGTGAACACAAAAGCGTAGGGACGTGAGGTCATGTTAAGAGCGGCATTATCATGGTTGATGTTCTTGATGGTTTCCCACATGTACTCATACCTCGAAATCTGATACCCTACATCAATTCCCTTCTTCTCAAGGATTCTCTTGATTTTTGGGATGCCAAGGGTGTCGAAAGCCACTATGACCGCCTTAGAGTGCTCCAGGTATTGGGCATCACGGGCTATCTTGTCAGGATCGTTGAAGGCCTCGCCTGCGGTATCGTAAAACACGAGATAGACGGCCTTTTGGGTGGTATTGCTTTCAAGACGCATAATCCAAGGGATGGGATGCTTGACCTCTGGCGTCTTCGGCAACGCCATGTGGTCTTCAAAAACAATCTTGCTAAACTCCCTATATTTATTGGAAGTCTTTTCCTTATCGGTGCGGCCCACCTGCTGCAGCGTGACGCTAAGTCCCAGGCGACTGCCATACTTTTTCAACTCATGGATGAGTGCCACGATATAGTTCGATTTGCCGCTAGCGGGACCGCCAACGACACTGATGATTTCGCAGCCTTTTTCGATCATCTCCACGGGAAGCCTGTTGTGGCAATGAGGGCATACGAAATTCGACGACGATACGCCGCAAAGTGGACACTCTTTTTCCTGAATCAGTTGGGGTTTCCTAAAGAGGCCGCCCAACTCTCTTGAAGTCAGGTTGGCGTCAAAGATGTGTTTCACCCTAGTACGAGTACCCCAGTAACTGTTAAAGGCTTCGTCTTCTTCAGGAGGGCAAACATCTTGGGTTACTGATGACCCGTTTTCGTTCACCTTCATCACAGTCTGGTAGTTCTTGCACTGTACTTGCACTTCTTCACGTCTGAACGACTTGAAGCAATAAGGGCATAATATAGTAATCTTTTGTGCCATAATGGTTGTTTTTAAAGTTTAATTTCCAATTGGTTGTTTTTGAATAAGGGATTGCCGGGCATTTCCCTTGCAGGCCAGATGCCAGCATAAATGACATCCGTGTTCCCCAATGCGCTGATGGGGAGCGTGTAGGGACCAAATACCAGTTCACCTCTGGCGCCTGGTTCACAATCCTCGTAATACATCGACTCGGACTTGAACATGATGGAATAAGTCTTGGAAAGCGTAAAGACGCAGTCGAAAGGCAGTGCCTTATCGTCCAAGATCTCCACCTTCACTTTGAGGGTCTTGGTCTTCTTAAAGAGACCTCCACTGGTCCCAATTTCAGAGGTGATTTTGAACTTCCGGTTGCCCTTGTCGAGTTGGTTTACCTCGATGGTCTTGGTTATGTGTTTGTAAGTCAGTGTGACAACGCCCTTTCGTTCCTCTGTACCCATGTTGGAGTCAGCACTGATGGCAACATCCCTAAGGTTTGCTGACACCTTAATCCAATTGTCATTCGTTACAGCAGTATACGCTTGTCCATCAGGAATAGTCTTCACACCGACATTATGTGTTCCACCATTCCATGGTAATGTAACTGAATTCTCGGTTACCTCTAACGGGTCTTGGGGTGGCAGACTATCTTTGCCGGACTGCCGCACAACAACGGTTTTGGTGACGCGTTTGTAGGGACTAGTCAAGGTGACGACGCCCACTCGTTCTCCGGACCCACTGTTGGATTCAGCAATGATGGCCACTTCTTTTGGGCCTACCAAAGTCTTGAGCCAGTAAACGTCCGCTGATGCCGTAAAGGCAGGGGTCTCGGGCAATGATTTCACGCCCATCATTTTCGTTCCACCTTCCCAAGGGCACATCACGACCGTATCGTCCACTTCGAGGATTTCCTCACCGCCAAGTAGCATGTCTAAAACGGTGTTGTAAATATCAGTACTTACAGACTCATTTTCGTTTGAAATCGGGTCGAAGTCGCAACTGACGAAAGACGAGCGGAACGATTTATTGTCGGCGGCAAAACCTTGAAGCACAATACCCGTGGTTGCATTGCGCAAACCAGCCTTTTGCACCACATCGCCAGCGACGGTCATAAACTGGTTGCCGCCTGGTGGTGAGTATATGTCATACTGCTTCCTTGACAGCATAACGGGCCACCTACCGTCAGGTAACTTTACAGAATGCAACTCATAACTGTTGCTATCCAAGAATACCTTCAGGTCCTTTTTAATGCAAGGAATGCTTTCCTCAGGACCGCAATAGGTGTCGTTCCTAACTGCTTCCCACAACATATTGACGGCCCATTCGAAACGCGGATCAACGCCTTTGTTCTTGAAACGATGCTCATATTTCAACTTGTAGTCGGACAGCGAATAGCACTTCACCGAGAGGTCCTGGTTGTCGCTCATGACCACCATGCCATCGGTCTCACCCGACCAATCGTCGATAGTTCCCTTATGGAAGTATTTCACCGATTCTTGCGAGTGGTCAATTACCTTCACTTCTGCCAAAGGAAGACGGTTCATTTCGCTACGAACACGGTCAATCTCTTCAAAACTGACGTCATTGCCATAGAACAGCACGAGGGTAATGTCGGATGCCATCTCGGCCAGACTGGAATAGAACTTGTCTTTACAAAGGTCGTCGAGCAAAAGGGTAATCACCTTGGAAACAAGCTGCCCTCCGAACAAACCATCGCAGCAAGGTGTGTTCCTATCGATATCGAAAAGATTGAAATAAGCCTCCTTCTGCCCTTCTTCCTCTGCCATTTTGGCAGCTTTTCCGAGAGAATAGCGTCCGTTCAGGTAAGAAATGGCCAATGGGATAGGGCCATTCGAACCGTATGGCACGAAAGCCCTATTCCCATTTTGCTCGCGATAGTAATGAAAACCAATGTTTCGCCTTGTGATTTCAGCTAATACATAATTCATTTCTTAAAGCATTTCAACAAGTGTTTGTCGTAGAACTTCAAACCTTCGATGATGATGATAGGCGCAACATAGTCGAACTGCTGAATGTTATCGCGCGAACGTGCCATGGCTTCCTTGAAGCGAGGCACTTCTTGCGTGATATACTGTTCGATGTCCATGTGTTCAAGGCCTTGCTTCATCTCGTTCACATCCAAATGGATGCCCAAGATCTTCTGCACGGCGCCGCCATAAATGCTCAAGAACTGAGTGAAGCACTCATTGTTGGCCTTCGGTTGACGGATAAAGCCGCCAATCTCACACATCCATGCCGGGGTCAACTTAGTGTCGAACGAATACTCATAGATCTTGTTGTCAGCGCCATAACCCACGAAACCGTTCTCACCGAAAATCTCAAACGACTCGGTGGGTTTCATAAGTCTGCCATTCTCGGAAGCCAAACCTTTAGAGACCTCAAACTTGACATCGCTATTGGTTTTGCCTGAGCGCAACTTGGAAAGGTCAATCCTTTCGTCGGGGAGCTTGGGCGACTGTGCACCGACCTTGAACATGGTCTTGAAGTAAGCTTCCGCCATTCTCATGTCCTTAGTGCAGAGCCAATCGAAGATACGAGCACCTTTGCCCTCAAAGACAGGTTCAATTCCTTCGACCTCGGCCGATCCAGGACCGCGGTTGGCATTAATGGCCTTAACCAATGGACGGAAAAGCTGGCCGGCATAGAACATGATAAGACCAGTGACATACAAGTTGACTGCGAACAGACGGGGGTAGCACTCAGCAATGCAACTGTAGAAATACTCCAATTGTTCAGTGTTCAAGATGTCGACAATCTGCTCATAGTAATAAGGAGCCGTATCGGGAGTGTAGCGCGACTGGCCAACATTGAAACCGATAAGCTTCAGGTCGAACTTGTCGCACACCTTCGTCAGCACTTCCTTGAACTCATCGGGCATCTTGCGGATGGCCTGCGAGATCTTCTGAGCGGCAAAACGGATAGAGTTCTGCTTGATCATGAAGGGGTCACCATTCTTCAGCGAGTACAGGGCCGAAATATCAGTGGTGCTACCACCCACATCGAAACAGTAGACAACTTTCTTGCGCACGGCAGCAGTTTGTGCGGTGAAGTTGCCCGAGGCCTCTGCCTCTGTCATGGGATATGCCGTATTGATGGGATGGAACTCAAGTTTCTTGTCCGCTCCATCATGACTGGGGTCAAGGTCAATGTGTTTTTCCTGAACCTTATCCTCGACACCTTCGCCATCAATCCAACCAAGACCCGAATCTGACGACTTGCTACTTCCGCCCAAATCCAAGGCAAAGTCAAACTCGCCTCCACCTTGCTGAATACCTCCAGAACTCTGAGGACTGCCCAAATCCAAACCACCACCCAACGATTCATCAGAATGCTGACTAGAGATATCGGTAACAGACAACGGGATAACATCATTCCCACCATAATCGAGAATCGGGGAAACATTGGTGCCACCAAGACTCTTCCAGATTGGGTTATAATGGTTAAGGACGGTGTAGCGTTCCATCGTAGATGGATAGGACCAGTTCAGGCGTACTGGTTTAAGTCCTTTCTTGAACAACTCAGCATAGACCATCAAAAGCAGGGTACGGAGATAGGCCATCTTGTGTGCCTTATCAACTGGTGAGTCGCTCCACTTCATGCTGTTGATCAGCGTTGCCTCAACGCCATTGCCGAAGTCCAGGCTGATGGTGTTGCCCGTAACTGCCTTCAAAGGCATGTTGCTCATGAAACAAGGCAAACCGCCTGCCACAGGCAGTTCTCTGAACGAGTCGTTGCCGTTGGGCATACGACGCTGGTCATGCAGCGCCAAGACGCTCTTCAAGGCATTGCTCTGTGTGGGTTTCTTCGAGAAGAAGAAGAAATCCTTGGGTTGATAACGGCCTTCGCCAGAATCGTTGCCAAACAGGGAGATTCGACGGTTCTTGAATTCCAGACCTTTGGCATGCAAATCATCATCATCGTTGGGGTCGTAGTAGGCCACCGAACTGTTGGTGCTGCCGAAGTCGAAACCGAGATGGATGCCTTTGTTCTTAAAGACTACCCTGCGCTCCATCATGTTCTCAGGCAACATGGTGCCGCCCGTGCCTTCGGGAGCATAACGAATCAGCAGGAATCCTGCCATTTTCTCGTTGCCCTCGCGGTCGGTACCGCTGATGAGCTTCACACCAGCAAAGGGCTTGTCCGACTGGTAAATCTCGTATTTGTATGGACTGTCAGCCACACGGTGGTCGGCGGTCACCAACAACATGGAGTCAATCCCTTTTTTCTTACGGATTTCCTCATCTTCCGTGAGATAGACTGGGTTATACTGTTCATCCGCAATGGGGAGGAACTTGCCGTCCACTTGCTCGCCAACAAAGGGTATGGCGTTGAAATCAATCGACGACACGCCAGAAGGCATCTCCGAATACAAATAGTATCTGTTCCACTGCGTGGAAATGAAGTTGGGCCACAACAGGATATCGCTTCTCATGATAAACCTGTCGCTCTTGACCGTATAGACCACCACCACAGTTTTGCTCTTGTTATCCTCGCTATTGAGGGTGAGATAGACTGTGAGGTTGTTTTCGCGAGCTTCAGGATCGTATTCGGCCGACACTCTCGACTTGATGGTCACGTTGTCCTGCTGTCCGACCAATGCTGCCACGCTGGAACCGAAAATCTTCAGGCCAATTACACTCAGCGGCAGGGCAAAGTAGGCTTTCTCTTCACTTTCGCTTCCCTTCATGGTGGCCTCTAACAACTGCACCGGCAGTTCTGAGTAATGCTCCAAGGCGTGAGGGTTCAACATGATGCGGGCAATCTCGCTGCCACGAGGCAACAGCAAGTCTTCCGCCTTGAACTCGGTGTAGCCCGTCTCAGGATGCGAGAGGATGATGCCGTTGGAACCATACATCGAGTCGGAATAGTTGAAGATGATGCTGAAAGGCGATGTAAAGCCTGACACTGGGTTGGCAGCAGCCTTTTCCACATCATCCTGAATTTTGCCTTTGATTTCTTCGAGCCACATCTGCAAACGGTTTACAATGTGGTCGTAACTCGGACGCAACGACTCATCCAAACCTTGATAGTAAGTTGTAAACTCGTTCTTCAAGCGTTCAATCAAGTTCTTGACATAGGCATAAAGAGCGAGCCATTTCGTCTCGTCAAGGTTCTTGCCATGTTTGACAGGATCACGGAACTTGCCTTGAGGGGCATAGTTCTCGTTGAACGGAATGGAATAGGCAGGCGCAGTGAAGAGAAGACTCTCAGGCGAGGTGCCACCTACAACTTGGTCATTATACTTAATAATATTAATGAACGGAGGCATCTCACCCGGTTCACCAGTATGCTCGGTCCAAAGCGGTTTGCGGTTGAAGAGCATGTTGCCGAATGCGCCTTTCGACTCATACAAGTTAGAGGTTTTGTCAGCAGGTTTGCCGTCGGAATATGCAAGTTCAACACGCTTGATTTGCAATCTGCCTGAATCGAGGGCGATGCAGGCGATGAGTCCCTTCCATTCGTCGATGAGCTCGTCGTAGTAGGCAATCATACCTGCCGAGGTATTGGTCATCGAGTCGCCAGAATACTCCAAAGCCAACTTGAACATGTTGGCACGCGCGAACACTGTCGGAATACCCGAAACAATAGCGCTTTTGTCAGCTTTCTCATTCAGTTCAGGGGTGATGATATCACGAGTGAAAGACGGCATGGTGCCGATGGTTTCCCATTTGTCGAGCACGCCATTAAGTGCGGTACGACTATTGACGTCTATTACTAATGCTTTGTTTGCCATGTGTCTATCCTCCTATCAAATTGTTTCGAAATGTTGTTCTTTAGCGATGCCTTTGTAGATATGTGCAAGGAACTTCTCCTTCATAGTGCTCAGGTGCTGCTTTTCGTAATTCGGTCGGCAACTTGGCGATGCGATGGTATCGGCCAACGTGTCGTAACCCTTAGGCCAGTTAAGTTTGTCATCGGAGAACAGTTTGCCAGGATTGATCTTCTCAAGGCGCTTTACGACGCTCTCAAAGGCCTCGCTGTTGAAGATGAACTGACCGGGAATGGAGGCATAGATCTGATATATCCAGCCCGGAATGAATTCACGCTTGGAATTGACATCGTAGGCGAAATATTTCATGTAGTCGTCAATGTCCTTAGTTTGGTCGTCAGTCAATTGGTCATAGTCCCTCGTTCCTTTGCGTGACAAGAACTTAATGAACGACTTCGTACCCAACTCTTGACGCGTGGCAGCTCCATGCAGCGACAGCACGATATGGGCAAACGAGAAGAAGATGCCCAACTTGTTGGTCAGCAGGTTGCTTTCATCATTGATGAATGTCTTGCCAGTGAAGTTGAACTTGTCGTCTTTTTCTTCCACGCTTCTATAAAGATACACAGCGGACTCGTTATTGAGATCGTTGGCATCCAAATTAAAGAAGTCGTAGGCAGCGCAGGCGCACATGAGTTCGACCACGTGGCAAGCATTCTTTTGCTCGCCGCCACCAGTTAAGGTCTTTCCGCCATCGGAGACGGAGAAAGTCTTGCCATTGGGCCATCCGATATGGTAGAGGCGCTTATAGCATTGTCTCACTGTCGGGTCACCCTGATAGAACTGCAAGGCAGCCTGACTGTTGATGGCAAAGTTCTCAGAGGTGGCGATGACTTTCTCGTTTTTCTTCTCATTCGCATCGGGCGGAGTGAACGAGAAATACTGCGTCAGCAAGGTGGAACCAAATTTCACCTTGGTGAAATCTAGTTGGTTATTGCCTTCGAATGTCGAAGCATCCTTCAGAGCCTTGGGGATAATCGGGATGGATGAGGCACCCGTTCCGCCAAAGACGGAACCGAAAACAAACACGCGAGCATTGCTCTGGCTGACCAGTTCCCTAATGAACTCAGCCAATGCCAGTTCATGCTCTGCAGCTTTGTCCTTGTTGGCGGCCACATGCTTCATGGCTTCCAAGATGCCGTGGTACATGAGCAAACTGCCCAAATGTGTCTGGGCGCGATAGCCATGCTCGAGGTTGAACTCCTGAACATTTTTGTCCAAGAAGAGGTCAGCTAGGTCTTTGTCGTCTTGCTCAATTTCATCAGCATTGGGGAGACCTGCGGCAGAGCGAGCCGATAGGAGACTGAAACTCTTCCTGCTTTGGTCGCCATATTCCGTAAAGAACTTATAGAGATTAATCTTGGCCGAGAAGAAAGTGCCCGCATTGGCACCGCCTTCCACGCCTTCATCACGTTTCACTTTATTATATAAGTCAATCAACTGCTCCACGCGACCTTTGTTGCCGTTGGCTTGGTCAGTGTCCAAGGTAAGGACATTGATCTCCTTCCCGTCGAACATGCCGATGGCGCAGAGATGCACAAACGATTCCAGGCAACGCATGCCCGTACCGCCTATGGCTATAACAAAAAGCTTTTCTTCCATAATAATTAACTTACAAGTTAGGGATTAGAACCAGTCACCAATTTTCTTGTTCTTGAAAACCTTGCTCAAGATGAGACCCAAGACAACATAAACCACGAAGCAAGTACCCGTGGCAATGCCTGCCATCATCATATAGTGAGCCATCGCGTCAGCATATTTCTTCTGTTCTCCTGGAGTGAAGTTCGTCCAATCAATGGCATCAACAGGCACGGGAATGACAAAGAACAATAAAACAAAGACTAGGATGACTGCCAAGACACCCAAAATCCAGAACCAAAGACGACGTTTTCTGGGGTCTTTCGGATTGCTACCCGGCTCATACTTGATCAAACTAGAAATCAGAATGGCCAAGAGCAAAAAACCTACTGCACAAACTGCAGCAGTAACAAACATGTTTACGTCACCAAAGACTTTGGGAATTGTGGTCATCTTACCAGCGGCCAATAAAATCAGTGCATTCATAATGTTAAGTTTTTAAGATTTAATGATTATTAGGTTAGTTGTTTGTTCTTTTCGTTTTATTCTTCTTCAGCATTAGGATTGTCCTTAATGATGTACGTGTAAATCACACGACCGCCAATATCGTATTTGCGGAGCGTTTGAACAACTGACTCTGCCAGGCAACGGTTGATATGTCCGTCCGTTTCGAAACCGAAGAAGTCATCCAATTTTGAGTAGTCGTCCACACCGCTCTCAGCAATGCAAATGTCAACGCGCAATACCCTGCCGTTATAAGTTCCCTTGTCGCGATTCAACAACACGTATCCTGCAGGGTGACTGCACAAGGTACTGTCGGTGAATTCTGGACCAAAGTCGACAACAATCTCGGCTTTTTCGGGTTTTCTAGCACAACTGCTACCAAAAATCTCTTGGTTGACATCAAGAAAATGTTCCTTGGTTATGTCTTTCAGCGTCGATGGATTGTATTTCCATTTTGGAAGAAGATTGCCCTCTCCGTCATAGAAATAGGCCTGCTCGTCGCTAAGCGTCACGCTGCCGTCTTCACCCTTGGTAGGAGCATACTTAAGTGCAAATTGATAGTCGGTGTACGATTTGAAGTCATCGGTAATGTCGGTCACCTTCGTCTCCACCTTGCTGATGTTACGTGACTGTGTGTCCGATACGTCCACATAGAGATTCGATAACAAACCCGAAAAACTCTCTTGGGGGAAACCATCGTACCTATAGTCCATCAAACCCTCAACTACTTGCAACCAACTTCTCTTTTCAAAATAATAGGTCTCGACATTTTTCTCTTCGAGAAGCGCATACTGGAACGGACCAAACAGGGCCTTAACGTTGCTTGGGCAGAAGAGACCTCCCTTGCCCACGGCATAGTCGGTGAACACCTTATAGGGCGTAGTTTTCAAGTCGTATGGCTTATAGTTGCCTTGACCAGCGTTCTTCATAGCGAAATTGATGTCTTCAGTTAGTTTGCCGCTCTTGCTGTCAAACACAACGAAGAACAACTTCTTAGCCAATTTATTTTCCTTATAGTCCATGATATAGAACTTGATGGTACCGCCCAAATCCAACCAACCTTTGAGATAGTCAAAAGCGTACGCCACATCTGTAATGCCCGTACCCTTTTTGTACTCCTCAAAGTCAGTAACAAGCAAAGCGGGCTTCTTGTCTGCCACGATTTTCTTCAACGCATCCTCAATGGGTGCTGTGTTGAGTTCTTTCTTTTTTTTGATAATGTCATTGTACAAATCAGTTTTCGACATGCTAACCATCGACTTCACCTCACCAGACTCCAAACAATAGACTTCACACTTGTCGTTTATTACGGTTTGGGCCACACGGTCAAGGTTCGTATTGATACCCTCAGTGTTATATGCAATCTGCATACCATCAGAATAGTCGAAGTAGGCCGCATATTGGCCTTCGACTATGCTGGATCCCTCGCTCTGCTGATCACGCTCAAGGTACTGGCGCACCTGCTCGCCAAAAGGTAGAGTATTAATAGGCATTGGAATTGTGTCCTCATGACACGCTGTCAAAGTAAACAGCATAGCAGCAACGCCCACAATCGAGGCAATTCTTAAAAGTAATCTTTTTTTCATACGATTTAGTTTTTATGTGTTATTCGAATAATTTTCAAAATAATTCTGCAAAGATAATTATTTATTAAATGAAAACGCAAAATTGCCCAATTTTTTTCAAAAATCCGACAAAAACTTCAGCACCGCCGCGTTGAAATCCTCCGGCCGCTTGTTCGCCACAAAATGGTCACCATCTATAATCTCCAACTTCGCATTGGGCAAACTCTCGTATATCAACCTCGTGTGCGAAACCTTGATCATGTCCTTCGTGCCGGTCACGACCAACACGGGCATGGTCAACTTCGACAATTCCTTAGGGTCGATGTGAGGTTCGTTGACCATCAGGCCGAGCATCTCGGCATTTTTCCTGGCCTGCTCCGACTTCTTCGCAAACAGCATCGCGATGCGATAACCCAACTCGATAGGGCACTGGTAACGGGACTTCACTCCACGGGGAAAGAGGTTGGCGCCATCCACAATCATCTTGTCCACCCGCTCAGGATACTTCAACGCAAAGGACAAAGCGATATTGCCCCCGTCGGAGAAGCCCAGCAAGATGGCCTTGGCGATGCCTTGCTCGTCCATGAAGCCATGCAAGTCCTCGGCAAACTGCGCAATGGAGAAAGACTTCTCCCCTCTCGGCGACCGGCCGTGACCGCGCGTGTCAACAGCGATAACCCGAAACCTCGTTGAGAAACAAGGCATCTGATGCTCGAAATAGTCGCAACTCTCGCCGTTGCCATGTAGCAGGATAAGCGGCTGGCCAACTCCTTGCTCAATATAGTGAAGTTGGATATCGGACTGAGAACTCATTGCTCGTCAGTATAGGAGACCTTCTATTCCTTCCTCCGCCAAAATCATAATGATGCCAAAAAACATAACTGCACCCCAAATCGCGACGCCAACGATGCCCAACACCTTTCCCACTGTTAGTTTGGGCACGCCGGAATAGGCGCTTCGGTTGCCATTGATTCTCTTCAAGCCCGTAATGCCCAACACCATGCCTACGACACTCGCTGCAATGCCTCCCATGACAACTAAGCCAACGAGCATGTCAAAGTCTTCGTCCACCTCATCCGCAATCATTAATATCAATAACAATACAGCAAGTCCGATTATGCTGAAGACCAATGATTTTGTGGCCAAGGGTGCCTCAGTGGAGTACTCCTGTGTTGCTCCAGGCGACACATTCGCATGAGCGACAGCAGGGGAATGGGAATCTTCAATTTTGCCACCACAATACTCGCAATACATGCTACCCACTTCAATGTCCGCTTTGCAATGAGGACATTTCATCAGCGCCACACTCTGGGGATACGATGCCTCTTGAGAAACATCAGAAACGCTTGTGTTTTTGTAATCGTCATCCATAATTCTTTGATTTAAAATATTTTATGATACATTAATGCAATTTTTTTCCGAGATATAGACTTGCAAATATATCATTTTTTAAACAAACAAGCGCTTTTTCTGGTTTTCTCACTCTTGTTTTTCGGTTTATTGAGCCTTCAACCACTCAAGTCTTTCTTTTTCCGGAAACTTTTCGATGGCATAGCGCAGCATGGTGCGCGGCATGACTGCGCATCTCGTTGTAAGCCAATCCTTCAGCCGCTGCTCATCACGTTTTCCTGCCTCGCGGAGCAACCAACCAACGGCCTTTTGCAGGAGGTCGTGCAACGGCTTGGACTTTTCGAGAAAGACATCAGCCAAGGCATAGGTGTCATCCAACTGACTATGGCGGATGAACTGCATGGTGCTGACTATGCCGATACGCTGCTCCCAAATCGTATTGCCATCGCGGGCGAGGTCATAAAGCAGGGTTCTGTCTTTGTCCAAAAGCCATGTTCCAAGCAATTCATAGCAGGACAGATCCACCAAGTCCCAATTATTAATGTATTGGGTATGAGAAAGGTAAAAGTCTACGCATTGCTGTTGGAGATTCCGGATCGAGTCTCGCTTGCCCGCATGCTTGAAGATCTGCACCAGAGTCAGCAGAGCGGCGAGACGCATTTCGTGGTATTCGGAAACAATGCATACTTCCAAATCGTCAAAGGAAGTGGTTTGCCAGCATTGTTTCACCACTTCACGGGTCACAGGCACCTTGATGCCCAAGAACTGGTCACCCTCACCGTATTGTCCCTTGCCGGTCTTGAAAAAGCGCGACAAGCCTTCAACCTGCGCAGGGTCTTGCTTTGCAAGGATGCTATCAAACAAGTTGTTCATGCTTCTTCTCCTTTTTGATTCCTAGCACACACCATCTCACAAAAGGAATACGCTTGATGATCTCATAAATGGCAGGCGATAGCAGCATCACCGCCACAAAGAGGATGACATACATCATCCAAGGCGCTAGCGAGGTATATGTCTTCATCATATAACCCAATGCAGCAATCACCAGATAATGAACAATATAAATCCCGTAACTCGATTGGGTCATGTAAGTGGCAAAGCGATTGGTGCCATCAAAGCGAGCCTTGAACCATCCCATCATGGCGAGGCACATCAGCCAACCATAAAGGCAGTTAAGCGGACTGCCCAGATACTGCGGAGAAGTGTTGTCTTGGCCAAAGGTGGTAACGATCAATACTGTGCCAGCAATGACAGCACATACCAACAGAGGAACCCACGCCTTTCTTACTCGCTCTTGAACCTCATCATGCGAGAAAACGAAATAACCCATCAAGAAAGGAACCAGATAGAAGAGCGGCTTGTACAAGTTTAGCAAACCGTCCAGAGTTTCCGGACGAGGGTTCTTAATCAGCGTCTGCTCTCCCGCCCAAAACAGCACGCCCAACAAGATAATGACAACGAGATTGGCCTTTCCACACCAATTCCAAAATCGGTCTTTTCTGTCTATTGCACGTACCAGAAGCAACACAAGGCACAGCAGCCACAGCACCTGGATAAACCATAGCGGTCCAGTGCCGCTAAAAGCCATTATGAAATATTTGACCACTACGGGTACGCCATCAAAAACGCCTTCTCTTGATGCCACAACGGTATTGAAATAGCCGACCATCCAATGAAACACAAGCAAACCGATAGTGCCAGGTACCAACAATTTGCGTGTACGCGACCTGAACCATTCCCTGCCCGATTGCTTTTGCAACGCATAACGGGCACTGGCACCTGCCAACAGGAACAGCAAAGGCATGAACCAAGGATAAAGGATATACATCACAATATCCTGATACTGCTTACATTCCGGATAATCACCGAAACCGCCAATACCACCAAAGACTCCTTTGTTGTTGTAGAAATAAAAGACGTGGTAAAACAGCACCAACAGCACCGTCACCCAACGAAGATTATCTATCCAATGCTTGCGTGCCATCACTTGCCCTCCCCTAACACTTCGTCGATTTTGTCTTGGAATATCTCCGTCTTCAAGATGGCCATGCCTTTTGAGTCGCCAAGCACCAGCAGGCTGTCGCCCGCCTTGATGCCATAAATCTCACGAGCGTCTTTCGGGATGACAATCTGACCCCTGTCGCCCACTTTCACTACACCAAAGATGTATTTTCCATTCTCTTCTTGCATAACTTTTGATTTGTTTGATTTGTATGATTTTTCATATTTTGCTGCAAAAGTATGAATAATTTTATTTCAAAACACAATTTTTTGAGAAAAATTTTCCACTCCATGAAACAAGATTCTAGCGATTTTTCGATTTTTACTTACTTTTGCACCAACAATTAATTAATGAAAAGATGAAAAAATTGTCCCTCATCCTAGTTCTGGTCTTGAGCACCTTGTTCGCCATGGCACAGAACGGTCGCATCGATTTGCGCAGCATGTCGCGCGCCGAAATCACACACAGCGACTTCAACTCGCTCCGTGCCACCTTCAGCTACGGCTCCATCGAGAGCATCGAAGTGAATACCGAACGGGGCACTTTCTCCGAAATCTCCATCGAAGGCACTTATGCCTCCGGCGACATGGGCACACCTGAGTTGCCGGTCTCACACCAACTGCTTGCCGTGCCTTTTGGCGCAACGCCTCACGTCAACGTAATCAGCTATTCCACGACGGATTACCGTCTCTCAGACTACGGCATTGGCACCCTCATCCCTCACCAACCCTCCGTCCGCAAGGACCAGCGACCCGAAGACGTGGAGTTTGTCTATAATGCCGCTGCCTACCAGTCCACACGCAGTCTCGCCACGGCACCCGAAGCCACCATCGAGGTGCAAGGCACGATGCGTGGCATCCGCGTCGGTTCATTGGTCATCAACCCCGTGAGCTACAATCCGGTTTCCAACACCCTGCGCGTGTTTAATGACATCGAAGTCGAAGTGAGCTTCGACGGCGCCGACCATGCCGAGACTGAGCGCATGCTTCTCAGCACTTACAGTCCTTACTTCAACGATGTCTACAGACAGATGTTCAACTACCGTCAAATCATGGATGTCTACACCGACCACCCTGACTTGATGGCCTATCCCGTCCACATGGTCGTTATCGCACCTCAGAATTACCTCACGGCCCTTGAACCTTGGATCAACTGGAAGACGCAGAAAGGTTTCTACATGAACGTGGTGACCAAGGAACAAGCAGGCAGCAACTACAACGCCATCCGTTCCTACGTGCAAAACCTATATAACACCGGCGTCAGCCAAGGTGCAACTCCCACCTTCCTAGTCCTCGTGGGCGATGTGGCACAAATACCGAATACCACGGGAAACCAAACCCAAAAAGTGACGGACTTGTATTACGGTTCTGTCGACAACGACTATTTCCCCGACATGTTCTATAGCCGCATGTCGGCCGAAAACACCTCCCAACTTACCGCCATTATCAACAAGATTTTGCAATACGAGCAATACACCATGCCCGACCCGACCTACCTCAACAACGTGACCCTCATCGCTGGTTGGGACTCTTATTGGACCGCACGCGTTGGTGCACCTACCATTAACTATGCCACTACCTATTATTATAACACGGCCCATGGGTTCAGCGAGGTGCATTCCCACGTGAACCAAAGCCAATACAACGGTTGCTACAATGCATTGAGTACAGGTGTCGGCTTTGTCAACTACACCGCTCATGGTGACAACAACATGTGGGCACAACCTCAATTCACTAACACCAATGTCAACCAGTTGACCAACACCAACAAATACTTCTTGGCCATGGGCAATTGCTGCTTGTCGGGCAACTTCGGTTACTACTCCGCCTGCTTCGGTGAAGCCATGATCCGCGCCGAGAACAAGGCCGCCTATTCCTACATCGGATCCTGCCCCAACACCTACTGGTACGAAGACTACTACTTCGGGGTGGGTGCCACCAACGTCTTCAGCCAGACGCCCAATTTGAACAACACCGCCACAGGCGTTTACGACGGCATCTGGATGGACGACACCTACCATACCGTTTCATCCATCGTCTTCCTCGGCAACCTGGCCGTTTGCTACGCCCATGCAGGCAACTACTCAACCAGTTCCAACCCCACTTACTATTGGCAAGCCTACCACGTTTTAGGTGACGGTTCCATCATGCCTTACCGCGTACAGCCCTCGCCCAACAACGTCAGCCACGCTAGCACCTTCCCCGCTGGTGCCACTTCATTCCAAGTGAGCGCCCAAGAAGGTTCCTATGTGGCCATCTCGCAAAACAACGTGCTGAAAGGCGTTGCTTTGGTTCCTGCTTCTGGATCGGTCAACGTGCCAGTTGCAGCAGGCATCACTTCGGGGCAGGTGCGCATCGTAGTCACCAAACCGCAACGCCAACCCTACATCCAGGACATCAACGTAGCGGCATCACAAAATTACACCATTACGGTGTCTGCTAACCCCACCAGCGGCGGCAACGTGAACGGCGGCGGCAACTATCCGCAAGGCGCAAGTTGCACCGTCACAGCGGTTGCCAACAGCGGCTATACGTTCACCAACTGGACAGAAAATGGCAATGTGGTCTCTACCCTAACCAGATACACCTTCACCGTCACGAGCAACCGTAACTTGGTGGCCAACTTCACTGCCGCACCGCAAAACTACACCATCAATGTGTCGGCCAACCCAATACAAGGTGGCACTGTGAGCGGCGGAGGTTCCTACCAAGCAGGCCAACCATGCACTGTCGAAGCCTCGGCCAACAATGGTTATGTTTTCGCTAATTGGACTGAAAATGGCAATGTGGTGTCCACCGATGCCAGATACACCTTCACCGTCAATGGCAGCAGAACGCTCGTGGCCAACTTCACGCAACAGAACTACACCATCAATGTAAGCGCCAACCCGAACAACGGCGGCACCGTGACCGGAGGCGGAACCTTCCACCTCGGCGACAACTGCACCGTCAGCGCTACGCCTGCTGCAGGCTACACCTTCCTCCGCTGGACGGAAAACGGCAACCAAGTCTCGAATAATGCAAACTACACCTTCACGGTAACAGGCAACCGCACTTTGGTGGCCCAGTTCCAAGCCCAAAGCTACACAATCACTGCCACTGCTGACCCCGCCAACGGTGGCACTGTGACAGGTGGAGGCACGTTCTCCTACGACCAAAGCTGCACGCTGGCCGCCACACCCGCAACAGGCTACACCTTTATTAATTGGACCAAGAACGGCCAACAGGTGTCGACTAATGCCACATACACTTTCAATGTTACCGAATCGGCAACCTATGTGGCCCACTTCCAAGTACAGAGTTTCACCGTCAGCGTATCGTCCAACCCGAGCAATGGCGGCACTGTCAGCGGAGGCGGCACCTACGACTACGGCCAAAACTGCACGGTGAGCGCAACACCTACCCAACGCTATGTCTTCGTCAACTGGACCGAGAACGGTTTGCCCGTATCAACCGAGGCCACCTATAGTTTTGCCGTGAACACCGACCGCGACCTTGTGGCCAACTTCGAGGGTGAGATCATAGACATCAAGGTCAACATCAATCCCGCTGACGCTGCCGATATTACTGGAGAAGGCATTTACCATTATGGCGACCAAGTCACCTTGACGGTCGAACCTTTCGAAAACTATCGTTTCCTCAACTGGACCAAGGATGGCGAGGTGGTTTGCGAAACCACTACCTATACCTTCACCGCCTCGGAAAACAGCACACTTACCGCCAACCTCGTCAGCACAGTAGGCGTCGGCGAGCAAATGGATAATAAAGTCACGGTTTACCCCAACCCCGTCAACGAAAAAATCCACATCGAAGGTCTGGTAGGTGAACATGAAGTCCAAATTTACAACGCCTTTGGAATGCTGGTCATGACAACGACCCTACCAAGCAACTCCGAAATCAATGTCTGCGACTTGCCCACAGGCCACTACCTTATCCGCATCGACAATCGTCAAGTCGTGAAATTCATCAAAGAATAAAACTAACTTATCACCATAATTAAAAGTTGCACCCGACACGAACCAGGGAATTAAAAGTGAAAAAACTAATGTTGTCCGTAATCTTCGTACTATCGATGTCACTGGCTTCATTTGCCAATGCAAATCAATTCAGCAGCAATGGCAGCCCTATCGAATCCATCGAAAATGCTGACCCACACACCAAACAATACCAAGACATGAAAAAGATTCTTGACGAATACGAGCAAAACGTCAAGAAAGCAACTACATGTGATGACTTGGATAATGCTGCAATAGCAATGTTCATCAAATTGATGGCCACAACCGAAAACAGCTATGACCAAGAAATGACTCCCGAAGAGGGCGAGGAAATCGAAAAACAGATGAATCGCATTGATATCGACGTAAAACAAAAGCAACAAAAATTGGGGTGTGAACCCGTAGGGGAAGAAGGCGAAGAATAATCCATAACCTCCTACATAAACGAAGAAAGCCGACAGATGTCGGCTTTCTTCGTTTTAGTCTTTATTCTATCCAATAGACATAATTCTCTTTGCGAGGGGCGGCCTCAGGATAGTCGCCCTTGATATAGCCCATCACGCAGTTGCCGATGCCGACATAACGCTCGGGGTCAATGCCAAGACTTTTAAGGAATTCCTTGCCTTCTTCAATCATGAAGACCTCACGGGCACGATGCACCCAACAGCAACCAAGACCTTTGGCATGTGCTGCATTGAGCAGGTTGCCCATAACAAGGGCACCGTCTTCTTTCCAAGTGTGCACCGTGCTGTCGGCCAACACCACCAACACCACTGGAGCGCCAAAGAAGGGGTCGAAGTCATCGCGACCAATGACGACGGAATTGAGGCGACTCAGTTTGTCGCGCACCATGCGATTGGTTACGGCCAAGATGATGGCACTCTGGCGGTTTTTCCCCGATGGAGCATTCATGCCCGCCTTAATGATGTCATCCATCATCTCTTTGGTCGGCATCTCATCGGTGTAACTGCGCACGCTACGGCGAGTCATCAAGTCTTGAAGGGTTGTTTCCATGGTATTTTTTCTTTTGAGGCCGCAAAAGTACGCATTATTTTTGCAATTTTGCAGCCCGAAATTGGATTTCGATGCAAAAAGTTAAAAGTTACGTCCTACCCATCGCCATTGTCTTAGGTTTGCTGCTGCACGATTATTGTGCTGCCTTGAGCGTGGCAGTGCCTTATATCATTTTCTCCATCCTGCTGCTGACTTTCACTGCAGTCGACGTCCGCAAACTGCGTTTCAAGCCGCTGTTCATCTGGATTATCCTTTTTCAAGTGATGGTTAGTCTAGGGGGATATTACTTGCTTAGATTATTGAATGTCAACGAGATCATCGCCGAAGGCATTCTCATCGGCGTGCTTTGCCCTGTGGCCGCCTCAGTAGCGGTTATAAGTACGATGCTGGGTGCCGACCGCGAAACGGTGACCTCCTATACTGTCATCGGGAATCTGGTTATCTCTGTCGTGGCACCTGTCTATTTCTCGTTCATCGGCGTCAACCAAGACATGCCTTTCCTTGATTCGTTCCTTCAAATCCTGCGACGCATTGGGGTGGTTATCGGCGTGCCTTTTTTCGTGGCCTTGGCACTGCAACTGGCATGGCCAAAGGCAAACCGTTTCATCAGTCGTTTCAAAGGTTTGGCCTTCTATCTCTGGGCAGTGGCACTGTTCCTGACCCTAGGCCAAACCATCCATTTCATCTTCATCAATGGTGCAGGCAACTGGCATAGCATCCTTTGGCTTGGGGTTTCAGCCTTGGTGTTTTGCGTTATCCAGTTCGGGTTGGGCAAATGGATTGGGCATAGCTATGGCGACACCATTGCCGGCGGACAACTTATGGGACAGAAAAACTCTGCCATGGGCATTTGGATGGCCAATCATTACCTACACCCCTTGGCTTCGGTCTTCCTGGCCTTCTATTCCGTCTTTCAGAACCTGTTCAACAGTTGGCAGATCTGGTATTTCGAGAGGAAAAAGAAAAAGAAATAAAAAGTTGGTATGCATAGATACGCTCCCTCGTTCCTCGGTCGGTATGACATGCAGACCAACTAAACAGATTGCTTCTTACAGTTGATCGTAAGGCATGGTGAGCAGCACACGTCCTGCTGCAGGATCGCCTGACTCAAGACCTTTCTTGAACCAACGGTAGCGCTGCTCTGATGTACCGTGCGTAAAAGTCTCAGGATTGGCATAGCCTTTTGCTTTCTTTTGGTTGTAATCGTCTCCTTTAGCAGGCATCATGTCCAATGTCTTCCTGATTTCGTCGTCGCTAATCGACCCGAAACGTTCGTCCTCGAAATGTGCCCAACAACCTGCATAGTAGTCGGCAAGCAATTCTATCCTCACGCTATTCTGCAGAAATTGAGGAGATTCCTTACCGTATCTGTAGGCCATCTCAGTCATCTTTTCCATTTCACCTCTGAGGTATTCCACATGATGGCCCACCTCATGACCGATAATCTCGGCATAGACCAAATCACAAACTTCACCTTTGGCACTATAATGGGAAACCATCTGGTCGATATCGATGAATACGCACTCATCAGCAGCGCAATAAAAGGGTCCTATACACTTTGCCTGACGATGTCCACAACCCGTGGTTACGGTATCGGAATAAAGCACCAATACGGGCTGTCGGTAATAACCACCCACTTTTTCAAACTCTTCCGTCCAAAAGTCTTCGGTACTCGCCAGAAACTGCTTACATTTGAAAGCCAGTTCTTCCTCCGTTTTGCTCTCAATGACAGTCGTAGCAGTGCTCTGCACATCTTGGAGTATGTTGCCCACATCTGGGGCTTGTCCTCCAAAGAACCAGATAAGCAATGCAATGATTATGCTGCCTATGCCAAGACCACCACCCACCTTGGCAGCAGTACCACCACCACCTTTATTGCGGCGGTCGTCGACGTTGGTACTTGCTCTCCGTCCATCTAGTTTCATTTGTCGGTAATTTAAGTGTTAGAAATGTTCAATAAAAGACTAAGAGACGCGGGACACGAGGCCAAAGTCCCGTAGTCTCGCGTCGCTCAGTCACGTTCCACATTAATTACAGGCTATTGTAGGAAGGCGAGAAAGTGTCACCTTGGTTGATGTCGCCTGTCGCGATGCCTTTCTTCAACCAACGGGAGCGCTGTGCGCTGGTGCCGTGGTTGAAGGTCTCAGGCATGGTACGACCATAGGCCTGCTTCTGCAGATAGTCGTCGCCAATCTTGGATGCTGCGTTGAGGGCTTCCTCGATGTCGCCATCTTCCAGTGAACCAAACATCTTATTGTCGTGGTGGGCCCAGACGCCCGCGAAGAAGTCGGCCTGCAACTCAAGGCGAACACTAGTCTGGTTGTAGCCCTGTGTGTCTTTGCCATACTGCGCCATCTCCTGATGGGCTTGTCCCAAAATACCAAGTTGGTTCTGCACGTGATGCCCCACCTCGTGGGCAATGACATAGGCATAGGCGAAATCGCCGTCGGCGCCAATCTGTTTCTTCATGCTCTTGAAGAACTCAAGGTCGAGGTAGACGGTCTCATCAGCGGAGCAGTAGAAAGGTCCGCTGGCCGAGGTGGCGTTGCCGCAACCCGAGTTGACAGCATCACTAAAGATGACCATCCTGGGGGGCTGATAGGTACGACCCAACTTCTTGAACTCTTTCGTCCACACATCCTCAGTGCCGGCGAGAATCTTCTTGCAGAACGACATAAGTTCTTTGTCGACTTCGCTGTAGTCTTGCCCGTCGTCGACATATTCCGTCTGGTTGCCTTGTTGTAATTGTGTCACTTTGCTAGGGTCACCACCCATAAACATAACAATCAAGGCAATGATGATACCGCCGAGACCAAGGCCGCCAGCGGCAGCCACTGTCTTTTTTCCTCTGCGGTCTTCAACGTTAGTGCTTTCTCTTCTTCCGTCTAATTTCATGATGATTTCATTTTAGGGGTTATTGATGCCACAAAAATACACAAAAAGAAAAAGGAGAAACACTCTTTCAACAAAAAATAAGCAAAAAAAAGAAAACAAAAAGATTCCCCTGACGGGGAATGGAGACGTGTTGTGTTCTCCATTCACTGCAGGGGAATCTAAAGTCAAGTTGGGCAGTTAACCCTTATTGCTCCTTGACGAAGCGCAGCATGACGTTGCCGCAGCGCACGAGGTAGAGACCCGAGGCGAGGTCGCGGATGCCAATCTCTTGGTCAGGATTGACGCTCATCACCTTCACCAGTTCGCCGAGGCTGTTGTAGATCTCAACCTGGCTGTTGGACTCAAGACCGAGGATACGGATGCTCTCCTTGGCGGGGTTCGGGTAGACCTGCAGGTTGGCCTGCTCAATCTCGCCCACGCCCGTGGCGAAGAAGGCAGCGAGGGTGATGTCGCTGGTCACCGTGATGGTGCGCGGGTTGTCGGTATTTTCATCGCTCCATTTCGAGAACACATAACCTGGGTTCGGGAAGGCCTGGATGGTGGCCGTGGTTCCTGCGACATAGACGCCGCCACCGCTCACCGTGCCTTCATCAGGATTGCTGACCAGAGAGACGGTGAAGGTCACCACGCTGTTCTCAGTGAAGTAGGCGGTATAGGTGGCATCGCCGCTCACCGTGATGGTGCGAGGATTCTCGATGTTGCCATCCTGCCACTTCTCAAACATGTAACCGCCGAAGGCTACTGCAGCAATTTGCACCTCAGTGCCTTCTCTGTAGGAGCCACCACCAAAGGCTTGACCTCTCTCGGGATCGGCGCTCTCAACGGTGATGGTGTAGTTCTGTATGGCAGCAAACTCGGCCACAAACTCCATGTCGCTATTCACCACGACAGTGCGCGGATTCTCAGTGTTGCCATCATCCCATCTCACGAAGCGAGCATAGGTGGTCGGATAGGCACTAATTTCGACAGAGGAACCGGCGGGATAGACGCCGCTACCGAAGGTTTCGCCGAGGAACACCGAGCTAGGAGTCACCGTCAAGGTGTACATTTCGCCAGCGCCATTGGAGAACAGAGCGGTGTAAGTGGCGTTGCCAGTCACCGTGACGATGCGCGGGTTCTGCAAGTTACCATCGCTCCACTGCAAGAACTCAAAGCCTTCGTTAGGCGTAGCTGTCAGTGTGGCCGTGGCGCCATAAGGATAGGAACCGCCGCCGGTCACTGTGCCTGAACCAGCAGGCGTCACATTGGTAGTGATGGTGTACTCCTGCGTGTTGAAGTAGGCAGTGAACGACATGTTATTGTTCACCGTGATGGTGCGCGGGTTAGTGGTGCTGCCATCGTTCCAGTGGTCGAAGGTGTAGCCGCTGTTGGCCGTAGCCGTCAGGGTCACGCTTGCGCCAGCGGGATAGGTACCCGTGCCGCTCACTGTGCCAGCGCCCGTGGGCGAGACATAACCCGAAACCGTGTAGTAGGTGGCGCCCACCTCACTGAAGGTGGCAGTGTAGGAGGCATTGCCGGTCACGAGGACCTGGTGGGGGTTCTGGCTGGAACCATCGCTCCAACCCACGAACTCATAGCCGCTATAGGCCGAGGCGGTCAGCGTGGCATAGTCGCCGTAGTAGTAAGAACCGCCACCGCTCACTGAACCACCGCTAGCAGGATTGGCGCTCACCGTGATAGTATAGGAGTTGTGGTTGAAGTAAGCTGTGAAACTCATGTTGCCACTCACTGTCACCGTACGCGGGTTGACATTGCTGCCATCATTCCAATGGTCGAAGGTGTAACCCGCATTGGCCGTAGCCGTCAGCACAACAACGGAACCTTCCTCGTAGGTACCCGTACCGTTCACCGTACCTGCACCAGCGGGACTGACATTGGCAGTCACAGTATAATAGATGGCACCTACTTCATTGAAGGTGGCCGTATAAGTGGCGTTACCCGTCACCGTGATGGTACGTGGGTTGTCAGTATTACCGTCCTGCCAACCAGCAAACTCATAGTTGCTATTGGGGGTAGCCGTCAGCGTAGCAGTTTGGTTGTAGTGATAAGTGCCGCCGCCAGTCACCGTGCCGCCTGCAGGCGGGTTGGCATTGACCGTGATCGTGTAGTTGTCTTGCGTGAACGTGGCCGTATAGGTGGCATTGCTCGACACCGTGATGGTGCGCGGGTTCTGCGTGTTGCCGTCCTGCCAATGGTCGAAGGTGTAACCCGCATTGGCCGTAGCGGTCAAGGTCACTGAGGCACCATCAGGATAGGTGCCGCCGCCGTTCACCGTGCCAGCGCCCTCGGGCGTCACGTTGGTGGTAATGGTGTAGTAGGTAACAGGCACAACGCTGAAGTAAGCCGTGTAAGTGGCATTCTCTGTCACCGTGAAGCTGTAATCCGCGCTGGTGCTGACCACCGAACCATTCTTCTTCCAGCTCTCGAACTGGTAGCCGCTAGCAGGTGTGGCATGCAGTGTGCAGGTTTCTCCTGCGTTGTAGGTGCCGCCGCCAGTCACCGTACCCCAAGCATTATTGTTGGAGTTGGCCGTGATGGTGTATTGAGCAATGGATTCCTCAACACGCACATCTTTAATGTACCAAGCGTGGGCATATGTGCCAGTATACTCAAAACTGAAGGAAATGGAATGGCCAGCAAAGCTCGAAAGCGGGATTTCCACCTCGGTCCAACTGGATGGATAGTTGGAATCACTCCATAACTGTGAGGTGTAAGTGTCGGGATTGGGTGCGCCAGTTCCAGTTCCATCGAGTTTGTAGTAAATTCTGTTACTCATATTGGAACCCGACGAAGAGTTCAGATGCTTGAACTTCAGTACGTAGTCGTGACCCGAAGCCAGGGTGATGTCAGGCGAGACAAGGCAACCGTATTGATACACGCCCGAGGGACCCCACGGGTGATAGGCACATTGCTCGGACGAACTATACTTCCAGTGGTATCCACCACCGCTCATGTCCTTGTCGACGACATACCAGCAGGAACTATTCGGATTCCAATTGGTAAAACTGTATGTATAGGGAACACTATACATACCGCAGGAATTCCATGTTTGGGTGACGCTGAAATCGTCAATCCAGCACAAGCCCGATGAAATTGTGGAACCCGAATACTTGAAAGCGATGTAGACGGCTTCGCCTTGGCGGTTGGTAAGGTTGACAGTAACCGTATTCCACTGACCAGACGAACCCCAATTCACACCCTCCACTTGGGTGAAACTACTCGTATTCGTATTGGTGGTTGAGATCCACAAGGTAGGATTGGAGGAATTTGTCCTATAGCACTTGAAGGACAACGTGGTGTTGTCGCGACCAGGCTGCAGGAAGAGCCTGGGGCTGATGAGCCAGTCGGTATGACTCTGAGCTGAATAACCATGCAAAACGCAATAGTCGCCCGTAGCGGCATGTGCGGAAGGATTTCCATAAGTGCTTTGGCCAAACCTGTTCCAAACAGGATAATAGTCGCCCGTTGATGAGTAAGAGCCATTCGTAACGACCGTCCAGCAAGGCCAATGGGTGTTGCCGTTCTCGAAACCATCGGTGAAGGGCAACGAGAAGAGTTCTTCATTGCACTCCGACTCCTCTACATAAAGACCAAACAATTTGGCGCACGTAGTTGGAGCCAGAAGCTGGGCATTGTCTTTCCACACCTTACCGCCAGTGCTGGTTGAACCGGCATAGTAGACACCATCGGAATTGGCAACAACGGCATAGCAACCCGTACCCGACTTGCTGTAGAGCAACGCACCATTCTTCCACACCTTCACGTCACCATCACCAAAGGTACTGCTACCTGACACATAGACGTCGCCGGCATCAACACAAATGTCGCGACCAATGCCGCTGATCGAATAAAGCACATCTCCATCTCTGTAGACTTTTGAAGTACCGTCGTCGAAAGTACCCACATAGTAGACGTGGTTCTCGTAGACATCGAGGCCGCGGATATAGCAACCAGTGTGGCTATACAACTCGTCGCCTGTACTCTTCCAAACCTTGCCCGCATAGTCTGAGGACGAAGAATATTGGAAACCAGCGTAATAGATAGAGGGATAAGAATATTCGCAACACAAGGCTTCGCTCCTATAGTTTCCCGAGTTGATGATAGCGAAGGGGGTTGTATCAGAGCCTCTCCAAACGGTAGCATGCTTAACACCGCTAGAGTTAGAGCATCCTACAGCAAACACATTGCTTGTTCCATGGCTCAGCGCATTGACTTTAAGGTTGCTGGAAATAGCAAGATTCAGAAATCGTGTGCCATTCTTATACACAGCGGCCCACTGATTGTTGCCAGTAGTACAGTTAAACGACCAGTAAGTGTCGCCATTAAAGCGCATCACGTCTGTTCCTTCATAGTCGTAACCCTGGTTAACAAATTCATGCAACTTGGTGCCGTTCTTGTAAACAGCAGGCTGATAGTAACCGCTGCTCGTGTAATAACCCACGGAATAGACATCCTGGGCCACACTCATGCCGGCGAAAGCCATCACCGCCATGATAATAAGTACAATCTTTTTCATAATGTGTTGATTTTAGTTAAACATATTGTTAATTCATTTTCGTCCAAAGAATACTATTGACGGGACAAAGTTAGAGAATAAAATCAATATGTCCATACGTAAAATTACTTATTTTTCATTTTTTTTTCGAAAAAAAGTGAAAAAAAAGGGTGTTTTCTCTATTTTTGCAAACAAATAAAACATTCCCACTAGGAGCATAATGGCAGGATTACCCATAGCACCACAACGACTATCTATCACACATTAATACATAAGCATAATGAAAGCATTCGTCAACGAAACTGAAGTGCGCACGTACTACGGCGCCAAAGTGAAATCGGTTGTGCTGGCCTACTGCCGAGCGATGAACCTGCCCCTCAAGTTGGAAGGCATCGAAGTGAGAGACGCCTATGGCAACGTCATCGGCCTCGATGGTGCGCTGCGCGCCAATTCAAAAATATACGTCAAATTCTGAAAACCCATAATGAAAAAAATGGCCTAAGGACACTTTGGCACGGTTTTGGTAAACAAATTGGTAAACAAATGAACAACAAACAACAGAAGTCAAACCCTTAAAACAATCGCAACTATGAAAGCCAAGAACATCCTGATGACCCTCCTGTTAGTGACGGGAACCATCGCAGCAAAAGCAAGTGGTTATCCACCCGAACTCGCCTTGGTCTCACAGCCGGTTATGGTGTACAACTACAACTCTGTCACCGTCTACTACGACGTGGAAAACATTGGAGACTACACCTATAGGGGTTATGTATATCTCTATCTTGACCCCGACGACGGCTACTACTACGCAAGGGAATACGTTAGAGTGTACCCTGGTCGTATCAAGAGAATTGCAATAGAGATTCCGGCCTATCGCGCCAACCCGGGTTGGGTCTACACGATCATGCCCTACTATGAGATGGACCGTGACCTCTACAGTTTCACCACATTCGAATACTTTGAACCTCTGGAGTTCTGGTGGAACGGTCCGCGCACGCACCACTACATCGTAATCAACGTGCCGCCTCGTCCGCGCTACTACCACCGTCCTGGCGACTACCGCTACTACTACGACGGTTTCCGCCCGCCGATGCCGCCTCCCGGACATGGTTACATGCCTCCGATGGATCCGCATCACCACACCTACGGCTATCACCACGAACACGGTGGCTATCCTGCCAACCACTGGAACGAAGGCGCACCCGCATCGAACGACAACCACGGCGAAGCACCCAGCGCCACTGTAAGACCTAAGGCCAACGCAGGCAGCATGAGCTCGGGCAGCTACAACAACGGCACTAACCCGCCGGCACCTGTCAACAATGGCTCAAGCAGCAGCGGCTCAACGAGAGGAAGAACTGGCAACACGGGCAGCAACAGCGGACGTGTCGACAACGGCAGCACTAACACAGGCAACACTGGCACCAGCTCCTGCGGTCGCACAGGCAACGACTCAGGCACCAGTCGCGTCAACAGCGGATCAAGCAGCAGCTCCTCTTCTTCTAGCGGACGCACGGGCAACACCAACTCAGGCACTAGCCGCGTCAGCAGCGGATCAAGCAGCAGCTCATCTTCCTCCAGCGGACGCACGGGCAACACCAACTCAGGCACCAGCCGCGTCAGCAGTGGATCAAGCAGCAGCTCCAGTTCCTCCAGCGGTCGCACGAGCAACACCAACTCAGGCAGCACCCGAGTCAACAACAGCTCAAGCAGCACCCGCAGCAGCGGAACCAGTTCCTCGAGCAGCAGCTCCTCCCGCGGTTCAGGCTCAAGCAGTTCCCGCAGCGGTTCCAGCAGCTCAAGCGGCAGAGGCAGCAGATAAACCCAACCATCCTAACGGAAAAAAGAGGGTGACCTTCGGGTCGCCCTCAATTTTTTTCTACCTTTGCCGAAATCTTTCTTCTGCCATGAACATCATCAATTTCGCTGACAGCAACAGCATCGTTAACCAATATGTTGCCGAGTTGAGGGACATCAAGGTCCAAGGCGACAGAGGCACTTTCCGCTACAACCTGCAACGCATCGGCCAACTGATGGCCTACGAGGTGAGCAAGACCTTACACTATTCCGAGAAGACCATACAGACGCCCTTGGCCGCAGCCAAGGCCAACACCCCTGACGACGAAGTCGTCCTGGCCACCGTGTTTCGTGCCGGTCTGCCCTTCCACCAAGGCTTTCTCGACATCTTCGACCATGCGGGCAACGCCTTCGTGTCGGCCTACCGTTATTATCTCGATGAAAAGCACGAGAACGTGGGCATCAAAGTGGAATATCTCGCTGCCCCCGACCTCACCGACAAGACCCTCATCATCGCCGACCCGATGCTAGCCACCGGCGGCAGCCTCGAGTTGGCCTACCAAGCCCTTTGCACCAAAGGCATACCGAAACAGCTCCATCTGTGTTGCGTCATCGCTGCGCAAGCAGGCATCGACAACCTGATGAAACTGTTCAAACCTTTGGACAACGTCACACTATGGTGCGCTGCCATCGACCCCATCCTGAACGAGCACAAATACATCGTTCCAGGATTAGGTGATGCCGGGGATCTCGCCTATGGCGACAAGATTTAATGCCTGCAGAAGCGGAAGTTCCATCCCACAGTGACCAAAAAGCCATAGGCATATTCACCTTTTGTATTATTCATCAGATAAAGGCCTCCGCCAAAATCCAAATTATCGAAACTTGCTCCTCCCACAAGAGACTGCCTGAGAAAATCATTGCCCAGAAAGTTGCAATAGCCAGCATGATAATCAATCATACCAGCCCATCTGTTTTTATTTGTATAAACTCGGATTCCCCCATGAGCAACATAAGCAGGGTCAATAGCAACCCCAGAAATGTTTCTTACCATAAGCGAGATACCGCCACCCACAGAGGCTTGGATATACGGATTAAATTGATAACCTGCATCCACAAAAGCACCTCCATAGAGACTAGGACGGACGAAAAATCCTTGACAACGTGGAGAATCATTCTGTGCCAAAGAAGGAATAGCCATCATGGCTATTGCTAAAACTAATAATAACTTTTTCATAAGGTTAATAATAGGTTTATTAGGATTGTTTTTTATCAAGATAATCGACCACCGACTCCACCAGATTGTATGCACCGTCGTAGACGTCTTTCTGCGTGGCGTCAAGCATGTAGGCGGGTGTGGTGGAG
>JAEEGH010000697.1_pt1 | contig 108889 bp, 94 predicted proteins | sample 9134181 | NCBI WGS metagenome assembly JAEEGH01 (sample SAMN16246544, study PRJNA631951) | gut metagenome | biome: gut microbiome; feature: rumen; material: DP-attached | host: Bos | place: Iran: Karaj | collected 2018-10
TGAACATGCCTGTGACATTCTACAAGGTTCTTGATTCAAAGAATACGCATTCATATTATTCGACGGCGATTTTCTTTGACGATCTGACAAAGAGCAGAACACTTCAGACGGTATTTAATTATATCGGCCAGCTGACAGAAGACTGATCGATGCATGAATAAATGAAAATTATAATTGAGGAGGGTGTATGGATTATTCACACAGAAAAGTAAGCAAAGTATTAAAGATTACCGATCAGAACAATGAGCCTCTTAAAAACGAAAAGGTTCATATCGCGCTAAAGAAGCATGAGTTTCTTTTCGGTTGCGGCGCTTTTGATACCATGCCTTACATGATGGCAAAAGATCCTGCTCTTGCAGGAAGACTCCCTTCGGGTATTTTTCTTAATAACGAACTGATAGAAAAAGCTGAAGACGGAATGAAAAAGTGGCTTGACCTTTTCAACTACGGAACACTTCCTTTTTACTGGGGAAATTATGAAAGGGAAGAAGGCAAAACCGACGAAGAACTTCTTTTAAGCGCAGCCAAGTTTTTACAGAGCAAGGGTGTAACGGTCAAAGGCCATCCTTTATGCTGGCACACGGTATGCGCACCATGGCTTATGGATTACGACAATGCCACAATCATGAAAAAACAGCTTGATCGTATTGAGAGAGAAATCAATGCTTTCAAGGGCGTCATCGATATGTGGGACGTAATAAACGAAGTGGTTATCATGCCCATCTTCGACAAATATGACAATGCGATAACCCGTATCTGCAAGGAAAAGGGCAGAGTAGGGCTCATAAAAGAAGTATTTGACAAAGCATATTCCTGCAATCCGAACGCAACATTCCTTATAAACGATTTCAACACATCGATTTCCTACGAAATCCTTATTGACGGATGCTTATCGGCAGGCGTGCCCATCTCAGCCATCGGTATTCAGTCTCATCAGCATCAGGGCTACTGGGGCAAAGAAAAGGTTGAAGAAGTACTCGAGCGATTCTCGCATTTCGGACTGCCCATTCATTTTACGGAAAACACCTTTGTTTCCGGTGACCTTATTCCCGAATACATCGAGGACTTAAACGACTGGCAGGTTGAAGAATGGCCTTCAACTCCCGAAGGAGAGGAAAGACAGGCTAATGAAGTTAAAGAGATGTACAGCCTCCTTTTTGCACATCCTCTGGTAAAAGCAATCACAACCTGGGACTTCAGGGACGGCGCATGGCTCGGCGCCCCGAGCGGTTTTTTAAGAAAAGACGGCTCACTTAAACCCGCGTACGAAACCCTTTACAACCTTGTCAAAAAAGATTGGAGCACCGACGAAACGCTTACCACCGATGAAAACGGTTTTGTTAAAATCGATGCTTTTAAGGGCGATTACATTATCGAAGCTAACGGAAAGAGCGTTAAGGCTAAATTTACGGCCGACGGCGAAGAGCAGATTACAATTTAACCATTTGGGGACGGTTCTGTTTTGGCTTTTTTGACCACTTGGGGACGGTTCTGTTTTGGCTTTTTTGACCACTTGGGGACGGTTCTGTTTTGGCTTTTTTGACCATTTTAGAACCGTCCCCGAATGGTTCTTTTTTATTTTATGAGAAAATATAGAAAAAACCTGGACAAATATAGGTTTTTTCTTTTTTATGATTGAAGTTTTAACGGCAAATTTGATATAATTCTGCTATATGTGAAAATATATTTTCACCAGGGAGTAAGGAGGAAAAAAATGAGCAGAAAAATCATGGCTTTTGTGATGGCAGCTCTTTTGTTTGTCGGTTCATTCGCAATGTTTATACCGATGACGGCAAAGGCAGCACCTGAAGAAAAGACGTACACTTTCTCGGATCTGAAATCCACAATGGAGTATGGATTGACGTCCAAAGTTAACGGAGACGGTGAACTGGAAATTGCCTTCCAGGATCAGTACAAGTCTCAGTTTTACGCAATCCCTTCGGATATCGACCCCGATACAATCACCAAGGTTGTATTTGATGTAACAAGCGGTAATGCGGGAGATCTTGCATTCAAACTTCATACACAGGCCGATTACGATTCCGACAACAAGGGCGGCACCCCCGTATCTTACGGCAGTCCTACGATTGTTCCCGATACAAAGGGATGCAAGTATTTTTCAATTATGTCTATGAATACAGGCACAACCGAAGCAACTGTTGCTTCAGTTACATTTACCGTATCGGGTGAAGGCAATCCTCCCGGGGATGAGCCCGCAGAACTCGAAGCACCCAGCGTTGAAGGCGAGAACCTTCTTAAAAACCCCAACTTCGCAGATTCGGACGTATCAATGTGGGGCGCTGAAATCGAAAGTGCCAAAATTACAACAGCTGTAAGCGATACACCCATCGTTGGCGATATTACCACATACGGTGTTATCGATGAGAGAACCAGACCTTATGACTGCTTTGGTTACGATGTAACCGATATCGTTGAAAACGGAGCAACATATGCATACTGCTTCTACGTAATGCTTACCGATGATTATAACGGAGCACCCGCTACACAGCGTCAGGTTGATTTTGCTCCCTATATCACATCAGGCGGAAGCACCAGCTATCTCGGTTCATATTCACCTGAAATTTCAGGTTCTTCAAGCCAGCAGCTTGAGCCTAATGTTTGGACCAAATTCGAAGGTACATTCAAAGTATCCGCTGCAGGCAATCTTGACAAAGTTGTATTAAGATTCCTTGAGCAGGGCGAGAACTATGGTGAAGGCGACTGCGTTAAGGGCAGATATTACCTTACAGGCGTACAGTTTGTTAACCTTAATCTTGAAACTAAAAAAATAGAGGGAAATATTCCCAACCTTAAAGATGCATTTACCAAGGACTTCGGTGATGACATGATTTGCGGTACATCACTTTCCGGTTCCGAAATTAACGACAAGGTACTTATGCAGCTTGCACTTAAGCATTTCAATGCAGTTACACTCGGCAACGAGTTAAAGCCAGATTCACATTTAGGCAATTCCATCAGAGGAACAGAGACTGCCACAATCGACGGACAGACAATCGAAGTTCCCGTTTTAAGCTATGACAATGCAGAGAGATATCTCGATTATTTCCTTGCATGGAACGAAGAACATCCCGATCAGAAGATTAAAATCAGAGGACATGTTCTCGTATGGCATTCACAGACACCCGAATGGTTCTTCCATGAGGATTATGATGCAAGCAAGCCTTACGTAACTCCCGAAGTTATGACACTTCGTCAGGAATGGTACATTAAGAGCATTCTTGAACATTACGTAGGTGCAGACAGCAAATACAAAGATCTCTTCTACGGATGGGACGTAGTTAACGAAGCTGTATCCGACGGAACAGGAACATACAGAAGTGATTCCGAAGGCTCCAGCTGGTGGGCAGTATACAAGAGCAACGAATTCATCGTTAACGCATTTAAGTTTGCGAACAAGTATGCTCCCGCAAATGTAGAACTTTATTACAACGATTACAATGACTGTACACCCGGCAAGGTTGAAGGTATCGTAAAACTCCTTGAAGATGTCAAGGCAGGCGAAGGTACCAGAATCGACGGTATGGGTATGCAGGGTCATTACGACAGCGAATATCCCACTACGGACCAGTTTGTTGATGCAGCTACAAAGTACGGCGCAGTAGTTGGCAAGATTATGCTCACCGAAGTTGACTTTAAGTCAAGCAAGGCATATGACGGCACGGCTGCTACACTTAAGGGTGAGTACGGCAGACAGGCATACAGATACAAAGCAATTTATGATGCAATGAAGAAAGTTGACCAGAACGGCCTCGCAGATGTTACGGGCTTCACCGTTTGGGGCGTTATCGACGGCAACTCATGGCTTCAGGCGTACACAGGCGTAGGCGGCGGTGTAACCGATGGCAGCCCTCAGTGTCCTCTTCTTTTTGACGATGACTTAAAGGCTAAGCCTGCATTCTGGGCAATCGTAGATCCTACGAAACTTGAACCCGAGACCAAGAGCGCATCCGTATCACAGGCTATGGTCGATGATTTTGCACTTGCAAATAAGAATTCATTCTCGGGAGAGAAAGCAAACGTTGATTTCTATCCTATCTGGAATGAAGGTCAGCTTCAGTTCAGGGTAGATGTTTGGGACGTTGAACAGGATGAAAGAGATTCGGTAAAGGTTTACGTTGATAAATACAATTCAAAATCCAAAGGCATTAAGACCAAGATGGTTGAAGCCTTCAGAAAAGATGTTCCTTCAACCGATGACGGAAAATATACTGTTATAATTAATGTTCCGGTTGATACAGCCGAAGCTAATGCAGTAGTGGGATTTGATATTGTTGTTACCGATGGCGATGAAGTATTTGCTTTCAACGACAATACAATGTCTCAGGAAACATCCAGCCAGTATTATGCGGAAGGTATGTTAAAGCCTTTCATGTTTATTCCTAAGGGAACCGCAACAATCGACGGCGAGATGGAAGATGCATGGAACAATGCAGTAGAAGTCAAACTCGGCAACAAGACTGACAATCCCAAGGCAACTGCAACAGTTAAGCTTCTCTGGGACGAGCAGTACTTATATGCTTATGCAACCGTAGTTGATGACGATCTTAACAAAGATTCTGATCAGGTACATGAGCAGGATTCATTCGAAATTTTTATCGATGAAACCAACTCAAAGGCTGCAGAATACAATGATGCTACAAAGCAGTACAGAATTAACTATGAAAATGCTCATTCGTTTAACGGTGAGAAGTGTACCGAAGAAAACGAGAGCACATTTGCTAAGACAACCGACAACGGTTACATCGTAGAAGGTGCTTTCAAGTGGACAGAGATTTCACCCAAGGCAGGCGATTATATCGGCATCGAACTTCAGATTAACGATGCAGATTCAAGCGCTGTAAGAATCGGTACTGTTACATGGAACGATATTACCAACCAGTGCTGGTCATCACCCGCATGCTTCGGTTCAGGTATGCTTGTAGATTCTCTCGGCTCAGGCCAGACTATCGGTGCAGGCACCGGAAATAATGAAACTTCAGATGAAGGCAACGGCAACTCAAAGAGCAAAGTAGGCTTGTTCGCAGGTATCGCAGCAGCAGCTGTTCTTGCCGGCGCAGCAGCATTTATCTCTCTTAAGAAGCAGCCCGAAGAGGAAGAAAACTCAGGCGAAGCAGAAGCTCCCGGAGAAAACTTCGATGAAGGCGAAATAAAGAGTGAAGAAGCTCCTGCAGAAGAAGCAGAGGAAGCAACTGAAGAGGAGGCTCCCGCCGAAGAGGCAGAGGAAGCAGCCGAAGAGGAAGCTCCCGCTGAAGAAGCAGTTGAAGAAGAAGCTCCTGCTGAAGAAGAAGCCGAAGAAGAAAAGCCCGAAGAATAATCATTTAGAAAATATTTGATATTTCGATAAAGGTGATTGAAAGACCACGCAGAATATGTAACAATGTTTTGCGTGGTCTAATTATTTTACGTTAAAAGGTGCGACATGAAAAAAGAAAAAAATCACGTTATCAAAAATAATTTATATGCCGTGAAGATGCTTTTTAAAATCTGCCCTGCTCTTGTTATAAACAAGGGTTTTGTAAAGATGGCGGATTATGTTGAATGGCTCTTTTACAGTGGCTTTTACATGAGATTTATCGTATACGGACTGGAAAACGGTAAATCCTATAATTTCTTCCTTATTTACCTTGGTGTATGTGCTTTGGTTTACATGACCATCGAACTTTATTTCTTAATTAACCAGGGTTATGTAGATCCCGTATTTATCAATAAGGTTAACAATTCACTCGGAAAACTTTTGTTTAATAAGGCTCAGAATGTTGAATTAAGATGTTTTGAGGATACCGAGTTTTATAACAAATACACTCTTGCAATGGATAAAGCCGATTCGAGATTAATCGAAACGGTAGATACATTCTGGGGTGTGATTTTCGGTTTCATTGCGGCAATTGTATCATTCGTATTCTTATTCCAGATTGATAAATTTGCGGTTCTCTTTGTAATCTTCCCGATTATCGGAAACTTTGTTTTCAACAGAAAACTCGGCGTAATTGACTACGAAAGAAACAAGGAAATGGCTCTGCACAACCGTAAAAACGCATATGTAAACAGAGTCATGTATATGCCTGAATACTCAAAGGAAATGAGACTTACCAATGTATTTAACCTCATGAAGAAAAGATTCAATGAATCCATGCAGGGAATAAGCAAGGTAGCTGAAAAGTATAAAGGCAGAGGAGCGATTAATCATATTTTACGATGCAGCTTTACCTTCAGCTTTATTTTTGAAGGCATGCTTATTTACGGTTCGTACAGAACACTGGTAAGCAAAACCATGATTGCCTCGGAACTTGCTGTTATAACGAGCATGATGGTCGCTTCAACATGGATTTTAATTGAATTTACCGATTCCTGCATGAAGTCCTATCAGAACGGTCTCTACATGGATAATTTAAGAAATTTCCTCGAGTACGAAGAAGTGATCCCCGAGGATTATGCGGGAGACAAACCCGGTGAAGAAATCGAGTCCATCGAGTTTAAAAACGTATGCTTCTCCTACGACGGAAAAGAAAATATTATCGAGAATCTGTCGCTTAAGATGGAAGGCAGCAAAACATATGCTCTCGTAGGCTATAACGGTGCCGGCAAATCAACGCTCATAAAACTTCTTTTACGATTTTATGATCCGACGAGCGGCGAAATTCTTTTAAACGGAAGAAACATAAAAGAATATGAATTAAAAGAATACAGAAAGCTCTTTGCGTGTGCTTTCCAGGACCATATGCTTTTCTCTGCTTCCATAAAAGAAAACGTGCTTATGAGAGAGTGCACGAAAGACGATGACGAAAAGGTTATAAAGGCCTTAAAGAATGCCGGTGTATACGATAAAGTATCCGAACTTCCCGAAGGCATTGAGACGATAATGACCAAGGAATTCGACGAAAACGGAGCCGTGCTTTCCGGCGGCGAGTCACAGAAGATTGTTGTGGCAAGAGCATTTGCTTCCGATGCTTCGGTGAATGTATTTGACGAGCCTTCAAGCGCACTCGATCCTATCGCGGAATATGAGCTTTTCGACAACATCATAAGAAACAAAGAAAAGAAAACGATGCTTTTCATTTCTCACAGACTCTCATCCGTCAAGGATGCCGACAGGGTATTCCTTCTGTCGGATAAAAATATACTTGAAGCCGGTACTCATGAGGAACTCATGAAACTAAACGGCAAATATGCGAATATGTACAGAAAACAGGCTGAGAACTATCTGGCTATCAGCATGGGAGAGGAGGAAGCGGTATGAAAAGAACCATAGCTAACCACATCTTCCTCTGGAAAGTCCTCTTTAAGGAAGCTCCCGTGTATATGATTTATGTGCTCTACAATGCATTCAGATATCAGTTTATGATTTTTATTGAGCATACGCTCGGCATCAGATACGTTTTACGCTGTGCTGAGTATAATGAGCCGTTTATTAAGGCGTTCATTGTGGTTGTAATCATTCTGATACTGACCATCATTACATTTACGCCCGACGGATTTTACCAGCAGTGCTGGATACAGAAGTTCAAACCCAGATTGTACAAGGCTCTGAAAGATAAAATGTACGCCAAAGCGGCAGAACTTGATTTATCCTGCTATGACAATCCCGAATATTACAACGAATTCGTTTTGTCGGTGGCAGAGTGCGAGAGCACCGTGGACAGATTCCTTGAACTATTGGATTTCAGCGTTCAGGGTCTCACGATTTTAATATCAAGCGGTATCTTTTATCTGCTTACTGACTGGACCGGAATCGTGTTTGTTGCGGTATCGTTCTTTATCTCGCTGATATTCAACAAACTTCTTAATAAGCTTAATTTCAACTTAAGACTTAAGGTCAATCCGCTTGAGAGAAAGAGAAATTATGTTGCGAGAGTAATGTATTTAAGGGACTTTGCCAAGGAATTGAGACTTCATCCCGACATGAAGGATAAGCTCCTAAAAGAATTCTGTGAGGCAAACGATGTCATCATAAAAGACCAGAAAAAGGTATCTTTTGCGAGAGTTCTTTTACTGTTTATTTTACGATTTGTTTTAAACACCCTTATTACGGATACGATTTACATGGCTTTCCTTCTTTACAAGGTTGCCATCCTTCATAAGCTTGGCTACTCCGACGCAATCGTTCTCGCAGGCAGAACCGGAGACTTAAGAAGAAGTATGAGATACATCTCCGATATTCCGGCTAAGGCAAAAGAGAACAGCATGTATATAGACAAAATTCGTTCGTTCCTTGCATATGAACCCGTAATCGTAAAAGATACGGGCGAGGACGTGGAAAAAGGCTGCAAGAGTTTCGAACTTAAAAACGTATCCTTCAGATATACACCCGAGTCCGAAGAAATCCTTCACAATATCTCGCTTAAGGTTAAGCCCGGCGAAAAGATAGCGATAGTCGGATACAACGGTTCGGGTAAGACCACGCTCATAAAACTGTTAATGAGACTCTACGATCCGAGCGAGGGTACTATTCTTTACGACGGCAAAGACATAAAGGATTACAACTTAAACAAGTATCACGACAGAATGGGCGTTGTATTCCAGGATTTCAATATGTACGGCGCATCTCTGGCAGAAAATGTATGCCTTGACGATATCGAGATAAAAGACAATGACGAATTAAAAGAGAATATAAAGAAGGCGCTTAAGCGAAGCGGTTTCTCGGAGAGATTAAATGCTCTTGAGAACGGACTTGAAACAAGTGTCACAACAGAATTCGATGAGGCCGGAGTTGATTTCTCGGGCGGTGAAAGTCAGAAGGTTGCCATTGCGAGAGCATTCTTTAAAGATGCAGACATTCTTATAATGGATGAGCCTTCAAGTGCACTCGATCCGATTGCCGAGTACAATTTAAACAAGGCAATGCATGAAGCAGCGGGAGACAAGACCGTATTTTACATATCACACCGTCTTTCTACCACAAGAGATGCGGACCGAATTATTATGCTTGAAAAGGGCAGAATAATAGAGGAAGGTTCCCATGACGAACTCTTAAAAAAGAACGGAAAATACGCCGAAATGTGGCATGTTCAGGCATCAAGATACGAGGCCGAAGCCGTATAAAAGCCCAAAAATTTGACATCAGTTAACATAATGTGATAAAATATCATTTACCCGTCGAAAGGGCGGGAGTGTTAAGTATAATCATTTCAGGGATTTTAAAGGAAAATTTTTATGTTCAAGAAGACCATGAAGTTCGTAGCGGCCACTGCGATTCTTGGTATATGTGTATTTACTCTTTCCTACATCTACGTCCTTCGTACTACGATTAATACGCTTGAGACGGATGCTAATATGGAAAAGATGCGTTCAAGAAAATACACGGATATCATAGTTGGCGGCAGCGATAACAGATTGGAATCCGATGTCCTGACGAAGGGCGCACTTTACAATGTAAACTACACGGTTTACGATTTGCCCAAGTATGCTCCTTATTACGGACAAAAGGCTTACGAGAACTATTCGGCCATCACCTCTCGTCCGAGCTTACAGTACAAACTGCAGGAAGTAGCTCATACGGACGAATACGGATTCAGACTTTACGAAGACAGATACCTTATAGCGGTAGGCACTTATTTTAATGCACCGGTAGGTACTTATATTGATGTTGAGCTTGCAAACGGAGTTATTATTCCCTGCATCGTCGGAGACATCAAATCGGACAGAGATACAGAAGAAAACAATGTTTACAGTTTATCCTGTGCCTGTGCGACAGAGTTTATTGTTGACGGTCGAATCATTGACCCTTATACAAGAGGCGACGTATCCTACATAATTGAGGGCTGGGACAGTGAAGTAGTTCACATTATTGTTTACGAACATAATTTTTTTGATACTTGATTTTTTCGACAATTTGAAGTAGAGTAAAACAAGTCAGGGGCGGTTTTTTAACTGCCCCTTTTTTATGCAAATTTATTGTGATTTTTCTAAATTTATAGTGCCAAATGCGGCAAAAAATAGTACAATAATAATCGACTGGGAAAAGGAGAGCGGATATGAAAAACTGCGCTTTTAAAACAGCGGTTGTGGCCCTTGCATTTTCGATTTTTGCTACTTTAGGTTGTGAGACCGTGGTTACAGACGTTAATGCGGAACTGGCGGCCATTTATCCCGAAGAAGATCTGGGAATACCCGTTAAATTAAACGAAAATTATATAGAAGTAGCGTACAACCCTTCAGCAGGAACAGCAGAGGATACCGAAGAAGAGATTTCCGAAAAGAAAGAAGAAAGAACTTCTGAAAACACGGAAGCTGTTACGGAAGATGATACAAATAATGACGAAGAGGCGGAAATTGCTTCAGAAGAGGATGGCGATTCCGAAGATACAGAAGCAGAAGGCGATGATGTATCAGACGAAGAAGGTGATGAGTCTGAAGAAGATTCAGAGACTGACGGCGAAGTTGCCGAAGAGGATGACAGCGATTCCGATTTAAATTCATCAATGGCTGAAGAGAATTTCGACGCAGAATTTTATGCAAGGACCTATCCCGATGTCGTAGCGGTATTCGGAGATTCGGCCGAAGCACTTTACAAGCATTATCAGGATTATGGCAAAGCTGAAGGCAGAAGCTGCAACGAAGAAGAGTTTGCACTTTTGAATGAAGCTGTCAATTAGAGACAAGAATTAAGGAAATGAAGAATAAAGAAGAAAAAAAGAAAGTTAAGAAAGTGAAACTTTCGGCTTACGGACGAAAGATGGCAAGAAAAGAGAGAAGAAAAGATTCGCTCTTTTTAATGCCCTCTTTTTTAGGTGTTTCTGTCTTTTATCTCGTGCCTTTTGCGGTTGTTCTGTTTTATTCCATAGTGGATAACCCCGTCACTTTAAACTATGTGGGCATACAGAATTATGTCAGAATTTTAAATAACGATGCTTTTAAAACAGCTGCCGCAAATACATTCAAGTTTTCGCTTATGGCAGTGCCTCTTGCTGTGGTTATTTCTTTACTCATGGCAGTTTTGCTCGATCAGAGCATACCTCTTGCATCACAGTTTCGTACTATTTTTCTTTCACCCATGATGGTTCCCGTTGCATCGGTCATTCTGGTTTTCAGAGTGCTCTTTGATTACAACGGTGCAATAAATGAGATAGTCAGGTTTTTCGGCGGAAGCAATATAGACTGGATAAAAAGTATATATGCACCGTTTGTTATTCTTGCGCTTTTCTTATGGAAAAATTTAGGATACAACATGATTCTTTTCCTGGCGGCACTCGGTACAATACCCAGAGAAATGATGGAAGTTGCATACCTTGATTCTTCCAATTCGTTAAAACTCTTTTTTATAGTTAAAATCAGATATCTTTCCCCGACAATTCTTTTTGTTACTATTATGTCTTTAATCAACTCTTTTAAGATATTCAGGGAAGTATATCTTTTATCAGGCAATTATCCGACGGATTCTGTATACACGCTTCAGCATTTTATGAACAATATGTTCACTTCGCTGGATTATCAGAAGCTTTCGTCCGGAGCCATCATCATGTGCTTCGTGATGGTTATCATTATCGGAATCCTTTATATTCTGGAAAGCCGTTTCGGAAAGGATATGGAGGATTAATATGGATCAGAACAAAAGAGACAAAAGATTACGTTTCAGAAAACATTTTAAAAGAATTATAAGAACTCTGATTCTTTTCATCATAGCTCTCGGATTTGCAATTATTTTCCTGCTTCCGACGGTTTTGACGATTACCAATTCTTTTATGAACGAAACGGAAATAAACGCAAACTACGGAAAGATTTTCGCGACGACGGAAAAAGGCGGAAAAGTTTTTGTAAGCGATACGGTTTACATCAAGTTTATTCCGAACAAGGTAAGCTTTGAACAGTATTCGTCGGTACTTTTTAAAAGCCCCGATTATCTGTACAAATTCTGGAACTCGGTTATTTATACGGTGCCGATCATGATATTCCAGTTAGTCATAGCGCTGCTGGCATCGTACGGTTTTATGAGGCTTAAAGGGCGATTAAAAGAAATACTGTTTTTCGTTTACATTATCATATGTCTTATGCCTTATCAGGTTACGCTGGTTCCTAACTTCCTCGTATCAAAGTGGTTAAACCTAATTGATACAAGATGGGCAATATGGCTTCCCGGAATGTTTTCTCCGTTTGCGGTTTATCTTCTTACCAAATACATGAAGAGAATTCCGACCTCAATCATCGAAGCCGCCAAAGTGGACGGTGCGAGCGAGTGGAAGATATTCCTTAAAATCTGTCTTCCTCTCTGCAAAGGAGCGATTTACTCGGTAGCGATACTGATATTTATAGATTTCTGGAACATGGTCGAACAGCCGCTCATACTTTTAGCAGACGAGTATCTGCACCCGTTAAGTATTTTCCTAAGCAAGATTAACTCGGGTGAAATAGGACTTGCATTCGCGGTTGCGTGCGTATATATGGTACCAAGCCTTTTGATTTTCCTGTACGGCGAAGATTATCTCGTGGAAGGAATTTCGTATCAGGGCGGAGTCAAAGGTTAGGCTAAGGAGGATTTTATGAAAAGTTTGAAGAAGAGAGAAATCATTAAAAATATTGCAATTGTTTTTCTTGTGATAATGTTAATTCTCACATTTTTTTCCAATACCATTATGAACAGAACGCTTCCCGAAGTTAGTACGCAGTCTGTAACAAGCGGACCGGTAACTACACAGGTAAGAGGAGACGGTGTCGTTGAGGCAGAAGATCCTTACAATCTTATTATCGATGAGACCAGAAAAGTTAAAAGCTGCCCCGTTCGCGTGGGAGATCATGTTGAGGAAGGCGATATCATTTATTATCTTTTAGGAGAAACAAGTGAAGAACTTACCACGGCGAAAAACGAACTTGATAGTTTAAAGGGTGACTATGAACTTACTATCCTTGAAAGCGGTCTGACACAGGCAGAGGTTGCAAGTGTTGAGGCAGGCGTTAAGAATGCCACGGGAACAATTTTAAGTACTCTTGAAAGCAAGGATGCTGAAATCAATTCGTTAAAGTCCCAGCTTGAAGAAAAAGAAAAGAAGCATTCCGAAGTTGAACATCAGATTTCTGTAACCGATCCTTCAGGTTCTTCGACAACAGTTGATTATTCCGCAGAGGAAAAGGCTGTGGAAGATGCTCAGACTGCGCTTGACAGTGCAAAGAGCATTTTGAACAGTTTAAACGAAGCAAAATCCCAGGCAGTACAGATTGCAAAGGCAAAGAGTGATGCACTTGCAAATTACAACGCTGAGAAAGACAATTTCTACGGAACAGACAGCAAGAAGGGTGTAAAAACATTATTTGACGAAGCAGAGGCCGATTATGAAACCAAGAAGTCGGACTATGCAAACAAATATAATGATTATCAGACCAAAACAACCGATTATAACAATGCGAAGACGGCATACCAGACTGCTGAAAATGAATATAATGCAGATCAAAATGATGATGCAAAAAAACAGGCATGGATTGATGCTCAGGCAGCAATGAACAAAGCCGAGACGGCAATGAACTCTGCAAAAGATGCAATGGATGCTGCTCTTACAGCAAAGGATGACGCAGAAAAGAATTACAATACCTGCAAGAAAAACAAAGAGGATGCGGAAGCTGCTTTAAATACAGCCAAGACAGCAATGGACGAAGCAAACGCACTTTCCGCCAACGCTCCTACCGATGAGCAGATTTCCAATGCTCAGGCAGATGTTAACGCAAAGCAGGCTGCACTTAATCAGGCAAATACAAATCTTACAAACAAAAAGAATTCTGCAAATTCTTCAAACAACCAGAATAATCAGAATTATCAGAACCTCAAGAAACAGGAATATGATATGTCTGTTGAAATCGGCGATCTTAAATCAAAGATTGAGAAACTTGAAGCTTCCAGAGCAGATTACCTTTCAACAGAAAAGACCAAGATGGGTCTTGAATCAAAATATCAGGAAATTCTTAAGAAGGAAAAAGAGATTAAGGATCTTGAAGCCAAAGCACTCGGCGGAGAGATTAAAAGCCCCGTTACCGGTGAAATTACTTCACTGGCATATTCAGGCGGCGAAAAGATTGAAGCAGGCAGCACTGCGGCAGTTATTCAGATAGACGGTAAGGGCTACAAACTTTCTTTCCCTGTCAATGCTAAGCAGGCTAAGGCTGTTAAAGTCGGAGATCCCGTATCAGTTGAAAACTCCTGGTACTACGGTGACTTAAATGTCAATCTCGTTGCCATTCAGCCCGACAAAAACAATTCAAGAGACGGAAAGCTTCTTGTATTTTCACTTTCCGGCGAATCGGTTAATCCCGGACAGAATCTTACACTTTCTGTCGGAGAGAAGAGTTCCAATTATGACTTAATAGTTCCGAATGCCGCAGTTCATGAAGACAACAGCGGTCATTTCGTTTTGATTGTTGATACCAAGAGCACACCTTTCGGCTCAAGATACATAGCAAAAAGAGTGGATGTAACCGTACTTGCTCAGGATGATAAAGTCACAGCTGTAGATGCTGAGCTTTTCGGTTATGAATATGTTATTACAAATTCTTCAAAGTATATCGAAAACAAGGATCAGGTTAAACTTGCCGATTAAACTATGGAAAAAATAAAAAGATTTCTTTCCAAAATAAAATATTACAGAGCGGTCTGCCTGGCTATTTCCTTAGTCACTCTGATAATCGGTATCGTTATGAGCATTATCATATCCATAGGTGCCAACAAATATCAGGATCAGACGGTTGCGAAGAGATGGGATAAATCCGGTAATTCTTCTCATGTATCTGTTTTCATAAAAGATACGGCTTTTTTCACCAAAACCGATGTCGACGGATTTGAATATGAGTTGAACGAAAAACTGGATTTCAATTCTGTTTTTGCCGAGAGCGAGGAATCAAGAAGATTTATCGACTGTTATGTTTCCAAAACAACCATAACGCTTGAAGGTCCCTGCAAAACCATGGGTGTAAACTGTATGGCTGTAGGCGGTGATTTCTTCAAATTCCATCCTGTAAAACTTTTGTCCGGAACATATTTTTCCGGAAACGATCTGATGCAGGACGGCGTTATACTGGATGAAGAAACCGCATGGCAGCTTTTCGGTTCAAGCAATGTGGAAGGACAGAAAGTTCTCTTCGGCGACAGAGTGCTTTATGTAAAGGGCGTTTACAAGAAAAGCGAAGGAAAGATTTACAATTACGCCAGAGGGGATAAACCCGAGATTTTTGTGCCTTTTGAACTCCTCAATTCAGAAGAAGCGCCATTATACATCACAAGTCTTGAAGTCTGCATGCCCAATCCGATTAAAAACTTTGCGGCAAATATCATGACAGATCTGATCACGATGGACAGTTCCACATATGAAATAGTCGATAATTCCTCGCGTTACAGTGTGGAAAATCTCTGGATGATTTACAAGAACAAAAAATACCGTTCAATGCAGAATCACGACATCATTTATCCCTACTGGGAAAAGATAGCCAGATACGAGGAAGACCTCCTTGCTCCTAAGGCTGTAGTGAAGGTTGTTTCGTTTGTAACTTCAGGCACGGTTTTTATAGGACTTCTGCTTTATGAAATCTCGAAATTAACGAAGTTAAAAAAGAGAAATGATGATTGATTTATACATTAAAATGGAATATGATGTAATCTGAAAAAAATTTGTCCTAAGGAGGATGAGATGAAGCCCATAAAAGAAGGAAAAGTAAGAGAGATTTATGACAACGGCGATACGTTAATCATGGTAGCAACTGACAGAATCAGTTGCTTTGATGTGATTTTAAACAACATTGTCACCAAGAAAGGAACCGTTTTAACTCAGATGAGCAAGTTCTGGTTCGACATGACAAAGGACATTGTTCCCAATCACATGATTTCCGTAGACGTAAACGATATGCCCGAATTTTTCAGACAGGAAAAGTTTGACGGCAACAGTATGCTTTGCAAGAAGCTCACAATGCTTCCCGTTGAGTGTATCGTAAGAGGATACATTACAGGCAGCGGATGGGCAAGTTATCAGAAGGACGGTACCGTTTGCGGTATCAAGCTTCCCGAAGGATTAAAAGAATCAGACAAACTCCCTGAGCCTATTTACACACCTTCCACTAAGGCAGAGATAGGCGATCATGATGAGAATATAAGCTACGAGCAGAGCGTTGTTTATCTTGAGAAGCGCTTCCCCGGAAAAGGAGAAGAATATGCTTCTAAGCTTCGCGACCTCACAATTGCTTTATATAAGAAATGTGCTGATTATGCACTTACAAAAGGTATCATTATTGCTGATACCAAATTTGAGTTCGGTCTCGATGAGAACGGCGAAATCGTAATCGGTGATGAAATGTTAACACCCGATTCATCCAGATTCTGGCCCCTCGAGGGATATGAACCCGGTCATTCACAGCCTTCATACGACAAGCAGTTTGCAAGAGACTGGTTAAAGAACCCCGCAAACGAGGGTCACAACTGGACACTTCCAAAAGAAGTAGTTGATAAGACCATCGCTATATATCTTGAAGGATACGAAAAATTAACAGGTAAGAAATTATAAGTTTTCATACAGAAAGAAGGATACTTCATGAGTAAGAAAAGGATAGTAATCTCCGCTGCAATATTTGTAGTGCTGATTGCCTGCCTGATTGCAGGAATAATCCTGACGAACGATCCGAACAGGGTACAGGAAGAAACCATCAAGGAAGTAATGAAGGACGCAGTTCTTCACGAAAACGTCAAGGTTTCGTTATTCGGACTAAAAGATGTAAATCCCGGACTTATAGCCGCATTCTGGACTACCGGAATTGTACTCTTTGTTTCATTATTAATCCGAATCTTTGCAGTACCCAAATTTAAGCTTATCCCCGGCAAGTTCCAGATAGCCGTGGAAAGTGTAGTCGGAATATTCGACGGTACGGCGAGAAGCAACAGCCCTCATAAATACAGGCTCCTGCAATATTACATGTTTGCCGCGGGTACTTACATATTTACGGGAACCATGTTTGAACTCATTGGTGTGCAGGCAATATCCACTCACGGAACGCCGATAACCCTTGGTGCTCCGCTCTCGGATATAAATGGTGCCATAATGATGGGCTGTACGACATATTTGTTCATATTGGTTAACGGCTTTATTACAAACGGACCTATGGGAGCGCTTAAGACTCTAAAAGATTTCTCGCTTCCCATCTCGATGAGTTTTCGTTTGTTCGGTGCTCTTATATCAGGTGCGCTTGTTACCGAACTCGTATATTACTACATGGCTACGAGTTTTATTATCCCCGTATTTGTCGGTGTGCTCTTTACCGCACTGCATGCACTGATTCAGGCATACGTCCTTACAATGCTTGCAAGTATATTCTACGGTGAAGTAACCGAGAAACCTGAAAAGAAAGAAAAAGAGAAAAAAATAAAAGTTAAAAAACAGAAAACAGTTAGTTCGGAGGTTTAACAATGAAAAATTCCATTAAGGCTCTTATCTTGACATTATTCCTTGCATTATCTTTAGGAATCGCATTTGCACCCGTAAAGGTATATGCGGCAGGAAGCGATGATGCAGCTATCGTAAAGGCAGAAACAAACGATAACGACGTTGTAGTTGCAAAGGCTGTTACAGCTGCAGTTGTTGTATCTGTAGTAGCAGGTTTGGGTGCCGTATCAATGTGTCTTGCAATTATGAAGGTAGCAGATTCAACAGCACGTCAGCCCGAAGTAGCAGGCAGACTTTTCACCATGATGATGCTTGGCCTTGTATTTATAGAGACAGCTATTATTTACGGTTTGATCGTAGCAATTTTCATCGTATTCATTTTGTAAATTTAAGAAGAGGCAGGAATTATGAAATTACCGCTTAACATAGATGTTCAGCAGATTCTTTTGCATCTTTTGAATTTCACGATTCTTTTCGGCGGATTGTATTTTATCCTTTACAAGCCCGTCAGAAAGATCATGGACGAGAGAGAAGAACATTTTAAGAAACTCGAAGAAGAGGCTAACGGCAAAATCGAAGAGAGTGAAAAGAACAGAGTTGAGTATGAAAACAAGTTAAAGAATGCCGACTCCGAGATTAACGCTCAGAAAGAAGCAGCCGGAAAAGAAACCTTTGCCGACAGGGAAAGGATTATTACCGCTGCCAATGATGAAGCTGCGAAGATTCTTAAAAAAGCAAGAGAAAAAGCCAACGCAGAACATGACAGAATTATAAGTGAAGCTCAGAAAGAAATCGCTGAGATAGTAAATGAGGCTACCGAAAAAATCGTACTGGATTCAAATCTGGATACTTACGATGAGTTTTTAAATGCCGCAAATAAGGACGAAAGCAATGTATAACGATTCGGTTTTCAGTGTGCTTTATGCGGCAAAAGAGCCAACGGAAGCACAGTTAAACAAACTAAAGAGTTTCCTTGCCGGAAAATATGATAAAGAAGTTTTCATTGAATGGGTTGAGGACGAGAACGTAACAGACGGTTTCCGTCTCGAAGTCGGTACTGATGTATACGACTGGACTAATACAGGAAGACTCGAACAGTTCAAGGAAATGATAAAGAATGTCGGCAAAAAGGCAAGTTCGGATTCGAATATCATTCCTCTAATCAAAGAGAACATAAAAGACTGGACACCGAGCGGTGCACCCGTTGAATTCGGTGTGGTTACAAGTATCGGTGACGGTATTGCAACCGTTTCGGGACTTAAGACTGCAACCTACGGAGAGATTCTTTTATTCTCCGAAGGCATCAGAGGAATGGTTCTTGATTTAAGAGCTGATGAAATCGGCTGTATTCTTTTTGACGATACCGATTCCATCTGTGAGGGCAGCAGGGTAAAAAGAACAGGCAGAAGTGCCGGTGTTCCCGTAGGAAACGCATTTCTGGGAAGAGTAATAAATCCCTTGGGAATGCCCATTGACGGTTTGGGAGATATCGATGCGGACGATTACAGAGCCATCGAATCACCCGCACCCGGAATCATTGAAAGACAGCCTGTCGACAAACCCATGGAAACAGGTATCCTCTGTATCGACTCGATGTTCCCCATCGGAAGAGGTCAGAGAGAGCTTATCATCGGCGACAGACAGACAGGTAAAACCGCTATTGCACTTGATACAATCGTTAACCAGAAGGGTAAGGATGTTATCTGTATCTATGTAGCCATAGGACAGAAAGCCAGCCTTATTTCACAGATGGTTACCAATCTTAAAAAGCACGGAGCAATGGATTATACAATCATCGTAAACTCATCCGCTTCAGATGCAGCTCCTTTCCAGTATATAGCACCTTATTCAGGCTGCTCGCTGGCAGAGTATTTTATGCATCAGGGTAAGGATGTTCTTATCGTATACGATGATTTGTCAAAGCATGCTATTGCATACAGATCACTTAGTCTTTTGCTTGACAGATCTCCCGGACGTGAGGCTTATCCCGGAGACGTATTTTATCTGCATTCAAGACTTCTTGAGAGATCGGCACATTTAAGTGACGAACTCGGCGGAGGTTCAATTACCGCACTTCCCATCGTCGAAACACAGGCGGGCGACGTTGCGGCATATATTCCGACTAACATTATTTCAATTACGGACGGACAGATTTTCCTTGAAAGCGAACTGTTCTTTGAAGGTCAGAGACCTGCGGTTAATGTCGGTCTTTCTGTTTCGCGTGTCGGCGGCGACGCACAGACGAAGGCCATGAAAAAATCTTCGGGTTCATTAAGACTTGATCTGGCACAGTACAGGGAAATGGAAGTGTTCACACAGTTCTCGTCCGATCTTGACGAAGCTACGCAGAAACAGCTTACTTACGGCCACGGTCTTATGTATCTTTTAAGACAGCCGCAATACAAGCCTTATTCACAGCATGAACAGGTAATTCTTTTGACGGTTGCACTCAACAAGTATTTTATGGATGTTCCCGTAAAAGAAATACAGGATGAAATGGTTAAACTTCTTAAATACTTTGAAATTTCACATCCCGATATCTGTTCGAGAATTGACTCGACGGGTCGTATCGAGGATGACGACAAACAGGCGATTATCAATTACGCCAAAGAGTTTAAGGAACAGGGCCGCGAATAAGAGGTATTTTATATGTCGAATATGAAGGAGATAAAAGGTCATATTCAGAGTGTTCGTGATACTCAGAAAATCACCAACGCGATGTACCTTATATCCTCCAACAAAATGAGAAAGATAAAAAAAGAACTCGACAAGACCAAACCGTACTTCGAAGAAGTGGCCTTAAGTATCAGGCGAATTTTCAAGACGGTTAAAAACGTTCAGAGTGAATATTTTTATCCTGCCGGCAATACGTACGAAATAGAGGGTACGTATGCATATCTTGTTATTACGGCGGATAAAGGTCTTGCGGGTGCTTATAATCTGAATGTCATAAAAGAAGCAAGTAAACTGATGACCAAAAAGCATGACAAGCTTCTTTTTGTTGTGGGTGAATACGGAAGAAGATATTTTTCTTCCAAAAACATTCCCATTGAAAAGACATTTCTTTATACGGCTCAGAATCCTACATTAGCTAGAGCGAGAGAGATTTCAAATCTTCTGCTTGGTTTATACGACGATAAAAAAATCTCGAAGATTTATATTATCTTTACCGATTACGAATCCGGAATGGAAGCCAAGGTTAAAGTAATGCGTCTCCTTCCTTTCAACAGATCGGATTTTAAGATGAGCAAAAAAGAGCTCGAGGAAGAGCAGAAATCCACAAGAGGCTTTGTATGGCCTCAGGGTGATATAGAGTTTTATCCGAATGCGAGAGAAGCGCTGGATAACATGATTTCAAGCTATGTAACGGGAATTATTTACGGTGCGCTTGTAGACAGTTTCTGTTCGGAGCAGAGTGCACGTATGAATGCGATGGAATCTGCCAACAGAAATGCGGAAGAACTCATTGAAAAACTTACAGTTCAGTACAACCACACCAGACAGGCGGCAATCACTCAGGAGATAACCGAGGTATCCGCAGGTGCGCGTGCCAAAAAGAAAAAGAAGGAAAAAGCACTGGCAAGAAGGCAGTAATTTTTCCATAAACGGAGGAAGAAATGACCGGCAGAATAATTCAGGTATCGGGATCGGTAGTTGATGTTCGATTTGATGATCATTTACCTAAAATAAGAGAAGCGTTAACAGTAAATGTTGATGGCGAAAAGAAAGTAATGGAAGTTGCTTCACATATTGGCAATTCCATGGTTCGCTGTATTATGCTTTCCGGAAGTGAAGGTCTTGCGAGAGACATGGTGGTTGAAGCCGACGGCAACAACATTATGGTTCCCGTAGGAGAGTGTACTCTCGGAAGAATGTTTAATGTACTCGGAGATCCCATAGACGGTAAGGGAGAACTTCCCGAAGATACTGAAAAGTGGGGCATTCACAGAAAAGCACCTTCATTTGAAGATCAGAGCCCTGCTATTGAAATTCTCGAGACAGGTATTAAGGTTATCGATTTGCTTGAGCCCTATCCCAAGGGAGGAAAGATCGGTCTTTTCGGCGGTGCCGGTGTAGGTAAGACTGTACTTATTCAGGAGCTTATTCACAACGTTGCCACAGAGCACGGCGGATATTCAATATTTACCGGTGTAGGAGAGCGTTCCAGAGAGGGTAACGATTTATGGCGTGAAATGAATGAAAGCGGTGTAGCAGCCAAAACAGCGCTTGTATTCGGACAGATGAACGAGGCTCCCGGTGTTCGAATGAGAGTACCTCTTTCAGGTCTTACAATGGCTGAGTATTTCAGAGACACGCAGAACAAAGACGTGCTTTTATTCATCGACAATATATTCAGATTTGTACAGGCCGGTTCGGAAGTATCAACTCTTTTAGGACGTATGCCTTCAGCGGTTGGTTATCAGCCTACATTAGCAGAGGAAATGGGTGCTCTTCAGGAGCGAATCGCTTCCACCAAGAGAGGTTCCGTAACATCCGTACAGGCCGTATACGTTCCTGCGGACGACTTGACAGACCCTGCACCCGCAACAACATTCTCACACCTTGATTCTACGACCGTTCTTTCAAGAAAGATTGCAGAACAGGGTATTTATCCCGCAGTTGATCCTCTTGAATCCTCATCGAGAATTCTCGAGCCTTCAATAGTCGGAGAAGAGCATTACAATATTGCAAGAAAGGTTCAGGAAATACTTCAGAAGTATGCCGAACTTCAGGATATTATCGCAATCTTAGGTATGGATGAACTTGCTGAAGAAGACAAGCTTACCGTTCTTCGTGCAAGAAAGATTCAGAGATTCTTGTCACAGCCCATGCATGTTGCCGAAAAATATACGGGCAATGCCGGTGTATTCGTGCCCTTGGGTGAAACCATCAGAGGATTTAAAGCAATTGTTAACGGCGAGGTTGACGATCTTCCCGAGGCTGCTTTCTTCAATGTAGGCACAATAGAAGAGTGCAAGCTTAAAGCCGAGAAGATTAAAAACGGAGAAATTTAAAGTATGAACAGTTTTTCGCTTCATATTCTTGCCGCAGAGAGGAATTTTTACGAGGGTGACTGTTTAAGTCTCGTAGTTCCGATTACGGACGGCTCATATGGTATCATGGCTCATCATAAAAACATGGTTGCAGCCATAGTTCCGGGCATAATGGAATATACGCTTCCCGAAGGGGAGAGAGTTGTCACCTGCGTTTCCCAGGGAATTCTTGTTGTGGCAGACAATGATGTTAAGGTTCTGGTCGATACGGTCGAGACTCCCGAAGAAATTGATGAGAACAGGGCAAAAGCTGCAGCAGAACAGGCCAAAGAGGCATTGCTTCAGAAGCAGAGTATTCAGGAATACAAATCCGCTCAGTTAAGAATTGCCAGAGAAATGAACAGACTGAAACTTAAAAACAGAAATCAGACCTAAATACATAAAAAAAGAGACATCATAACGATGTCTCTTTTTACATATAAACTTAAAGGTGATTAATCTTCTTTAGTTTCTTCAACTGCATCTTCAACAGCGTCCTTGATATCTTCAACAACTTCTTCTGCTACCGAATCATCGCCTTTTTTCTTCTTTAATTCGTCAATTTTACCCTGTGCTTTTTTCCAGGTATTCTGAGCAGTTTCTTTTGTCTTTGATACAGCTTCGTTTGTTTTTTCCTTAATGTTGTCAAGGTCAACATATGAACGTTTTTTGGTTACTGTTCCGTCTTCATTTATAATTTCTTCGGTTTTAAAAATCTTGTCTCTGTTCTGATAAACATAATATGCGCCAACACATGCTGCTGCGGCTGTTAAACCTAAAAGAAATCCCTTCGTAGTTTTCTTCATTTTGAATAACCTCCTTTGTGTTACATATACGGATATTTTACTCTTAATACGCGCAAAAGTAAATAGAAAAGCATTGAAGTTGAATATCAATTATGATAAGATATTTTCGACTGATTTAGTCAATTATTTGCAAGGGAAATCTACGGCATGAACGATAAATTTTTTGATCTTAAAAAAGAGAAACAGGATAAAATGATAAATGGTGCAATGCAGGTTTTTGCTTCAAAAGGTTACAAGCTTGCCAGCACCGACGATATGGTTAAGGTCGCAGGAGTATCAAAAGGGCTTTGGTTTCATTATTTCGTGAACAAAGCAGGTCTTTACACTTTTGTGGCCGATTATTGTGTTAAGTATCTGAATATGGAACTTGCAGTCAATCTTTCTTCGTCAAAGACTGACTATTTTGACATTCTTTATACCATCGAGGAAACAAAGGCAGGCATATCCAAAATCTATCCTTATGCACCTTTGATGATTCAGGCAATGGAAGACGAGAACGATGAGGAAATCGCGGAAGTTACACGCACAAAAATCGAGCCCTATCTTGAAAAGGTAAATGAAGCACTTTCCGCATTTGATGAAGGAAAGCTTTCAAAGCATGTCAAAAGAAGCATGCTCGACATGACTGTCGGATATACGATTAAGGGAATCAGGGAAAAAGCATATTCAAAGGGTGAATTTGATGCCGACAAATATCTTTCGGAAATTAAAGAATACTTTGAAATGATGAAAAATACAGTTTATGTGGACGGGGAATAAATTATATGGGAAACAGGCTAAACAATAAAAACGTCGGAACGGCTTGCGTAATACTCGGCGGACTCTTTTTACTTGGCGGAATAGTACTTTTCATATTGTACAATTCGGTCAATCTCTATGCGCAGAAAGTCGATGCTACTATCGTTTCAAAATATAAGGTAGAGTCCGAAGAGGATCCTCACACTGTACTTGAACTTGCTTACAGAGTCGGCGACGATATGGTATATGCGACGCATTCGTACTACGGCGATATAGATGATGAAACACTTAACCTCGACGTATATTATAACGTCAAGGACCCCAAAAAGATTGTTGACGGCGGCTGGCATTTTGAACCGGTTATTCCTGCGGTTTTCGGTGTGGTTATTCTTTTGACCGGCCTTTACTATATGGGACTTATATCATTCGGATTCGAACCTGCCAAGAAGCCCGGAGAGGATTCATCGGAATGGGATAAAAAATATTATGCCGCCAAAGAAAAAGCGGAGAATGCTCTTATACCTCTTTTAGGAGTTTTAAGTTTCGTGGTTTTCGGTGTATTCTTAGTTGTCAAAAAGAGCGGCTGGTGGGCATGGATTTTTGTCGGAGTAGGAGCCATCGGCATTATTTATCTTTTAACAGATCTTGTCCCCGCAGCCAGTGAATTAAATGCTTTAAGAAGACTCAAAAAGATTAAGGGCAAAACCGTTTCTGTGGACGATGATTTCGAAAACTTTGAAAAGGCTCAGAAGGAAAAGGCTAAAGGCGGCAAAGCCAAAGTCAAAACAGAGCCTGTTAAGGAAGAAATCATAAAAGAAGAACCCAGGGAAGAGGCTGTCGAAATTCCCGAGGAATATGAAGTGGAAGACACTTATGAAATAAAATCTTTGGATACAAAGAAAAATAAAAAGAAGAAATAGGTGTAAATATGTATTGTGTCAGATGTGGCGATATTATAGATAAAAACGAGCTTATCTGCGATAAATGCGGACTTCGCTTTACAGTTGTAAGAGCGGACGGAACAACCGTCTATATCAATCAGTCCCCAACACCCGTTAAGGGGGCAAAAAAGAAAAAGCAGTTCAGATTCGGATGGATTATAGCACTCGTATCTGTTATTTCTGTTGTAACCGCATTATTATTCGGCGGTATTCTTTTAAGTTCGGGTATTTTAATGGGTATACTGATTTTCACACCCGATACGACTTCAAACCAGGTAGTTGTAAACAATCCCGTTAACAATCCCGATCCTGTCATTTCAACTCCCACGGTAACATATCAGAATACGGATACCGAAGAACAGAGTCAGTATTTTTCGAACGCAATCAGAGACCCGTTTGTAACCCTTAAGGGCGACGGAACAGATACCGTTACGGTCATGGTTTACATGAACGGTTCCGATCTTGAAAGCGAATACGGATATGCCACTGAAGATTTAAGAGAGATGTTAAATGCTACACTTTCGGATAACGTCAATGTCGTTATTCAGACGGGCGGTACCAAAAAGTGGAAGACAGATGGCATATCAAACAAGCATGCACAGAGATTTCTTGTTACAGACAAAGCTCTTGAACTTATAGATGATTCTTTGGGACAGCTTGATATTACAGACGAACAGACATTAAGAGATTTTATTGTTTTTGCATCAACCAATTATCCCGCAAACAGAAATATACTTATTTTCTGGGATCACGGCGGAGGAGTTGTATACGGATACGGTGTAGACGAGAACTTAAACGATCCTTATGCGGCACTTACACTTGATGAAATCCAGAGAGCCGTAAGTGATGCGGGTGTTAAATTTGAAATGATCGGTTTTGATTCCTGTCTTATGGGCGGACTTGAAACCGCATGTGCACTTTGCGATTATTCCGATTACTTAATTGTTTCCGAAGATTTCGAATCCGGCTCGGGATGGGAATATCAGAACTGGTTAAGTTTACTCGGATACAATTCATCCACACCCATGACGGATGTTGCAAAGGTAGTTGTAAATGATTTTATTCAGGAAAGTATTTTTGCAGAATCCGAAGGTGTTCTTGCACTGATTGATTTAAGATACACAAGACTCCTTTATTCAGCATGGACCGATTTTGCATATGCTAACGAAGACGAGCTTCTTTCATACGACTACACAATGAGTATGCAGAGATCCGAACGTGCTCCGGAAAGTATGTTTGTAAAGTACGGCAAGAAGGATATCTGGGACTGGTTTTCAACCGATTCATATACCATGGAAACATACTGCTATGCGGTTGATATAATGGCACTTGCTTCCACAATGAATACGAACGAATCAAATGCACTTGCATCCGTAATGAAATCAGCAGTTCTTTACTGTTCATCCACTGCAGGCGATTCGTACATGACCGGACTTTCCGTAACACTTCCTTACGGCGATTACGACTTTTATGATGAATTAAAAGACGTATTTACCAAGGTCGGATTTGACAACAATTATCTTTCATTCCTTGCCAAGTTCGCAGATACCGATGATTCCATCACAAGCTATGACTGGAATTCAAGCGGATTCGAAGGCTGGGATACATACGATGATTCGTATTATGACTGGGACGATTATAACTGGGATGATTTTGACTGGGACAGCTACTTTGATTCGTACTACGAATTTGATGACGATTACTATGACAGTTATGATTTTAACAGTTATGACCGCGATTATGATTACTGGGACGAGGACTGGATATATTAAATGAACAACAGCGAAATACATGAAATAAAAAAGAGACTTAAATTCAGCGACGAGGCTTCTTTTAAGATCGAAACCTGTTATGTGATCGGTTCCGAAAAAAGAATCCGCAGCAGAATGAATTCATATCTTACAAACTTGGACGAAAGTGAGAGACACAAGTATATTGAAATACTCAAAAAAGGTCTTTCAGGTGTTTTAAACAGAAACCTTTTAAATCTTTCGTTTGAAAGAAGCATGGACGGAGACGATGCACAGAAGTTTCTTTTATCATTAAGAGACAGCGAACTTGCCGACCAGGCGATAACGGATAAGTATTACGAAAAAATCATTAATGCATATTCGACGGTCGGCAATTATCTGATAATTACGATTTACGATGCATACGATGTTCCGAGAGAGGGAACCGACGGATTTTCACAGGGTGAGTCTGAGGAAGTATTCAGATATTTTTTCTCATGCATCTGTCCGGTCAATCTTGACAAGGGTGCGCTTTCATACAGAGAAGAAGAGAATGATTTTGCAGCCAGAATCCGTGACTGGGTTGTTGAAATGCCCGATGTGGGATTTTTATTCCCTGCATTCAATGACAGAAGCAGTGATATAAACTCACTTCTTTATTACTGCAAGGATCCGCTTTTAATTCATCCCGAGATAATAAGTGACTGCCTCGGATGCGTTGAAGAAATGACCAGCGTGGTCGAGAACAGAATCTTTAAGAACGTGCTCGAAGATGTAATCAACGAAGCACCCGGATACGATACATTCGAGGTTGTAAGAAACGTTCAGGACAATATAAACGAAATGCTTGAGAATAAAGTCTTTACCATGGAGCCCACAATTGACAAAAAGGGTGTGGCTGAGCTTTTAAAGAATTCGGGCATAAAAGAAGAGCACCTTCCGATAGTTGAGAAGAAATTCGAAAAGGAACTCGGCGAAGACGGTGAACTTCACATTGACAGGATAAAAGAAAAAGGCAGAATCGAAGTAAAGGGCGAAAATGTAAAAATATCCGTTAAACCCGAGGCTTCATCCCTTGTTGAAATAAGAATGATTGACGGCAGAAAATGCCTGGTTATTCCGATGGACTCCGATATGGAAGTAAACGGAATAATAAAGAAGATTACCGAAAAATTAAAGGAGGAAGAATAAAATGGGCGGAATACTGATAATTTTATTCGGAATAATCGGAATACCCGTTATTGTTGCCATTATTGCGGCAATTGCATCCGTTATATCTGCTGTGGCTTTTGTGGCAGGTGCAAGAGAGGACGAGGAATAAATGTTAAACAAAGAAGATTATGAAGAACCCAGGTGTGTCCTTTGTATGAATCCAAAGAGCCGTATTCCCATAGACAGGGTTATAGAGAAATACGACTCGTATATTGAAGAAAAAGCATACGAGAGAGCCGAGAGCCATTTAAGATACTGGCTTGAAGAAGCGAAAACCGGCGGCGATGAAGCCGGAGAACTTACAATGCTCGGAGAACTGATGGGGCATTTAAGGAAGAACGGTAAGATTGATGAAGCTGTTTCCGTTGCGGCATCTGCGATAGCCAGAGTAGAAAAGTACGGCTTCTCAGACACGATAACAGGCGCTACGGCCATTCTTAATGCAGGCACGGTATACAGAGCCGCAGGAAGAAACGAAGAGAGTGCTGCATGTTATGAGAGAGCCGAAAAGGTATATGAGGCGGAACTTAAAGACAAAGACGCCAGACTCGGCGGTCTTTACAACAATTTCGCATCTGCCTTGACCGAATTAGGCGAACACGATAAGGCTGAAAAGAGATTTAAGAAAGCCCTTGCCATTATGGAGGGGACTAAAAACGGTAAACTTGAATGTGCCATAACATATCTTAATCTCGCAGATCTTTACGAGAAGAGAGACGGCAGTGAGAAGGCTGAGAGCCTCACAGATGAAATGCTTACAAAAGCATTTGAACTTTTAACCGATGAATCGGTTGAGAAAAACGCATATTATGAGTTTGTTCTTGATAAATGTATTCCTGCGTATGACCATTTTGGTCAATTCTTAAGGGGCGCTGAATTAAAAACAAGAATTGGAAGACAGTAAGTTTAAAGGAAATAAAGCATGAAAGGTTTGGAACTTTCAAAACAGTTTTACGATACATACGGAAAAGAAATGCTGGAAGGTAGTTTTTCGGACTATCTTCCTTTTATTTCTGTCGGACTCGTCGGTTCGGGTTCGGAAGTGCTCGGATTTGACGATGAAGTAAGTACGGATCATGATTTTGAACCTGGCTTTTGTATCTTTCTTCCGGGAGAAGATGTAATTGACAGAAAAGTCGCTTTTCAGATGGAAAGAGCCTACGCAAAGCTTCCCGACGAATTCATGGGTTATAAAAGACAGAAGCTTTCTCCCGTGGGCGGAGCCAGACACGGAGTTATAAGGCTCGAAGATTTCCTTATTCAGAAGACCGGTAAAAAGGACGGAAACTTAAGCACTTATGAATGGCTTAAGATTCCCACACAGTATCTTTTGGAAGTGACAAAGGGAGAGCTTTTCTTTGACGGAAGCGGAGATTTTACGAAGATAAGAGAAAGCCTCGCTTTAATGCCGAGGGATGTGCGTCTTAAAAGACTTGCTGGCCACCTTCTTTTAATGAGTCAGGCGGGACAGTACAATTTTATGAGAATGGTAAAAAGAAAAGATATGCCTGCAGCAGGAGTCTGTGCTTACGAATACGTAAAAAACGCAATAGCGGCAATCTATCTTTTAAATAACGAATACATGCCTTATTACAAATGGCAGTTCAGGGGTCTAAAGGAACTTGATATTTTATCCCACCTTGCCCTTCCTTTGGAATTTTTGGTGACGGCTCCTAACGACGATTCTTATGTAAACGAAAAATACGACAGAATTGAACTTATCGCCACAGAGGTAATCGGCGAATTGATAAGCCAGGGCATAACAAGTGCCATTTGCGGGGATCTTGAAAAGCATGCATATTCGGTAAACGATTATGTAAACGACGGCGATTTGCGTAACTTAAATATACTGTCGGGAACTTAAAATTTTGTCGAAAACCGATTGACATTTATAAGTAAAAATAAGTATAATCTTTCGGGATAAAACGATATAAGAGGTGAAATATGGGCGGATTTTTTGGCGTAACATCAAAATCAAACTGTGTCTTCGATTTGTTTTTCGGTGTGGACTATCACTCACATTTGGGAACCAGACGCGGCGGCATGTGTTTATATTCTGAAAACAAAGGATTCGATCGTGCCATACATAATATAGAAAATTCACCTTTCAGGACCAAGTTTGAACGTGATTTTGAAGAGATGGAAGGAACTCTCGGCATCGGATGTATTTCCGACAACGAACCCCAGCCTCTGATTGTTCGTTCTCATCTTGGTACTTTTTCTATTACGACGGTAGGAAAAGTTAACAATACGGATGAACTTGTATCTAAGCTCTTTCATGACGGAATGTCTCACTTTCTCGAGATGAGTGGCGGCAGTATCAACCAGACCGAACTGGTGGCAGCCATTATCAATCAGAAAGATTCCATTGTGGAGGGCTTATCTTATGTCCAGGAGCTGGTTGACGGTTCCATGTCGGTTCTCTTAATGACTCAGGACGGAATCTACGCATCGAGAGACAAATACGGCAGAACACCGATTCATATCGGCAGAAAGTCAGGCTCTCAGTGTGCATCTTTTGAGAATTTCGCATATCTTCATTTAGGATATAAAGACATAAAAGATTTAGGCCCCGGAGAAATCGTATACATTACTCCGGATAAGCTTGAAGTAAAGAAAGAAGCAGGCAAGGAAAGAAAAGTCTGTTCATTCCTCTGGGTATACTACGGATACCCCACTTCATGCTACGAAGGCATTAACGTAGAAGAGATGAGATATAGAAACGGTGCCAATATGGCCAAGAGAGACAATGCAAAGGTCGATCTTGTAGCAGGTGTTCCCGATTCAGGTACGGCTCATGCAATAGGCTATGCAAACGAATCAGGTTCTCCCTTCTCAAGACCTTTCATTAAATACACACCTACCTGGCCCAGAAGCTTTATGCCCGTTAAGCAGTCTCAGAGAAACTTAATCGCCAAGATGAAGTTAATTCCCGTAGAACCCCTCATAAAAGATAAGTCAATGCTTATGATAGATGACTCTATCGTACGCGGAACACAGCTTCGCGAAACAACAGATTTCCTTTTCCAGGCAGGAGCCAAGGAAGTTCACGTTCGTCCCGCATGCCCTCCGATTATGTACGGCTGCAAGTACTTAAACTTCTCAAGATCCAATTCCGATATGGATTTAATCGCAAGAAGAGTTATATGGGAGCTTGAGGAAGGAAATGTAACGGAAGAGGTATTAAAGGAATATACCGATCCCGAGAGCGAGAGATATAAAAAGATGGAAGCTAAGATTTGTGAGATAATGCATTTCACAACTCTTAAATTCAACAGACTCGATGACATGATTGATGCAATCGGTCTGCCCAAGTGTGATGTTTGTACATACTGTTTCGACGGTGTGGAGTAAGATATATTTAGGAGGTCCTTTATGGCAAAGAGAGAAGACATTCATAAAGTTCTGATTATCGGTTCCGGCCCGATTATTATCGGTCAGGCATGCGAATTTGACTATTCGGGAACCCAGGCGTGCAAGGCGCTCAAAAAACTCGGTTACGAAATCGTGCTGGTTAACTCAAACCCCGCAACGATTATGACCGACCCTACCACGGCTGATGTTACCTATATCGAACCGCTTAATCTTGAAAGAGTTACACAGATAATCGAAAAGGAACGCCCCGATGCGTTACTTCCCAACTTAGGCGGTCAGTCAGGTCTTAACCTCTGTTCCGAACTTTCCGAAGCAGGTGTGCTTGAAAAGTACAATGTAAAGGTTATAGGTGTTCAGGTAGACGCAATCGAAAAAGGTGAAGACCGTATCGAATTTAAGAACACAATGAATGCACTTGGAATAGAAATGGCCCGTTCTCAGGTTGCATATTCCGTTGAAGAAGGACTTGAAATAGCAAAAGAAATCGGTTTCCCCGTAGTACTTCGTCCCGCATATACAATGGGCGGTGCAGGCGGCGGACTTGTTTATAACGTAGAAGAGTTCAAGACAGTAATGGCAAGAGGTCTTCAGGCTTCACTCGTAGGACAGGTTCTTGTAGAAGAATCCATCTTAGGCTGGGAAGAACTCGAACTTGAAGTTGTAAGAGATGCAAAGGGTAACATGATTACCGTCTGCTTCATCGAGAACATCGACCCCGTCGGAGTTCATACAGGCGATTCATTCTGCTCGGCTCCCATGCTTACAATTTCTGAAGACGTTCAGAAAGTACTTCAGGAACAGGCATACAAGATTGTAGATTCAATCGAAGTTATCGGCGGATGTAACGTACAGTTCGCACACGATCCCGTAAGCGGAAGAATAGTAGTTATCGAAATCAACCCCAGAACATCACGTTCTTCGGCTCTTGCTTCAAAAGCAACAGGTTTCCCTATCGCACTTGTATCCGCAATGCTTGCATCAGGTCTTACACTTGATGAAATCCCCTGCGGTAAGTACGGCACACTCGATAAATATTATCCCGACGGCGAATATGTAGTTATCAAATTCGCAAGATGGGCATTTGAGAAATTCAAAGGCGTAGAAGACAAACTCGGTACCCAGATGAGAGCCGTAGGCGAAGTAATGAGTATCGGTAAGACATACAAGGAAGCTTTCCAGAAAGCCATCAGATCTCTTGAAACCGGACGTTACGGTCTCGGATTTGCAAAGGATTTCAATGAGCTTACAAAGGGCGAGCTTCTTGCAAGACTTGTAGTTCCCACATCAGAAAGACAGTTCATCATGTACGAAGCATTAAGAAAAGGTGCTACGGTTGACGAACTCTTTGAACTTACAAAGATTAAACATTACTTCATCGAGCAGATGAAGGAACTCGTTGAGGAAGAAGAAGCACTCCTTCGCATGAAGGGCTCCGTTCCCGATGAGAAGAGCTTAAGACAGGCTAAGAAAGACGGTTTCTCCGATAAGTACTTAAGCCAGATTTTAGGAGTTAAGGAAGACGATATCAGAAACGCAAGAAAGGCAATCGGTGTAACTGAAAGCTGGGAAGGCGTTCACGTATCAGGTACAGAGAACAGCGCTTATTACTATTCAACATACAATGCTCCCGATAAGAGCACAATCAATACAGACAAGCCCAAGGTAATGATCTTAGGCGGCGGTCCTAACAGAATCGGTCAGGGTATCGAATTCGACTACTGCTGTGTACATGCTGCATTTGCTCTTCGTGAGCTCGGATTTGAGACCATCATCGTTAACTGTAACCCTGAGACTGTATCTACAGACTACGATACATCCGACAAGCTTTACTTCGAGCCTCTTACGCTTGAGGATGTATTAAGTATATACGAAAAAGAAAAACCCGTAGGCGTTATCGCTCAGTTTGGCGGACAGACACCTCTTAACCTCGCAGATTCACTTCAGGCTAACGGCGTTAAGATTTTAGGAACACCTCCCGAAGTAATCGATATGGCAGAAGACAGAGATCTCTTCCGTGCAATGATGAAGAAACTCGACATTCCGATGCCCGAAGCAGGTATGGCTGTTACAATCGACGATGCAATCGAAATTGCAGAGAAGATCGGTTATCCCGTAATGGTTCGTCCTTCCTTCGTATTAGGCGGCCGTGGAATGGAAGTTGTATACGACAGAGAGAGCTTAAAGGACTATATGGCAGCAGCTGTAGGTGTTACACCTGACAGACCCATCCTTATCGACAGATTCTTAAAGAATGCTATGGAATGCGAAGCAGATGCCATTTCTGACGGCGAGCATGCATTTGTTCCCGCAGTTATGGAGCATATCGAACTTGCAGGTATTCACTCAGGTGACTCCGCATGTATCCTTCCTTCCATGCATATCTCTCCCGAGAATCTTGCAACAATCAAGGATTACACAAAGAAGATTGCCGTAGAAATGAATGTACGCGGTCTTATGAATATGCAGTACGCAATAGAAGACGGAGTGGTATATGTAATCGAAGCCAACCCCAGAGCATCGAGAACCGTTCCCCTTGTATCAAAGGTCTGCGGTATCAACATGGTTAAACTTGCTACAGAAATCATTACAAGCGAAATCACAGGCAAGCCTTCACCCGTACCCGCACTTAAGGACAGTCACTACGATTACTACGGCGTAAAAGAAGCGGTATTCCCGTTCAATATGTTCCAGGAAGTTGACCCTCTCCTTGGACCCGAAATGAGATCAACCGGTGAAGTACTCGGTATCGCTCCCGATTTCGGCGAAGCATATTACAAGGCTCAGGAAGCTACAAAGAATCCTCTGCCTCTTGAAGGAACCGTACTTATATCGGTTAACAAGAACGACAAGAAGGAACTTCCCGAAGTTGCAAAGGCATTCCATGAATGCGGATTCAAGATTCTTGCAACCGGAACCACATATGACTTAATCGTTTCTCTCGGAATTCCCGCTGAGAAAATTAAGAAGATGCAGGAAGGCAGACCCAATATTGTCGATGCAATAACAAATAAAGATATTCAGTTAATTATCAATACACCTGCAGGTAAGGACAAGATTTTTGATGATTCCTACATCAGAAAGAACGCTATCAAGCACAGAGTTCCTTACATTACCACAATGGCAGCAGCAAAGGCATCCGCAGCAGGCATCAAGGCCTTAAAAGAACAGGGCCAGATCGGTGTTAAGAGCCTTCAGGATATTCACAAAGGCATCAGCTACAACTAATTGATTTAGGTCATTACCCTAAATTGTTAGTTCGTGCGAATATATTGGACTGCTTGCACGAAGGTATTGCAATTTTATCGGAAATTTTTTAAAATAAAATTCGGAAGGTGCAATATTATTACTGGAGGAGTCGGTATGATTTATACTTATGAATTATCCGTACAGGTTAAGAAGTTTTTAAAAGGCGAAACGGAAGCTTTCGAAAAGATTTTTGTAATGACCGCTGATGATGTCTATTTCCATGTATCCATGGTTATAACAGATCCCGAAGAAGCGGAGAGAATGGTCATTAAAATTTATAAAGACATGTATATGCAGTTCGGCAGACTTGACAAGGTCGAGAATGTTATTTCATGGTATAACGAAATCATTTATCATGAACTTGACAACTGGATCGGCAAGCATTATATGGAACTGCTCGTTACCGAGACAAAGGGTAAATTCGATCACCCGGTAAGCAACATTGACGTTCTCTACGGCGAGAAGCTTTATAACGAATCGGAGACAGCTCTTATAGCAATCGATTATATTTATGAGCTTAATCCTATTCATCAGTTAACATCATTAGCATATTTCTTTGATAAACTGGCTGTAAACGAGATAGCAAATCTGTTACAGGTGGATGACGACAGAATAAACAAGAGAGTTAAGTACATCACTCTTACGATTGAAGATTTCTGCAAACAGTATGCAAAATCACATGAAGTAAGAATTGCGACTGTAGACGCTCACATGATTCTGCTCGCATATGTTCAGCTGTTCAAATCGGTTGAACTTCCTCATCCCAATAAAGTGTACAAGAAGATTATAGAGGCATTACAGTAATGTACAAATACCTGTTATTTGATCTGGACGGTACTTTGACGGATTCTCAAGAAGGCATAACTAAGTCAGTTAGTTATGCCTTAATTAATTTAGGCGTCGAAGACCTTCCGGAAGATATAAAATTACGTTTTATCGGACCGCCCTTAAAAGATTCATTTAGGGAGTACTGCGGCTTCGATGAAGAGACAATTAAAAAAGCAATAGCGCTTTACCGCGAACGATATTCGAAGGTCGGCAAATTCGAAAATCGTCCTTATGAGGGAATTCCCGAACTTTTAAAAAAGCTTAAGGACGATAACAGGGTGCTTGTAATCGCATCCAGCAAGCCGACCGGTTTTGTAGAGGATATTTTAAATAAGTTTGATTTAAGACAGTACTTTGATATAATAAGTGCTGCAGATTTATCAGGCAAAAAATGCGAAAAAGAAGACGTAATAAAAGAAGCGCTTGAAATACTTAATCTTAAAAACGGCGACAAAGATGTTGTAATGATCGGTGACAGACATTATGATATCAATGGTGCGAAGTATTTTAACCTTGATTCCATAGGCGTTAATTACGGCTTTGCTTTTGATAAAAACGAGTTAAAGGATGCGGGCGCAACTTATGTTGTTGAAACCGTAAAAGAACTCGGAGAATTATTATTATCATAAAAATTATTTTAGGAGAAATACAATGGGAATATTTGAAGAATTACAGGCAAGAGGACTTCTTGCACAGCTGACCGACGAAGATGAAATAAGAGAACTTGTAAATAACGGAAAAGCAGTTTTCTACATCGGTTTCGATCCTACCGCAGACAGTCTTCATGTAGGTCACTTTATGGCGCTCTGCCTTATGAAGAGACTTCAGATGGCGGGCAACAAGCCTATCGCACTTATCGGCGGCGGTACAGGCCATATCGGAGATCCTTCGGGCAAGTCTGATATGAGAAAGATGCTTACCAAGGAAGATATCGATCACAACTGCGAATGCTTTAAAAAGCAGATGAGCAAGTTTATCGATTTCTCTGAAGGCAAAGCTATAATGGTAAACAACGCCGACTGGCTTTTAAACCTTAACTACATTGAACTTTTAAGAGAAGTAGGAGCCTGCTTCTCGGTTAACAACATGCTTCGTGCCGAATGCTACAAGCAGAGAATGGAAAAAGGTCTTACTTTCCTTGAGTTTAACTACATGATCATGCAGAGCTACGACTTCTATATGCTCTTTCAGAAATACGGCTGCAACATGCAGTTTGGCGGTGACGACCAGTGGTCAAACATGCTCGGCGGTACAGAGCTTATCAGAAGAAAGCTCGGCAAAGATGCATACGCTATGACAATCCAGCTTCTTCTTAATTCAGAAGGCAAGAAGATGGGTAAAACTGAAAAGGGAGCTGTATGGCTTGATCCCGAAAAGACATCACCTTACGAGTTTTTCCAGTACTGGAGAAACGTAGCTGACTCAGATGTCCTTAAGTGCATCAGAATGCTTACATTCCTTCCTCTCGAAGAAATCGACAAGATGGATGCATGGGAAGGTTCACAGCTTAACGAAGCGAAGGAAATTCTTGCATTCGAACTTACAAAGATGGTTCACGGCGAAGAAGAAGCAAACAAGGCAAAGGAAGCATCCAAGGCACTTTTCGCAGGAGGCGGTAATTTAGAGAATATGCCTTCATGCACACTTACGGAAGACTGCTTCAGAGACGGTCAGGCTGATTTAATTTCAATCCTTGTTGCAGCAAAGCTTGTTCCCACACGTTCAGAGGGAAGAAGAACAATCGAGCAGGGCGGATGTACGGTTAACGACGAGAAGATTACCGACGTTAAGAAAGCCTACACCAGGGAAGAAATTGCGGCAGGCGACTTTATCGTAAAGAAGGGCAAGAAGAACTTCTGCAAGATTTTAGTTTAGTAAATAAGTTAAAGGACAGAATAAAGTTTCTGTCCTTTTTTTATTTTATAAAGTATAATTATAAAAGTGATTAAATAAATTCCGGAGATGAAGATGGAAGATAACAAATACTTAAAAATTCTTGCAAAACAGTACCCCACACCCGAAGAAGCGGCTACAGAGATTATTAACCTCGAGGCTATTCTTTCCCTGCCTAAAGGAACCGAACATTTCTTAACAGATGTGCACGGTGAATACGAGCAGTTTGAGCATGTGCTTAAAAACGGTTCGGGTACGGTTAAAAGAAAAATAAATGCGGTATTAGGGGATAAAAGCCCGGAATACAGAAAAAGACTTGCAACCATAATGTATTACCCAAAAGAAAAACTTGAACTTATCAAAGCTGAGGGAATTAATACAAATGACTGGTACAAAGAGACAATAATGGATATGGTAAATGTCCTTAAATGTGTATCGAGCAAATATACCAGATCTAAAGTCAGAAAAGCTATCCCTGAGGAATTCAGATATGTTATCGAAGAACTGATTACGGAAAAGCAGGAAATTAACGACAAAGAAAAGTATTACAAGAGCATCATAGATACCATCGTGAGAGTGGAAGAAGCCGACGAAATCATAATTGCACTTGCAGAACTCATTCAGAGAATGGTGGTGGATCACCTTCATATTGTCGGTGATATTTTCGACAGAGGACCGGGACCTCATAAAATATTAGACACGCTCTCATCATACCATTCTGTTGACCTTGTATGGGGCAACCATGATGTTGTATGGATGGGTGCTGCAGCAGGCCATCCCGCGTGTATTGCAAATGTAATCAGAATGTCGGCGCGTTACGGCAATTTATCAATCATCGAGGACGCATACGGCATAAATCTTTTACCGCTTGCAACATTCGCAATGGAAACTTACAAGCACACTGACTGCTCGAGATTCAGATTAAAAGAAACAAGCGCCGGTGAATTTGTAAATGCTTCCGAAATCGAGAGCAGAATGTACAAGGCGATTACGATTATCCAGTTTAAACTCGAGGGTGAAGTTATTAAGAGAAACCCTGATTTTAAAATGGATGACCAGTTGCTTCTCGATAATATCGATTTTGAAAAGAAAACGGTTGATATAAACGGCAAAGAATATCCGATGCTTGAATGCGATTTTCCGACCGTTGACAAAAACAATCCTTACAGATTAAGCGACGAGGAAGAGTTAATCGTAAAACACCTCGTAAAAGCTTTTATGAATTCGGATAAATTAAAGAAGCATATTAAGTTCCTTTACAAAAAAGGTGCAATGTACAGGGTTTACAACGGAAACCTTTTATATCACGGCTGCGTTCTCTTAAATGAGGACGGAAGCTTTGCACATTCCGATATCTGCGGAAGGGATACATACGGAAAAGGCCTTTATGAATTACTTGAAGATTATGCGAGAAAAGCATATTATTCACCCATTGGTTCAACCGACAGGGTAAAGGGCGGAGATATTTTATGGTATTTATGGTGCGGTCCGAAGTCACCTTTATACGGACGAGACAAGATGACTACGTTTGAGAGACTCTTTATCGAGGATAAGGAAACTCATAAGGAAAAGAAGGACGCATATTATTCGTTTATAGAGGAGAGCGCCGAGGTAGCGGATGCCATCTTAAAAGAATTCGGTGCGACAGGTAAATACTCGCGTATCATAAACGGACATGTACCCATCGAAATAAAGAACGGTCAGACACCGATTAAAGCCGGCGGAAAGGTGCTTATGATAGACGGCGGCTTCTCAAAGGCATATCATGAGAAGACCGGAATGTCAGGATACACACTTGCCATTGACTCACACGGTATGTGGCTTGTACAGCATGAAAAGTTTGAATCCAAAGCCAAAGCAATCGCAGGCGAGACAGATATTTTATCAGATACTTTAAAGGTCATGGATTTTGACGAGAGAATGTATGTACGTGACACCGATAACGGCAGGAGAATAATGGAAGAAGTGGCAGATCTTGAAAAACTTTTAGCCGCTTATCATGACGGAAAACTGTCTTAAGGCAGAAGAATACAGCTTAATATAATACTTTATATAAACCGCCTTTTATGGTAAAATATCAGAGTAATTAATGTTTTCAGAAGTTAACTGAAAGGATTGACGAAATGAAGAATATTCTGTGTAAAAACTGTGGCGGAAGTATGATTTTGGACGCGTCAGCAACAACTGCTCATTGTAAGTATTGCGGGTCAACTTATGTGTTAAACCATGAGGACACCGATTACTACAAGCAGTTCTATCAGCGGATGCGTTCTTTTTTTACTCTTTCAAAGGATGAGCAGGAAAGAAGATTAAAAGCCGACGAACTCTGGGAGACTGCAGAAGACAAGAAATTCGAATGCTTGGACGGCAGAGAAATAGAGGTTAAATATCTTTATTCGTTTAAGGATACTGCCGCAGATTCATACACAGCCAGAAGAAATATAATTTATCATTTTGAAGAGAAAAACGCAGACTGTGTGGAACAGTTCAGAAAAGCGATTTCGATGCTTGATTATCCTTCCGCCGACACAAAGAGTTTAAGTGATTTCTTCCCTCATATAAGCGGAGGATTTGAACTTGAAAATGGTGAGAGACTACTGGTTATCAAAAAAGGAGAGGACGAATATCCTTTAAGACTGTTCGGTACGCTTTCGGGAAGGCACGTTGCATGGATTATAAGCCGTCTTGAAAACCTCTGCTGTGTGCTCGAATATAACGGTCTCGCACATGAAGATTTAAATATCGATTCGGTTTATATAAACCCTTACGATCATACTGCTTATCTTTACGGCAACTGGTGGAGCGCAGGAAAGCACAATACACATACCAGAGGCATATTCCTTGATGTTGAGGACAATCTTATAAACTTAAGAAAGATTGCAAAGGAACTTTTAGGATTTAAGGCTGACGAAAAAGTCATTCCCGACGGTGAAAATATCCCTCAGGCGCTGGCTGATTTTATAAACGGAACGCCCAAGGTAAATGCTTACGAAGATTTTGCGTACTGGGATGAAATGTTAATTAAAGCCTTCGGAGAAAGAAAGTTTATAAACATGGATACCGAAGACGGTGAAATTTATAAATAACGGAGACTTAAATGGGAAGAGGAAGTTACAGGGCTTCGGACTGGGCAAAATTAAGAGGCAGCATAAGTAATTTTGCAAGCGCCGAACAAATATATTCAAACAGAATATTTCAGTCGCCGGTTAAAGATGTTCATTCAAAAATGACCGAAGGTTGCAAGCAGATTCGCGAATCAAGAGATTCGGAAGATTCGCCTGAATCGACACCTGTTATCATCGGTTTTGATGTGACGGCTTCAATGGGATATCTTGCAAAAGAACTTGCTTTGCATTCCATGAATGAAATTATCAAACATCTTTATAAAGCAAAACCGATTACCAATCCGCATATTTTATGCGCGGCTATCGGAGATTCGTTAGCGGATAAGTATCCTCTGCAGGTAACACAGTTTGAGGCTGATATAAGAATCATTGAGCAGCTCTTGGAACTTTACCTTGAAGGTGGCGGAGGCGGAAACGGCGGAGAATCGTACAATCTTTTATGGTATTTTGCCGCGAAGCATACAAAGGCCGACTGCTTTGAGAAACGCTCGAAGAAAGGATATCTTTTTACGATAGGGGATGATGCAAGTTTGGGAAGTCTCAGCACCACTGAAATAAAGCGTGTGTTTGGTGACGAAGTTCTGTATGTTTTATCCGATGAGGAGCTTTTACGAAAAGCCGAGAAAAACTACAATGTCTTCCATATCGTGATAGAAAATGAGCAGGCTGACAGCGAAGCAATTTTCAGAAAATGGCAGGAATTTATGCCGGGCAGAGTAACGGTCATTAATAAAAGAGACATATCTTACCTGGCAGACATAATCTATGCAATCATTTCCGTATCCGAAGGAAAGAGCGCCAACGAAGCATTAAAATCCATGGATCAGGATAAGGCAGAAAAGGCAGCAGAATCTTTGGCGTATATCGAAGTGCCGAAGAAAGTTAATTCGATAGTATTTTAAAAAATATAAATAAACGGAGGTTTACTATGGGAAGGGGCAGTTATCGTGCATCAGACTGGAATAAATTAAAACAGTCAAGAGGTATTACAAATTCTTCAAGCGCAAGTACTATTTTTCAGACAGCAAAGGCTAAGGAACAGTATTTGCCCAAATTCATCAATGTCAGAGAATCAAGAGACTCGGAGGATTCACCGAATTCAACACCTATTATTTTGGGTTTTGACGTTACGGGATCCATGGGCTATCTTGCAGAAGAGATTGCAAAGAATGCATTAAACGAAACAGTAACACAGATCTATGCAAAAAATCCTGTTACCAATCCGCATATTATGTGTGCTGCATTTGTAGAGGCAGAAGATCCCGATGGACTTCAGGTAACACAGTTTGAAGCAGACATCAGAGTAGTTGAACAGCTCCTTGACTTAAGAGTTGGCTTCGGCGGAAACTGGTACAGCTATGATTCGCTGCTCTGGTATTTTGCGGCTAAGCATACTTCAATTGATTCCTTTGAAAAGAGAAATAAAAAAGGTATTCTCATCGGTATCGGTGACGAGATTGCAGACAATGACGGCCGACATATTCTTTCCAAGAAAGAGATAAAAGATATGTTCGGCGATAAAGTGGATAAAGAAATCACTCTTGCCAAAGCATATGAAATGGCAAGCGAAAAATATGAAATCATCCACATTATCACGGGAAACAATCAGGAAAATGCATGGAAGTCATGGACCTCTCTTCCCTATATGAAGGGCAGAGTAGCTATGATTAATCCTTCCGATATTGGATGTCTCTCGGAAGTTATTACATCCATTCTTCAGTTAATAAACAAGGGAAACAGAAACGATATCCTCAGTCAGTGGCCCGAGAAGATTCGTCCTGTAGTAGGGGCTGCTATTAAAGAAATCAGATTTTAATGAAAGCACACATTGTAATCGGCAAAAATTTCGGAGATGAAGGAAAAGGCCTTGCAACAGACTGCTTTGCACGACTGGCAAAGGAAAACAACCAATCGGCTTTAGCAGTTCGTTTCAACGGCGGAGCACAAGCCGGCCACACGGTAGATACTGTAAGTGGTCGGTTTGTTTTTCATGAGCTTTCATCCGCGTCTTTTAGGAGGGTTGATACATACTGGGCAAAGGATTTTCTGCCGGATCTTTACAAGCTTGAAGAAGAATTAAATGAATTTAAGGGATTAACCGGCTTTGCTCCTAAAATATACGCGCACCCCTACTGCCGCATAGTTACGATAGATGATGTACTTACCAATATGGCAGCAGAAACCGCACGCGGCAAAGAACGTCACGGGTCGTGCGGAATGGGAATTTACGAAGCCGTGGTTCGTTCGGAAAGTCATCCTTTGTATATAAAAGATGTGAAAGGAATGACCGCAGAGAAACTGTATGGATTCATAAAAGAATTAAGAGAAGAGTATTATCCCGTTCGCCTGAAAGAACTGTTGGGGGCGATTAAAGAACCGGAACATTGTATTAATTATTCAAAAGATTTTGATGAATTTCTTGATTTACTTAAAGAAGACAATGTTTTAAGAAATGCAGCGGAAGGCATTTGTCGTGGGGCAGAGTTTATTGAACTTAAAGAACATTCATTTATATCTGAGTTTGATGAAGTCATTTTCGAAGGCGCACAGGGACTTCTTCTGGATACCGATAATACCGAATTTGCTCCGCATATAAGTGCATCGCATACGGGCGCAAAGGCAGCAGTCGATATCTGCATGGAAATAGGCATTAAAGACATTGAGATTTGCTACATAAGCAGAACCTATGTTACAAGACACGGTGCAGGAGTACTGCCAAAAGAAGAAGAGTGGTCTAAGTATAATCTTAATCTTTCTGATGCCACCAATATCGAAAACCCCTGGCAGGGTATAATCAGATATGCACCGCACGAATCCTTGGACAGATTCTTAGAAGCGGTTATTAAAGATTTGAATTCAATAGATAAAGGATTGATTTCCGATGATGTTTCCATTAAAAAATCACTCTTTCTAACACATCTGAATGAAACGGATAATAAGATATTATTTTCCGACAATACTGAATTGGATATTGATTCTTTTATGAGAAAATCCGAAATATCGAAAACATTTGATAATTATTATCTGTCTGCTTCGCCATTTTCAGAAAAAGTACTGCCAGAATATAAAAAAATAAATGCAGGCAGTACAAAAGTCAATAAAAGTACTGCCAGAATATAAAAAAATAAATGCAGGCAGTACAAAAGCCAATAAAAGTACTGTCCGAAATAGAAAAAATGAATACAGGCAGTACAAAAGCCAATAAAAGTACTGCCTGAAATAGAAAAAATGAATGCAGGCAGTACAAAAGCCAATAAAAGTACTGCCCGAAATAGAAAAAATGAATACAGGCAGTATAAAAGCCAATAAAAGTACTGCCTAAATGAGAAAAAAAGAAATCTGGCAGTAAACATTACAAGATATTCACATATTTATTGAAAAAATGGATAGAAAATCATTTTCATTATTGAAGATGATTTTTTTGTGGCATTTTAACGACATATGATATATAATATTATGTAAATTTTTCAAAAGCAAAAAATGCCCGTAAATAAGGCTTTTCGTCCGGAAAGGAGGGAGATTATGGCAGTTAATAAAAAAGATTTGGTTCAAAACGATTTTATTATTGACTACGGTCGTATCGAGGATATCGGTGCGAACATTGAGCCTGCCGTTTTATATCAGGATCTGATTAAAAGAATCCGTGAATATCACCCTTCAGAGGACTTTACATCCATAAGAGCCGCATACGAACTCGCATACAGTGCGCATGAAGATCAGCTTCGTAAAAACGGTGAACCCTATATCATTCACCCTCTTTATGTAGCAATCATCCTTGCGGATCTTCAGATGGATAAGGAAACAATCATTGCAGGTATTCTGCATGACGTTGTTGAAGATACGGTGCTTACCGTAGCCGATATCGAAAGTAAATTCGGTGCCGACGTTGCAAAGCTTGTAGCAGGCGTTACAAAGGTCACCAAAGACTTTAATTATTCTTCCAAGGAAGAAGAGCAGGCAGTTAACTTAAGAAACATGTTCCTTGTGATGGCACAGGATATCCGTGTTATTATCATAAAACTTGCGGACAGACTGCATAACATGAGAACACTCGAGCATATGCCTCCTCACAAGCAGTACGAGAAAGCAAAAGAGACAATGGAAATTTATGCTCCTTTTGCACAGAGACTCGGTATCGGTAAATTAAAGGTTGAACTTGAAGATTTATCTTTTAAATATCTTGAGCCCGAAGCTTATCAGGACCTTGTAAACCAGATGGTTTTCTCCAAAGAGGAGCGTGAGGAATACATTGCCAATATCGTTATGAAAGTTAAGCACATTATGGATGAGGCTGATATTCATGCGAAAATCGACGGCCGTGTAAAGCATCTTTTCAGTATTTACAGAAAGATGAAAAACCAGGGCAAGACACTCGAGCAGATTTACGATCTTTTTGCGGTAAGAATTATCGTAGAGGACGAAGACGATCTTTATACGGTGCTCGGTTACGTTCATAAAAACTTCAAGCCGATGAACAACCGTTTCAAAGATTATGTTGCTAACCCCAAGGAGAACGGTTACAAATCTATTCATACCACGGTATTTGATACAACCGATGCAAAGGCTCCTTTCGAAATACAGATTCGTACAAGAGAAATGCACAAGGAAGCTGAATACGGTATCGCTTCCCACTGGAAATACAAAGAAGAATCAGACGGTAAAAAGGTTTCTGCAAAAGAGGTTGAAAAGAGCGACTGGCTTAGAAGCCTTACAGAGTGTCTTGAGGAAGAGGATAACGAAAAATTCTTATCCCTCATTCATGACGACCTTGATATTTTATCCGAAAATATTTACTGTTCATCACCCAAGGGACGTACAATCGAACTTCCCAGCGGCTCAACACCGATTGACTTTGCATATGCCATTCATACCGATGTCGGTAACAAGATGGTCGGAGCTATGGTCAACAACGTTCATGTCGGAAACGATTACGCTTTAAAGAACGGTGATATTGTTGAAATCATTACAAGCAACAACTCAAACGGCCCTTCACGTGACTGGCTTAAGAAGGTTCGATCCACTCAGGCGAAGAATAAGATCAACCAGTGGTTCAAACGTCAGCAGAAGGATGAGAATATCGTCAAAGGCCGTGAAAAGATTCAGGAATACTGTAAGCAGAACAATATCGATTTAAATGAAATTTTAAACGATGATTATAAAAAGAGACTGCTTGACAATTATTCGTTTAAGGACTGGGATGCGCTTCTTGCAGCCATCGGACACGGCGGCATAAAAGAAGGCCAGGCAATTAACAGAATAGTTGCGATGTACGATAAGGACCATCCGAAGGTATTTACCAACGAAGAAGTTCTTGAGTCCATCAGAAACAATCAGTACAAGATTAAAGCCAATCAGAAAAACGGTATTACCGTTAACGGTACCAACGATGTTGAAGTTCGTTTCGGTAAATGCTGTAATCCTATCCCGGGCGATGATATTATCGGATTTATTACCAGAGGCCGTGGTGTAACCATTCACAGAAAAGACTGTATCAACATGAGCCCCGAAGTATTAGCCGAAGAAGACAGACAGAGAATCATCGAAGCTGACTGGTTAGCAGAGGCAATTGAAGGTGAACTTGACAATTACCTTGCAGAAATCACAATATTTGCGAATGAACGTACCGGACTCCTTTATGATGTCACCAAGATATTTACGGAAAACGATACGATGATTAATATGCTTCATACGAATATTTCGAAGAAGGGCGTTGCCACAATGCGTCTTTCGTTCAGAATCAGAAGCAAGGAAGAACTCGACAAGATCTGTGCAAAGCTTTCGGGCATTGACGGTGTAATAGAAGTCGAGAGAACAAAATAAAAGGAAAACAAAAATGTCCCAGATTAAAGTTGGATGCCTCACCCTTGGCATGCTTGGAAACAATACTTACTTTTTACATAAGGATGGCGAATACGACTGCATTATCATAGATCCCGCAAGAGACGGCGAAATGCTTGTGACAAAATTAAGAGAAAAAGGCCTGACCATAAAAGCCATTTTCCTTACACATGCACATTTCGATCATATACTCGGCGTGGAAGGTATTAAGAAACTCTGTGATGCACCTATTTACGGCGGAAAAGATGACGTGGAAGGATTTCTTGATCCCCGGATAAATCAGTCCGTAAAGGTTAATAAGCAGATAAGCATAAAACTTGATCACGAACTTTCTGACGGTGATGAAATTACTGTCGGAGGCATGACCTGTAAAGTTATAGCAACACCCGGACATACACCCGGCGGAGTATGCTTTTATTTTGAAGACGATAATATTCTTTTCTCCGGAGATACACTTTTCTGTGAGACCTACGGAAGAACGGATTTTGAAAACGGTTCTGCGGCAGATATGCAAAGATCCGTTGAAAGACTTTTACAACTTCCCGAAGAGACAAAGGTTTATCCCGGACATAACGATTTTACGACCATAGAACATGAGCGAAAATACAATCCGCTTTCAGTAAATTATTAAGAGACGAGGAAGATTACATGAGCTTGACCAAAAAGCCCGTAACGGGCATGAAAGATATTTTACCCGAGGAGATGCGAATCAGGGATTACTGTATCTCCGTGATTGAAAAGACATACGAATCCTTCGGATTTTCACATATCGAAACTCCCGCGGTTGAACATATCGAAAACCTTTGTTCAAACCAGGGCGGCGAAAACGAAAAACTGATTTTCAAAATCATGAAAAGAGGCGAGAAGCTTAACCTTAGCGAAGCACAGAGCGAAGCAGATTTGACGGACTCAGGTCTTCGTTATGACTTAACACTTCCTCTTTCAAGATTTTATTCAAACAACCAGGCTACACTTCCCGCACCTTTTAAAGCGCTTCAGATGGGCAGTGTATGGAGAGCAGACAGACCTCAGAAGGGAAGATTCCGTCAGTTCATGCAGTGCGATATCGATATTCTCGGTGAAGAAAGCAATCTCGCAGAAATCGAATTGGTACTTGCTACAACAACTCTTTTATCCAAACTCGGATTCAGTAATTTCAAAGTAAAGATTAACGAAAGAAGAATCCTTAAGGCAATGGCTGCATACGCAGGCTTTGATGAGGACAAGATTGACCTTGTATTCGTTATCCTTGACAAGATGGATAAGATTGGATTTGACGGCGTTAAGGAAGATTTAATCGCAAACGGCTTTGAAGCTTCCACAGTTGAAAAGTACATGGCACTTTTCGATGAGATGGGCAAAAACGGTGAAGCAAGCGTTTCAAATATTGATTTCTTAAAAGATAAATTAGGAAACCTCCTTGATGAAAGCGTTACAGAGAACTTAAAAGAAATCTTCGCATCCGTAAATGCAGCCAAGACTGCAGACTTTACACTTGCTTTTGACCCCACACTTGTAAGAGGTATGGGTTATTATACAGGAACGATTTTTGAAATCGAAATGTCCGAACTTAACTGTGCGGTAGCAGGCGGCGGAAGATACGACAAGATGATCGGTAAGTTCACCGGCAACGATACTCCCGCATGCGGATTCTCAATCGGTTTCGAGCGAATCATTACAATCATGCTCGATAAGGGCTTTAAGATTCCCGGTGAGAGCGAAAAGACTGCGTTCCTTGTAGAGAAAACAATCTCAGGCGAGAGAATGGGCGAGATCATAAAAGAAGCAGCAGCCCTTCGTAACGAAGGCAAGATCGTTCTTATCGCCAAGATGAACAAGAACAAAAAGTTCCAGAGAGAAACACTTGAGAAGCAGGGTTATACCGAATTTAAGAGTTTCTACGCAGAAGAATTAAAGCACTGATATGATTAAAATTTTTGCATACAAACTTGATGAAAATAATGCGGACATCTTACTTGATAAGATGTCCCTTTTGTCATTAAAAGAAAAAGAATATGTATGCAGATACAAGTATGAAAAAGACAGACTTCGTTCACTCATTGGAAGACTGATGCTTTTTATTTTTGCGGACAGATATACGGATGATTGTTATAACGAAATAAACTTAATATCCGGTACCGATGATTTTACCAAAGAAAATATATCCGATATCATAATTGCTACAGACGAAAACGGTAAGGGCAGAATCGAAAACAGAAAAGATGTCTTTTTTAACATATCCCATTCAAAGGATTACGTTGTTCTTGCCTTATCAGATAAAGAAATCGGAATAGACATTCAGGAAATAAAACCTTTAAAGGCAAATGTTCCAAAAAGGTTTTTTACGGATACAGACAACGAATACATAGACGAGATTGAAGAAGAAAAAATCGAGCGCTTTACAAGAGTCTGGAGCGCTAAAGAGAGCTTTGCGAAGCTTACGGGAAACGGAATAGGCGAGGGGTTTGCCACATTTTATGAGGACTTCGAAAAAAAGGTAATCATAGATGTTAAAACGGGAAAAGAAAAGGCAAATCTTATCGAATATTTTATAGACGGAAATTATAAATGTTTTGCCTCTGTTTACACAGGATAAAAAAAGGACAAATTGCACATAAAGTGGACAATTATTTCTACATATCGGTAAATAGACAAACAAAGACCCCAACATATATAATTATTCCGTAGGGGAATTGTACGGATGTTTGTAATTATTATTCGTAATGTTCACTATAATTCTATTTTGAGGTGACACAAATTATGAAGAATAAGGACAAATTGACGGGATTATATTTATTTGATGAATTCATAAATGTAGCGTCCAAGCGTCTGATTGAGGCAGACAAGGATGCATTGTTTGTGTTAATTTCTGCCGATTTTTCCAAGTTTAAGTACATTAACAGGGTTTACAGTTACAGCGCGGGTGACAAGCTCATAAAAGCACTGGCAGAAGCAATATCCGGCCAGGAAGAGTGCGTGGTAGCCTGCAGACCGTATTCGGACCATATTATCGGTCTTTTCGAATACACCAAATGTGACTGGGAAGAAGAAAAAGAAAAGCTTAAAACTCTCGAAGAGGATTTCTGCAAAGCTCATAAAAAAGAGTATTCCAAAACTTCAGTGCATCTTAACATCGGTGTATGTCTGGTCGAAGACAACAATGAGCCGATTACTTCCATCATCGACAAAGCAAATATTGCAAGAAGAAGCGTAAAGGGCAATTATTCGGTGCCTTACTGTCTGTATACTCAGAAGCTTCAGGTGCTTAAGGAAGCTGAATCAAGACTTATTCCTATATTTGAAAAAGCTTTGGAAAATGATGAAATTCTCGTTTACATGCAGCCTAAAATCAGTGTAAAGAAGGGCGGAATCAGAGGTGCTGAAGCGCTTACAAGACTCGTGGATGATGACGGTGAACTGATTCCTCCCGAGATTTTCATACCCGTGCTTGAGAATTCGGGCAAGGTAATCGATCTTGACTGGTTTGTAATGAAATATGTTTTCAAAAAGATAGATGAATGGCTTGCCGAGGGCAGAACTGTTGTACCCATTTCGGTAAATCTTTCCAAACTTCATTTCTATCATGATTCGCTTGTTGAAGATATCATGAGAGAGTTTGAAAAATATGATTTCTCACCCGAGTATGTCGAATTTGAAGTTACAGAGTCTGTATTCTTTGAAGAAGCAGAACTTATCATAGACAAGATAGAGCAGCTTCGAAGCCACGGATTTAAGATTTCCGTAGATGATTTCGGTGCAGGATATTCATCCTTAAACCTTATCGGTATTCTGCCTGTAGACATCATCAAACTTGATAAGGGATTCATCAAAAATTCCCTTAACAACAAAAAGGGTATGGATATCATCAAAGGTCTTATCCGTATTCTTAACGAAATTGAAATGGATATTGTCTGCGAAGGTGTTGAGACAAAGGATGAAGAAAAGATTGTATACGAGTTTGGATGCGATGCAATGCAGGGATTTTTGTACGATCGCCCGATTCCCATCGAAACATTTGAAGACAAGTATATTTTAAGACAGGTTATTTAAGGAAAAGCCATAAGCATCTCCTTACAATGTGTGGCTAAATAAAAGAGGTCGTCATCTGACGGCCTCTTTTAAATTATCTTTTATATTTCCGTATATTACATAATCGGCGTATTTGTCTCCGAATTTTTCCTCTTTGGTGAAAAGAATAAGATTATTTCCTTTGTAGTGTCCGGTCACATATTTGACTTTGGAACTCTCAAGATCTACTCCGAGAACAATGATTGTGTCTGCGGCATTGCAGCATAAAGCCGATTCGGTATAAAGATCGTTATCCACACGCTCGCCTAAGAGTCTTATGTTTGGTCTTAGCGCTCTTTTGCATTCATCGCATACCGGAATTGATCGGCTTTCTAAAAGATAGTCAACATCGAAGGTCTTGTTGCAGTTCGGACAGTAGTTGTCGTACACGCTTCCTGCAAGTTCGACAACGTTTTCAATGCCCGCAAGCTTCTCAAGCCCGAAGATGTTAAAAGACACAACCGCTTCAAGTCTTTCCTCGTCTTCGAGTTTTTTGATTATTTCATAGGTTTCGTCGGGCTTCGGAAGATAGGAGATTACCTCATTTTTGTAAAAGTTGTAAAAACGCTCCTTCCTCGATGAATATTCGCCTGCCGATAAAAGCTGTTCGGGACACATATGATACCTTTCCTCGATATCATAAAAGATATCCGAGGACCATAGATCCCTTCCGCCGCATTCCACGACTGAGCCGAGTCCGGTAAGAAACACTATTCTGTTAGATTGTTTTATGATTTTACGTACAGTTTCTAACATAACATATTCCCCTAACAATATTTTAAAACTATATAAAAAATTGTCAATCCGGTCACGAAATGGATATATTGGGACATAAATTCCGCTTGTTAAAGAAGTGCAATTTAAATATAATATTATCCATAGAAAATGGGTGAGGATATCGTGGACATATTTTTAAAAATCTTAATATTAGTTCTTCTATTATTGTTATCGGCATTTTTTTCTTCCGCCGAAACCGCTTTTAACTGTGCAAATGAAATCAGACTTAAAAGTTTGGCGGACGAAGGAAGCAAAAGAGCTGCCGCTTCTCTTAAAATTCTTAACAATTATTCCAAACTTATAAGCGGAATACTGATAGGAAACAACCTTGTAAACATTGCAGCATCGGCATTAACGACGACGCTTGCGCTTCTTAGCGGTTATTCATGGGCTGTATCTGTTGCCACAGGTTTGTTAACCGTTATTGTTCTTTTGGTCGGAGAAATAATTCCCAAGCAGTGGGCTAAGATAAAAGCAGATAAAATAGTGCTTGTTTATTCATATGTTTTCAGAGTGTATCTTTTTGTATTTACACCCGTTATTTTCCTCGTTGATAAAACAGCCTTCATCTTAATGAAGATTTTAAGAATAGATACCAAAGACGATGCGCCTTCCATTACAGAAGGTGAACTTCGTACGATTCTTGATACTTCTCACGAGGACGGGGTAATCGAGGAAAAAGAGAAGGATATGATTATTAATCTTTTCGACCTTTCAGATTCTAAGGCGAGAGATATCATGATTCCCAGAATCGATATGGTGATGGTAAACGTCAATGCTTCCTATCGTGAAATCATGAATGTTTTCAGGGAGAATATGTACACGCGTCTGCCTGTTTACAGGGATTCAAAGGAACATATCATAGGAATACTTAACATGAAGGATTTTCTCTTTGTCAGAAATCCCGAAAGTTTTAAGATAGACGATTTTCTAAGAGAGCCGTACTACACTTATGAAAATAAAAAGACCTCGGATCTTTTGACTCAGATGAGACAGTCTTCATACAATATCGCAATTGTTTTAAACGAATACGGCGAAGCGGAAGGCATGATTACGCTTGAGGATTTACTTGAGGAAATAGTCGGTGAAATAAGAGACGAATACGATAGTGACGAAGAAGAAAACATCAGAAAGAAATCCGACAAAGAATATATTGTACAGGGTAATTTAAAGCTTGACGACATAAACGATGCGCTTGATACGGAGTTTGAAAGCGAAGATTACGATACAATCGGCGGTCTAATGATTGACTGCCTCGACAGACTGCCCAGGGAAGGAGAGTCCGTAAAGCTCGAAAACGGCACCACATTGCTGGCTTTAAAGGTGGCCAGAAACAGGATTTTATCGGTGAAAATATTCCTTCCGGAAGAGACGAATGAAAAAGACGCGAAAGAGTAGGCAACTATTTACTTTCGGGCGTTTTTATGGCATAATTAATTATTGTGCGAAATTATCATATAAATAAGAAAGGTTTTTATGAAATGAAAGGCAGAATAGGAAAGATAATCGCTTTATTTCTCATACTTGCAGCTACCGTAGGACTCGGTTATATAGCTGTTTGCGGTGTGGGATCCCAAAAAGCAGGAAGTTATAGAAACATTTCTCAGGGTCTTGACCTTGCGGGTGGTTTAAGTATCACGTATCAGGTAGTCGGAGAAGATAATCCCACACCCGAAGATATGGCCGATACTATTGAGAAGTTAAGAAACAAAGCAGAGACTTACTCAACAGAAGCCCAGGTATATCAGGAAGGCGGTAACAATGACCGTATCACCATCGAAATTCCCGGTGTTTCGGATGCTACAGCAATCCTCGAAGAACTTGGCAGACCCGGTTCACTTTATTTCATATCACAGACCAGTCCTAACGGTGATTACAACTACTTTTATGAGCTCACCGAAGACGGAAACTATGTATATGTGGACGAGAAATTCAACAAATACATTTATATAAGTGATGACGTAGCCGTAAGATATGACGACACTACAGGCGGTGCTCTTAAGGACGAAAACGGCAATGTTATTCCTTATGACACTACAGAATACGAAAGCGAAAGCGTTTCATATATTCTTTTAAGAAGTATCGAAGATCTTAAGGCAGACGGCTCCATCATTCTTGACGGTACAGACGTTAAGAGTGCAAAGGCTGCTACTCAGGACAATCAGACAACAGGTAACAAAGAAAACGTTGTTGCTTTATCATTAAATGATTCAGGCACCCAGAAATTCGCAGATGCTACAGCAAATGCTTATTCAAAGGGCGAAACAATTGCGATTTACTATGACGGTAACTTTATCTCAGTTCCCAAAGTATCTGTTATTATCACAAACGGTGAAGCAGTTATTACCGGTATGGCAAACCTTACAGAGGCAGACAGACTTGCTTCCAAGATTCGTATCGGTGCGTTAAAACTTTCACTTGAAGAATTAAGATCAAATATCGTAGGTGCACAGCTTGGTTCAGCGGCTGTTTCATCATCCATTAAGGCAGCTGCCATCGGTCTTGCTTTAGTAGCAATTATCATGATCGCCGTATACTTTATACCCGGTCTTGCATCCGTACTTGCACTTGCACTTTATACTGTACTTATTGTATGCATCCTCTCGGTATTCCATGATGCCATTACGCTTACCCTTCCCGGTATCGCAGGTATCATTCTTTCAATCGGTATGGCGGTTGACGCAAACGTAATTATCTTTGCGAGAATCAGAGAAGAACTTGCCAAGGGCAAAACACTTGAAGATTCGGTAAGCGTTGGTTTCAAGAAGGCTTTAAGCGCTATCTTAGACGGTAACATCACAACACTTATTGCAGCATTCGTGCTTATGTTCTTCGGTTCAGGTACCATCAAGGGATTTGCTCAGACACTTGCAATCGGTATTGCACTTTCAATGTTTACCGCACTTGTAATTACCAGACTTATCCTTCAGGGATTCATTGCACTCGGCATTACAAACCTTAAACTTTACGGTATTGCAAAAGAGAGAAAGAGCATCAACTTCTTAAGCAAGGGACATATATTCGTAATTATTTCACTTGTTCTTATCTTAACCGGTTTCGCTTTCATGGGAATCAACGGTGTGAGAAAAGGAAGTCCTTTGAACTATTCGCTTGAGTTCGTAGGCGGTACATCCACCAATGTTGAATTAAGCGAAAACCTTACAATCGATGAAATCGATTCAACCATCACTCCCCGAGTAGAAGCTATTACCGGCGACGGTAATGTTCAGATACAGAAGGTTGAAGGCGGAAACGAAATCATTATCAAGACCAGAGGCCTTGAAGATTCAGAAAGAGACGAACTTGATTCACTCCTTGTAAACGAGTTTAATGCGGTAGAAGGTTCACTTGAATCAGAGACCATTTCTGCTACGATTTCGGGCGAAATGAAAAAGGAATCTATAATTGCCGTATCAATCGCCGTAATCTTAATGCTTCTTTATATCTGGATCAGATTCTCGGATTTCAGATTCGGTTTATCAAGTATTGCCTGCCTTGTGCATGACGTACTTATCGTCCTTGCATTCTATGCGGTTGCACGTATCAGTGTAGGCTCCACATTCATTGCCTGCATGCTGACGATAGTCGGTTATTCAATCAACGCGACCATCGTTATCTTCGACAGAGTAAGAGAGGAATTAAAAGAAGAGAAGCTTCGAATTGAATCCATGGGTTCAAGAAGAAAGAAAAAGAGAAAAGGCGAAGAAGTCAATCCCGAAAATGTGCTTGACGTAAAGGGAATCGTAAATGGTGCGATCACATCCACCCTTTCAAGAAGTATCTTTACTTCGTTAACCACATTCGTTATGGTACTTCTTCTGTACATATTAGGCGTTACGTCTATCAAGGAATTTGCACTTCCTCTGATGATCGGTATCCTCTGCGGTACTTACTCATCCGTATGCTTAGCCGGAACGTTGTGGGTATTCTTAAGAAAAGTATTTGTACCGAAAGACAACGATGACGAAGACGAATTACCTTAAAAAAATCAAGCCTTGCTAATGCGAGGCTTCTTTTTCTACACAGACTTTTTTGGGAAACGCTTTTATGAAAAACTGGATTCTTTTAAGAAAAAGTGCCGATTACGCGGGACTTTCAAAAGAACTGAATATCGACCCTGTTGTGGTAAGAATAATGGTTAACAGAGGATTAACCGATGTGGAAGATATGAAAAGATTTCTTTCATCGGATATTTCAAAGAGTTTTTCATACAAAGGGCTTCCTAATCTTGAAAAAGCAGTAGCAAAGATAAAAGAAGCAAAAGAAAAGAATTTAAAGACTCTGATAGTCGGAGATTACGATGCGGACGGTGTATGTGCGAGCGTAATTCTTATGAAGGGACTAAAACTCTTCGGACTTGAGTGCGATTATGTAATTCCCAACCGTGTATCGGACGGCTACGGCATAAACGAAAACATCGTAAAAAATGCGCATTCCGACGGCTTCGGATTTATCATTACCTGCGATAATGGAATATCGGCAAGAGCATCTATTGACCTTGCGGTTGATTTAGGGCTTGAAGTGGTCGTAACCGACCATCATACCGTGACCGAAAGCGAAGTTCCGACCAGGACGGAAGTGATAGTAAATCCCAAATTAAGTACCAATGAATATCCGTTTGAAGATATATGCGGCGCACAGGTGGCTTTTAAGGTCCTCTCAGCGCTTTTTGATACGGATACTAAATTTGATACCATAAAAGAAGAACTGCTCGAATTTGCGGCCATAGCGTGCGTTACGGATGTGATGCCACTTACTAACGAGAACAGAAATCTTGTTAAGTGGGCTTTGATAAGACTTAAAAATGCTGCAAACCCCGGTCTAAAAAAATTAGTTGAGAAATGTGAGTTAAGCGGTAAGGAAAGACTCGTTGCTACGGACATCGGTTTCAGAATCGGTCCCTGCATCAATGCTTCGGGCAGAATCGAAGTAGCGGATATAAGCGTAAATCTTTTCTTAAGCGATGATGAAGCAAAAAGAGAAGAACTTGCGGATAAGCTTCTTTCGCTGAATGCAGAAAGAAAAGACTTAACCGAAAAATGCGTTAACAACGGTATAGAAAAAATAAAAGAAATGTATGCTGAGGGCGGACTTCCCGACGTGATTGTTTTATATCTTCCCGAATGTCATGTATCCATTTGCGGATTGGTGGCCGGAAGAATAAGAGAGAATTACTATCATCCCGCGATTGTTTTTACGGATTCAAATGATGTATTGACAGGCTCAGGACGTTCAATTGACGAATACAATATGATTGAAGGCATTCAGAAATGTGCGGATATCCTGGATAAATTCGGCGGTCACAAAGCAGCCTGCGGACTTTCCTTAAAGAAAGAAAATCTTCCCGAACTTATCGAAAGATTAAATAAGGATTCCAACCTTACCAAAGAAGATTTAACCGAAAAGCTTTACATAGATGCAGATATGCCTTTCGGATATGTAACCGAAAGTCTGATAGGTGATTTGTTTAAATTAGAGCCTTTCGGAATGAACAATCCCGCACCGGTTTTTGCCTTAAAAGATTTACAGCTTATAAAGGGCAGAAGAATCGGAGAGAATCATATTTTCCTTACGGTAAAAGATTCAAAAGGAAATATAAAAGAACTGAAACTCTGGCGCAAAGCCGATGAGTTCGAAGAATTTCTTTTAGAAGAAAAGGGAGAAGGAATAATCGAGAAACTGTACGATTATCAGGGTGTGAGTCTTTTAGGAGAAAACATATTCCTTACGGTTTCGTATTATCCCGGCATCAATATTTACAAAGACAGAAGAAGTATTGAGTTTACGGTCAGAGACTACAAGTTTTCATAGATTCGGAGTGTGAAATGATACTTTGCGTATCTCTTAATCCCGCAGTGGATAAGATGCTCAAAATAAATTCAATAAATATCGGCAAAGTTAACCGCGCAAGCCTTGAGAGCGTTCATGCAGGCGGAAAAGCCGTAAACGTTGCATTTGATTTGCGTCTCCAGGGCGAGGATGCATTTGTAACAGGCTTTGCGGGCGGAAAATGCGGCAGAATAATCATCGAGGAACTCAATCAGAGAAAAATGCCGAACCGCTTTATAATGCTTTCCTCCGAAACCAGAACCAATATGAATTACATCGATTCATACGGAAATGTAACGGAGATACTTGAAGGCGGGCATCTCGTGGATGCAAGAAGCGAGGAAGAGTTCTTACACCTTTATATGAACCTCGTAAAAAAAGCCGACATGGTTGTTTTATCGGGAAGCCTTCCGATAGGCTTAGGCGAAGGCTTTTATGCGACTCTTACAGACATAGCAAACAGAGAAGGAGTGCCTGCATGTCTTGATACTTCGGGAGCGGCACTTGCAAATGCAATATCGCATTCACCTTTTCTTATTAAGCCGAATTTAAGCGAACTTGAAAACCTGACAAATCACAAATACGATGTGTCGACACTTGATGAAGGCTTTAATGCATTTTTTGAAAGTTCTTCTTTTAAAAACGTAATGCTTCCCGATTTAAAAGATCTGCAGAAGATGGGCATTGCGATTATCTGTGTCACTTTCGGAAAGCGCGGACTTTTACTTTTTGCAAAGAATGAAATCATAGTCTGCGACGCACCTGATGTAGAGGTTGTAAATACCGTAGGAAGCGGCGACTGCGTGCTGGCGGCACTTATTCATTCGCTTATGAAAAACTGTCCGATCCTTGAATGTGCGGTATATGCATCCGCAGTATCAAGCGCACACGTAAACACTTTAAATGTCGGAGACGTAGATCCCGAACTGGCAGCGAAGCTTACCAAGAAAGTTAAATTTGCATCTTATAAACCGGAATGATTGTTTGGAGGTACATTTTTGTACGCTGAAGTAATAGTGGATATTTCCCACGAAAAACTCGACAGACCATTTACATACAGAATACCCGAATCACTCGCTTACTTAATCGAGGAAGGGTCACTTGTAGACATTCCTTTCGGCCGCGGGAACAAGATTATCAGCGGTTACGTTATACGAATCAAGGATAAAAGCGATTACGATTCGGATAAAATAAAAGATATTATCGGAATAGCAAAAGGCAGCGTAAAAGCAGATTCGATACTTATAAAACTTGCATCTTTTATAAGAAAGACATACGGCTCGACTCAGATAAATGCTCTTAAAACCGTTATGCCTGTTAAGAAAACGGTTAAAAGAGAAGTTCGAAGAAGAGTTATCGCGCTGATGGATAAAGACAGGCTTGAATTCCTTGCAAATGAAGCAGGAAGGAAGCACAGAAATGCGCAGGAGCGTCTTTTACGGGAACTCATAAAATATCCCGATATGTCTTATTCTTTCATCACGGGCAAAATGAATGTTTCCGCACAGACCATTAATGCGCTTGTAAAAACAGGCAGCATTAAAATCGAAGAGGAAACCGTATACAGAAATCCCGTAAAAATCGACAATCCTCAGGATGTTACTGTGAGTCTGTCGGATGAACAGCAGATAATCGTAGACGATGTAAACAAGGATTTAAAAAACGGAGAGAGAAACACATACCTCATTCACGGTATCACAGGCTCCGGAAAAACCGAAGTTTACATGCGCCTTATTGAAGACAGAATAAACGAGGGTAAACAGGCAATACTGCTTATTCCCGAAATAGCCCTGACCTATCAGAATCTAATGAGATTTTATGCAAGATTCGGAGACAGGGTGAGCGTTATTCATTCGAAGATGACTGCAGGCGAAAGGTATGACCAGTATCTTAAGGTAAAAGAGGGCAAGGTCGATATTATGATCGGACCTCGTTCCGCACTCTTTACACCTTTTGAAAATCTTGGAATCGTGGTAATCGACGAAGAGCATGAAAGCTCTTACAAGGCTGATAACATGCCTAAGTACCACGCCAGGGAAGTTGCTGCGAAGCTTTGCGAACTGACAAATTCCGTGCTTGTACTTGGTTCTGCGACACCTTCGCTTGAAAGTTATTACAAGGCTAAAAACGGCGAATACAAATTATACAGATTAAATAACCGCTTAACGGGAAATACTCTTCCTAACGTATACGTGGAAGATATGAGAGCCGAACTTAAGGACGGCAATAAATCAGTATTTTCAAGAAGGCTTAAAAAGCTGATTGAAGAAAGACTGAATAAGCACGAGCAGATAATGCTTTTCTTAAACAGAAGAGGTATATCGGGATTTGTATCCTGCAGGGAATGCGGTGAAGTGGTTAAATGTCCGCACTGCGACGTATCACTTTCATATCACAGGGACGGCACACTTAAATGTCATTACTGCGGATATGAAATGCCTTTCTCTAATATCTGTTCAAAATGCGGAAGCGATAAGGTCAGGGGCTTTAAGGCCGGTACTCAGATGATAGAGGATTTTGTAAGAAAAGAATTTCCTCATGCGCTCACCTTAAGAATGGATGCCGATTCGACCAAAAAAGAAGAGGATTACGAATCGATTTTATCGAGGTTTTCCAACAGGGAAGCAGATATCCTTATAGGTACGCAGATGATCGTAAAAGGTCATGATTTTAAGGGCGTTACCCTTGTGGGAATTCTGGCTGCAGATATGGCTTTAAATGCAGAAGACTACAGAGCAGGCGAGCGTGCTTTCCAGCAGCTTGTACAGGCAGGCGGCAGAGCGGGAAGAGGCGAGAACGCGGGCGAAGTGGTAATACAGACTTATCAGCCTGACCACTACGCAGTGATACACGCAAAGAACCAGGATTACGATGGCTTTTATGAGGAAGAGATAAGCTACAGAAGAGAGCTTATGTATCCGCCTGTCGGTAATCTTTTAGGAATACAGATTACCGGAGACGAAGAAAAGAGAGTCGTTAAGCTTTCGAAGGTTATCGCCGATATGATTGACAAGCTTCCTTTCAGGGAAGATATCGGCAAAATCGGACCTGCGAATGCAACGCTTTCGAAGAAATGCGATATATACAGAAGAGTTATATATATTAAAAGTTTAAGTTACGAAAAACTTATTTCGGTTAAGGATTATATCGAAACCGAGACCGAGAAATTTAATCTGACAAGAGAATCTGTAATGTTTGATTTTAACCCTATGAACGGGTTTTAATTAGGAGGAAAAAATGGCACTTAGAATGATTCGCGAAATGGGAGAGGAATGTTTAAGATGTGTGTGCAAGGAGGTTACGGAGATTACTCCGAGAATTCTTGAACTCATTGAGGATCTTAAAGATACCATGTATGAAGCCGACGGAGTTGGTCTAGCCGCACCTCAGGTGGGTGTGAGAAAAAGAATCGCCGTAATCGATGTAGGCGAAGGTCCCGTTGTTTTAATCAATCCCGAAGTGGTTTATACAGAAGGCGAGCAGACAGGCAACGAAGGCTGTCTTTCGGTTCCCGGAAAATGCGGTGTTGTTACAAGACCTATGAAGGTCAGAGTAAAAACCAGAAACCTTGATTTCGAATGGGAAGAAATTGAAGGAGAAGAACTTTTCGCAAGAGCCATGCTTCATGAAATGGATCATCTTGACGGTATTCTTTATGTGGATAAGGTTGAGGGCGAACTTCAGGATGTAGAACCTGTGGAGGAATAATATGAAAATAGTATTCATGGGAACGCCGGACTTTGCTGTTCTGGCACTCAGAAAACTTCATGAAGCCGGACACGAGATTTTACTCGTTGTAACCCAGCCCGACAAGCCCAAGGGAAGAAGTAAACTCTATCTTCCTTCGCCCGTAAAAGAAGAGGCTATGAGGCTTGGCGTTGAAGTTTTTCAGCCTGACAGAATTAAAAAAGAAGAAAATATCGAAGTGCTTAAGAAATATCCTGCGGATGTTTTCGTGGTGGCTGCATTCGGACAGATTTTATCCAAGGAAATCCTTGAAATGCCCCGTTACGGCTGCATAAATATCCATGCTTCACTTTTGCCTATGTACAGAGGCGCAGCCCCTATTCAGTGGGCGATTTTAAACGGCGAGAAAAAAAGCGGCGTTACAATCATGCAGATGGACGAAGGTCTTGATACAGGTGACATGCTTCTTTCCGGGGAAGTAGCGATTGAAGATACAGATACCGCTGACAGTTTACACGATAAATTAAGCGAGCTTGGCGCAGACTTAATCGTGGATGCGTTAGCAAAGCTTGAAAAGGGTGAAATAACAGCTGTTCCTCAGCCCGAAGGACCTTTGTTTTATGCAAAGATGATTAAAAAGGAAGACGGTGCGCTTGATTTTAACGAAAGCGCAGAAAGTCTTGCACTTAAGGTAAGAGCCTTCTGGTCATGGCCCGCAACCTTTGCTCTTTTAAACGATAACTTCGTAAAGGTGTGTTTCGCATACTATGTGGATGATGAGAGCGGAATGAACCCCGGAGATGTTTGCAGAGTAGAAAAGGATGCAATTTATGTGCAGACCGGTAAAGGTCAGCTGGTGATTACAAACATCCAGATTCAGGGCAAGAAAGCAATGCCCGTAAAAGATTTTCTTTTAGGAAAAAAGATTTTAGTCGGCGACAGATTTACGAAATACGAGACAGTCTGATTTAAAGTATGAATAAAGAAGTTGAATTACGAAAGATTGCGCTCGAGACACTTATACAGATTGAGAAGAACAATGCTCCTTCACATCTTGTAATCAAGGATGTTCTCGACAAATACGATTATCTTTCCAAAACCGAAAAAGCACTTTTTTCAACCATCGTAAAAGGAACGATTGAAAGAAGAATCGAGCTCGATTATGTATGCGATCTTTACTCAAAGACACCGCATAACAAAATGAAGCTTCCAATAAGAACCATTATTGAGATGGGCATTTATCAGATTCTTTACATGAATTCCTACGATACGCTGGCTGTGAATTCAAGCGTGGAGCTTGCAAGAAAAAAAGGCTTTTCGACATTAGCAGGTTTTGTAAACGCAGTCCTTCGTAATATTTCTAAGAACAAAGACAATATAAAATATCCCGAAAAAGGCGATGAAAACTATCTTTCGGTAAAGTATTCAATGCCTTTGAATCTGGTGAAATTACTTGTTTCGCAGTACGATGAAGACACGGTTGAAAAGATGCTAAAGGCATCACTTGAAAGTGATTTCGTTCGTATCAGGATAAGCGAAAAAGTAAGCGCTTCAAAAAAAGAAGAAATCATAGAGGATTTTAAGAAAAAAGGCGCCGAGATAATACCTGTTAACGGATTTGATAATCTTTTTAACATAAAAGGCATGGGAAATATCGGCAAATTTAAATCTTTTATGAGCGGAAAGATTTATATCCAGGATGTCGGAAGTTACATGCTTGTAAAGAATGTTCCTTACGGGGAAAGAATTCTTGATACATGCTCGGCTCCGGGCGGTAAAAGTATCTTTTTATCGGAAAGATATCCCGATGCAAAGATTACGGCCTGCGATATTTCGGAAGATAAGATTTCAAGAATAAAAGAAAACATCGAAAGATGCAAAGCATCAAATATTGACGTTCAGATTTGTGATGCCACGATATTTAATCCCGAATTTGAAGAGGCCTTTGACGTGGTAGTAGCGGACGTTCCGTGTTCAGGTCTTGGCGTAATCGGTAAGAAGCAGGATATCAAATACAGACTCACGGATGAAAGTCTTGAAAGCCTTTACGAACTTCAGAAGAACATAATCGATAATGTTTCAAAGTACGTTAAAAAGGGCGGATATCTCTGTTACTCGACTTGTACGGTAAACAAAAAAGAGAACGAAGAGCAGATTGCAGGGCTTATATCTGCAGGTATGTTTGAATATTCCGAACTGAGTTTTTTACCGGATGTTTTAAAAGGCAAAGAGAATAATGGCAGTCTGACACTGATGCAGGGTATCGATGATTCCGACGGATTCTTCATAGCAGTACTGAAAAGAATTTGAGAACTGTCCCCAAATGGTCAAAAAAGCCAAAACAGAACCGTCCCCAAATGGTCAAAATGAAAGAAATAAAGAATTTAACCTTAACTGAATTAACGGATGAGATAAAATACTTAGGCGAAGCAGGCTACAGGGCAAAGCAGATTTATGAATGGCTTCATGTAAAGCTTGCGAAAGACTTTGACGATATGAGCAATATTTCGGTTGCTCTGCGTAACAAACTTAAGGAAAACTTTGAGTTTACGAGATTAAATACAGTCAGAGTCAGCGAATCTAAGATTGATTCGACCAAGAAGTTTCTTTTTGAAACAAAGGACGGGAATTATATAGAGAGCGTGTGGATGCAGTATCATCACGGCAATTCGGTATGTATTTCCTCACAGATAGGCTGCAGAATGGGCTGCAGATTCTGTGCTTCAACCATTGACGGTTTAGTCAGAAGTTTAAGTGCGGCAGAAATGCTCGAGCAGATATATGAAATCACGAGAATTACGGGCGAGAGAGTGTCAAATGTGGTAGTTATGGGAATGGGTGAGCCCATGGATAATTACGACAATCTCGTAAAGTTTGTGAAACTTTTAACTTGCCCCGAAGGGTTGAATATTTCCGCAAGAAATGTTACAGTATCAACTTGTGGGATTGTACCTAAAATTAAAGAACTGGCAGAGGAAAATCTGCCGATAACTTTAGCACTTTCCCTTCATGCTCCGAACGACGAAAAAAGGAAGGAACTGATGCCCATAGCCAACAGTTACAGCATCAGCGAAAGCCTCGAAGCATGCGACTATTATTTTGAAAAGACCAAGAGAAGAGTAAGCTTTGAATATTCTCTGGTTGCAGGCGTAAATGACAATGACGAAGAAGCCGAGGAATTATCGGCTCTTTTACGAGGTCATAACGGCCATGTTAATCTGATTCCCGTAAATCCCATAAAAGAAAGGGATTTCAAAAGATCGGACAAAACAAGGATATACGCGTTTCAAAATAAACTTGAAAAAAACGGGATAAATGTTACTATAAGAAGAGAAATGGGCAGAGACATAGACGGTGCCTGCGGACAGTTAAGACGTCGGCACAATGAAGAAGCCCGGGGGTTAGATAGTGATCAAGGCTGTATCTAAAACAGATATAGGAAAACTCAGACAACTGAATCAGGATTTTGTATTTACTTCGATTTATCCTCTGGGTGCACTGGATAATCTTTTTCTGGTTGCAGACGGAATGGGCGGACACAAGGCAGGCGATTATGCTTCAAAGTGTGCGGTCGAGACTATTACGGAAATGTGTTCAAAGAGCAGGGGCAAGAAAATGGTCACTGCAATTTCCGATGCAATAAATGAGGCAAATACAAGAATCAGAAGAAAAGCAATGGAAGACGTTAATATGGTAGGAATGGGCACAACAGCCGTTCTTGCAACCATTTCAAACGACACGCTTACCGTTGCAAATGTCGGAGATTCGAGGCTCTACGTTATATCCGCAGACAAGACCATAACTCAGATTACAAGAGATCATTCACTTGTAGAAGAAATGGTAAGAATGGGCGGAATCGACAGAGTCAGCGCGCGCAATCATCCCGATAAAAATATTATTACCAGAGCAATAGGTGCTACGGGTAATGTAAATATAGACTTTTTTGAGGTACCGCTTCGTGACGGAGATATAATTCTCATGTGTTCCGACGGACTTTCCAATATGATAGAAGACAATGAAATTCTGAAAATAGTAACCTCCGAAGAGAGTCTTGAATCAAAAGCAGCAGGTCTTATTTCCACCGCTAACGAAAACGGCGGAAATGATAATATTTCGGTGGTTTTAATCGCATACGAGCAGTAGGAGCGTTTGTTTATGGTAAAGATTGGTATGGTCATCGGCGGCCGATATGAAATTCAGGAATTAATCGGCACCGGTGGAATGTCTGATGTTTACAGAGCTAAAGACAATAAACTGAATAGAAATGTTGCAGTTAAGGTTTTAAAGCAGGAATTTTCCGAGAACAGGGATTTTGTGGCCAAATTCCGCAAGGAAGCCGAAGCTGCGGCTAATCTTATGCATCCGAATATTGTTACCGTATACGATGTAGGAGAGGAAAACGGTATCTCTTATATCGTTATGGAGCTTGTGGACGGCTATACCTTAAAGCAGTATATCGAAAAGAAGAGCCGCCTTACCATCAGCGAATGCATCAGTATTGCTTTGCCCATTGCTTCAGGTATTGAAGCTGCTCACAACAACGGCATCATTCACAGGGATATCAAGCCCCAGAATGTTATTATTTCAAAAGACGGTAAAGTTAAGGTGACCGACTTCGGTATTGCCAAGACTACGACATCAAATACGATTTCCAGTAATGTAATGGGAAGCGTTCATTATACTTCTCCCGAACAGGCCAGAGGTGGTTTTTCCGATGAAAAGAGTGATATTTATTCTTTGGGTATCACACTTTTCGAAATGGTTACGGGCAGAGTTCCTTTTAACGGAGATACAACGGTTGCAATCGCAATCAAGCATATTCAGGAAGAAATGCCGTCTCCGAGAATCTATGTGGAAGATGTTCCCATCAGTATTGAACAGATCATTTTAAAATGTACGCAGAAGAGTCCCGACAGAAGATATCAGAAGATGAGCGAGGTAATAGAGGACTTAAAGAAGGCCTATATTTCACCGAACGAAAACTTCGTTAAGATTGATACTTATGAGCAGAATTCCGTAACAAAGACCAATCTTAATCCGATGTACAGACGCCGTGGCGAGGAAGAACCTGCGGATGTTACAAACCCCGTAAAAGAAGATGTTTCCCGTATAAACAAGCAGAAGAGAGAAGCACTTGTTCTTCCGAAAAATGTTAAGAATACAGATGAAGCTCCGAGTCAGAGTGCTGCAAGAAAGCCTCAGCCAAAGCCTCAGACTGTTAATAAGCCGAAGCAGCCTCAGGCAAAGCCTCAGACTGCGAACAAGCCTGCACAGCCTCAGAATAAACCGAAACCTGCACAGCCTCAGAACAGACCCGCATCCTCGTATAAAGGAAGCAGCGCTAAGAAGGGTGGCAAGAAAAAGAACGAGGCTAGCGAAAAGATTAAGACAGTTGCAATTGCAGCAGTAGCCGTAACAATCGGTGTATTGCTCCTTGTACTCTTAGGAAAAGCGCTCGGCATTTTCTCAGACAGAGAAGAAAAGGTACAGTTTACAACCGTTCCCGTTGTAAACAATATGGTTTCATCGGAAGCCCAGAAATACCTTGAAAATCATAAATTTACCGTAGAAACAGTATACGAGGATTCAGCTACCGTTCCTTCGAACAGAGTTATCAGAACCGAGCCTTCGGCCGGCAGCAATGTCGAAGAAGGAAGCAAGGTTACGATGGTTATTTCCGCAGTCAAGGATACCGGTGTTAAGATTCCCGACGTAACGAATTTGCCGGAAGCAGAAGCTACAGCTAAACTTGAAAACGACGGCTTTAAAGTTACAAAGACAACTGAGAAGAGTGATACTGTGCCCAAGGGCAAAGTAATTTCACAGAATCCCGAGGCAGGAAGTCCCGGCAGTTTTGAAATGCTTGTAACCCTGGTAATTAGTGACGGTTCAGGCAAAGAAAAGAGCAAAATGCCCGACCTTACCGGCAAAACAGTTGAAGAAGCCACAGAACTTGTTGAAAGTGTCGGAATGAAAGTCGCATCCGTAGACGAAATCTATTCTGACAGCGTTGAAACAGGACTTATCTGCGGTCAGAGTTATACTTCCGGTTCCACCGTTAAGGAAGGTGCCGAAGTTACATTAAAGAAGAGTATCGGCCCCGAGCCCAGATATTATTCATGTAATATTATGGTTCAGGCTCCCGACAGATATACAGGCGGAGCTGTAAGCGTAACATTAAAGACTCTCGATGGCGGAGAGCTTTATCATGACGATGCTCCGATATTCCCACTTAATATCAATATTTCTCAGATTTACGCACAGTCAAGAGGTATTGTTGAAGTTTCCTATACCATTATGACTACCGAAGAGACTGTTGATGAAAACGGAAATGTTATTGTACAGAATGTTCCCAAACCCGATGTTATCAGTTACGAAGTGGAATTTGATTAATGACCGGTAAGATTATTAAAGGAATATCCGGGTTTTATTACGTTTATTCTTACGAAAACGCATGTGTTTATACCTGCAGAGGTCAGGGAAAACTAAGAGATAAAAAGATAAAACCCCTTGTCGGTGACAACTGCAAAATAGAAGTATCGGATGAAGAGAAAAAAGAAGGAAGCGTGCTTGACATTCTTCCGAGAGAAAATGAACTGATTCGTCCCGCGGTAAGCAATGTGGATCAGATGATGGTTATATTTGCGCTTTGCAATCCGAAACCCAATTTCTATCTCCTGGATAAATTTCTCTTCTTTATCATGCATGAGAGATTAAAGCCGATACTGATTTTTAACAAAGAAGATTTGGACACTTCCGATAAAGAGGAAGTTGAAAGAATATATAAAGGCTTTGATGCTCCGCTTATTTTTACGAGTGCCAAAGAAAAGATAAATATCGATACCGTAAAAGAATTGCTTCGCGGAAAAACAACCGCGGTTGCAGGTCCGAGCGGTGTCGGCAAGTCCACATTAATCAATGCCGTTGTCGGCAGCGAAATAATGGAAACCGGCGATATATCAAAGAAGACGCTTCGAGGAAAACATACAACGAGACATACCGAAATGTTTGAATTTGATGTGGACGGTACGGAATCTTTTATACTTGATACACCCGGTTTTTCATCATTTTATCTTCCCACTCTTCACGAGCAGGAGAGAGCTTCGGATTATTATCCCGAATTTCTTCCATACACACCAAAATGCAGATTCAATGCCTGCCTTCATGACAGGGAGCCTGACTGCAGCGTAAAAAAGGCAGTGGAAGAAGGTCTTATTTCCAAAGAGAGATACGAAAATTATTTAAAGATTTTATCCGAAATCAAAAAAAATTACAGATACTGACGAGAGGTTTATACATGAATTACATTTTGGCTCCGTCCATTCTTTCGGCGGACTTTCTTGATCTGAGAACTCAGATTAAAGAGGTGGAAGATTCCGGTGCAAAATATCTTCACTTTGATGTTATGGACGGATTGTTTGTTCCGAATATTTCGTTTGGAATTCCCGTTCTTGAATGCATCAAGGGACATACGGATTTAACTCTGGATGTTCATCTTATGATAGTGGATCCGAACCGTTATTTTGAGAAATTCAAAGAAGCGGGTGCACAGATTCTTACAGTGCATGTGGAAGCCATGAAAGATCCCGCCACTGACTTAAAGAAAATCAAAGAACTCGGAATGATTCCTTCAATCACATTAAGCCCCGACACACCTGAAGAAAGCGTTTTCCCTTATCTTGAACTCGTAAAACAGGTGCTTGTTATGACGGTTAATCCCGGTGCGGGCGCTCAGCCTTACATTGAAAAATGTACTGATAAAATCAAGGCTATCCGTGCGGAAATCATTAAAAGAGGACTGGATGTCGATGTAGAAGTAGACGGCGGAATAAACGAAAAAACGATTACCGTTGCAAGGGACGCCGGAGCAAATGTTTTTGTTATGGGCTCGTCCATTTTCAACCACGAACCCGCAGAATCGGTTAAGAAATATCTTGAAATATTAAAATAGCATACTAAGCAAAGAGGTACACATACTTCTTTGCTTTTTTGTTAAGGAGACTAAAACGTGAACAAAAAAAGAAACCCTAAAATTATTTTTTCAGATCTGGACGGAACATTACTTAACTCTGACAGACATGTTTCAGAAGCAAACAGAGAGGCCGTGATAAAATGTCAGGAAAAAGGCATTGTGTTTGTGGCATGTACCGCGAGACCGAAGAGAGCCATTAAAGAGTTCTGTGATGCTATTCCTTTTGACGCTGTTATCAGTTTAAACGGTGCGAGAGTATGTTTAAACGATAAAAATATAGATAACGGAATGTCTTACAATACGAGTCACGGTATAATTACAAAGCTAAGCCGGGATAAGAATAAAATTATAGTTCTTGAGACAGGAGACGGCATATTTTCCGATACGATTATTCCCGAATGGGATATAACGAATATTACCGATCTTACAAAACTTGATAAAAAGATTAAAGTCTTCAAAATCCTGGTAATCGGTAAAGACAATAAATTTGTTGAATATGAAAAAGACGGCGAACTTATTTCTTTTAAGGACATTAAGGAAGATGTTTTAAACGCTGTAGATGACGATACTTATTTCAGTATTTCCGAAAACTGGATTTACCAGATAATGGCAAAGAACGATACCAAGTGGAATGCGGTACAGGAAGTATTAGATACTTACGGATTTTTAAAAGACGAGGCCTTATATTTCGGAGACGATAACGACGATGTGGAAAGCATAAAAAATATCGGTACGGGAATCGCGATGGGCAATGCAATTGAAAGAGTAAAGGAAAACGCCGATATCGTGATAGACACTAACGATAATGACGGTGTAGCAAAATACTTAAAAGAAATAATATAAAAAAGCGCCGGACATCAAATGATGCCCGGCCTTTTGTATGAGTAGAAGGAGTGTTAAAGTGTATTTTTTGTATTAAGTGCTCTTATTGCATTTAATACAGCTATTACCATTACGCCTACATCTGCGAATATTGCAACCCACATATTTGCTATGCCGAATGCTCCGAGGATTAAACATGCAAATTTTATGATTAAAGCGAAGCAGATGTTCTCGTATACGATTCTTATACACTTTCTTGATATTTTTATTGCCTGTGCGATTTTTATAGGATTATCGTCCATTAAAACAACGTCAGCGGCTTCTATGGCGGCATCGGATCCGAGCGCACCCATTGCAATACCGATATCGGCTCTTGCAAGAACCGGAGCATCGTTAATTCCGTCACCTACGAATGCAAGAACTTCTTTTTTGTCTTTGTTATTAATCAGTTCTTCGACCTTGGCAACTTTGTCTGCCGGAAGAAGATTTCCGTATACTTCGTCTACGCCGAGTGATTCGCCGACTTCTTTGCCGACCTTTTCAAGGTCGCCGGTTAACATTACGGTCTTCTTAACGCCTGTCTTTTTAAGTTTTTCAATTGCTTCTTTCGAGTCAGGTTTTACTTCATCGGAAATAACTATATGACCAGCGTATTCGTTGTCAACAGCCATGTGAACGATGGTACCGTTTTTATGGCAGGATTTGTATTCAAGTCCGAGGCTTTCCATCAGTTTTTCATTGCCTGCGGCGATGTTTATTTCATCGACTTTAGCGGTAATTCCGTGGCCTGAAATTTCTTTTATTTCGGTAACTCTTGTCTCATCTATTTCTTTTCCGTATGCATTTTTAAGTGAAATGCTGATAGGGTGCGATGAAGCGCTTTCGCAGTGAGCTGCATATTCCAGAAGTTTCTCTTCATCCATTGTATTGTGATGTATGCAGTTTACGTTAAATACGCCTTTTGTAAGTGTACCTGTTTTGTCGAATACCACGTATTTGGTCTTTGAAAGCGATTCAAGATAATTCGATCCTTTTATGAGGATGCCTTCCTTGCTTGCGCCGCCAAGCCCTGCAAAGAACGATAAGGGAATGCTTATAACCAGTGCGCACGGACAGCTTATTACAAGGAATGTGAGTGCTCTGTAAATCCACTCAGGCCACTCCGGAGATTTGCCGATTAAGAGCATAAAGATTGGAGGTAAAACTGCAAGACAGAGAGCACTTATTACTACTGCGGGAGTATAAATTTTAGCGAATTTAGAAATAAATGCTTCGGATCTTGATTTATTTGAAGAAGACGATTCTACTAGCTCAAGTATCTTTGATACGGTGGATTCGCTGAACTCCTTGGTGGTTCTAATCTTAAGAACTCCCGTAAGATTGATACAGCCGCTTATTACTTCATCACCCGCAGTAACATCTTTAGGCAGGCTTTCGCCGGTTAGGGCAGAAGTGTTAAGTGTTGAATTTCCTTCCTCGATGATTCCGTCGATGGGAATCTTTTCGCCGGGATAGACAGTGATAATATCCGATACGGATACTTCGTCGGGTGAAACCTTTTCAATTTTACCGTTGATTTCCACATTGGCATAATCAGGTCTTATATCCATCAGATTACTGATGTTTCTTCTGCTTTTGCCGACTGCGTAACTCTGGAAGAGTTCGCCTATCTGATAAAAGAGCATTACGGCAATGGCTTCGGTATAATCACCGCTTTTCTTTATAAGAGCGAGTACGATGGCGCCTATTGTTGCAACTGCCATCAGGAAGTTTTCATCGAAAGGTCTGCCTTTTATAATCCCTTTAAAAGCTTTTCTTAAAATGTCATATCCGATAATTCCGTAGGGTATCATATAAAAGATAAACCAGAACGGCTCTTTTATGAGGCCTAAAGAATAGGGCTTCCCCGCCGGACCGAGAATTCTGTACGCGAAAAAGAGCAGTATCATCAGCACAGAAGAAACTATTATTCGGATTAACATTTTTTTCTGCTTTTTATTCATAAAAGTCACCTTTAGAATTCAATATTGCAGTCGTCTTCAACTTTTTTGCAGTTCTTAAGAACCTGTTTCATGGTTGATTTCTCATCAGCACCGTCTTCAAATTCAACCAGCATTTTCTGAGTCATAAAATTAACGGCAGCACTTTTAATGCCTTCGGTTTTATTAGCCGCATCTTCCATAAGATTTGCACAGTTGGCACAGTCAACTTCAATTACATAAGATTTTTTCATATTACATCTCCTTTGATTTAACGATTAAGCAATCGTTTAATTGTTGTCTTAATAATAAGGTATAATTTTCCTGCTGTCAATATTAAAAACAAATATTTTTTTTATGGTTTTTTCTAAAAGCGAAGAGGTGTTTTAAAGAGTGCGCTTTAATTGATTTATTGCACCTTTCGTGGTACTATTTTATTAACTGTGGACTTTTATTTTTCATTGGGAGAAAATACATGGCTGAGTTTGTTTTACCGCATGAACACGGAGAAGAAAAAGGTATTGAAAAACTGAAAAACAATCTTTCAAACGATGCGAGTTTTGAAACTGTGGCAGAGATTTTTCAGCAGCTCGGGGATCCGACGAGAATAAGGATTTTCTGGCTTTTATGTCATTACGAGGAATGCGTTATTAATATTTCTGCAATACTTGAAATGTCCTCGCCTGCGGTTTCGCATCACCTGCGCCCTTTAAAGAACAGCGGACTGATTGTTTCGCGAAGAGAGGGCAAGGAAGTTTATTACAGGGCAGCCGACACCGAAGAGTGCAGACTTCTTCATAAAATGATTGAGGAAGTTATGGAGATTAAGTGTCCTAATTAATCGGGGATTGTAAGAGGAGAACTATAGTGGAAATTGAATCATTAAACTGCCGGTGCTGCGGCGGTGTCTTAAGAGTAAAATCAAGTCTGTGCGTGTGTGATTACTGTGGCGCGACCAATTTCATTTCCGATGTTGCGTCAAAATATATCAATCAGCTCAACCGTGCAAACAAATTAAGACAGGAGCGTGAATTTGACAATGCGGCGAGAATTTACGACGTTATCTTAGAAGAGAATCCTCCCACAGCGGATATTCTGTGGCAGAGAACTCTTTGTGAATACGGTATAGAGTATGTTCCCGATCCTGTTTCGGATAAATATTTCCCGACGCTTCACAGAATAAACGAGGAAAGTATTTTAGCGTATCCTTCTTATATCGATGCGCTTGCTTTGGCTGACAAAGAACAGAAAGAATCGCTTCAGTCGGAAGCGGAATATATAAATACAATACAAAACGAGTATCTTCATATCGCCGAAAACGAAGCGCCTTATGATGTCTTTATCTGTTACAAGGAAACCGATGAAGATACGGGCGAGAAGACCGAAGATGTCGACATGGCTGAGAAATTATACTATGACCTGACAGGCAGGGGCTTTAAAGTTTTCTTTGCGAAAGAAACGCTTCAGACAAAATTAAGCATTGATTATGAGCCCTATATTTTTGCCGCATTAAAGAGTTCCAAGGCAATGGTTGTTCTCGGTACCAAAGCAGAATACTTCATGTCCGTATGGGTTAAAAACGAGTGGGGCAGATTTTTAAAACTCATGCAGAATGATGACAGTAAACAAATGTTTTTTGCATGTGACGATCCGGAAGAACTGCCCAGAGCCTTTGCTACAAAACAGGCACAGCTTCTCGGTGATGAAGATGCTTTGAAAAATCTTGCGGATAATGTCGAACGATATTTGAAAAAGAATACTAAATTTGATTCGCTTCCTGCTGATGACAGAGAAAAAATGTATTCAAGAGCATTAAGTTTCCTTCAGGTGAACGACAATTTCGGTGCCAGACCGTTTATCGAAAGATTGATTGCCAACTATCCCGACTATGCTCCGGGATACTGGTTAAGGATGCTTAATTCAGTCAAAGCCACTCCGTCAAACATCACTCACATGATGATTGATTTGTATTCAAATCCCGATTACCTGAAGGCTGTAGAACTTGCCAAAGGGGATTTGAAAAATGTATATGAGAGTACCGGAGCAATATGCAAAAAGAATCTGACTGACCAGGAGAAATTTGACAAAATTCTCGAAGAAAAAGTAATTGATTATTATGAGAACTTTGACAATACCGAATTAGGACATAAGAAAAACGAGATAATGGGCAATATTGCCAGATATGCGCAAACGGTTGATATTTTTAACAATAAGCTCAGAATGACTTTTGCGTTGGGATTTATCCTTTTCGTTTTAGGAAATATTATGTCGATGGTACTTTATAAAATATCCGGTTTTGCCAGAGGAGGCGGAAAGAATCCTCTGCTCTGGATAACGCTTTTTTCTGCACCGATTATTTTAGCCGGTATAGCAGTAGCACTTTCTTACAGCCTGCTTATAGATCTGGTGACAACGGGATCAATGTGTCTGATTTTGATATTATCGGTGTTTACGCCGAAAAGTTATGAAATTTTGTATCTTATGTCGGTTACATTCCCGATTATCATATATCTGTCTACCAATATGTCGTATACATTAAATAAAGACAGGTACGTAATGGTAAATGCGAGTCTTGGAATTCATGGTGAACTTGTCAGACTTAAAAAAGTTTTAAGTGAAGTTAGTAACGATATGAGTGCCCGTGCTGCAAGACTGTGTATGGAGTATAAAGAGGAAAATAAAATTACTTCGGTAATAGAAATAAAGGATGACGATTATTTCAAGGTACTGGAAAAATTTAACGGTATATCAGAATCTGCTGAAGCCCAGTACACGAAGTATATAGGTGTTTCCGTTCCCGATGTCAGATCAACTTATCAGAAGAATGAATCCGAGCTCAGTACAATAGCGTTAATAATGTCTATGATTCCCATGCTTAACTTCTTTTCTTTGTTTGTTGCTGTTTTTGATCTGGCAACAGATAAATACAAAGAACGTAAACATTATATGTCATCTATATCATTAATACTTAATTTCGGAGCTTTTGTAATTATTGCATTTCTGTTAACCAGGGTGTAAAGGGGAATTTAATGTGTAGCTTTAAAGCGGGGGAAATAAATGGATAATTCGTATTTAAATATTGAGTCATTGAACTGCAGGTGCTGCGGCGGTGTTTTAAAAGTCAAATCCAGTCTGTGCGTATGTGATTACTGCGGTGCGACCAATTTTATTTCAAATGTTACGTCAAAATACGTCAGTCAGTTAAACCGTGCAAACAAATTAAGGCAGGAGCGTGAATTTGACAATGCTGCCAGAATTTATGATGTTATTTTGGAGGAGAATGAGCCTACGGCGGATATTCTCTGGCTTCGTACTCTTTGCGAATATGGTATAGAATATGTTCCCGATCCTGTTTCGGATAAATATTTTCCCACTCTGCACAGAATAAACGATGAGAGTATTTTATCATATCATTCGTATATTGATGCGCTTTCTCTGGCAGATGACGAGCAGAAGAAACTGCTTAGTGAAGAAGCCGAGAATATCAATAACATTCAGAATGAATATCTTCGTATAGTCGAGAATGAAAAGCCGTATGATATTTTTATCTGTTACAAGGAAACGGATGAAACTACGGGCGAAAAAACCGAAGATGTCGAACTTGCCGATCAGTTATTCTGTGATCTGACAGCCAGAGGTTTTAAAGTTTTCTTTGCAAAAGAAACTCTTAAAATGAAACTAAGCATTGATTACGAGCCTTATATTTTTGCAGCCTTAAAAAGTGCGAGGGCGATGGTTGTACTCGGCACAAAGGCTGAGTATTTTATGTCCGTATGGGTTAAAAACGAATGGGGCAGATTTTTAAAACTCATGCAGGATAATGACAAGAAACAAATGTTTTTTGCATGTGACGATCCGGAAGAACTGCCCAGAGCTTTTGTGACCAAACAGGCCCAGCTTCTCGGCGAAGAAGGTGCGTTGAAAAATCTGGCGGATAACGTCGAAAGATTTCTCAGAAATACGACTTTGCCCGAGTACCGTCCCAATTCTGATCTGGAGATACTTTATAACAAAGCACTTTCGTTTGTTATTTCCAAGAATGATGTAAACGGAACTCCCTATATTGAAAAACTTATCAGCAGATATCCGGACTATGCTCCGGGATACTGGCTAAGATTACTTAATAAGAATAAAGCAGACCCGACAATCATATCGCGTATGCCTCTTGACCTATATTCGGATCCGGATTATGAAAAGGCTGTAAGTCTGGCCGTCGGAGATTTAAAAGAAGGATATATGGGTATAGCCGCAACCTGCAAAAAAAATCTTGCCGATCAGGAAGAATTTGACAAAATTCTTGAAGAAAAATCGATAGAATATGCTACAGATTTTCGTAAAACAGAAACAGGTCAGAAGAGAAACGAAATAATTAAAAATCTGGCGAGATTTGCTGAAACGTTTGATATTTATAACAACAGGCAAAGTTTAACATTCGCAGTCGGATTATTTATTTACATTCTTGGCATTCTCTTAATGTGTATTCTTTTCTCTGTAAGAACGGGACTTTTCCCGAGAATATACGGATATGATTATCTGGAACTGACTATGCTGCTTTCTTCTCCGCTGATTGTAGTCGGAGCGGCTGTACTGCTTTCATATAACTGGGTACTGGATTTTGTTACAGTTGGTATTGTCGTCGGATTTTTGTGGATAGCGGCGCTTTTTCCCGGATACGGAGCATTAATTTTTCTTGCGCTTATTACACCGATAGCGGTATATCTTATTACCAATTCGTTAGATAATATAAACAAACGAAGAGATAAAATGTATCATGCATACATTAAAATGTTAAATGAACTCGAAGATCTGAATTCATTAACAGACAAAACAGTTAATGAATTCAATGTATTTGGTTCTAAACTTCTAATGCAGTACAAAGAGGAAAAAAATATCAGTTCCTTAATTGAACTCAAAGAAGATGATTATAAAAAAGAACTTGAAAACATTAATAACTTAAATAAAAATGCGCAGGATGGCTATAAGAAATATTTAGGTTATTTTGATGCGAGAGAACGGGCTGTATACAGAAGCGATACAATTCTTGGTGCAGTTTCACTGTTTTTGTTAATATTCCCTCCGTTCAGTATCTTTTCATTCGTTGTGTCAATAATAGATATAGCGAAAGATAAATATAAAGAACATACACATACGCTTTCGGCTGTTTGTCTGATAGCATCGGTATTTATATTAATTCTTCTGGTTTTAATTGTTGATATGATTCCATTATTATAAAGACTTATTTTGAAGGCAGGACACAAAAATGGATTATCCGTATCTTGATACTGTTATATACGATAATTTCTATGAAATGCTTAAAGGAAGATATGAAACCAAGGCAAAAACAACAGCCATACGTTTTATGGAAAAAGAGCAGATTACGGATATTTCGTATGCGGAAATGATAAAAGAAACTTCCCTTATCGGACTCTTTTTTAAGGAGCAGGGGATAGAAGGAAAGCATATCGGTATTTTCTCGGAAAACCGTTACGAATATATAACCATCTATATGGCAACGGTTATGAAGAATGTTATCGTTCCTCTTGATAAGGAAATGACTTCAAAAAATCTTTCGGACTGCGTGAAGAATTTTGATGTCGACTTTCTTTTTGTAACCGATGAGACGAAAAAGAAAATCGAAAGCGATGAGTTTTCAAAGCCTGAAAATCTCAAAGTATTTAACATTGATGATGAGGATTTCAGAAAAGAATTTAAAAACGATGAAGCCGATACAGAAAAATGCATTCAGGACTTCTTCGAATACGTAAAAGATACCGATAAAGACAGATTTGCTGTTTTGGCATCCACATCCGGCACAGACGGTCAGATGAAGGGTGTAATGCTTAGCCAGTACAATGTCATTACAAATATCCGCGGTACGCTTGAAAACAATATCCTAAAAAATCCGACATTTGCATTCCTGCCGATGAATCACACTTACGGTTTTAATCCGTGCATCTTGGCTACGATTTATAACGGCACGACCTTATGTCTTAACCTTAAAACAAAATATCTGCTTCGTGATTTAAGAACTTTCAATCCGTTCTTCTTCGGTGCCGTTCCGATGGTAATCGAGGGAATGTATGACGGCATTATAAGAGAAGTCAAAAAGCAGAACAAGGAAAAGACCTTTAACAGAGCGATAAAAATCTGCAAGTTTTTCAGAAAATTCGGAATTGATTTAAGGCATGTATTTTTCGGTAAGCTTATCTGTAAAAAACTTCGTCTCGTGGTTAACGGCGGAGCGGCACTTAATGCAGACTATGTAAATAAATTCGACGAAATCGGAATTACGATTTTAAACGGTTACGGTTTAACCGAATGTTCGCCCACAATAGCGGTTTCAAGAACGGGCAACAATGTGGTCGGAAGCGCCGGAACCATTATGAAAAACATCGATGTTAAGATAGCGGAAGATGGTGAAATTCTCGTAAAAGGTCCCTGCGTAATGCTCGGGTATTACAAGAACGAAGAGGCCACCAAAGCAATTATGAGGGACGGTTATCTCGCCACAGGAGATATAGGACGTACAGACGGCAAAGTCATTTTTGTTACAGGCAGAAAGAAAAACCTTATTATCCTTGAGAACGGAAAAAACGTACCGCCCGAACTGTTAGAGAGTAAAATCAATGCTATTCCTTACGTTAAGGAAAGCATTGTGGTTTCAAGGAAGGTATCCGAGCGAAGCAATATACTTCATGCAATAATTGTTCTTCACGATCCGGAAAAGGAAGAATTCCTAAAAGACGATATTGCTTCCTTAAACAGCGATTTGCCCTCATACATGCAGATAACCGACTTTGAGGTAAGCAGGGAAGAACTTGAAAAAAACAGCTCGAAAAAGATTGTTAGAAGCAAATATACAGAAAATGAATAAAAGAGAGATTTTTAAATGTACGAAAGAATTAAAGCGATTTTAAAAGACAAATACGGTATCGAAAATGTTACGCCGGAATCAAATTTTAAAAAGGATCTTGGCCTTAATTCATTTGATTTGATGGAACTTGCATTTGTGGCCGAGGAGATTCTCGGAGTGGAAATGGAAGAAGAGAAGTATCGTAAAGCAGAGACCATAAAAGATATCTGCGAATACCTTGAAACGCTGGGAGCAAGAAATGCAAACTGAGATTGCAACAAGCAAAAAACTTCAGAATAAATTCCTGTCTTTCAGAAAGAAGGTTTACGGAGAAAAGAAACTCTATGTAGACAACAGTTACTTCATGCTAAAAGAGATTTTCTCCGACAAGCTTCATTTCACAAAGAGTTTAAGCATCACTCCCTTGATGGTTGAAGATGATGGCGGAAATATTCTCTGCGAGGGAATAATTGCGGTTGCAAACGATTTACCCGAATATGTGCAGCTTTGTTTTTTTGAATCTCTTGAAGGTGTTTCTGAAGCCGTTAATATGCTTGTAAACGAAGCGGTTAAGATTGGCAAAAGCAAAGGCTGTAAAAGGCTTGTAATAGGCCTTTACGGACATGTGAATTACGGTCTCGGTTTTCTTGATTCGCATTTTGACAAAGTCAATTCTTTTTCATCGGCAGGAAATCCTTCGTTTTATAACGATTATTTTCGTGCAATGAACCTTGAAGAAGTTAAGCTTAATTCGTATTTTACGCATTCTTTAGACGGAAGATTAATGCGCTACGAAAAGATACTTGAAAAGCTTAACAAAGAATATGAATTTAAGAAATTCGACAAAAAACATTTCGAAGAATATTCGAAAATGTATACGGATTTAAACAATAAATGTTTTACCGATCACAAATATTATTATGTGCGCGATTACAAAGACGATGAAGAAATGTTAAAAGAACTCTTTCTTTTTATGAAGGAAGATTCTTTAATTTTTGCTTTTAAGGACGGTAAACCTGCAGGATTTATACTCTGGTACCCTGATTACAATGAACTTGCCACGCCCGGCGAAGCATTTGGTACAAAGCATTATTTTAAGAACATTTTTGCAAATAAAAAGATTAAAACCGCCAAGGTTATGGAATACGGAGTACTCGACGAGTACAGGGGAGTGGGTCTTCCTTTTGCGCTGATTGCACATGTTTATTCGATACTTTCGAATTACGGCGTAAGCCGGGTTGAATCTTCATGGATACTGGCAGACAACGAAGACTCTAACAGCTTTTGTAAAGCATTCTGCGACGAACTTTACAAAGAATATGTGGTTTATGAAAAAGAAATATGATGAGACTTTTAAAGAATATATAAGCGATGATCCGGCAGAGATTTTTGAGCATATGAAAAATGCCAAATTTGCCGGGATTTTGTTTAAGTCGGGAAATGATTTACCCTTCCCTTTTTCGCTTAACATGCTGACTCTTTTAAAAACCGCCAATCCCTTGGAGCAGAAATATTACTACATCGAAGACGATTCAAATTACGCTTTTTTTGTCGTTTATGAAAACCGAATGAACCTTTTTACGTACGGAAAGGCCGAATGGTTTATGAACATTCATACTGTGGCTTTCCCCTGTTCGCTTTCGAATAACGGCTTTATTACGAATAACGTACAATGGATGCTTTCATACATTAAGACCATTAAAGGCTGCAAACTTGTTCTTAATTTGGACGAGAAAACAGACATAAAAGGAATGTCTTTCGGAGAGACGCTTCCGACATGCGAATTTATAATTCCGGAGACCATAAAAGATATAAAAACCTATATGGATTCATTAAGGAGTCCGTACAGAAGAAGAATAAATATTGCTGTAAAGAATTGCAGTGATATAGAAGTTGTAAGAGCCACTGATGATTCGATTGATATTCATCCTCTGTATCTTCAGACTTATGAGAAATCGGATTATAAACTCGAATGCTTAAAGAAAGAGTTTTTTGATAAAACCGAAGGTGAAAAACTGATTTTTTTACGAGATAAAAAACCTGTCGGATTTGTACTTTTAAAAGCAGACGGCGAGGAACTTATATTTATGCTCTGCGGTATGGATTATGAGCCTGAAAAAGACAATGCCGATTTGTATTTTTACATGCTTTTAAAGATAGTTGAATATGCGCTTGAAAAAGGATGCAGAGTAATTGATTTCGGTCAGACTTCGGAGAAGACCAAACTTAAATTCGGAGCATGCCTTAAGAAAAAATATTTTTATGCGCACCATTCAAATCCTTTTTTAAATATATTTGCCATGGTCGGAAAACATATGCTCGAATACAAATATGATTTTCCCGAATTCCATGTTTTTAAGGAGTAGAAGTGAACGTACTTTTGTTCAGACCGCGACCTGACAAGGAGACCATCGGACTTCAGAACGTAATGATCTGCGAGCCGCTGGAACTTGAGTATATCTCAGCGAACATCGAAGCGCTGGGACATACATGTACAATCGTGGATATGATAATCGAAAAGAAAAACGTGCCTTACTTTGTAAAGCTTTACAACCCTGATGTCGTAGGCATCACAGGGTATATTTCGCATGTCAACATTATGAAAAGATATGCAAAAGAGGCCAAGGAAGTAAACGAAAACATAGTAACGATAATAGGCGGTGTGCATGCGGAGGTTAATCCCGGAGATTTTGAATCGCCTTACGTTGATTACATTATCCGCGCAAACGGCATAAGAACCTTTATCGATATCTTAAATAAGCTCGAAAGCAACAAAAAACCTTCAGAGAAAATACTTACAACAGATGATGATATCGAATGTATCTACGTACCGGGCAAGAAGCCTCCTAAAAAAGATACAACCTTTAATTATTTATATCCTGACAGAGATAAGGTAAACAAATACCGTTCGAAATATTATTACATGTTCCACAGGAACTGTACGCTCATAAAAACATCGTTCGGCTGCCCTTACAACTGCAAATTCTGTTTCTGCCGTCAGATAATGGACGACCAGTATTTTGCCAGGGATCTCGAAGATATTGTGGCAGAACTTGAAACAATTCCGGAAACAGAGATTTATATTGTGGATGACGATTTTCTGGTCGGAAGGGAGAGAATCCTTAAATTCTGCGATCTGCTTGAGCAGAAGGGCATTGAAAAGAAATATTTAATCTACGGCCGCGCGGATTATGTAGCAGCTAACGAGGATGTTATAAAACGTTTCAAGGAAGTCGGTTTAAGAGCAGTTATTGTCGGTCTTGAATCCTGCGACAGTAAGCAGCTTGACGATTATAACAAGAGAACAAACGTAGAGATAAACGAAAAGGCAGTAAATATTTTAAAGAAATATGATGTCGAATGCTACGGAACATTTATTTTAGGATTGGACTGGACCAAGGAAGATTTTAACGCACTCCATAAATGGATTAAAAAGCTCGGTCTAGTGTTTGTAAATCTTCAGCCTTTAACGCCTCTTCGCGGAACCGATATTTACGAGAAATATAAACCGAGATTCATAGTAAGAGAGGATGAATACGAAAAGTGGGATCTGGCTCACCTGGTTGTTCGTCCCGACAATATTTCCGTCAGAAAATACTACTGGTACACGATGGTTTTATATTATAAAATCACTGCCAATCCGGTCAGCGGATGGTATATGGTCAAAAAGTACGGACTTCACGATACGCTTAAATTAAGCTTCGGCGCAGTAGCTGTTAACAACCAGTACTGGAAGAAACTCATTGAGGGTGAAAAATGCAGAAAGAATTAAGAGTTTTGCTGATACGTCCCAAATACACATCGCTTGTTGCCCATCTTGAACCTTTGGGCCTTGAGTATATTGCAGGTCTCGCAAAGGATATGGGAATTAAGTGTGAAATTCACGATGAATTCGATCATCCGTGGACTTTCCGCTTTTCAAGAATGTGCCGTGTCATCAAAAAAGGCAATTACAATTACATAGGTTTAAATGCAAATGCCAATACTGTTGATTACATTAACAAAAGGGCAAAGCAGCTTAAGAAAAAATTCCCCGGAATTATAATTCAGGTCGGCGGTCCCGAAGCAGAGATGAATTATAAGGAATTCTGCGTGGATGATGTAGACTATGTTTATTACGATAACGGTCTTTCGACATTAAAGAAAATGTGGGAGAGCGATTTTTCTCCCAAGGCTTTGGATGAATTAACCGGTATTGCTTTTAAAAAAGACGGTGAGTGGGTATTAAAAGAAAAAGGCGAGCCTGTTTGCGGCTTTATCAATAAACCCGACAGAACCGCTTTTTACAGAGGCCTTAAGAAAAACTATATTTTCATGAAGGGAAAATATGCACTTTCCAAAGCATCTTTTTCCTGCCCCTTCGCATGCTCTTTCTGTTACTGCACGAAGATGAACAGCGGTGTTTATACAGAGCGAGACATTATGGAAGTAATAGATGAAATTGAGGAAATTAAACACGATAAAATCTGGTTTGTCGATGATACGTTTTTCTTCCACAGAGACAGAGTAAAAACTTTCTGTAACGAAATTATTAAGCGCGGTATAAAGAAGAATTTTATGGCATATGCCAGAGCCGATTTTCTTGCCGCAAATCCCGATATTTTACCTCTTGCCTACGAGGCGGGCTTCAGGGATATTCTGGTAGGTCTTGAAGCAATAAGCGATGAAACGCTTGATGAATACAACAAGCAGACCTCGAAGAACGATAACGAAATGGCAATCAAAAATCTTCACGATGCCGGTATTGTCTGCAACGGCCTCTTTGTAATCAATTATACGGCTACAAGAGACGATTACAGGAAGTTAATGAAGTTTATCAAGGACAATAATCTTTTATGGGTTGTATTCGGTATATTTACGCCTTACAAGGGCACCGATGCCTATGCGGAATATCAAGACAAGGTTATTAACTTTAAGTCCTGGAGACTGGACGGTACTCACATTACGCTTAAACCCACCAATATGTCGTCATTTGAGTATATGCTCAGGTACTACTGGATACATGTTTTAACATATCCTAAAATTATGGTTCGAACCCTGTTCGGTACTTCGTACGACACGAAGAGAAAAGGATGGTTTTAATGATTCAGAAATACATGTTTGTCAGAGTACATTACGATAAAAGAGTAGCAAGCCTCGAGCCACTTGGACTTGAGTATCTTATGGCTGCGGTTAAGGCTGAAGGGAAGTTCGGTCTTATTCACGATGAAAGCATTGAAAGCTCATTCGGACGTTTTGCAAGGCTACTTAAAAAAGTAGACGATAACGGCATTACTATTGTCGGTTTTTCGATAATGTCAAATACCGCATGGTATGTGCTTAAACTCATTCACAAATTAAAGAAAGCCAGACCTAATGTAAAGATTATGGTCGGCGGTCCCGAAGTCGTAGTAAACTTTGAAGATTTTATGATAGACGATGTGGACTATGTTTCTTTTGACAACGGCCTTGATTCATTCAGACTCGCATTAAGAAACGAGTTTGACGATGAAGTGTTAAAGACCTGTACAGGCTTTGCGGGAAAGATAAACGGAGAGTGGTTTTTAAACAAAAAGGGTGAGCCTATAAGCGACTATGGGTTACTTCCCGACAGAAGTTTCTTTTATGAGAACAGATCTAAATTCCGTGTGCTCGCAAAGGGCTGTTTTTCGATGATGAAGACCGCATTTTCCTGTCCGCAGAACTGTAAGTTTTGTATTTCAAGACAGTTTAACAGCTGTACCTACAGGGAAAGAACGGTAGAAGATGTAATCAATGAAATCATATCCATCGACAACGACAAAATATTTATTATCGATGATGATTTCTTAGTAAACAGAGACCGTGTTCTTGCAATCTGTGAAAAGCTTATAGAGCTTGATTTGAAAAAGACTTTTATGATCTTTGCGAGAGCGGACAGTATCTGCAGATGCGAGGATATTTTCCCGATTATTTACAAAGCCGGCTTTCGCGATATGTTAGTCGGCCTTGAAGCGGTTGAAGATTCGACACTTGAAAAATACAACAAGAATTCGAGTGTTGAACTTAATATGCGTGCGGTTAAAATCCTACGCGAATACGAGATGGTCTGCGTCGGACTCTTTGTAATCAACTACGATTTTAAGCACAGGGATTTTATGAACATCAACAGGTTCATCAAAAAGGAAAAGCTTATCTGGGTTTTGTTCAGTATCTTAATTCCTTTCAAGGGAACGCCCGTATACGAGGAAAACAAAGACCGACTCTATCATTACAAATACAGAAGAACGGGCGGTACGAGCGTACTGATGAAACCCTCGAATATGCCGATGCTTTTGTTTAAATTAGAGTTTCATTTTCTTTACTATGTAAATTATCCGCGCATTTACTGGGCCGGTGTAACGCATATGTTTAACAAGAAATATAAAAACAAATGAAAATACTCCTTATCAAGCCGGAAACGGTTGGGATATTCAGCTTTACTTACCTGGTAGATCACGAGCCTCTGGAGATGGAATACCTTTATACGGTGTTCACGAAAGACGGTCATGATGCAGTTATCTACGACAGAAGGTATGAATCGATATCCTTAAGAAAGAAACTGAATAAGGAAAAGCCTGACGTTGTGTGCATCACGGGTTATATCACGCAGGAGAAGCGCATAAAAAAACTCTGTGAAGTGATAAAAAAGCACAGACCCGAGACGGCGGTTATTTTGGGCGGTTCGCATGTGGAAATCAATTACGAGAACTTTTATGATTCCAAAGCGGATTACCTTTATCTTTTGTCGGGCCTCGACAATATGTGCAGGCTCGTAAAAGACATTGAGAAAAAGGATAATGCTGATATCGAAGAAATACCCGGTATCTGCTATAAGAAAAACGGAGAGTGGGTTTCAAACCCGAGAATTTTTGAAACTCCCGAGGATTTGCCCGTTCCCGACAGAACGCATTTTTACAAAAACAAGTCAAAATTCAGATATCTTTGTTTTAAACCGCTGGCACTTGTAAAGAATTCGTACAGCTGCCAGAGGAACTGCAATTTCTGTTTCTGCACTAACAGAAACGGCGGAAGATATGCCTGCAGAAGTGTGGATAAGCTCGTAGATGAAATCGCATCCTTGGATGTTCCCGCAGTTCATATTACGGATGACAATTTCCTTGTAAACAGAGAGTATTTAAAGGAATTTATCAGGCTCGTAAAAGAAAAAGACATACATAAAAAATATTTAATCTACGGTCGTGCGGATTTTATCGCAAATAACGAAGACATCATAAAAGAACTTGCAGAGATCGGGCTCGCACTTGTAATGGTAGGGCTTGAAGCCACCAACGACGAAGAACTTGACTCGTACAACAAGCATGTTTCCTTGCATGAGAACGAAGAGTGCATCCGTATTCTTTCGGAAAATCATATTTTCTGTGCCGGACTTTTTATCGTGCATCAGGCGATGACGAAAGAAGATTTTAAGAAACTTTACAAATGGATTGCTTCAAGAGATATTATTCCGACCGTATCGGTATTTACGCCTATGCAGGGCTCCGCAATGTACAAAGAGTATGAAGATAAGCTTATTACAAAAGACGTGACCAAGCAGGATTTGTTCCACTGTCTTTTAAAGCCCGAGCATATGAGTGTAAGACGTTTTACGTTTGAATATTACAAGCTTTCCATGGGGCTTGCTTTTAAAAACAGAAAATCACCGCTATATGCGGATAACGAATATTTCAAAGGCATGTTTTTTATTATACGTGTGCTCTTTATGAAAATTAAAAGACTGATTGTTTTATGAAAAAGAAACTTTTGTTAATCCAGCCTACTCCGTACGATCAGTACGGCAACCTGGTAAAAAAGAAAAAATTATATTTTGTAGGCCTTGCGCTTCCTTTGCTTGCAGCCTTAACGCCCGATGATTTTGAAGTCGAACTCTGCTACGAAACGATAGAGGATGTTCCTTTTGACACTGATGCAGAGTTAATCGGTATCAGCAGTATGGGACATGCGGTAATGCGTACTATCGATATCGCAAAGAAGTTTAAGGAATTAGGAAAGACCGTAATCCTTGGCGGATACATGGTTTCCTTAATGCCCGAGGAAGCGAAGAAATATGCCGATGCCGTAATGATAGGTGACTCCGAGGAAACCTGGGGCGAGATGATAAACGATTATCTAAACGGCACCCTAAAAGAGTATTACAAGAAGAAACTGACCAAACTTGAGACACCGCTTCCTAAATACGAGCTTGTATTAAATAAAAGAATCGGTAATTTCTTGCCGGTTCAGGCAGGAAGAGGATGTACCAAGACCTGCAGCTTCTGCTCCATATACTGCCTCTATCACGGACAGTATTTAAGAAGGAATATTCCCGATGTGATGCGTGACATTAAGCGCATAAAAGAACTGGGCTTTAAACAGTTTCTTTTACTCGACGACAATCTTTTTTCGGACAGAAATTATGCACTTGAACTTTGTAAAGAAATATCCAAAGTTAAGATGCACTGGATGACTCAGTGCTCAATAGATATTGCAAAGGACGAAGAACTTTTAACCGCCGTTGCAAAGAGCGGCTGCTATGCGTTAAGCTTCGGCCTTGAGAGTATAAGCCGTGAAAGTCTTGTAGGCATGCAGAAAGCCTGGGCTCATCCCGATGAGTATTCAAAACAGCTTAAGATTATCAGAAAGCACGGTATAGATATTTCTACGGAAATGGTAGTCGGAGCGGAAGGGGATACGCTTGAATCGATTAAGGCTACCGCAAGATTTATCGAGGATAACAAAATTGCCGTACCGAGATTTTATATTTTAACACCTATTCCGGGTACTCAGTATTATGACGAGATGAAAGAGCAGGATCGAATATACAATACCGATATGTATTCCTACAATGCCTGTGAAGCGGTTCATATTCCAAAGAACATGACGCCCGAGGAACTGACCAAAGCATATTGGGACCTTTACAACGATGTATATTCCATCAGGTGTATTTTAAAAAGAACAATCTTTAGTGACTGCCTGATTAAGAGGCCGTATAATGCGGTATTTTACCTTGGCGTAAATCTTTTTTACAGGTATCACATAAAACACGGAATCGTTCCGAATATTGTATAAATGAATAATGAGGGGGATTAAATGAGACTTGGAACTTCTTCTCCGCTTAAACACAGCACGGCGGAGGAATGGGCAAAAAATCAGGCTGCGTTAGGATGCGCTGCGGTAGTTTTTCCACTATCGTGTAACGATCCTGATGAAAAAATAATTGAATATAAATATGCCGCAGAAAAGTTCGGACTTATGATAGCAGAGGTAGGCATATGGAGAAATGCGTTATCTTTAGATCCTGAGGAGAGAAAACGCAATATGGATTACTGTGTAAACCAGCTGCGGCTAGCGGACTTTCTTAATGCAAGATGTGCCGTAAATGTTTCAGGCGCTTTAGGACCTGTATGGGACGGAGGTTATAAGGAAAACCTTACCAAGGATGCATGGAAACAGGTTGTTAAAATGGTGCAGGAAATCATAGACAGAGCGGATATAAAGAATACTTATTTTACGCTTGAGCCGATGCCCTGGATGTTTCCGACGGGGCCCAAAGAATATCTGAAACTGATTGATGAAGTTGAACGTGACAGATTTGCGGTCCATATGGATATCATCAATATGACCAATTCTGCGGACAGATACTTCAGACCCGAGGAATTTATTGATGAATGTGCCAGTCTTTTAGGAGGTAGAATTCGAAGCTGCCACATAAAAGACATTCATTTTATACCTAAGTACACCTTCCAGGTAGAGGAGTGTGCTCCGAGCGAAGGTGAATATCCAATCCGTTATTATGTTTCGAAAATGAATGATATAAATCCGGATATGCCAATGATTTTGGAGCATCTTAATTCGGATGAAGAGTATTACAGATATCTGGCGTATTTAGAGGAGGAGTTACATGGCTTATACAAGACTGTCTGATGCAAATGAAATAAATGAAAGATATATGGACTCGATTCTCTTCGAGCAGAGACTGATTGATTCGGTAAAAGCAGATATAAGTACAACGATTTTCGGTGAAGAGTTTTCAATGCCCGTTATGATGCCTGCGTTTTCGCATCTGGGCGCTTTTAACGGAAGAGACTTGACCGGACTTGAAGAATATTCAATCGCAGCAAAGGAATGCAATATTCTTAACTTCTGCGGTATGATGGAAAACGATTTGTTCCAGAAAATTATGGATACCGGCGCAAAGACCGTAAGAATCGTAAAACCTTATGCGGATAACGGTAAAGTCAGAGACCAGCTTCAGTATGCAGAGGCGGCAGGGGCATTTGGTGTCGGAATGGATATAGACCATATCTTCGGTACTACGGGCTACGATATCGTTATGGGCGAAGAGATGGCTGCACAGACATCGGATATGCTTCGTTCATATGTTGAGTCGGTCAAGATTCCTTTTATCGTAAAAGGAGTATTGAGCGTTGCTGATGCAATTAAATGTTCGGAGATAGGAGCAAAGGGCATTATCGTAAGCCATCACCACGGAAGACTTCCTTATGCCGTACCGCCCATGATGGTGCTTCAGGACATAAAAGAAGAACTTAAGGGAAAGGACATCGCCATAATAGTAGACTGCGGCATTACGAGCGGTTCTGATGTGTTTAAGGCACTTGCTCTCGGTGCAGATGCGGCAGCAGTCGGACGTTCCATGATTCCTTTCCTTGAAAAGGACGGTGTGGCGGGCGTAAAAGAATATATCGAAAGCGTTGGCAAGGAACTTCGCTTTGTGATGAGTGCCACAGGTTTTTCGAAGGTTTCCGAAATAAACGAATCGGTTCTCTATGAACTTTAAATGGATAAAAAATATGATTAAAAACGGATCAAAACAAAAAACTGTATTAAAAAGATTATTGGCGGGGTTTCTGGCAGCAGGCGCGGCATTTGTATTCTGCGCCTGTGAACTGCCGGGTAACGTAGAGATTAATTATGACGGGAAAGATGGCGGAGTATATCACGCGCATATCTCCAAACCTGCAGATTTACCTGAAGAACCGCCGGTAGAAATCATCGATTCAGGATATTCGGAAACATACGAGTCTTCTTTGATGAACTTTGTTGTACCGGATGATTTTGAAAAACTGGAATATTTCTCAAGTAATGATTTTAAAGAAAAAAATAAGGAAATAATATATCCTGATGAAAAACTGCTCGCGGCTTCCGAAGCTTATTTTTCGACTTTGGAAGAATTATCCGATATGGGCTGGGTTGTTAAATTTTCTTTTATGAGCCTTACCGACGACAATCTGCCGGAACTTGTTTATGCCGCATATTCAGGCGATCCCACTCAGACTTTCTCAATCGAATATCATTTTTGCACATATGATTTTGATAAGTCGGAAGTAGTTGAAATCGGAAGTTTCTATTCACAGTACGGGACAACACTTTATTATTCCGAAAAAGATAAACTTTTAAATTATTCCGAATGGAAATTAAACGATTCGTATTATTACACATATTATGTGACAATCAATCAAGACAATAAGTTCGAACTGGTTGCCTCTTTTGCAAGAGATATTTCGGAAGACGAAGATAGTGCGGTTTGTTTCGTGAATCACATCGAAACCGATTATGAGACCCTTAATGACTATCTCTCATGTTTTGATTTTCTTTTTAATGACAGAAAAGATCTGGATGTTAATACGCTTAATGCTCTGATTCCTACAGAAGGAAATTATGAATTCACATATAATGAATACGAATATGAGGATTATTATAAGGAATATGATGACTCATATCTAAAAGCGGCTTCAGAGGCATTTGCAGATGCAATGGATCTTAAAAAACCGGAAGCAATGTATACCTTTGTATTTCTTGACGGTGACAATATGCCTGAAATGCTTGTCGGCCTGAAAGACAAGATATTTATATACAAAGCGAGTGTTTACATGGATTCGGATATTGGTATTTCAAAGTATGCTTATGAGGTAAACCATTCCGGATTTGAAGGAGATATATCCTACGCTGCATACAACAGGATAATCTGCGAGAAGAATGAAGAAAACGGTAATCAGGTTGAAAATTATTATCTGTACAACAGATATGATGTTTTATCAATGCAAAAATATGTCTGCACGCAGGATAATAAATATTCTTTAAACGATTGTCTGATTAACCGTGACAAATACGAAGAGTTAAATTCAAAATGGGAGAGTTACACATTTACCGATATTTCGGTTGATGATATGTATACGGATAAAGATTCGAAAAGTGTTATCAAGCATTATTATGATGCGTTAAGTACATACGCTCCCTGATTATTTTAAAAGGAGAAAAGGATATGACCATAAAAGAAGCAGTTAACGAAAGACATTCTGTCAGACAGTATAAAAATATACCGATTGAAAAGGAAACGGAAAAAGAATTAAGAGAATTTATCGAAAATATAAGTGATGAAAACGGTCTGGATTTACAGTTTATAGTAAACGATCCGGAATGCTTTGATTCGTTTCTGGCGCATTACGGTAAATTTACCAATGTTCAAAACTATATAGCCATGGTCGGAAACAAACAATATCCGAATCTTGATGAAGCAATTGGTTATTTCGGAGAAGAAATAGTTCTTAAGGCGCAGACAATGGGTCTTAACACATGCTGGGTTGCGGGAACTTTCAGCAAGAAAAAATGCAAAGCCCGGGTCGGAAAAGACGAGAAGCTTTTATGCGTTATTTCCATAGGATACGGCGAGAATCAGGGTCAGGCTCACAAATCAAAGCCTGTTGAGAAGCTTTGTAAGGCTGATTTAAGCACGGCACCCGAATGGTTTAATGAAGGCGTTGATGGTGCTTTAAAGGCGCCTACGGCTCTTAATCAGCAGAAATTTGTGATTACGCTTGACGGCGATAATGCAAAGATTACTTCCAAAGGCGGAGCAATGACGAAGATTGATCTCGGAATTGTAAAATACAATTTTGAAGCTGCTTCGGGAAGAAAAGTTCTATAATCGAAACGGAGAAAAGACGTGAAAAAATATAAACTTGCAATATTCGATATGGACGGTACAATCCTTGATACCTTAGGGGATTTAACCGATTCGACCAATTATGCTTTAAGGAAGAACGGCTTTCCTGAACTGACTTTGGATTATGTCAGAACCATTGTCGGAAACGGCCTTTACATGGAAGCTAAAAGAGCCACTCCGGAAGGTACGGATGAAGAGACAGTAATGGCTGTATACAATGATCTTTTTACATACTATAAAGACCATAATGAAATTAAAACAAGACCGTACGACGGAATAGTCGATGTTATAAAGAAACTTAAAGCAGAGGGCATTAAAACGGCCGTGGTTTCAAATAAAGCCGATATAGGCGTTCAGAAGCTCGCAGAGAAGTATTTTACAGACTGCTTTGACTGTGCAATGGGAGAAACCAAAGGCTTTGCATTAAAGCCTGCAAGAGATATGGTGGATGAAATATTAAACCGTATGGATATAAAGACTGAAGAAGCCGTATACATCGGAGATTCAAATGTCGATATGGAAACATCAATTAATTCCGAGATGGATTTTATAGGTGTATCATGGGGCTTCAGAGGCAGAGAAAAGTTAGAAGAATACGGTGTAAAAACCATCGCCGATACACCGGAAGATTTGCTTAAAATCCTACTTTAATAACATTTTTGGCAACTTGGTAATACCCTTTGTACCGCTTGGTATCTGAAGTATTGATATCAGTTTTATCCCCCTGTAAGATGTGCTCATACAGAACATCTAAGGAGGATTCAACATGGATACATTAAGACTTTCAGGTAACGTTAACAACATTGATGAATTAAGAAGAGAGGCAAAGGATTTACAGAAAAACGGTCTGCCTTACATGATGTCATCGGTTATAGTCTGGGGACTGGTTTTAGGAGCACAGATTTTTGCCACATCTTTTCAGAACGCAAATCTTTTAACATTTATAAGTTCTGCTTTTATGATGCCGATAGCGATTCTTTTCTCGCTCGTACTTAAAGCCAAGATCTTTAAGAAAACGAAAAACCCTGTCAGCAAGCTCGGCTTCTTATGCACGATGAATCAGAACCTTTATCTTCCGATAGCAATGCTGGCCTGCACATTCTTACCTCAGGCAATGCTTTTGATGTATGCCATCATCTTCGGGGCACACCTTTTGCCGTTCGCCTGGGTATATAACTGCAAGGCATATACGGTGATTTCAATAATCGAAGCAGTCGGCGCAATGTTTGCATCAATTTTATTCGGAAATATCGGAATTGCTGCTTTTATAATAATCATGCAGATAATACTTGTAGTATTACTCTTTATCAACGCCCGAAAGGAAAAAATACTTAATTGAGAGTTGAGATAATTAACGATCATAAAAGTGAATCAATTAATGTCGAAATTCATTGTAAGGATATTACTAATGAAGTTAACAGGCTTAAGAGACATATAGAAAATTTCCAGACCGGTATTTCCGGTTTGGAAGACGGTAATACATATATTGTTTCGCCGAATGATATTTTCTACATTGAATCCGTGGATAAAAAGACTTTTATTTATACCGAGGATAAGGTTTTAAGCACGGATAAAAGACTCTATGAGCTCGAGGAAATACTTGATAACAGAGATTATTTCAGATGCTCAAAATCGGTGATTATCAATATTAACAAAGTGGTAAAGCTTAAGCCTGAAATAACCAGAAACATACTTGCAACGCTTTCAAACGGAGAAGTGGTGGTTATTTCAAGGCGATACGCGACGGATCTTAAGAAGCTGCTCGGAATAAGGAACTGATATGAGAAGTACGAAAGATTATTTAATATATTTAAGAAATGCATTATCGTTTGTATTTTCGTGGCTGGTATTATGCTCTGTGGTTTTAACCCTGGCACTTGGAAATAATGTTATATCAATTGCATTTCTTTTAAAATTATTTGTTTTATGCCTTTGGGGAGTGCTTACCTTCGGATTCTGCTTTTTAACAAAAATGATGCAGAAGAAAGGGTTTATTGTTTCCCTCACGGTGTTTTACATATTGTTTATCCCTGTTGAGATAGCAATGTTTTATTTCATGGGAATGTTCTCCACCAAAGGAAATATAATTGTATGGAGCATATTCGGTGCGATAGTGGTATTAACTTATATAACCTGCCTTGTAATTGAGTTTTTTATCTTAAAAAAACGTGGCGACGATTACACTAAGAAAGTACTCGAATATAAGGCAAAATCAGCCGAATAAGCTCATAAAAAACATAAAAAGTCCGAGAAGGCTTTTTATTTTGAATTAAAAACCTATTGACTTAGTAGGTGAATAAGGATAAAATCTTTTTGGCGAGGAAAAAATGATTTTCAAAAGTCTGAAAGGAGATTCAGTTCATGATATATGCAGATAATGCAGCTACAACAAAAATGAGTGAGAAAGCCATAGAAACAATGGTTTCGCTTATGAAAGATACATACGGCAATCCTTCGAGTCTGTATGAATTCGGACAGAAGTCCAAGGAGGTTTTGGAGGAGGCAAGAGCAAAGGTTGCCACCGCCATCGGAGCAAATCCCAAAGAGATATATTTCACATCCGGCGGAAGTGAGTCGGATAATCAGGCAATTAACAGTGCAGCGAAAGCAGGCGCTCTGGCAGGAAAGAAACACATCATTTCATCAGCATTTGAACACCATGCAGTACTTCATACATTAAACAAGCTTAAAAAAGAAGGTTTCGAAATCTCACTTCTTGATGTACATGAAAACGGACTTATCGATCCTAAAGAAGTAGAGGATGCAATAAGAGAAGATACATGCCTTGTAACCATTATGTTTGCCAATAACGAAATCGGAACAATCGAGCCCATTCGTGAAATCGGCGAAGTCTGTAAGAAACACGGTGTAACTTTCCATACGGATGCTGTTCAGGCAATCGGACATATTCCCGTAAATGTGGTTGATGACAATATCGATATGCTTTCAGCATCTGCACATAAATTCCATGGTCCTAAGGGTGTAGGATTTTTGTATGTAAGAAAAGGAATAAGATTATTTAACCTTATAGAAGGCGGAGCTCAGGAAAAAGGCAAGAGAGCCGGTACCGAAAATGTTCCGGGCATCGCAGCAATGGCTGTTGCCTTAGAGGATGCGGTTGCAAATCTTGATACTTACGGTAAAGCAGTTACAGCAAAGAGAAATCGCTTAATCGAAGGTATTTCCGAGATTTCACATTCCGCATTAAACGGTGATGCCCTAAAGCGTCTTCCGGGCAATGTAAATTTCTGCTTTGAAGGAATTGAGGGTGAATCCATTCTGCTTCTTTTAGACGATAAGGGTATAGCTGCTTCATCAGGCAGTGCATGTACTTCGGGCTCACTTGATCCAAGCCACGTACTATTGGCGATCGGCAGAGTGCATGACGTCGCTCACGGTTCATTAAGACTTACAATTGATGAGAGCACAACGGATGAAGACGTAGAAACCATTATCTCATCGGTTAAAGAAGTGGTAGAATATTTAAGAGGTTTTTCTCCTGTATGGAGAGATTTGATTTCGGGTAAAAGAGAATTCATTTTATAGATTGGTTTAAACGGAGGAAAACAAAATGGCTTTATACAGTGAAAAGGTAATGGATCATTTCAGAAATCCGAGAAATGTCGGAGTTATAGAGGACGCAAACGGTATCGGTGAAGTCGGCAACGCAAAGTGCGGCGACATCATGAAAATGTATTTAAAGATCGAAGACGATATCATAAAAGATGTAAAATTCGAAACTTTCGGCTGCGGCAGTGCAATAGCATCAAGCTCCATGGCCACAGAACTCATTAAAGGCAAACCCGTTGCAGACGCAATGAAATTAACCAACGAGGCTGTTGCAGAGGCTTTAGACGGTCTTCCCGATTACAAGATGCATTGTTCGGTGCTCGCAGAAGAAGCAATTAAGAATGCGCTTGATGATTATCATAAAAGAACCGGACAGTAAACATGAAAGCGGAAAATGCATTTACGGAATTTGATACTGACGAGACAGAATCATTTCCCGAGATATTTGAATTAAATATAATAAGCGGAGGCTGTCATATTTACGGCTATCTGCTGACCCCGGATAAAAGAATAAAAGGACCTTATCCGACCGTAATAATGTCTCACGGATTCCCCGGATATACCACCAACAACGACCTTGAACTTGCATTTATGAGAATGGGTTGTGTAGTTATTCACATGAACCACAGAGGCGCCTGGGGCAGCGAAGGATATTATCTTTTTACGAATCTTAAAGACGATCTGACTGCGGTTGCAAAGTGGGCGCACAATTCTGCAATAGCAGAGCAGTACGGTATTGATACGGAAAATATATTTTTAGTCGGTCACAGTATGGGCGGTCAGACCGTACTTAACGCGGCTAAGGATTTGTCTTTTATAAAAGGTGTAGCGGCACTTGCTCCTTATGATATAGGCGCCGCATTCAGATACAAAATGGAGAAAGATTTATTCCTGATGATTGAAACCGAAGGACAGTGTCTTAAGATGACATCCGCAAGCGATGTATTTGAGAATGCTCTTAACAATCAGCCGGAATTAAGTATATTAAACAGATATGATGAACTCATAAAACATAATGTTCTGTTGGTTGAAGCTTCTATGGATACGATAGCTCCTCCTGAGCTTATGATAAAACCTCTGGCAGACAAATTAAAGGAAGCAGGTTCATCAATAGAATATAAGTCAATTAAAAGCAGTCACAGCTTTGTTGGTCAGAGAATGAAATTAACCCGTATTGTAGGCGAATGGATTGAAAGAACACAGGCGTAATTGACAATTAAGGTTAAAAGAATATAATTTAGTTGAGGATAACCGGCAGGAAACTGCCGGTTGTAAAAAGACAACAAAGTTTGTATTGACTAACTTTTGAAAAGGAGAAAGATTATGAATTCAAATACAGTACTCGGACTTTTAATACCTTTCTTCGGAACAACTGCCGGAGCCGCCTGCGTATTTTTTATGAAAGATAAAATGGGTGATAAGGTCCAGAGAGGCCTTACAGGTTTTGCGAGCGGCGTAATGGTTGCGGCTTCATTCTTCAGCCTTATAATCCCTGCAATAGAACAGTCAACTGATATGGGAAGCCTTTCTTTTATTCCCTCGGCGATTGGATTTTCTTTGGGAATTGTATTTCTGTTAATTTTAGACTCGGTTATACCGCATTTGCATCTTAATACAGATAAAGCCGAGGGACTGAAGAGTAAATTGAAGAAAACCACAATGATGGTTCTTGCGGTTACGCTTCACAACATTCCCGAAGGAATGGCGGTGGGTGTTGTATATGCGGGATTAATATCCGGTCAGACCGCGATTACCGCAAGCGGGGCACTCGCACTTGCAATCGGTATTGCAATCCAGAACTTCCCTGAAGGAGCAATTATCTCTATGCCTCTGTGTGCGGAAGGTAAGAATAAAGGCAAAGCTTTTCTTTCAGGAGTGTTATCCGGTGCGGTAGAACCTGTAGCAGCGCTTCTAACAATAGTTGCGGTTTCGTTTATTGTACCTGCAATGCCTTATCTTTTAAGCTTTGCCGCGGGAGCCATGCTCTATGTTGTAGTTGAAGAATTAATCCCCGAAATGTCTTCGGGAGAGCATTCCAATGTCGGCGTAATATCATTCTCGATAGGTTTTATCCTGATGATGGCGCTGGATGTAGCACTTGGATAAAATAAAATAATTACTTTAAAGACCGCTTTGAAAAGAGGCGGTCTTTTTTGTTGTTTTATGGTAAAATAATATGCGTGACATTTAATAAAAGGTAAGACAGAAATGAAAATAATTAATCTGATTGAAGACACAAATGGGAGAGAAGAATGCGTGGCTGCACACGGACTTTCTTTTTATGTTGAAACAAAAAAGAATAAACTTCTTTTAGACCTCGGTCCTTCGTCGCAGACATTAGAAAATGCGAAAGCGCTCGGAATAGATTTAAAAGAAATCGACACCGTTGTATTAAGCCATGGTCATTACGATCATTCGGGCGGTATTATTCCTTTTACGAGAATTAATGATAAGGCAAACATATATTTCCAGGAATCCGCAAAAGAAGATTATTATGCAGATGACGGATTGGAAGCAAAGGAGAGATACAGATATATCGGTATCGATAAGGCAATTGTTTCTTTGTCTAAGGCGAATATCCTTAACGGCAATTCGAAGATAGACGACGATATTGAAGTCTTTACCATAAAAGAAAGAAGCCACAAACTGCCTTCGAGTAATAAGAATCTTTTGATAAAAAAAGGCGACTGTTTTGAATGCGATGATTTCGGTCATGAGCATTTTCTTGTAGTAAGAGAAGAGGGTAAATCGGTTCTTTTATCAGGCTGCGCGCATAACGGAATATTAAGTATTCTTGATGCCTATATTGAAAAGTTCGGACAAGCGCCTGACCTTGTTGTAAGCGGTTTTCATCTTATGAAAAAGACTGAGTATAACGAAAGTGAAATCGAAGAGATAGAAGATATCGCAGAAGAATTAAAGAAATATCCTTCAAAATTTGTTACCTGTCACTGCACGGGAATTCCTGCGTACGAAATAATGAAGCCTGTTTTAGGAGACCGGCTTGAATATGTTCATTCGGGCGAAGAAATATATTTTTAAGAGGAAAAATGATGAATATATATGTAGATTTTGATGACTGCCTCTGTGAGACGGCGAGAGCATTTTCCAAACTGGCATTTGAAATGTTTGGGAAAGACGTACCTTACGAAAAAGTGAGATATTTCAATCTTCAGATGGCATTTGATTTAAATGACGAACAGTATGACGCACTGCTAAAAAAGGGTCACGAACCCGAAGTACTGCTCGCATTTGAAGAAACACCGGGCGCCGTAAAAATATTAAATGAATGGATTGAAAACGGTCATAACGTATCAATTATCACAGGTCGTCCTTTCGCATCTTATGAGCCGTCAAGGACATGGCTGGATACACACGGGCTTAAGAATGTGCCTTTGTACTGTCTTAATAAATACGGCAGGGATAATTTCATGAAGGACTGCGGATACAGCCTTGAACTTGAAGATTATTACAAAATGAAATTTGATTATGCTATAGAAGATTCACCCTCGGCATTTAAGTTTTTTAATCATATGCCTGAATTAAAAGTCCTTGTCTTTGACAGACCGTGGAACAGGGAAGCAGAGTTTCCCGGAGATAATTACACAAGGTGTCTTAACTGGGAGATCATAAAAGAAAAGGTTATGAATTAATCAGTTCTCCCAAAGTGGTTTCAGCCCAGCTGTAATTGTTTAAATAACTTCCCTTGAAGTCTTTGGCATATTCTTCTTTGCCGGATAGATAATCAAAGAGATCGCATTTAACTTTTTCGGTTACAATGCGTCTTTTACCGTCAATGCTTTCTACAATATCAGATACCCCGTATTCCTCGAGAGTATTCTTAAGTCGAAGCGCAACTTTTCTGTATCTTGAAAGTGTGAGAGTGCTGGCAGGTTCATCTTCCCAAAGGAATCCTATGGCTTCTTCGGAGGTCACAAAACCGCCTCTTCTGTCGATTAAAAGAGCGAGTAATTCCTTGGATTTTTTGTTTCTGAATGCAATGGGTTTATCACCCACAAATACATCGAAATATCCGAAAGTACGAATTGTGACGTTACGGTTTTCGGGTATTTCTTTTTTATTGTCTTTATCATCGTCCACAGAGTAGAGTACTACATATCTGGGCGAGTTTGCATACATGTCTTTCTGTGTGCATACGGCACGGATTTTCTTTTCACATTCTGCTTTGTAATCAAAGTATGTGAATTCAGCTTCACCGTTTTTGAGGAAATTCAAAAAGTCTTCATTGGTAGCTTCACTCTTTGCAACGAAGGTTTTCCATGGAGTGAATTTCTTGGTTAAAGGAATCCATTCTTCGTTTGTGTAACCGAAAAATTCGCAAACGTTTTCACTTGCGTAAAGAGGTTTCATTTCTTCTTCGGGAGTAACCTCGAATGCGGCAATACCGTCGGAGAATTTCATAATTAAATCATTCATCTTTTCTTTTAACTGAAGATTCTCATTCTTTAAATCAGACACTTCATTAGACTCGTGAATTCTTCTGCAGCAGAAGTATCCTATGGAATCGGTCACTTTAATAAAGACACCGTTATACTGTCTTAAAACGTTGTCCGAAGAGATTGCTTTATATGTAATTGTAGGCGGTTTTGCATCGGGTTCGTAGAATTTCTTTTCGCTGAAATCCTCGAAGAAAACACGCACCATTTCGGAGTCTTCTTTATCAACGGAATCCGTAATGAATTTTGTGAGTGCTTCGTCAAGAGGCATTGATATTTTTTCGAAATGCTTGAACATTGACGAGTTGTTGGAGTATAGACATTTAACAGTGTTGTTTAAGGAATTGAATTCGAAGATTTTATCATATACTTCGCTCAATGCTTTTATGTATCTGTTTGCTTCGGCAATCTCATTTTCTTCGAAACGATCGCTTATATCCATAAATGCGCTCTGGAATTCCTCGCTGCCGTCTTCGTTTATATGCTTTGTAACCCATCCGAATACGCGGATTCTGGTACCGTCCAATCGTAAAAGAGACATTTCACCCGCAATGGGTTTTCCTGCCGTATTTACACGGTTTAAGAAAATAGAAAAACGTCTTCTTTCTTCAGGAGGAATGAACAGAAAGATATTATCTTTATACATTTCGGGAAGATCAAACTCCGGAGAGTCTACATTCGGAATGCGTAAGAAATCAACCAGTTTTTTATTAACAAAAGTAACTCTGGGATTCTTTTCGCAGGTATATTTAAGAAAACCGCAGGGAGAGGTTTCGTCTAAGAAACGTAAGTTTTTGTTGTCGATTTCAAATTCGGAAATATCGGTTAGATAAGACGAAAGAATCATTGTATTGTTTTCCGCTTTTACGCTCGTTAAAGTATCGGAAACAAAAATGATGCTGCCGTCTTTTTTTATTAAATGATATTTAACGCTTTCGGTAATTTGGGAAGCGCATGCATTTTTAATCAGAGTGGAATAGGTTTTAAGATCTTCGGGATGAACAAGAAGAGAGTACAAATCCCTGCTTTCATCAAGAAGTTCGTCTTCTTTGAAACCGGTTAAGCTTTCGAAGTTTTTGCTTACAAAAGTTAAATGCGCGTTACCGTCGAAGATATATTGATGAAAGCCGTTAATTTGAAAATTAAGTATGTCGTCGGCTCTTTTCGGTAAATTGTTCATTTGTTTTCCTTTTAGTATAGACCTGCAAGTAAACGTACATGAAAATTTTATCAGAGATAAATATTCTTTTCAACTTACGCAGCCAATTTCCTAAGGAAATTTTTTTATCCTCTGAGAGCCGGTTTTACGATTTTTCCGCTGATGGTTTTCGGCATTTCTTTTACGAATTCCACGAGACGGATCCATTTGTATTCGGCAAGTTTTTTATTGCAGAATTCTTTAATGTCTTTTTCGAGTTTTCCTGAGGGAGTGTATCCGCGGTCAAGAACCACAACTGCTTTTATGGCCTGGCCTCTTAAAGTGTCGGGAACACCGATGACGCTGCACTCGGCAACGGCGGGATGTTCTATAAGTACATTTTCAACTTCATAAGGTCCGACGCGGAAACCTCCTGTTTTTATGATGTCGTCAAAACGGCCGTGAAAACAGAAGTTACCTTCTTCATTTAAATAAGCCGCATCGCCTGTGTGATAAACACCGTCCCTCCATACGTGTTCGTACTGTTTTTCGTTATCAAGATAAGCAGAAAAAATACCGATTCTCGGAGCATTCTTTTTAGGAACGATTACAACTTCTCCGATTTCACCGGGCAAAGGTTTTCTGCCGTCTTTTGTACGAAGTTCAATATTATACAAAGGAGAGGGGATTCCAATAGAGCCTTCGGTTGCTTTAACTCCCTTAAAGTTAGCGATTAGTAAAGTTGTTTCGGTCTGGCCGTAACCTTCGGACAGGGTCAAACCCGTTGCTTCGAAGAATTTACGGAATACATCGGGAGAAAGCATTTCTCCGGCCGTAGTTGCATGCTTTAGTGAAGGCATCTTTGGAATCCCTTTACGAACGAGATAACGGTAAACAGTTGGTGGAGCACAAAAGGATGTTACACCGTACTTGTTTATGACATTACTAAGCTGTCTGGGTTCAAAATTGTCGAAATCATAAACCATTACGGCGCAGCCTGTGAGCCATTGTCCATACAATTTGCCCCAGGAGGCTTTCGCCCATCCTGTTTCTGCAACAGTAAAATGTAGTCCGTTATTCTCGGTTTGCTGCCAGTATCTGGCAGTTATTATATGAGCCAAAGGGTAGGTGTAATTGTGTATGACACCCTTTGGATAGCCGGTAGTTCCGGAAGTGAAATACATAAGCATCGGATCGCTTGCGAGAGTAGGGATTCTTTTAAATTCATCGCTAGCTAGTTCCGTCTGCTTTGATAAATTGTCAAAGCCTTCGATGTCTTCTTTTACACACCAGAGCTTTAATTTTTTATCATATTGTGAAACGGCTTCTTTTATCTTTTCGGGAACTTCATTCTGCGGTGTAACTATAACAGCATCGACTTTGGCGGTATTAATGCGGTATGAAAAATCGCTTACCGTCAGCATATGTGATGCGGGTATTGCAAGTGCACCTATTTTATGAAGTGCAATAATTGCGAACCAGTACTCATAATGTCTTTTTAAAACAAGCATTACGCGTGAACCACGTCCGATACCGTTTGACAAAAACACATTTGCCATTTTGTTTGAATATTTTTTTATATCCGAAAAGGTAAATATGTGTTCCTCACCTTCGACATTGCACCAAACGAGAGCACGTTTCACAGGCTCTTTTTTTGCCTGAAGGTCTACAACATCATAGCCAAAATTAAAATCATAAGGATAATCTAAAATAAAATCGGTTAATGCACCGTTAGCGTCAGTAATCTCGTGACAGTATAGTTGGGTCAGACTCATGTTAGTTATGCTCCTGTTACGGCGAATGAGAATTCGGCTGACATGCAAAGTTTATTATCTACCGAGGCACTTCCTTTCCCGAAATAAAACGGATGTTTTGAACGTGTGATTTCGCATTTAAGTTCAACTGTGTCACCGGGTTTTACGGGAGAGCGGAACTTTACATTGTTAAGTCCCGTGTAAACAGGTATACAGTTCTCGGTTATTTTATCCTGCATAAGTACGCAGGCATTTTGTGCCATCATTTCACAAAGAATGACTCCGGGAACAATGGGGTTTCCCGGGAAATGGCCTTTTAAGAAAAATTCGTCTCCGCGCACATGGTAGTGTCCTACAGCGGTACCGTCAATATTCTCCGAATCTTCGATAAGGAGCATATTGTCTCGGTGTGGCAGAATTTGCATTATTTCAAGTTTGTTCATATTCAGGCCTTTCTGAAAGCGAGGCACGCATTATGGCCCCCGAATCCAAGTGAATTAGAAAGTGCAAGGGTTATGTCGGAATTAAGGGATTTGTTAGGAATATAGTTTAAGTCGCACTTTTCATCGGGCTCATTCAGGTTGATCGTTGGTGGTAATATATTTTCTTTTAAAGCCATAATGCAGGCCAGCGCTTCAATAGCACCTGCCGCACCGAGCATATGTCCGGTCATAGATTTGGTGGAACTTACGAATGATGCTTTAGCTTTTTCCTCGCCTAAAGCAAGCTTTATAGCCTGCGTTTCAAGGGCATCATTCATTGGTGTTCCGGTTCCGTGAGCATTTATATATACTTTATCCTCTTCCGTGTAATCTGCTTCACTTAATGCATTCTGCATTGCCTTTGCACCGCCTCTTGCTTCAGGGTGCGGAGCAGTAATGTGATATGCATCGCAGGTTGAACCGTATCCGCAGAGTTCACCGTAAATAGTTGCGCCTCTTTTATGAGCGTGTTCGTATTCTTCAAGTACGAGTACGACAGCGCCTTCACCCATTACGAAACCGCCTCTTCTTTTATCAAAGGGAAGAGAAGCAGCGTTTGGATCTGCAGAAGTCGAGAGTGCCTGCATGTTTGAAAATCCGGCAATGGCGGAAGCGCAGATAGCGGCCTCTGTACCGCCTGTAACAACGGCATCGGAATATCCGTGACGGATAAGTCTCATTGCTTCGCCTATGGCATTTGAGCCTGATGCGCAGGCTGTAACAGCGGGCATGACAGAACCTCTGCAGTCATATTTAATGGCAATCATTCCTGCGGCCATATTTGAAATCATCATCGGAACGAAGAGGGGAGATACACGTCTCGGACCTTTTTCCAGAAATTTTGTATGTTCTGCTTCGAATGTGGAAATGCCACCGATACCGGTTCCTAAAATCACACTGAATCTGTCGGGATCAACGCATCCTTTTATTTTACTGTCATCTAAAGCCTGGGTAGCTGCACCCATGGCAAGCTGGGTATATCTGTCCGTACGAAGGACTTCGTTTACGTCTAAATATTCTGCGGGATCGAAATTCTTAACCTCGGCAGCAAGACTTGCCTTTAAATTATCGGTGTTAAAAAACGTAACTTTTGCGATACCGTTTTTGCCGTTTTTAAGCGATTCCCAGGTTTCTTTCACGTTATTACCAACGGGAGTGATTGCACCCATTCCCGTTACTACAACTCTTTTATATTCTTTATTCATTGCATTTCTCTTTTCTGATTAATTTACATGGCGATTCCGCCGTCCACTTTAAGGACCTCGCCGGTTACATAGGATGCGAATACAAGGTATTCGACAGCTTCCGCAACATCATCGGTATTGCCCATTCTGCCTAAAGGAATACTCTGAAGCAGGGGATTGTCAATAAGATTTTCAGTCATGGCAGTCGCTATAAATCCGGGAGCAATCGCGTTACATCTGATGCCCTTGGGCGCAAGTTCTCTGGCAACTGATTTTGTAAGTCCGATAAGACCTGCTTTTGATGCACTGTAATTACACTGACCGGGATTGCCTAGTATACCTGCGACAGAAGAGATGTTTATAATGCATCCTTCACGGTTTTTGATAAATGTTCCCGACAGGTGTCTTATCATATTGAACGCGCCTTTAAGATTGGTATCAAGGACGGCGTCGTAATCATTTTCTTTCATCATTGCAAGAAGACCGTCTCTTGTGATTCCTGCGTTGTTTATAAGGATATTAACCGTTCCGAAATCGTTTTTGATCGCAGTAACGGTTTCTTTGCATGCATTAAAATCAGACACATCCAGACGATATGCTTTTGCTTCGGTTTTGTATTCGTTTTTAATTTTTTCACATACATGGTTTGCGGCTTCTTCGTTTCCTGCGTAGATAACCGCTATATTTGCACCGAGAGAAGCGAGCTTATAAGATACAGCTTTTCCGATGCCTCTTGAACCGCCGGTAACGACAGCAGTTTTTCCTTTTAATGTTTTTTCGTTCATTTTTATACCACCAGTTCTCCGGCTTTTTTAAGTATGGGTTCAGCCTCGGATATTACTTCTTTTATGATGTCTGCTGCACTCTGTTCTTTGTTTACAACAGATGCAATCTGACCTGCGAGGAAACAGCCTTTTTCGTTGTCTCCGTCGATGACGGCCATTTTAAGAGCACCAATTCCGAGCTTTTCAAGATCTTCGTCAGAAATATCCGAATACTCCGCTTTAAAATAATCTCTTGCGAAAGGAGTTCTTAAACTTCTTACCGGATGTCCGAGCCTTTTGCCGGTCACCATTGTGCATAGATCGTTTGCGTGTAAAATTTTTTCTTTGTAGTTAGGATGGATGGAGCATTCGTAAGCACTTAAAAATCTTGTGCCCATCTGAACTGCGGATGCACCGAGCATAAAAGCAGCAGCGACGCCGCGTCCGTTTCCGATGCCGCCTGCTGCGATAACGGGCAGGGTAGTGGCATCGACGATTTGCGGAACGAGAACCATAGTGGTGAGTTCACCGATATGTCCGCCGCTTTCACCGCCTTCTGCAATTAATGCCGAAGCACCGAGTCTGGTCATAAGCTTTGCCATTGCAACTGATGCGACAACGGGGATTACTTTAATTCCTGCTGCGAGCCATTCCTTTATATATTTGGAAGGATTGCCTGCGCCCGTTGTAACTACATCGGCTTTTTCTTCTATAACGACCTTTGCCACTTCGTCGGCGAAAGGACTTAAAAGCATAATGTTTACACCGATGGGTTTGTCTGTAAGACTTTTGGCGATACGAATCTGTTCTCTTACATATTCACCCGGTGCATTTCCTGCGGCTATGATACCTAGGCCACCGCCGCTTGAAACGGCAGCTGCAAGTTTTCCGTCGGAGATCCATGCCATTCCGCCCTGGAAAACAGGATATTTGATGCCGAGGAGTTCGCATACTGCAGATTTAATCATGTCTATACTCCTGCAGCCTGAGTTTTCTTCTGAATAAATTTATCGAGATCGTCAATTGTGTCGACTTTCTCATCAAGATCGATTTCGATTCCGATTTCATCTTCAAGATTCATAAGAAGTTCCACGGTATCGAGAGAGTCAATTCCAAGTTCAAAAATTTTGCTTTCAGGTTTGATAGTTGATACATCACATCCGGTACGTTCGGAAATGATTTTTGCGATTGCGTCAAAGTACATATTCTAGTAGCCTCCAAGTTGTTTTTACGGAAGACCGCAATGTCGACCGTTAACATACATTTTAGGGCTGTCAAGTTCCTAAAAGATGGCTTTTGCGTTCCTTATGCGTTCCTTTTGGAAAAATTTTTTAAAAAATATTCAGTTCGTCGAAAAAATGCTACAATAATCCTGATGATTATTTTGACCGAACGGTTATTTGTCTGAATGAATTAGTGAGGATTAATATGGGCGATAAAAGAAAATGGAGCGTTGGAGGATATACATCTTTGGAAAAGGACGGAAGCAGTATATCTTCCGAGACCGTATACGAAAAATATAAAGGAAAAGTTGCCGAAGGGCACGGAGCCTGGGAAGCTACCAAAGGCGAAAAGATTGCGATGAGCATAGTTACGGCTGTAGCCATACTTGTTGTTATCACAGCATTTGTAATCTATTTTCTGCCTCTACCTCTTTTGGTGAAGATTGTTTCTTTTATAATTGCAGGAGTTCTTTTCTTTGTAATAATCGCAGGCTTCCTATTAATTGTTATTTTACGTCATAATAAAAAAGAGCCCGGAGAAATGCATTATTATGATGTTGATTACGAAGTTAACCACATAAACGGAAAAGGATACGATAATACCAAAGAAATAACAAAAGAAGAATTCTTTTCGTCGGGGGATAAGCAGGGTGGATGATTATGGTTTGAAGAAATAAAATTTATGTGTTAAAATGAACAACGCATTTAAATAAAGGAGATATAGGAAATATATGAAATTAGGAATCGTCGGACTTCCGAATGTCGGAAAATCCACATTATTCAATTCACTTACAAAAGCGGGAGCGCAGGCTGCGAACTTTCCGTTCTGTACAATAGATCCGAATGTCGGTATCGTATCGGTACCCGATGAGAGAATAGAGAAGCTTGGAGAACTTTACAATACGAAGAAGGTTACACCTGCCGTAATTGAGTTTGTTGATATTGCGGGACTCGTAAAAGGCGCAAGCAAGGGCGAAGGTCTCGGCAACCAGTTTCTTGCAAATATCAGGGAAGTTGATGCGATTGTTCACGTGGTAAGATGCTTCGAAGACGAAAACATCATCCATGTTGAAGGAAGCGTTGATCCCGCACGTGATATTGAAACCATCAATCTTGAACTTATTTTTTCCGATCTAGAAATCCTCGAGAGAAGATATGCAAAGGTTTCAAAGGGCGCAAGAATGGATAAGGCTCTTGCCAAAGAAGAAGATATGTTAAAAGCTGTCAAAGCTCATCTTGAGGATGGCAAGATGGCACGCTCGTTCGAAGTTCCCGATGATGAAGATCTTCAGAAAGCTTTTAAGGAATATAATCTGCTCACAGCCAAGCCCACCATTTATGCGGCTAACGTAGCCGAGGATGATATGGCTGACGACGGAGCTTCGAACAAATACGTTCAGAGTGTTCGTGAAATCGCGGATAAAGAAGGCTCGGGTACTATTGTAATCTGTGCTCAGATGGAACAGGAACTCGCCGAACTTGACGAAGAAGAGAAAAAAGAATATCTCGAGGAACTCGGAGTAACATCTTCGGGACTCGACAAACTTGTAACAGAAAGCTATTCGCTCCTCGGACTGATAAGCTTCCTTACGGCAGGAGAGGACGAGTGCCGTGCATGGACGATTAAGAAGGGCACCAAGGCACCTCAGGCTGCCGGCAAAATCCATACGGACTTCGAGAGAGGCTTCATCAAAGCAGAAGTCGTACCTTACGAAGTACTCATAAAAGAAGGCTCATTATCGGCTGCCAAAGAAAAAGGTCTCGTCGGACTTGAAGGAAAAGAGTACGTCGTAAAAGACGGCGACGTGATTCTTTTCAGATTTAACGTTTAAAATCAAATATAAAATAAGAAATAAATTCAGAAGACCGGTGAAAAATCGGTCTTCTTTTTTTGTTACATTTTTGACGATATTGGGGTTTGAGGTGTCGTTGTAGCACAAGATATGGACAATACGATAAAATCGGGCTTTTCGGGCCTTTTTTCTTTTAAAAAAAATTAAAAAAATCTTAAAAAAATCCTTGATATTTCTTAAAAAGTTTCCTATACTAAAAACAAGTGGTGACTAAGTGGAGACTTAGTGATGAATCAGTGGTCACTTAAGAGTCACGAAATGGAAGGTCAATGGTCGATAAAGGACGACCGAGTGTGGTAAAAGGATAACAAAATGGGATTTATGGCAGAATATCAGAATAATATGGATGCCAAGGGCAGAGTAATCTTCCCTGTTAAGTTCCGTGATGCCGTAGGCAGCAAGTTTATCCTTACCAAAGGTATCGAGCACAACCTGACCATTTATCCTTTGGAAGAGTGGGAAAAGGTTGAGAAAAAACTTTCCGAATTAAAGACAAGCAAGGCCGCTTCGAGAAACTTAAGAAGACGTTTCTTGGGATCGGCAGTGGAAGTTGAAGTAGACAACCAGGGCAGAATATCAATCCCGCAGAACTTGAGATTATTCGCGCAGCTTGAAAAAGAAGTCCTTTTTATAGGACAGGGCGATTACATAGAAATCTGGTCCAAGAGCAATTATGACACAATCGATGATTTCGATCTGACGGATGCTCTTGAAGATATCGACTTTTAACGAAAGGTTTTTGATGGAGTTTAAGCACTATTCCGTCATGCTTAAAGAAACGGTTGACGGATTAAATGTAAAAGAAAACGGAATATACGTCGACTGCACTTTAGGCGGTGCTGGACATTCGACGGAAATTCTTAAAAGACTCAACGGGACAGGCAGATTAATCGGAATCGACCAGGATGCGGATGCATTAAAAGCCGCAAAGGAGAGATTAAAAGATTTCGACAACGTCACATATGTCCACTCGAATTTTGAAAACATAAAAGAAATCCTTAAAAACGAAGGAATAGATAAAGTCGACGGAATACTCGCAGACCTCGGAGTCAGCTCTTACCAGTTCGATACACCCGAGAGAGGGTTTTCCTACAGATTCGATGCACCGCTCGATATGAGAATGAACAAAGAGAACGAAATCAGTGCTTACGAAATCGTCAATGAGTATTCGGAAGACAGGCTTTTCAAAGTTATCAGAGACTACGGTGAGGAAAAGTTCGCAAAGAACATCGCAAAGCATATCTGCCAGAGAAGAAGCGAAGCGCCGATTAAAACGACATTCGAACTTAACGAAATCATAAAAGCAGCAATACCCGCCAAGATGAGAGAAAAAGGCGGACATCCTTCAAAGAGAACATTTCAGGCAATCAGAATAGAGTGTAACAGAGAAC
>JAEEGH010000699.1_pt1 | contig 108547 bp, 99 predicted proteins | sample 9134181 | NCBI WGS metagenome assembly JAEEGH01 (sample SAMN16246544, study PRJNA631951) | gut metagenome | biome: gut microbiome; feature: rumen; material: DP-attached | host: Bos | place: Iran: Karaj | collected 2018-10
CAGAGGCTTTTACACCTCTGCTTGAAAATACTATTTAATTAAATTTGAACCAGGGGGTATCCTTATCTAAATGACATTGGATACGTCCCCGCTGACTCCCCACAAAAATATAGTCGAGATGTTTTAAATAATCTGTCCTAGATATGAAAAAGGATGTCTGCACCTTTTTTTACATATCGGTACAGACATCCTTTGATCAGTTTTGTCTATCGTTATATTTAAAAATCCATTGTATGATTTTCAATATCCTGCTCGATATAAGCGCCTGTCATTGCTGCTTCCTGGCTTACATTACCTGTTACATCATCACAGCAATAGTCTTCCTTGGCTTCTTCATGTGGCTTTTCAGACTTGTCTATCTCTGTAGAATCGCCTATTCCAAGGGCTTCACCGATAACTCCCAGTGAAGATATTGTTTTAGTAACGTCTGTTGGCATAAATATCTTAGTAGCTCTGCCATCTGCAACATCCTTAAGGGCTTCAATTCCTTTAAGTCTGAGAACTGTCTCGCTGACATTGGCATTTTTAAGGGCTTCAAGACCCTGAGCCTCTGCTTCGTATACCATCTTGATTGAGCGGGCACGTCCTTCTGCAAGAGCTATCTGAGCATCTCTTTCAGCTTCTGCTGCAAGTATCTTAGCTCTCTTATCACCTTCTGCTCTTGATACAACTGCTTCCTGATGAGCCTGTGCTTCAAGAACTGTCTGTCTACGTTCACGTTCAGCTCTCATCTGCTTAGTCATGATCTGCTCAATTTCTGGCGGTGGCTGAATGTTCTTGATCTCCACTCTTGTAACCTTGATTCCCCAAGGATCTGTAGCTTCATCAAGTACTGCCTGCATTCTGCCATTTATAGCATCACGGCCTGTAAGTGTCTGGTCGAGCTCCATCTCACCAATGATATTTCTAAGAGTTGTTGCTGCCAGATTCTGAAGACCTGAAATAGGGCTTTCTACACCATACGTGTATAGCTGTGGATCAAATACCTTACAGAATACAACTGAATCAATCTGCATGGTAACGTTATCTTTTGTGATAACCGGCTGAGGTGGGAAATCCAATACCTGTTCCTTCATAGTAACTCTTCTTGCTACTCTCTCAATGAAAGGAACTTTGACATGAAGACCTGCTCCCCATGTTGCTCTGTACTTACCAAGTCGCTCAATTACAAAGGCTTCTGCCTGTGGAACGATTCTGAGATTGGCGCACAGGATAACAATAATAATGACAAGTATTACTAAAACTACCTCCATAAATCTTCCTCCTAACACTTTTTCCTGCCATCTGAAGAATTGATGGCCTCTTTTTAATTGTCTAAAAACATTGTAGCACTTTTATAATATTTGATAAATTACTAACAATTGATATAATTAATTAAGTTTACTGACAAATTGCAGTATTAACCTTATTTAATTACGTATGAAAAAAGACGAGGGTACGATGTATCGTAAATTAATATCAACATTTTTAATAATATCTATGGCATTTTCCTTGTGTTTATGCACTTTCACCAGCTATGGCAGTGAGCTTGCAGATACTATTTCTTCTATGCAGGAGCAGGAAGCACAGACACAGCAAAAGATCTCTGATCTTGAAAAACAGACCAAAGAAACTCAGGATGCCATCTCTGCTCTGGAAAGTCAAAAGCAGGAAACACAGAACAACGTAAAAGACCTGCAAAATCAGAGTTCTACCCTGCAAAGCACCATAAACGGCTATTCTAGTAAATTGGATACTTTAAATGATGAGATAACAGAGGCTGAATCCGCCATGGCAGAAGTCTCTGCCCAGATAGTAGATCTTAATACTGAGTTGGAAAAAGCCAGAAAGCTTGAACAGGATAGATACAACGCATTGAAAAAGCGTATTCAGTTCTCCTATGAAAAAGGTGGAACCGAGAACCTTATAATAGCACTGCTAGATTCAGGCTCACTACAGGAATTTCTCACAAAAGCAGAGTACGTAACTTCCATCGTCAGCTACGACAGACGTAAGCTTGTTGAATATCAGGCCATTCAGGATGATATCGAGAACAAGCTGGAGGTTGTAAAGGAAAAAGAGGCTGAGCTGGATGCATATCAGGAGACCCTCGATTCCAAGCATACTGAGCTGGCTGAACTCACTGACAACGTTAGAAGCCAGTTGTCGACCACTAATAGCAATCTGTCCTCTGAAAAAAATAAATTGGCCACCTACAATGAACAGTTAGCTACCCTAGATGAAAAAATGAAATCTCTGGAATCACAGACAGCAGCTGCTCAGGCAGAATTGGCTAAACAGATAGCAGAAAGACTTGCTCTTACAAGAGAAGATACATCCGGTGCCTACACTGCAACAGATAACGAACTTGTATGGCTTGCAGCTACCATTCAAGCCGAAGCCGGAGGCGAATCCTATACCGGTAAGCTGGCAGTCGGCTCGGTTATCATGAACCGTGTTAAGAGCTCCGCTTTTCCTAATAACGTAATTGATGTAATCACTCAAAATATGCAGTTTGCCTCATATCGTTCAGGTAAGGTTGAACTCATCATATCAAACGGACCAAACTCCACCTGCATTCAGGCTGCAAATGAAGTCCTGGCAGGCGCCCGTGTAGGCGATTACCTGTTCTTCATGACCAAGTACTATGCTGACTACTATGGAATCAGTGAATACACCATGATTGGTAATCACGCCTTCTTCTATAGATGGGTAACTAATAAGAAGTCTGAAGATACAACGTCATCGACAGATAACAGTTCATCTACAGACTCTACTACTACGACAGATAGTAATAGCTCTACTGAGACTACAACATCTACTGACAGTAATGAGTCTACAGACTCTACACAGTCTACCGATAGTAATGAATCTTCAGAGACTACGGAAACTACTGACAGCACAGACAACACTGAAGGCACTGAAAATACCGACTCCACAGAAAGCGAAGGATCATCAGAGAACACAGACTCAGGTGAGACCTCAGATGATGGATCTGGTGACTGAAAAATGGGTAGTATTTAAAGTGAGTCACTGGGGACGTATCAAAATGACTCATTGTACGCAATGAGTCATTTTGATACGTCCCCAGTGACTCTTTCTCACATCGCATCTATTGCAAGCTTGATGGCTCCCATGATTCCCTGATTGTCATTGAGGCTGGCTGGGACTATATATTCTTCAATGTTCTCCAATTCTTTTGTCTGGATATATCCTGCATTCATTTCCAGTACTTTTTGCCTGATAAGTGGAAAAAGCTGTTCCTGATGCATTACGCCACCGCCAAGGATGATCTTCTGCGGGCTTAATGTCATCATGTAGTTGATGATAGCCTGTGCAATGTACTTACTCTCAAGCTCCCAGACTTCATCCCTGTCAGCCAGGTCAAAGGCTTTACTGCCCCAACGTTCTTCTATAGCTGGTCCTGCAGCCAGGCCTTCAAAGCAGTCCTTATGGAATGGACACTTGCCTGCATATCTGTCCTCAGGATATCTACGCATCAGGATATGTCCAAGTTCCGGATGCAGCATACCGTGAAGAAGCTTGCCGCCCGACATTACACCACCACCAATTCCTGTTCCAATGGTAATGTAGATCACGTCTGTCATGCCTTTGGCGCAGCCCCAGGTTGCTTCTCCAAGGAGCGATCCATTTACGTCCGTGTCAAATCCAATTGGGATATTGTTAAAAGCCTTTTTCAAACATCCAACAATATCATAACCTAGCCATGCAGTCTTAGGCGTGCTTGTGATATAGCCATAAGTTGGTGAGTCCTTATGCAGGTCAATTGGACCAAAGCAGGCCAGTCCTATTGCTGCAATGTCCTTATCCTTGAAATATGCGATTATCTCCGGCATCGTCTCTTCTGGTGTTTTAGTCGGAATTGATACTCTATCTATTATTTTTCCATTTTCATCGCCTATGGCACATACCATTTTGGTGCCACCGGCTTCAATTGCTCCCAATATCATTGCTGATTCCTCCCATACATTGTGCAGTTTTTTTATATTATAAATGCTTGTATTTTCCTATTGTTTTTCAGTCTATTTAAGTTTTCAATAGGTATCTGGGACTAATTTTACACCATCAAGAATGACGGATTCCATTTCATATTCTTCATTTAAAATTACTAAATCTGCTTTTTTACCACTTTCTATGGTGCCAAACTCATCCAACACTCCCATAGCCTTTGCCGGATTATATGTAGCAGCGCGGATTGCTTCGCATACGGGTATGTCCATGTGCTTGATGCATTGTTGCAGGCAGTCCATCAGGTTACTGGCAGATCCAGCCAGAGTGCCGTCTGCGAGGGTTGCCTTCCTATCCTGCATAAATACAGGCTGTCCGCCAAGACTGTACTCTCCTGCCGGCATTCCAGCCGCCATGCAGCTATCGCTTATGAGGATCATCCTGTCAGCTCCAAATAACTTGAATGTAGCTCTTACCATAGCTGGCAATATATGATAACCGTCGCATATAAGCTCCGGAGTGACATCACTGTTGTCAAAGGCTGCGCCAATAAGCCCTGGCGCCCTGGAAAGAAGTGGTGGCATGGCATTATGCAGATGAGTAACATGTTTTGCTCCTAGTTTAAAAGCTCTTGATGCAGTCTCATAGTCTGCTGTTGTGTGAGCCAAAGATACTCTGCATCTCGGGACCACCTGTCGTATAAAGTCTTCTGCGCCTTCAAGTTCAGGGGCAATATCTACAAGCCTTATCAAATCTCCTGATACGCTCTGCAGTCTGTTGAAAGCTTCTATATCCGGATTTTTGAGATATTCCGGATTCTGAGCTCCGCATTTTTCCTTGGATACAAAAGGGCCCTCCATGTTGATGCCTATGATAGTGGCTTCATCTCTGCTCTGGCTTTGAACAGCTCCCTGAGCACACTTCATAACATTTTCCAAGGTATCATAAGGCAATGTCATGGTAGTAGGACATATTGCGGCAATTCCCTGGAATGCCACGTATTTTGCGATTTTATGAAAAGCCTCTTCATTACCATCGCAGAAATCCGCACCGACCGCACCATGCAGGTGGATATCAACAAGACCTGGGATAATATATTTACCAGCGAGGTCTACCATATAAGCGTCAGATGCAGGCATCTTGGCCGTTTTATCAAGAACGCTTGTTATCTTTCCTCCCTCGATAATTACTGACTTTTCCTCAAATTTAAAATCTGTTGTATAAACTTTTGCTCCACATAATATTGTTTTACTCATAAGTGTTTGATACCTCGATGGGGTGGTTACATTCACATTTATATAATAACTTATTGTGAAGCCTCACACGACTAAAGTCGCGTGCTTCCATACCCAGTTTTCTAAGGCATGGACTCACTGACTATACCTACAGTCTAAACAGCGGGACATCAGACCGCAGTCTGAAGCTCTCCGTTAAGACTAACTAGCGTAGCCAGTGTGCAGGTGCTTCTCTTTGCGCATCCAGGGACTTTTGCCTCGATGCGTTGCCTTTCCGTTGCCGGCAAGGTCTTTAGGAGTTCACGCACAAAGTAACGTGAACCTATATTGTAGCTTGCATTCAGATCACAGTTGTATATCTTTCCGTTAGAAAACTTACAGACACTGTATGAACCAAGGTCTGCTTCCATACCGCGGAGGACTTTTCCGCTATTGTCATATGCAAGGCGTGAAGTCCCCCAGGCATTAATATGGCTGACATGCATTCCAATAACATGTGCCTTGTGTGAGACCATCTCATTGACATACCTTGCCTTCCAGAGTGCAAGTTTCTGCTTCCCGGAACCGCGCTTCTTTTTGTCAAGATCAAGGTGCTCAAGCACAATACAGTCAGCATCATACATAATTGCCGTATCTATTATGAACTGCGCTGTTTTTACTGCTATATCATCATTTACGCCTTTGGCATATGCCCAGAGATTTGAGATCCTGTATGACCCATGTCGCTGGGCACGTTTTATATGGTCAATCTTATGCTTCAGACAGTCGTATTCTTTAGAAAGCTTAAGAAAATGTCTTCCTAAGACCGCGCCGTCAGAAGTAAGGATTGAACATGTGCATGCGTTGTTTATGCCAAGATCTACAGCCACAATTATCTGGTTGCGTATAGGTGTATCTTTAAGAGTGCACTTTTCCTGGAACGGAAAGTCAAGATACCACTGCCTGCCACGTTTCTGGAGTGTCGGAGCACACTCATGAAGATGGCTGCAGTTACGGCTGATATAGTCTACATCGCTCTTTCGGAGCTTTACTGTTATCCAATTCCAGGTATTGCTGCGGAACACTTTGATCTGCGCAGTATAATCATCAATCCGTACGAACATGTTGCCGCGGTAGAGAACCGGGTAACAGAAGCCAGCTTTCGGCATAGACGGCTTTTCTCCACGTGTACGGGGATCGGCGTTCTCCCAGTTGGAAATATTACTCATATATGATGAGACTTTTCCGACAGCTTCAGAAATTGCTGCTCGTCTGAGGTAGCATGGGGTTTTGTAAAAACTGGCGTTAAAATCGTATTTCACATCTCTGTGTTTTGACGACGGAACTGTGAGCTGCTCCATAGTCTTAATGTACTTATTCTGCGCGGAGGCGATGGCTGAAAAAGAATCCCATTCTTTGATGCAGACATCAATAAAGAAATCAACTGCCAAACGGTATATGTGCAGAGAATCCTTAAAAATACTGTTATGCTGTTTGATCTTTACAGAATACAATGAATAGATGTCCACTTGCTGCCTCAATCGAATACATGTTCTATTTCTATAGTAGCATATATTGACAACAAACACAAGGTTTTATCATGATATTGTCTATGCGTTATATCCCTCAATTGGATGGACTTCTGTTCAGAATGCTCTTGTCGGCGGCTAACTCATGACTAAAGTCACGAGAGTGCGCCGCTCTGGCAATATTTAATGCATCTTCAAAACATTTGATTTCAACATGAGGCATAATTTCCACCTTCCTTATATTTCAATCATCTTCTGAATACCATTTGATATTACGTCAAATCCCAGCTTCTGATAAAAGCCTTCTTTGCCCTTGGCAGATACGCCTCCTATCGTTGTGAATTTTCCTGTAGAAGAATTCTTCACAGCATAATCCACAAGGTGCTCAACAATCATGGTCCCAATTCCAAGTCCCTGGTATTCCGGTAAAACTATTATTTCCTGTAAATACCAGTACATAGCACCGTCTCCCACTAGTCTGCCCATTCCTATCAGTTTCCCATCTTTCACTGCAGAGACATTTAAAAGTCCATTTTGAAGAGCCTTCCTGGCATGTGGAGCAGGAATATCTGCAAAGCCCGTAGTAACCCTAAGCTTTATAAAATCCTCCGGAGTCAGTATATTATCAATAAGCTCTATCTTCATAGTCATTCCTCCAATAGGGCAGCCCAGTATCCATCTATTACTAATTTGTTATCGTATGAACTGAGTGCCATAAGCAAAAAGAACAATTTGCTCACTTCGTAAAACGACGGCATTTCACAATATGTCTCATATCCCAACTTGAATTCATCCCAGTTCTCAACCTGGTAATGAAGGAAGCTAAGTTCCCATTCTAAAGGACCAATCACATATGCATCTAAATCGACACACGCCACAATATTCTCATCGCGAAACAAGAACTGATCCGCACAGATGTCGATCATTATTAGTGAATTACCACTGCTTGAAAGCTGTTTATCCTTTATCTGCTCATAATAACCCCTGACTTTTTTATCCGCTTCATCATTACCACTCCAATGCTCGCTAAGACAATCCTCAATATATCTTCTGGCATTTTCAAAAAAGAAATCCCCTCTTGAAGCACCCAAAAGTCCAGAATAATCGTACTTTGCCCGATGATTATATCCAATAAACTGCCCTAAAATATAAGAATTGTTTTTCCCATTTGGAAAAAAATCATCATCCCCTGGTGTTCCTTCAACAAACTCAAAAACGCTTGCATCTTCACATGCTGCTACAAAGGGAGCCACTTTTATGTGAGGATTATCCTTCAATACACTGTAGATATTATGAAGATTTGCATTCTGCTCCCTTACAGAATAACCAAACACCCTCCTCATCATTGTCCAGAAAGGTGAAAAATCATCTCTTGTCATTAAAGGAGTCTTTAAAATATATCTTTTTTCATCATATGTAAAAAAACGAATTTCATTGGATGAGACTCCTCCCATCTCAAATGAATCTCTATTTCTTTGGGCATATTCCAAAATCGTATTCATTCCTTACTCAATGAGTCCTCCGTGGAAATAGAATTGTGATTTCATCGGGTTCTCTGATTAGATAAGGAGTCTCGGCACTTGTTGTCTTCAGATACTTTATAAGATCTGCAGAGTCTTCCGGTCTTGCATTTCTCAATACTACAGTCCTGCCAAGCTTATCCTTCACCTTATTATAATCTTTTAGAATAAAGGACTTCTTCTGTATCAAACGCTGGCTTTGAAATCCCCGTCGGCGCAAATCCTTTTGTTTCATAGAAAGCCCTAGCAGGGAGATTATCCCGAAATACCCATAGTACCACTTCTGAATATCCAGAATTCTTAATATCCATCAAAACTCTATCCATCATCTGACTACCATAGCCCTTACGCCAATTGTCAGATAAACTGTGAATACAAATTAGTTCTGCTTTCCCGACAAGTTCGGAGTCTCTTGCTGCATCCCAATATGCAATGCAATGAGGTTTTCCGTCCACAGTGAGAAGATATCCATTTCCCTTATTCTCATCTAATAGCCTCTGATACATAGAGGTCGCTCGTTCAATATTAGTACATTTTGTTAATGTCTCAGCGTCAAGGATGCTCGTAAAAGCTGCTTTCCAGCTTTCAGTTTGAATATAAGCAAGATTACTAGCATCACCTTGCTGTACTTTTCGAATAACCACTTCCATTTCCATATATCCTCATTTATCTTCACAAGAGTACAAAAAATTTGCTTATTTCTTTTTCTTTGGAGCAGGCAATTCATCAACCATGGAATTCAAAAGCTTATTCAAGAAATCTTTGTTATCTATGTCATCAACCAAAAGCATTTCCTTGGCTCCCTCATAGGGTGTTTCATATTGAGCATTAGGCATCATCTGTTTTGCAGATTTAGTTGGTTTTACAAGAAATCTATCATCATAGATTCCGCCGATAATCTTACCCTGATAATAAATGATATATTCCCCCATCATTGCCTTGTATGAAATTTCATCAAGTGATGATAGCTGGTCTAAAATGAATTCCAAATAATCTTTACTTGAAGACATTTAAAACCTCCTTCTCAACAAACTGAAATTATATTTCAAAACATGCTTTGACAATTGGCTCTATCGTGATTAAATGTCTTCCAAGATTTCTGTATGCAAATGCCTTAATTACTGACATTTCTTGATGATGTTCCTTCAACAACTCATCCGGGCAATCATATACACCGAAGTCCTGGTTTATGCCTTCACTCTGAATGTAAGTGTTATTCCTATTAAGCTTTTGATGCTATAACCTCGACCCACATCTCGTTTTCTCTGCCGGGCCTGTTATCATGTCCTACTTCGTTAATGAGTATTTTAAAACCGGCATTTTCAAAAAGCGGCATAACACTTGTCTCATTAAAATCACTAAACCTACGCTCTCCACGCATCTTGGTTCCATCGCCATATTTAAAAGATGCATACATTACTCCGCCAGCCTTTAACGCGGCATTCATCTTCTGCATGATCTTAGGAAGTTCAGTCATTGGAACATGAAGAAGTGTTGCAGATGCCCAGATGCCATCAAACTCGTCTGTAAAAGACATATCTTCAAATCGCAGGTTCATAACTTCCCTACCGGTTAACTCCGATGCGCGTTTACACATCTCAGTGGATGCGTCAAAAGAAACTACGTCATATCCTGCATCTAAAAATGCCTTGCTGTCCCTTCCACTTCCACATCCGGCATCCAATATCCGGGCCTTGCCCTGAAGATAGGATGTAAACTGCTTCCTGTCATACGACATATCTGCACCAACACTTCCTTCAAAGAAAGAGTCAGCATTTTCGTTATAATACTCAACATTTTTATCAATCATTCCAGCTGCAATCTTTGGAATGAGCGCCAAATCTGCAGGTAGCCAGTCTACGCTCTTAAGCTCACTATACTCAAGCCATTTTGCTGCTTCATGCTCTAAGAGTTTTAGCTCTCCTTCCACTACTGTAGCCCAATAACAATTCATGTGAAGATGAAACTTCTCGTAGTCATAATCTATAACATCGATCAGATTCTTTACTTCAATCTCAGTCCCAAGCTCTTCTCTTATCTCACGGATCAGAGCCTGCTCCGGCGTTTCACCTTCCTCGATCTTTCCACCTGGAAATTCCCAGCCGTCCTTAAACTCTCCATAACCACGCTGTGTGGCAAATATCTTTGTTTTCTTCTTGTAATCGTCACAGATTACGGCTGCGACAACATTAACAATTTTCATATATAAATTTTTTCCCTTGTATATTTATGAAATTTTCCATAGCTCATAGCCCTGGCGAAATGAAATCAGCGAAATCTATTCTATTGTTGCACAAACTCTTTATTCTTGTAAACCTGGTTCCAGGGGCGTATTTCGCCCTTATTTTTCATATGTTGAAGTCACTTTCATTCCGGTGGTCATTTCAATAAAACTGGTAAAAACAACAGGATCCCAGTTTATGTTAGTGCGGTCAAACCTACGGTCGTCTAATTTCAGCCAATCATAAATGTACTTTTCGCCGTCACAAATAAAGTAATAGTTGTTAAAAGTCCGTGCGTAATTAGTTTCACTTGCGCCGATACAGGATGAAGGATCAGCTTCCAATATGCACTGATCATATCCAAACTCATATTTTTTGCCATCTATTCCGGTAAAAGAAAAATGATACCAGTCACCTTCGACAGGATACCCCTGCCTTACCAAGACCTTATAAAACGAAGAATATGAAATATCCCCATCAAACTCTGCAAAGATCTCTTCACTCTCATCCGTCACTTCACCGTCTATCACCGCATAGTAATATCCATTTGGCCTATAATCCTGGACGCTTTTTCTCTCCTCATATGAATATTTGGAGTATATATCCACGAGGCCTTCATCGATTGCCCAGCACAGATAGTTCTTTTCCATTCTGATTCTGTATTCATCAGAATTAAATACATCAATATTGTCTTCATTAATGTTAGCAAGGAATGAGTACTCGAACAACGCCTGATATATAAGTTCCTTTGGAATCTCACCCGTGTACTGTTCGCTGACAGTTACTCCGCTCTGCCTTGTTGTATCGGTATATTTCCCATAAACGGTAAATCTGATTATCATGTCCTTTGGCAATCCGTGACTTTCATAGATCTCCACTATTTTATCCGTGGTTTCCATCACCGACTTGATATCTTCATGAAAATTCATAGGATCAACTTCAAAATCCGGTGTATCCCCTTGGTGATTCACCAGAACCTTAGGCCATTGTTCCTGAGGAAATAACACATTAAAAAGACTCTCCTTAAGATTATCATCCCAATACTGTGATGCCATAACTACACTTATACTTGTTTCCCTGGACACCTTAAAAACAACCTCTTCCCCAAGGTTATACCAGTCTGTGCTCACCTGATAGACATCAGGTTCCCCTTCTTCACTGATTTTTTGTATATTGCACTGCTCAGGGTCGATGCCAAGTCCTTCTATGTGGTGCTCAACGGTGTCCTCTTCTTTCGAAAGACGATTTCCTTCCAGCCCACATGAACAGACCATGAATGTGGTCAAAAGAACCATCATTATAGTCCACAACTGCTTAAACTTCTTCATTTTTATCTCCTCCGTTTTTCTGGCGGTAGTGCTATAGTCAAGCTACTGCTCTATTTTTTCCAAGAGACTAAGTTATTGTATATTAATCTTAAAACGCACATGCATTTTCTAAAATATTCTCTTTTGCGACTTCAAAAGGGTTATTTATCTATTATCTGGGAAATAATTGTCTGTCATCGCAAATAAATACTCATTGCCAGTGCTTCCCTTGCATGTATAAAATGATAATAGAAAAAGACTATAGAGGTTACCATGATAAAATCCAGATTCTGGCCTGATAAAGGCATAATATGTGAAAAACGAAAGATTGAAGCAAATGGTCATAAGATACCGATTTTAATCCTTAAAAGAGAAGGTTCAATCGGAAATGCTCCTGGAGTCCTGTGGATCCATGGCGGTGGTTATGCTACCGGCATGAAAGAGATGGTATATATGGGCCGAGGTGAGAGCCTTGCCAAGAATTTCGGAGCTGTTGTAATTTCTGTCGGATACAGATTATCAGGTCTGTACCCGTATCCTGCAGGATTTGATGACTGTTATGCCGCTCTTGTGTATATGAAAGAACATTCCCATGAACTTGGAATCCGTGATGACCAGATCATGGTCGGTGGAGAAAGTGCTGGCGGAGGCCTGTGCGCTGCTCTATGCATGAAGGCAAGAGACACCGGTGATGTCAGCATTGCTTATCAGATGCCTCTTTACCCTATGATTGACAACCTCGATACCAACAGTTCAAGGGATAATCATGCCAAGATTTGGAATACGAGGCGCAACCATATGGCATGGAAAATGTACCTCAGAAAACTGGGAAAAGAAATAATACCTCCATATGCTGCTCCAGCAAGGCAGACAGATTTCTCAGGGCTTCCTCCTACTTACACATTTGTAGGTACCGCAGAGCCATTTTACGATGAAACCCTTACTTTTATTGAGAACCTTAAAAATGCCGGTGTCGAAGCCAGCGTTGATATATATGAAAACATGTACCATGCTTTTGATATTAATGAACCAGATTCGGATATCTCAAGAAAAGCTATAAGAGAATTTGATAAACACTTCAAATATGCCTTGGATAATTATTTTAAAGAGCAACCATGAAATAAATCAATTCCCAGAAACCAGCATTTGCACGAAAAGCTCTGGTCTCTGCAAGATGATCAAATAATAAATTGCATAAAGTTTCCATTATGTTTAAATCCATATGCTGTATAGAGTTTTACTCCCATATCCGATGCTGTAATGTGAATCGCGCCACATCCATAAGTCCTGGCTTCATCCACTACTCTACCTAGCAGTTCTCTGGCAATCCCCCTCCTTCGATAATCCGGATTGGTATACATACTGGAAAGCAGGCCAATTCTGCCTGTAGGGCATGCAAAATATGGCAGCTTCTCTACAAAAGACATTCCACTAGTTCCGATTATTTTTTGGCCATCCATGGCAAGCCAGGATACAAAAGTCCCATCTTTCATGTGTCTGTCATAATAATCTTCGAGTGCTTTTTGTAAATCGACGCCTTTCGGCACTTGTCTTCCCGTAGAAGTGTACTCTTCAGTGAGCTGAGCGATTCTCATATTAATGAATTCATCTAATTCAGCATATGTCAGTTTCTTGTATGATATATCCATAAGTCCCCCCTCTCTATCATTTAGATATAATCAACATCTGTTCTGTAGCCGTAAACTGTATGAATCTCTTATTTTTCAAAACCAGGCTTCCATCCTGCAAACTGAACAAGCTGTTCATCTGTTCTATGATAGTATCTTTCATTTTTATCAAGTTTTGCTATCTGAGCCATCTCATCATCTGTAAGTTTAAAATCAAGAATATCTAAATTATCCTTGATGTGATCCACATTCTTACTTCCAGGAATAACCACAAATCCCATCTGTGTATGCCAGCGGAGAATAATCTGTGCAGATGACTTGCCATATTTTTTACCAAGTTCTGCAAATACAGGCTCGTTGATAAGAGACTTGTCACCATGACCAAGTGGATACCAGCTCATAAGCTTGATATCGTATTTATCCAAAGTCTTGCGAAGCTCTGTTTGAGTAAAATATGGATGTGCTTCTACCTGGATAAACTGCGGAACAATTTCCCATTTAGTCTGAAGTTCCTCAATATATTTCCCTTCGAAATTTGAAATACCTATTGACTTAGCCTTACCTTCTTTATAAGCTTTTTCAAGTTGTCTATATCCGGCAAGCCAGTTGCCTGCAGGCTGATGAATATAAAGAAGGTCAACATAATCCACACCAAGGCGCTCTAATGTTTCATCAACTGCATTATCATTTTCATACTCTGATGGCCAAAGCTTTGTTGATAAAAATACTTCCTTTCTATCTACTCCGCTTTCCTTGATTCCTCGTCCTACAGCTCTCTCATTTACATAAGCATTTGCTGTATCTACAAGTCTATAGCCCATCTTAAGAGCTTCTCGTACGCTTACTTCTGCATCATCAGGCGCAAGCATAAATGTTCCAATTCCCACTACCGGGCATTCTAATTTGTTATTTAATATGATCTTTTCCATTTGCTTAATCCTCCTTAATATGTTGATGCTCTGGAACTTGTAAATTTCCAGCTTCCATTTTCTTTTCTAAGAGTAAAGTCTCCCTGCAATCTCCAGCTTCCTTTTCCTCCACCGTAGACAGCAGCAACTACTCTGCTTTTACCTGTCATGGTTGCCTCATCACCATCAACACTTACTACAATGTCATCATGCTCGGCTGAATAATAATTGAAAGTCCCATTCTTTAATCCCTTTATAAATTCATCAGCAGACTGCATCACACCAGTCATATGGTAGAGACAATAGTCCGAAGACATAAGATTTCTGAGACCTTCTATATTTTTCTCTATCATATAATCCCAATAGTCTTTGTATAATTCTGTGATTTTTTCTTCTTCACTCATATCTATTCCTTCTGTTCTTCCGGATCAAGCATCTCTATTTCCTTACATCAATCCATTAGAAGAAAACCACTTTTCTACTGCAGCTTTCGCATTTGCAGCCTGACTTCCGGTAATTGCAAGTCCATTTTTCACATCTGCGCCCTTAGCATACTTTTTTACATCGCGTTCACTAGAACCCATTCCACTTCCTTCATTGGTACAAAAAGGAAGTACGGTCTTTCCTGTAAAATCATATCTTTCAAGAAATGTTGCAACTGCCATTGGAAATGTTCCCCAATAATTTGGATAAGCAAGCACAATGGTGTCGTACTCATCAACACTGTCCAAGTAATTTGTAAGCTCTGGGCGAGCATTTTCTCTTAAATCTTTCTTTGCTTCATCAATGCACGTCATGTACACCGGAGAATAAGGATTTAACATCTCAATCTTGAATGTATCTGCATCAATCAATTCCTTCATCAGATCAACAACAATTTCTGTGTTACCAACCTTTACATATCTCATTGCTCCGCCAAAATAGTTTTCATCTACTCTTGAAAAGAAAGCGATTAACGTTTTTGCCATTTGAATTCCCTCCATAAAAAATTCCTATCAATACTTGTTATTCACAATTGTTTTTGCGTTTTGTTGTTTACATTATCTCACATAATAATTATAATATCCAATAGAAACATTCGATAGTTAATTTAAATTTTAAATATCTGAGGTATGCTATGACAACAAAACAGATAGATTATTGTATAGAGCTGGCCCGCACCGAGAGCTTTTCCAGAGGTGCTGAGAATATGTTTGTGAGCCAGCCTACTTTTTCATATCAGATAAAGCTACTGGAAGAGGAAGTTGGCTTTGAGATATTTGTCAGAAATGGAAAGGGTGCAACTCTTACTCCAGCTGGGGAACAGTTCGTAACTTTCCTTACAAATATGCGTGAAGAATTAAAAAGAGCCATTGAACAAGGTCAAAATTTTAGTTCAAAATACAAAGAAAACATCACTATAAGTATGTCAGTACGGCAGGCTCTCTACTTCCTGCCAGAAGCAATCAGGGAATTTGAAAAGGAAGCTCACGGCACTCAGATTACACCACGTTTCCAATACGGAAACAGTATGGATAGCTTTCTAAAAAATGAATCTGACGTTGTATTTGCTCTAGAAGAACAGACAAAACAGCTTGCAGGCACTACTATCCACAAGCTGTTTAAAAGTCACATCTATTTAATTTGTGATAAAAATGATCCTCTTGCATCTAAAAATCTTATTACTGACGAAGATATATACGGCCGCACTCTTATGGTAGGTGGCGGCTCACCTGCACTCCTTCGCTCAGTTCAGCAAAAGCTTATTTCGTCAGGAAAGATTGCTTATTTTAACAGTCCGGATCATGACACCACACTTACTAACATTGCTTCAGGTAAAGGAATCTGCCTGGCTCCCGGTTTTCTTAACGACCACAGCGGCCAGTTCGCATGGATTCCTTATGACTGTGTCGATACATTCTCATGCGTATTATGCACTCACAAAGCTGACCAACGTCAGAGTCTTGATACTTTTATAAAAATATTACAGAATCTATACAACGAAGCGGTTGCCTTCCCTCTGTAAATTTTATCTGCAGACAATATCAACTGGTACATTTAAGATCTTGGCAACCTTAAGGATAGTATCAATATGTCTTCCTACTGCAGCAGCCATGTGATGTGTAGGTCCAGCTTCACTCCACTTATTGCAGAATTCTCTTGCACCAATAGAGAATTTTGTTCTCATATTAGTATCACCAAATGTAAAGATAGGTCCTTCAACGTTTTCACCTTCAGCTACAACAAACTTGAAGTGTCCATCCATATCCTGTGTGATTCCAAGATATGTAACTGCACCTACTGGTGGGTAGAACTGTGTAAGGTAGCCGCCACCTGTCTTACCATGGAATACATCAACGATCTTCATAGTAGGCTTTTTAGCCTGAGAAATATCAGCATCACCTGATCCCGAGTGACCAATGATACAGATATCTTCATTGAAGTCGATTGAATACATCTCTGACAGCTGACCTGTACCAGCAATAGTCTTAAGGATACTCATAGCCATGGCAACCTTCATATCACCTTCAACAGCACAAGCTGTTCCCTGTTTAATGAGCATTGAAAATGCTGGAATGAGCATACTGTCAAGCTTACCTGCAACGCCTTTTGCAAATCCGTCATAGTGAGAAGCAACAAGAGCAATGTCTTCATCCTTTACCCACTGTTCAAATGCAACAACGTACTTAGCCATATCCCAGACTTTTTCTACAGTACCGCCGCCCTCGATATCAAATGTATCAAGGATATCTTCTGCCTTGGCACGTATAGCAGCTTCATCTGTAATATCATCAGCAATAGCCCACATTTTTTCCCAGTCAAACTGCTTAGTATAAAGACCCATACGATTGTAGAGGTTAGTCTCATCAATATAGAGATCCATCATACCTGGATATGGTCTTCCGATCTGAGCAATATTAGTGTAGCGGAATCTTCTTCTAACCTGAGCTGCTTTGCACCACTGCTCGATTTCTTTTGCAACATATTCGTCACCACCTTCAACAACGCCAGTGATAACTGCATGTCTCTTGCCAGCTCTCTCAAGATCTGCAACCATCTCACCAACAGCACCACAGGCATATAATTCACCAAGCCACTTTGGTGTGTCCGTATTTGCATAATCAGGAGCTTTTAATTTCTGAACGTTAACAAGTACAACAGGAACATTTAAATCTCTTACAGCAGGAAGCATATTATAGCTTGTAGCATATGTAAGAAGCTGCATGATAACAAGATCAACGTCAGCTGCGCGGAACTTATCGCCAGCAGCCATTGAAAGCTCTTTTGTTGTAACCATACCACCATCAATAATCTCTACTGTATCAGGAATTGTCTTCTTGAATGCCTCATACTGAGCCTCAAATTCTGGAACCAGTGATGGGAACTGAGGAAGATATGCACCAAGTGCAATTGAAAATACACCAACCTTTGCTTTTGTCTCAACTAACATGTTATCCCTCCAAAATCCATTTTTGTAAAATCAAAAATATCCATTTGACACATATTTTACAACATGTCCGCTCACTTTTTTAGGTCCGAATAAATATATATTTGCGTCCTTTCTTGCAGAATTTTGAATATTATGACTTGTTCCGGTCAAGGGCATCCTCATCAGAACTCAATTATTATCACAGGTGATCCGGAGAATACCCCTGATACAGAAAAAGTCGCACCCTTGTGGAAGGTGCGACTTATATAGATATTAAGATATTTGATTATTTTTTCTTTCCGTTAACAGCTTCCTTTAAAGCCTTACCAGCCTTAAATCTTGGAGCGTTTGTAGCTGCGATCTTGATCTTAGCGCCAGTCTGAGGATTACGTCCTTCTCTAGCTGCTCTCTTTGTTACATCAAATGTACCAAAGCCAACAAGTGCAACCTTTCCTTTTTTCTTAAGTTCCTTAGTTACTGCATTTGTGAAAGCGTTAACTGCCTTCTCAGATGCTGCCTTAGATAAACCTGTGTCCTTTGCAATTGCTGCTACTAATTCCTGTTTGTTCATGTTTTTACTCCTCCCTTATTGGAAAAGTGTTTAGAAATTAACAGTTACAAGAACATTGTAGACGCGCTTTAGCGAAATTGCAACACTTTTAAGAAAAAAAGTTTAATTTTTTCATGCTATTAGGCATTTTTTGACAAAATAGCTTCTCTGATTCTTGCTGCTACTGCTTCACATTCTTCATCAGTTGTGAGTTTCTTTAAATTAGGGTCCATTGCAAATACCCCACCCCATTCAAACTCATCCTTGTACTTTGGAACCAGATGCATATGCAGATGATGACCAGTATCACCGTACATTCCATAGTTAACCTTATCAGGATTAAATACCTTGTGGATTGCTTCAGATACAGTTACGCAATCCTCAAGAAATGCTGCTCTTTCCTCTTTGCTGATCTCAAGCATCTCAGAAACATGATGCTTGCTGGCAACGATACATCTTCCAGGATGTGACTGCTCTTTAAATAAATATACAACGCTTGCAGGAAGCTCACATATCTCATATCCAAACTTGGCAACAAGCTCTCCCTTCGCACAGTATGCACAATTCATATCTTTTACTTCACTCATGGCAATTTCCTTTCCAAAAACAAAAATAATACCATTAATACTACAACATCAAAAAAGAATATCCTATTTTTTTAATGAACAAAATCAAGCAATATTTGATTAGCAAAATAAGCCTCAAAAATATAAAGTACACTTATATTTATTATTAGTATTTAATGTATTGGAGAATTTCTTATGGCATCTGTAAAATTTCATTTACCGGGACTAAGGTACAATTATCCGCTTAATATGTATTGGCTTAGCCTGTTAAAACAATATCCGCAGTATTTTCGTGAAGGCGTTGAGATAGCATCATTTTTTGGCTCATTTCCTTTTTCACTTTGGAATGGAGGAAGACTCATTTCAGATGATCAGTGCGATCCAAAATTTGTAATAAATGTTATTAAGAGCATAAATGCTCAGGGAATCCCGGTCAGATTTACTTTCACCAACCCTATAATAACTGAAGAAGACCTTGATGATGAGTTCTGCAATTTCTGCATGAAAGCAGCTGATAATGGTCAAAATGAGGTATTGGTATTTTCACCAATCCTTGAAGAATATATCCGAAAGAATTATCCATCCTTCAAGATCGATTCTACTACTTGCAAAGAAATAAAAGACATAGACACTCTAAATAGTGAGCTTGAAAAAGACTATAAATACGTGGTTCTTGATTATAACCTGAATAATAAATGGGATCTTCTGGAAAATATCGAACATAAAGATAAGCTTGAGGTATTGGTCAATGCCCTGTGCATTCCTAATTGCAAGCGCCGTGGTGATCACTACAAGAATGTTGCCCTCAATCAGAATATAATCAAAGAAAATAAGACGCTTCCTCCAAACAAGAGAAAGCCTTTAATTCCTTGGACCTGTGAGTATGGTGACAAGAACTGCATCTATACAATACAGGAATATTCTACACATATTTCACCAGAGCTTATCTGGGAAAAATATGTACCAATGGGTATCAACAATTTCAAGATAGAAGGAAGGACTGCTAATCTCTTCTCGCTGATCGAGACTTATTGTCATTACATGATAAAGCCTGAATATCAGGGAACCGTAAGACTTCTGCTCCTTAGAAATCTTGAATCTTCCAAGATCATCCAGGTTAACAAGCCACGAAGCATGACTTCCGGCCATTGATCATTTCAATATTAAAAACTTCCATCACCACGGTCAATGTGATCAATTACATTTCCGCTAAAGTGATGGAAGTTTTATTTTTTACTGTATTATCTCCATTCCACTGGCAAAAGCAATATGGAACTTAAAAGTCTTATGTACTCCGGAATCAAAATCCACCTCAAACTGACGAGGCTTTTCATCAATATCATAAGTAACATCAACGATAGTACCAGCGCCGTATTTAGGCTGCCTTACCCTCTCACCGATTACCAGCTCTGTAGGATATTCAACACTTACAGCCTTAGGAGCTTCCTTTAAGGAAGCCTTCTGCGCCTTTTCCTTAGAGGCCTTTTTCATCTCATCCAGGAAAAAAGACGGCTCTGCATCAATACTAAATATATTCAGCTTATCCTTGGCTCTGGTCATGCCAACGTAGAACAACCTTCGTTCTTCTTCAAAAGCCTTTCTGTCCTTAGCAGCGCCCATCCTGTTGTCTATAAGTGCCTGCCCTGGGAACACTCCATCACATACATCCATCATATAGACTTCGTCGTACTCAAGACCTTTACTGGAATGTATAGTTGACAGAATGAACTTACAACTGTAATCAGGCCTTTTGTTTTTAAGTTCTTCCTGCAAAAATTCAAGTCGGTTCAGGAATCCCTTTAAGGTCTTTTCATTGTAAGCCAGTCTTTTCAAAATAAAGAGTTTGCCGGCATCAAGACTGTTTCTCTCAATATAATCCCCATAGCCCATATAGCGTTCTATTCGGCCTATTGCTTTTATAGGCTCCTCTGACTTCATGTTCTTAAGATGGGTATGGATAGCTCTGCATTTACCAAGGACATTGCCATTGATACCATCTATATAGCCTGCTGCCTCCAAAATATCCATATCCCTTTCAACTGACATCCTGCACAGCGCCTCAGCCTCAGGCTTTTTCAAATAAGTCTGGAACTTGAAATATATCTTCATGAAAGTCGCTGTGTCTTTTTGATCAAAGGCAAAATGGATGATATTGACTATATCAGTAACGATCCTATGCGTAAAAAAGCCCATATCAATACTCTTTATCCTATAGGGAACACCTTCCCTTTCAAGAATATCCACCAGTGGAAGTACTGATTCATTATCTCGGTAAAGGACCGCAGTCTCACGCCGCACATCCCTCGCCACTTTTAACAGATAATTGTATTGCCCCGAACGAACAGACAATGATATCAGATTGATTTCTTCGCCCTCTGCCCTGCTTGCTACAATGTGCTTAGGATGCCTGTCCCTGTTGTGCTGGATAAAATGGTCTGCTGCCGCCACGATCCTTGCATTAGACCTATAGTTCTTATCCATGACAAGTACCTGAGCCCCAGGATGATCTTTTTCAAAATTAAGGAGAGCATCCGGAAAAGCCGCTCTGAATCCATATATGCTCTGATCCTCATCTCCAACCATAAACAGATTACCCCTGCTGCCGGCCAAAAGAGATATGATCATATGCTGTATCTTGGAAGTATCCTGAGCCTCATCAACGCATATATACTTATACATGTCCTGATAGTACTTTAATAAATCCTTGGATGACTGAAGCATCTTCAGAGCATATATCATCTGATCATCATAATCCATAAGGCTGCTATCTCTAAGAGCCTTGTTGTAATCAGTATATATAGGCAAAAGCTCCAGCTTTGAATCCTTACCAAGCTTTTTGATCTCCTCAAGATCCAGCATCATGTTCTTGGCGTATGTGATCAGTGTCCTGACATTCCTTAAATCACTCTCTGTAGGATACTCGCCCATATACTTTACATATATGTCTGACAAGAGCTTAGCTGTCTGATTATCCTCCGTAACAAGGTCAAAAGCCTTTTTGCCTATCCTTCTGCCGTACTCACTGATTATCTTGGCACATATTCCATTGATAGTCCTAAACTCAAGCCTCTCTATTCCATCCTGCCCAAATATGGATGCATATCGCATAGACATATCTTTGGTGGCAGCAACAGTATAGGTCAGGGTAAGGATATTCTCAGGCCGGATACCACAGACATTTATCATGTAACCAAGCCTGTTTACAAGAGTAGTAGTCTTACCACTACCCGGCACTGCAAGTAGTAGTATCGGGCCATCTACACTCTTTACTGCAGATAACTGCTGTGTATTTAGTTTGCTACAATATTTTTGTAAAAAATCCTGCTCTAGCATTAAACAACTTTCACTTTTATAGTTTTATTTCCATGAGCTTTGATGCCTGCTGCCTTAAGGACTCTTCCACTTACTGTTTCCTTTTCTTTAGTCCACAGATCTGTCACTTCAAAGGCCTTAGCCTTGGAAAAAGCATCTGCATCTGTCATTTTCTTACCAATAAATGACAGGATCTTATCTATATCGATCTCTACAACTCCTTCATGGTTCTCTTTTGACAGATTGATAAAAGAGACTGCCAGGCTGCCGTCACTAAGAGGCTTAGCCAGCACATCAACACGCTCATTGTCTCTGATATATTCTGTATCAGGATGCTCACTGCCTGTAGTAGTATATACACGCTTTGCCTGTATGCCAAGGCTATCCTGATTAAGTGCGATCACATCGCTATTGGCGATTATATTATAGATCCCATCGCCCTTTTTGATACGTCTGAAATCAAGTCCCAGCATCAGTGGTGAGTTCATCATAGCCCACATAGTAAAATGTGTCTGGCACATAGTCATATCAAGGCCATCCATGCCGATCATCAGCATATCCGGATCATTCCATCCTTTTGACAGACCTGCAAACTCATCCATGATGACTGCCTTATTATACTGAACTGCCACACCTGTTGTATAATCGCTCTCCCATGTGCCACGTCCCGGATCTCCATCTGACCCTACCTGGAAAGTGATATCATTAAGTATCCTCCAGGAATCTCCTACCTTGTAGCCCCAGTTCTGTGGCTGAGTCTTACCCCACTCACACAGAGACAGTACAATGTCTCCATCAGGATCTGCCTTGGCAAATCCTTCCAGAAGAGCTGCATAGGAGCAAAGAGTATTCTCCTGTCTTCTGTGATTCATAAGTCTCAGAACATTTTTACCTTCTGAAAGAGCTACTGACAATTCTGTAGAGCAAGTGAAGACATCTGTTCCTTCTGTCTCCTTCAGGAAATCATCATATATCATCTGCTCGTCATCACCATAGCCCACTGCTACCTGAAGCCACTGTCCGGCTCCTGCTTCTTTTCCTGTAGCATATTCTACTACAAGACTATATTCGCCCTGTGGCATATCATCAATTTCAAATATAAGCTCAGAACTCATATCGCCTACAGGAGAGTTTTCAGGACCTGTTCCATCAAAAGTTCCAAGGCCTGTTACATATTCATCATCAACTACGCTGGCAACCCTGCCTGTTAACTTGCCATCTTTTACTGCAGATAATACACGCTCTACGCCGTTGCCTCTTAATGTAATGCTCTTGATATTTGGAGCATAAGTATATCTTGCATTTTCAGCATTGGAAAAAGTAGCATTGTCCCAAGGATAATAACAGTTATCAACCTTAATAAAATCAACGCCCCATCCAACATATGATCTTGCATCATCATCTTCATGTCCGCAAGTACCAACTGCTGCCCCTGCGCAGAGATTAGTACCTATATCGTTGTACATACCAAACTTAAGTCCTTTGCCATGAATATAATCAGACAAAGCCTTAAAGCCAGATGGGAACTTGACTTCCTCATTGGACAACAGACCATCTACTCTTTCATTTTTGTAACAGCCATCATCCAGTACCAGATATTTATATCCAAGCTTATCCAGTCCCAGCTCTACTATTGCATCTGCCATAGCCTTGGTCAGCGCTTCTGTATTGCCGCTTCCAAATGCATTCCAGCTATTCCACCCCATTGCCGGAAGCCTATTGCCCTTTTTACCAGGCATAGCCTTCCCATCACCAAAACTATCATACCTATATTTGCTGTCTTTAATTATTGCCGGTCTATCCATCGTATTTCACTCCCCATTGTAATGTTTTAATTGATGTTCTTGTTTTAAAATAAATACCTTGTTAAATACTATTTTTCACGTTCAGCCCACAACTGCCTGACTTTATCTGCAATCTCAGTTGCTTCCTGCCTGCTCAATAGCCCCTTGCTATCAAAAATCTCAAAATCCTTTCCCACTTCCGGTATCTTTTCACCCTGCATAAGCCCTCTAAGATATACCTGTGCTATATGATTAACGCATACCCTGCAGTCATATAGATCACGCAGCACCTCTGCAGGAGTAATGTCCTCTATATCCTTGATCCTAAGGACATTTTTGACAAACAGATGCAGGATTCTTGCTGCATCCCCTCTTGTCACTTCAAGATCAGGTGCTTCAATAATCCTGCTTTCATTTAATCTTTTATTATATTCAGCGTTATTTAGTTCTTTAGGCAAAAGAGAATATGCAAACTCTTTTTCTGTTATATGATCCATACCCATAACCTATCTCACTGATTTTTTCAGAACCCTATATCTACATACCTATCCTGCTAAAACGCTCATAAAACTGCTCGTAGAAATCTCTATCGGTATCATAATCAGTCATATAGAACATCTTGAGGATAGCCATATTTACCGCCTTAAGCTGCTCCTGTGGCATCTCATCAGCCCTGTCAGCTATTCCCTTGATAAAAAAGTGCCACCTGTCTGTATACTCCTCATATCTGGAAAAATCCGGTGTATCAAGCCATTTTTTTATCTTGATCTTGGACTGACGTTCCTTTTGACATTCATTTACCTGCAGGAAATACTTATGAGTCTCGTTTTCATAGATACGTCCCAATGGAAAAAGTCTGCATATGGCAGGTCTGAAAGAGTGTATAGAACATCTTCCCTGCTCATTTAAAAAGCTGCAGGCCTCTGTTTCATGATCTCCGTTTATATCTATTTCGCTACCCATCTTTAGGCAAGGCATTATGATACCATCAGCCACCCTGAGTTCTAAGTTAAGAGCCATCAGCTCTTCAAAACCTTTTCCAAGTCCCTTTTCAAGCCTGTAGATATCATAAGGATCAAGAGTAACTGAATCTCCCATGCTGCAGCAACAGGCGTGACAGCCACTGCAATCATCTACGCCCAGCTTTGCCATGTCGCCGCTGTCATATATTTTTCCATCTGAAATCTCTGCTATATCTATATCTCTGTTCACTTTAATCTTCCTTTTTTACTGCCCAGCGCATCTTAGTGGATTTACTTCTTGGATTTATCCTGCACTCCTCGGCAGATGGTCTTATGACATCTGATGATATCTCGCTATAGATTCCAAGCTTGTACAAGTCTTTAAAAGACTTTTTCACCAGTCTGTCCTCCCCTGAATGGAAAGTAAGTATAGCTACCCTTCCACCCGGATTTAATATATCAGGGAGCTTTTCTAAAAATGAATAGAGCACTTCAAACTCGCTGTTTACATCGATCCTTAGAGCCTGAAATACTCTGGCACAGCTCTTTTTTATAGCCTGATCTTTTTCTTCCTTTGGAACTTTCCATAGGGCATCTTCGATAGCCTGTCTGAGTGCAGTAGTGGTATCCATAGGATTACCCTTTTTCATAAGGCTAAATACCTTATCTGCAATCGCTTCAGCATATGGCTCATCAGAGTTCTCAACCATCATGCCCACAAATTCATCTCTTGTTATATTGTGAAGGCGCTCTGCTGCCGACTCTCCGTGCTCCGGATCAAGACGCAGGTCAAGTGGTCCGTCAATCTTGTATGAAAAACCTCTCTCAGGATTATCTATCTGCATAGAGGACACACCAAGATCTGCAAGAACAAAGTCAAATTTTCCGACTTCACTACAGACTTTATCTATATTGGCAAAATTGATGAGCCTGAACTGGAAGTTATCCTCTCCAAATCCAGCCTCTCTAAGCCTTTTAACAGTCTTAGCTGATTCTATAGGATCCACGTCAAGACCATAGATACATCCCTGTCCTGAGAGCTTCTCGAGCATCTTTCTTGTATGTCCGCCATAACCAAGAGTACAGTCCAGCCCCTGCTGCCCCGGCTGTATATCCAAAAAGTCCAATATCTCCTGAACCATGATAGATATATGCATGCCGGCAGGTGTTGACCCTTTGGCAATTACATGATCAATTGTATCTTTATATTTTTCAGGATTCTGTTCTTTATACTTTTCCTCAAACTTCTTTGGATATTTTCCGGAATAGTGAACTCGTCTTTTGTGCTTATTTTCTTCCAAATCTCAAACCTCACTCTTTATTCATTAAAGCATTATAGTAGACAAAAATACTTAAAATTTCACACTATCTACAATACCATATTATAAAGCAATAAATAAAGCGAGCTTTTAGCAAGTGAACATTAACTCTTTTAATATATTCTGTAATTGCCTGACAGAGCCAGCAGTGCAACATACCTTTCATTTAACATATTTTTATCTATAGGGTAAAAAAGTATTTACCAAAGATAATGTATATTTCATATTCACATAACCTGAGCTGTAATTCTGCCCTGATTTTGCCTATTATTCACCGATTATTGCGATATGCGCAATAAGACCGATGTACTATCACTAATACATCGGTCTCATTTTCTTATAGTTCAATTAAAATCAAATTTGCTTGAAGATAGCTGTTTCATCATCAAGCTCTGCTACAATTCGCTGGTTTTCATCCATACGTTTTGAGATAATATCCAGATCATTTACAAGGGTCTGGGTATTTTCAGCAGCTGAAGATACTCCGGTAACACCTTCATCAATAGCAGCTGTGATATTGCTTATTGATTCTGCAATCTCAGTAAAGGCATCTTTAAATCCTTCAGTCGTATCAGTAAAGTCGTTCATTACTGATTCAATATAGTTAGCATTATCTTTATATTTAGCACCGTCTTCAACGAATTTGGCAAATTCAGGCATAATAGAATTCTGCATATAATCTACCAGGTTATTTGCACTATCAGCCAGGTTATGAACTGCTTCTACAACTACTGAATTGATCTTTTGAATATTACCGGCTGTCTGGCGGCTGTTCTCTGCAAGGCTTCCAATCTCTCCTGCTACAACAGAGAAGCCTTTTCCGGCATCTCCGGCACGGGCAGCTTCAATTGATGCATTCAGTGACAAGAGATTGGTCTGACTTGCAATACTCATAATCTCGTCAGTAAGAGTGTTGACCTGATCAACGCTCTGGCTGTCTGAAATAGCCTTATTAAGAGCCGACAGGATCTCATCTACCTTGGCCTTTGTCTCATCCATGTTGGTCCTTGCATTCTGCTCCATGACATCAGCATGCTCTTTCATACTCTTGGAGTAATCATTGATCTGACGGCTCTTCTCAGCCATGCCATCTACTTCAGATCTTACTGCTTCAGTATGCTTGTTGATAGCACCTGCACTGTTAGCAACTTCCTGCATAGTAGCAGACAATTCCTCAGTAAGAGCTGACAGATCTGATGCACTTTCATTAGATGTACGGACACTTCCCAATACGTCATCAACTACTTTATCCATTGACTCTGAATTGGTTGAAATTACAGCAAATATGTTCTGAAGATGCTCAATAAATGCATTTATACCCTGGCTCAAGCTGCCGATTTCGTCCTGGCTGTATACTGTGATCCTGCGGGTAAGGTCACCCTGTCTGTTATTGATGCCTTCAATGATCTCCTCAAGTTCAGACTCAGCTTTGATAACAGGATGTATAACATATCTAAGGACAATAAATATAGCTATAATAACCGCAACAATACTTATTGCAATTACTATAACGCTTGAAATAATAGCCATGTTGAAGCCTTTATTCAAAAGCTCTTTTTCTGCTGTGGCGCTACTCTGGAAAGAAGTTATCATTGCACTGATATCTTCATCAAGTACTCTGGACCCATCGGCAACTATACCATTGGCAGTAGCATATGCATCTTTTGTCTTCTGATTGGCACTCTGGGCAAGAAGAACCATAACAGAATCTTTAAAGCTCTCATAATCTTCCAGCATCTTGGTATATGTTGATGTCATATCAGAAGTAATATATTTTTCATAATCTGCCATAGCTTCATCAATTACAGCTTCTTCTTTTTCTATTTCAGAAACAACTGACGTCATAGTTTCAAAATCTGTCGCAACTATATGAGACAGAGCAAGGGTATGAACATCTTTTGTTGTCTGCGCGATAGTATCAAGGTCAGTAATGGCATTCAGATAATCCTCTGCTATAACAGTTGCTGTATTATCAACATTTCTTACATTTACTACAGCTAAAACATTGGACAATATAGAAACTATCCCTAATAAAAGGACAGGAACTAAGATCATAAAACGGATACTTGTTTTTCTATTCATTTATGCTATCCTCCTATCAGTTTCCACTTGCCTCAGAACCTGCTTCTGAGGATGCTTCATTTGAACTATCAGCTTCTGCAGAATCCTGTGATGAAGCAAAGACAGCCGAATCTGAATCTGATGAAGAAGAAGCTTCTGTTGCAGCATCTGCCTGACCATCTTCACTAGAGCTCTCAGTAGAGGCATCTGATTCAGCATTTACCTGCTCTCCATCAAGATCACCTGTGCTCTCTTCACCGGTAATAGCAGTAACCATCTCATTGAGCAGAGTCTGCAGACTCTTACCTCCCGGATTACCCTCTATCATAAGAGTTCCAAAAGTAGATGCTGCATCCCAATAGGTTCCTCCAACTCTCTGCAGAGATGAATATTCTGCCTGCATCTGAAGAGCCTTTATTGCCTTAGACTCAGCAACAGCACCTGATGAGGATGCATTGATATTAGAAGGACCTTGTCCTCTAAGCTCAAATCTAAGTGTCTGATTAGTCTCATTAGTCATCCAATCAGCAAAAACTGCAGCCCATACAGCATTGTCAGAATATGAATTAACTCCAACAAGCTTATATCCGGCATAGCTGGACATCTGCAGCTGCTGACCTGCTACTGTATATGTAGGAAGCTTGGTGGCAGCATAATCCTCGCCCCAGGCTTCTTTGATAGAATTCTCATCCCAGATACCGCTGACACCTGCTACAAAAGTTCCATCAGCTGCTCCACCGGCAAATCCATCATTACTTGTAGATGAGAAAGCCGGATTAGTGCCGATGCTCAGCATAGCCTCTGCAACATCAGCTCCTGTAATATCTGTATACTTGGCATTCCAGTTACAATATGTGGAGATTCCATCATCATTTAATCCTATCTCCATTCCTGTGTTACCAAAAAAAGAATACATGTACCAGCCGGAATTCATTTCCATAAATACCTGTTTTCCATTGGCAGCAGCTGCATCAAGCAGTCCGTCCATGGTCTGTACATCTTCTTCTGTTAAATATTTACTATTATAAAAAAGGAAATATCCATTATCAGCTGTAAGAGGATAAGCGTAGAGCTTACCATTAACTGATGCAGCTTCACTGGCTGCTGCAAGATTTCTGGATGATATTTCAGATGAATTACTTACTTCTTTTAATACACCTGAAGCTACAAAAGCCATTAGCTGATCATCCGCAAAGGTAAATACATCCGGAGCATTAAGAACATCTCCTAATATATCATCTTTACAATTAGCTTCACTATGAGCCTCAAATGTAATATCAAATGTTGCCTGTGATGAATACTGTGTCTTAAAACTACTGATTATCTGGTTGATAAGCTCCTCATCTTCATCTGCACCCCAAACACGCAGGGATACATTACCTGAAGGTAGACTACCAGCATCTTCTGTAACAGCCTCTGCAACGCTTTCAGCATCATCTGCAACAGAGCTGCAACCAGTCAAAGCACCAACTGCCAAGAAAGCAGATAAAAAGATACTCAACATCCTTCTATGCATTTTACATTCCTCCTGATATATGCACACTTTCTCCTATCATAAATTACTAAATATCAATCAGCACAAAGTCCACACAGTAATCCCAAATGTACGGTCAAACATTCAATAACTCATGAAAATTAATACAAAGCAGGATTACATTATCAGCAAGGATTATTGTATTCAATAGCGCGCAGGCATATTTTATACAATGTTTATTTTCTTTACTTTTATTTTATGTTTTTTTAATATTTATTAGTCAATATAACGTTTTTTTAAACAGATGCAGCGCAGCTGTTTGTGATATATTTTTTGACCGCATTACGTATCTCAAGCATCTTTTCATTTGTATCCCGGTTCTCACTCTTAAAGTCCAGAAGCTTATCAAGATATCCCTGATCTGCGGTGAGTCTGTAACTTTCAGGAAAAACAAGACCATAAACAAATGAAATCTGTGTTACCAGAGAATCTACCACTGTTACGACATTTTTACGGTCTACATTTCTGCAGCTGATGGCATCCTCATATACAAGTGGTGATATACTCTCTTTTACAATCACACTTACAGGCTTATCATATATCTCTTCTCTAGGTATATCGCAGTTTACCTTCAGTATATCTATCTTATCAGCGTCTCTTAGCAGATTACAAAATAGCAGCTCTCTCTCAGACAAGTCAGATGGCAATATAAAAACGTTATGCAGTCTTATCGCTTTTTCGATAACGCTATCCTCCTCATCACTGTCTATAAAGTCACGTATACTGATAGAATAACCATCACCAGAAGATGAATCTTCCTCATCAGACATATCCTGCGGGCACTGGCTTCCAAAAAGCAGATCAGCACTCAGTTTCGCGTGATTTATAGATTTAGAATCTATAAAAGTATTAAATCTCCTGAGCTGTTCAAAACGTCCTATATCATGGAGCATTCCCAAAAGCCAGGCAATATCTACGTCTCCTTCATTAAGATCAAGACTTCTTGCTATTTTCTCTGCAAGTTCAGCCACTCTGTATGTATGCTCAACTTTTAGTCTGACCTTGGTATCTTCTATATCATAATGTGCTGTATATTCAGCAAACTTACTCTTTACTCTGTCTCTATCTACTATCATTATTTAAACTCCTTTTGTACCGCGCTCTTGCAGCTTTCTAATATGGTAATGCATTTACTGCTATTTTCATAAAAAAGCTTAATAAAGGGAAGGCTTTAGCGTATGGAAAAACTGCGCTCATCCTCATCAACAGGAATATCTGTTGTATCAATCCAATCTATAGATATGTATGACCCCTGATTTATCATTGTAAGAAGGCGGCTTAGCATGTCTTCGCTGCCCTGAGCCTCCATGACCACTGATCCGTCCCATTCATTATAGACAAATCCTGTAACACCAAGCCCCTGCGCTGCATAGTTGGCTCTATATCTAAAACCAACTCCTTGTACATTTCCTTTAAAAACATATCTGCGTCTGATAAGCATTTTCCCTATCCTCTAAAAAATATTTACTTTCCTATGATAACACAAAATATGAAGTTCTGTTCTTATTCGCAAATACGGATATTTTTCACTTTGTATCAAAGTTACTTCATAATTTGTTTAGTTTGTGTTCATGTTTTTTTTATCAATCATATTTTTTATTTAATCATAGTTTTAGACTATATTACGTTAATGTCTGATAGAATAAAAATGCATTACGTTAACAACTATTTTAATTAAAAATATAAGGAGACACTCTATGAAAAAAAGAGGTTCATTAAAGACTTTGATCATTTTGATCCTAATTGGTGTTACCGTCTTAACGTCAGTACTTATCGAAGGTTTTGTTATTATCAAAACTGTTGATAATAATAATGATCAAGTAGAGACCTACAAGCAGGAGATGCTCTCAGATATGCAGGCCGAGTTGCGTCATGAGGTTGATGTAGTATACAGTCTTATAGATCAGATCCATGAAGATCAGCTTGCAGGTATTTATACGGAAGAACAAGCCAAGCTCATTGCAGCCAATTTCGTTCGCGACCTCAGATATGATAATGGAGACGGATATTTCTGGATTGATACTTCTGCCGGTGATAACGTTGTTCTCCTTGGAAGAGATACAGAAGGAACCAACAGATACAATAATATTGATCCTAATGGTGTATATTACATACAGGAAATCCTTAATGCAGGTCTACAGGACGGTGGCGGATATGCGTACTTTAGCTTTGCCAAGCCAAATGAAACTGAACCACTTCCAAAAATGAGTTACTCTCTTTACTATGAGCCTTACGACTGGGTAATCGGAACCGGTGTATGGATTGATGAAATAGATGCAAAAGTTGAAGCCTATGTAGCAAAATCCACACTATCACTATATTCCATCATCTGCGGTTCTATACTTATGGTCATTATCATTCTGATAATATTAACAATAACCGCATTCTTTGTCGGAAACAAGATTACCAAACCTATCATCCGTGTTTCCAACGAATTGGACAAGATGGCTTCAGGCGATTTCTGCAATACAGAAGAAAACCAGAAGCTCTGGAAGCTTAAATCAACAAATAATGAAATCGGACAGATGGCTGAATCTCTTGAAAAAATGCATGGCAATATCAGAGATCTTATGGTCAAGATTTCAGATACAACTTCTTATGTAGCAGCTGCAGCGCAGCAGTTATCAGCAAGTGCTTCACAGTCAGCTGACGCCAGTGAACTTGTAGCCAACTCTTGTACAAGTATAGCAGGTTCATGTCAGAACCAGATCAGAGCCGTTGCAGAAACAAGTGGCGAAACAAAGGGATTCATCTCCAGCATGGAAGATTTCTCTGATGCTATCACAAAATCAGCTGAAATGATCGGTCAGACCAATACAGCTGCTTCTCAGGGTGGTGTTGATATCAACAACGCAATGAATCAGATGAATGTCATCAGAGAATCCGTTGAGGAAACATCTGATGTTATAAATCAGCTTGGCGAACAGCTGCAGACCATTAATACCTTTGTTGATACTATCTCTTCAATCGCATCACAGACCAACCTACTCTCACTTAATGCCAGCATAGAAGCTGCCCGTGCAGGTGAAGCAGGTAAGGGCTTTGCAGTAGTAGCTCAGGAAATCAACCAGCTTGCTGAACAGTCAGATGAAGCATCTAAACAGATTTCTGAAAAGATCTCTGAAATCCTTGAAAAGGCTAATTCAGCTATGGATGCCATGAAGAAAGGTCTTTCAAATGTGCAGGATGGTACTGAGGTCGTTCAGAATGCCGGTAATACATTCAACGACATCGTTGAAATGGTTCACCAGATTTCTGAAGAATCTTCCAGAATGCAGCAGATTGTAGGCAATCTGTCATCTGGAACCAATACTATCGCTTCTGACATTGAAAAGATTGAAGATATGAGTTCAAGCGTTGCAGAAGAAACTGAAAGCGTATCCGCAGCTTCACAGCAGCAGACAGCTACATCTCATGAGATTGCTGAAGCAAGTGACAAGCTTGCAGAAACAGCTCAGGAACTTCAGAGCTTCGTAGTAGAATTCGAAATCTAAGATAACTCTCCTCGCCTAACGCGATTGTATTTATACAATTTATTCCATAAAGAAAAGCTTGGCCAGATTGCCATTTTCAATCCAGCCAAGCTTTTATCAATTTACCAAATTATCAAATAACGCAGTCAAGACCGCTCATTACTTTTTCATTACATTTAATGTCAGTAACCTTATATATGTATTTACCACCGGACTTATGTCTGTAGCCGGTAATAATAAAGTGAGCGGCATTGTCTTCTGTCTTGTACTCTTCTGTGATCTTCTCATCTGCCTGTGCTTTATCAAGTGTTTTTTTCAGATCGATAGAAATAGCCGGAATGAGGATCATCCCTCTCTGAAGAGCAAATATCTCACTATAAACACTATCCAGCATATGCTGCATAACAACCCCAAAGCTATTATTATCCATAGATGATACCCCCGATATAACATAAACTATCTTTATATCTTATCAATCATTCTGCATAGATTCAACGATACCTGGAAGTAACTGCTTCTTACGGGAAACAACACCTGGAAGCATCACTGAATTTTTCTTTTCATTGGCAGCAACACCAAATCCGCTCTGAATAATACTTTCAGCCTTATTACCAACAAATATCACTTCTGAAGATTCTTTTATGATATTGGTCAGCATGAAGTAGATTATATCAAGGCCATCCTTTTCTCTTACCTTTTCCAGTTCAGGAAGTATTCTGCCCTTGATCTCTTCAAGCTCTTCTGCGCTAAGTGAATTGATCTGTCCGATACCAATATTCATATCTTCAACAGTAAATTTCTTGAAATCCTGATGTATGATCTGATCAGCAGTCTTAGATCCAAGATTAGATCCGGCTCTGAACATTTCCTTGGCATACTGTTCTTCATCAATTCCTGCTATTGCAGCAAGCTCTGCACCGGCCTTTTTATCAATCTCTGTGCATGTAGGGCTTCTGTACATAAGTGTATCAGACAAAATTGCTGATACAAGAAGACCCGCTGTATTCTTGTCGATTTCTACTCCGTTCTCCTTGTACATAAGGTAAACGATCGTAGATGATGAGCCAAGGGGCTGATTTCTGAAAAATACAGGTCCTGCAGTTGCTATAGTTCCAAGTCTGTGATGGTCGATGATCTCCAGGATATCTGCAGATTCCATACCATCAACAGCCTGATTTTTTTCATTATGATCTACAAGAATGATCTGTTTCTTTCTGGCACCAATGAAGTTACGTCTTGAGATCATACCTACATATCTGTCATTTTCATCAAGTACAGGGAAATATCTGTGTTTTACCTGTGCCATAATCTGCTGGATGTCTTCGATATAATCAGAAGTATGGAAAGATACAAGTCCTTCCTTCTTCATGAAATAGCTGATAGGCATACTCTGGTTGATAAGACGGGCAACTGTAAAGGTATCATGAGGAGTAGATATGATCTTGCATCCGTGTTCGTCAGCCTGCTTGATGATTGTGCTGGCTACCTGTGCACCTTCACATACTATAAGGCATCCTGCTTCCATCTCTATGGCACACAGCTGTGTCTCATAACGGTTACCAAGGATGACTATATCGCCTTTTTCAATATAATTTTCCATCATCTCAGGGCTTGCAGCAGCTATGACTACCTTGCCGCTTCCAAGTCTCTCGCCTTTGGTACCTGTTACCAAAGTGCCGTCCAATGTTTCAACTATATTTTTATAGCTTGTATTGGCTTTACTGAGAATATCAGAATCATATACGTCCATGTAGGTTGTTACGATATCTCCAATAGTGATAAGTCCCACTAGCTCGTCACCATCAGTTACGCACAATGTAACAACATCTTCATCGTTCATGGCCTTCCATGCCTCTTTTAGAGACATATCCTGAGAGCCGCCATGCATCTGCCTGATTTCAAGATCAGATACCTGTGTTCTTACATCGCTGAGATATTCCGGCTTCTCAACACCAAATTTCTTAAGCACGAACTGTGTCTCTTCATTTAAATGTCCACAGCGTCTTGCTTCATAGTTCTTGCCTGTTATCTTTCGCTTGAGATTTGCATAGCAGATAGCTGCACAAATAGCGTCAGTATCAGGATTTTTATGTCCAATAACATAAACAGGTCTGTTTTCTGTCATCTATTCCTCCAATTTTATTGCATATTCAAAAAAGAAAACATATTTCAATTAAAATTCATATTCTATTTTACACTTTTACTGTCATATTCATCAAGAAAATGATGTTTCTTGCCATCGCTTGTTTTATAAGCAACAACAGTGCTCAAATTGACATTTTCCACGCTTTTGAAAATATTGGATTCTATATAAGGGCTTCTCTCCCTAAGTTCCCTTATAAGTTCCTTTATTTCATTACGTTTTGAGCCTTTCTCTGTGCCACCGCAGCTTGCACAATGCTCTGTAAATCTGCATGCGCACTGGATAAAATGAAGCTCATTGTAGTTCATCCAATGAACGATATCCTCTTCTCTGATAAGGTAAAGAGGTCTGATGAGTTCCATGCCTTTAAAGTTAGTACTATGAAGCTTTGGCATCATAGTCTGTACCTGGCCGCCATATAACATACCCATCAGTATTGTTTCAATTACATCATCATAATGATGTCCAAGTGCTATCTTATTGCATCCTAGCTCCTGAGCCTTGGAATACAGATATCCTCTTCTCATTCGAGCACACAGATAGCATGGAGACTCAGGAATATCAGCTACTACGTTAAATATATCTGACTCAAATACAGTAATAGGTATATTCAGCAGCTTGGCATTGTTTAAAATAGTTGTGTAATTGATATTGTTATATCCCGGGTTCATTACAAGAAATACAACTTCAAAGTTGTGCTTTCCATGTCTTGCAAGCTCCTGAAACAGCTTGGCCATGAGCATGGAGTCTTTTCCTCCGGAAATACATACAGCTATCTTATCTCCATCCTTGATAAGTTCATATTCATTTATAGCTTTAGTAAACTTACACCAGATTTCTTTTCTAAACTTCTTGATGATACAGCGTTCTATATCCTTACATCTCTCTGCAGAGGCTTTTTCATCTTCCATGAACTGCTCTATCTGTATGCGCAGATAAGAGTAAAAGCCTCCCTGGATACTGTATATTTCATATCCTTTTTCACTAAGAAAATCTGCTATAAGGTCGGAATTTCTTCCTGAATAACAAAGCAGATAAATAGGCTTATCCTTTGGCAGTTCATCTACATGATCATAGAAGTCTTCCCAAAAGATATTTATTGCACCCGGATATGTCTCTTCTTCAAAATCTTTAGCTGCTCTGACATCTACAACAAGCTTGTCTCTGTCATCCGCAAGCATCTCTTCAATACTTTTACTTATTTCCATATAAATCATCCTTCAAACTGGCTATTGTACAATTTAGCATAGAAGCCGCCTTTATTCAATAATTCCTCATGGTTGCCCTGCTCTATGATCTGTCCATTGTTCATGACCAGTATGATATCTGCCTCTCTGATAGTAGATAGTCTGTGAGCAACAATAAAGCTGGTCCTTCCCTTCATCATTCTGTTAAAAGCATCCTGGATCTTGATTTCAGTTCTGGTATCAATAGATGAAGTAGCTTCATCAAGTATCAGCATAGGCGGAAGCTTTAACATGATCCTGGTTATGCACAAAAGCTGCTTCTGACCCTGAGACAGATTTCCTCCGTCTTCTCCAATCACTGTATCATAACCATTAGGAAGTCTTCTGATAAAATCATGTGCTCTGGAAGCTTTGGCTGCTTCAATGATCTCTTCATCAGTAATGCCTTCTCTTCCCATGATTATGTTGTCTCTTATGGTACCGCTACGAAGCCATGTCTCCTGAAGCACCATTCCTATGCTGGTTCTCAGGGCATGTCTTGTAATATCTCTCACATCATCACCGTCAACAAGCACTGCTCCCTTATCTACGTCATAGAAACGCATAAGGAGATTGATCAGTGTAGTCTTACCGCAACCTGTAGGTCCAACGATAGCAACTCTCTGTCCTGATTTAACTGAGAGGTTTACATCATGCAGAAGCTCCTTAGATTTATCATATGAAAAAGATATATCTTTAAGCTCTACGTTTCCACTTGGATCTATGCTTTCTTTTGCATCACTTGCATCCGGAATCTGCGGTTTTTCATCTATCAGCGCAAATACTCTTGATGCACAAGCAAGGGCATTTTGAAGTTCTGTAATAACGCTGGATATCTCGTTAAATGGCTTAGTATACTGGTTGGCATAACTCAGGAAAATAGCCAGTCCACCAACAGTCATTATATTTTTAGTACAAGCATAAGCGCCTGATAATGCAACTGCAGCATAAACAATAGCATTTACAAACCTTGTAGCAGGGTTTGTTATTGATGAGATGAAAGTTGCACTGACTGAGGCTTTTTCCAGTCTTTCGTTAACAACATCAAAATTCTTAAGGTTCTCATCTTCATGAGAAAATGCTTTTACTACATGAAGATTGCCCACCATTTCTTCTATAAGAGAAGTCTGATCCGCTTTTGCTTCTGACTGCTTTTTAAAAAGTATAAATGATCTGGTAGCTATAAATCTTGCAACCAGTAGTGATACTGGTGTAAGGACCACGACAACAATAGCTATCCTGAAATTCAGGTAAAACATGAATATCAGTGTTCCAAAAATAGTTACGATACCAGTAAAAAGCTGTGTGAATCCCATGAGCAGACCATCTGAAAAGCTGTCTACATCTGAGATAACTCGGCTGACAACATCACCATGCTGGTTGGAATCAATGTATTCAAAAGGTAATATCTGCAGCTTTTTAAAAGCATCATCTCTGACGTCTCTGCTGACCTGAAATGTTATTCGGTTATTGATCGCATTCATGACCCATTGACATACTGCTGCAATAAGAACAACTACAGCCATTTGGATCAGGATACCGATGACCTTATCCATGTGGACATTATCAGGTCCAATTATATGATCGATCGCGTTACCTGCAAGAATAGGTGCGTATAATGATAAAAGCGCAAATACAATTGCAAGTAGCATAGAAAATGCAATCAGTATACTATATCTGCCAACATAAGCCAAGACTTTTTTTAAGGCAGATGGATTAGAATTTTTCTTACTCATTTGCTGCCTCCTTTGCAGACTTAAACTGTGAATCATATATTTCGCGATAGATTTCACAATTATCAAGAAGGCTATCGTGTGTTCCAACTCCCACTACTCTGCCATCATCAAGGACTACTACCTGATCGCAGTTTTTAATGGAAGCTGTTCTCTGAGAAACAATAAATGTTGTAGGCGCATCCTTCATATTCTTAATGGCTGTGCGAAGATTGTAATCTGTAACGTAATCAAGAGCAGATGCACTGTCATCCAATATCAGTATCCAAGGCTTTCTGACAAGAGCTCTGGCAATAGTCAGTCTCTGTCTCTGACCTCCTGACAGGTTCTTACCACCCTGAGATATCATGTGATCAAGCTTGCCGTCTTTACCCATAACAACGTCTTTTGCCTGAGCTATCTCGAGAGCTGCATAGATATCTTCATCTGTAGCCTCATTATTACCCCATTTCAAGTTATCTCTTATGGTTCCCTTAAACAGGACTGCTTTCTGAGGGACGATTCCTATGTATTTTCTTAATTCATCAAGATCATAATCTTTGACATTTTTGCCATTAATATAGATATCTCCACCTGACAGGTCAAAAAATCTTGGAATCAGATTAACCAATGTAGACTTACCACTACCTGTACCACCAATGATACCAATGCTCTGTCCTTTTTTGATGTGAAGATCAACATCTGAAAGTGAATCTTCTGCATCTCCAGGATATCTCATAGAAGCGTGATCAAAGACAATGAAATCATCCTCTTTTTCAGCTGCATCAAAGCTCTCCTGTCCATTTTCCATGGCAGGCTTGATATCCATAAGAGCCTGAATACGATTACCGCAGGCAACAGCTCTTGTAATATTGATAATGAGGTTAGCCAGCTTAACAAGCTCTACAAGGATCTGAGACATGTAATTATAGAGAGCTACAACGCTTCCCTGTGTAAGAATACCTGCCTGAACAGTAAGGGCACCGGTATAGATCAGGTAACAGATTGCCAGATTCAATATAGCAAAGGTCAGAGGGTTCATAAGGGCAGTAACACTTCCAACATGCTTCTGCAACTTTGTCAGTTCTTCATTTTTGGCAAAAAAGACTTCTTTTTCCTTTTCTTCACTTCCAAAAGCCCTGATAACTCTGGCTCCATCAAGATTTTCCCTTGTAAGATTAAGGACTTTATCAAGCTTTTCCTGAACAAGCTTGTATTTAGGTATGCTCCAGAGCATTATTCCAAATACTACAATAGCTAAAAGAGGTATTGTAACTGCAAATATCAAAGCCTCTTTGACATCAATGGTAAATGCCATGACCATGGCGCCTAGTACGATAAATGGTGAACGTAAGAGCAGACGCAGAGTCAGGTTGACACCCTGCTGCACCTGGTTCATATCACTTGTCATTCTGGTGATCATTGTAGATGTACCAAGCTCATCGATCTGAGAATAAGACAAGCTCTGGATATTATTAAAAAGAGCATGCCTTACATCCTTGGCAAAACCGGCAGATGCCTTGGCTGCAAAGTACTGAGCTGTGATAGATGTGCAAAATCCTATAGCAGCCAGCAACACAAGAACAAGACTCATACGGATTATATGAGAAGTATCAGATGTTGCGATTCCCTTATCAATAAGGGATGCAACAACGAGAGGAACTATCAGTTCAAAAGATGCCTCAAGCATCTTGAATAATGGCGCCAAAATAGTCTCTTTTGTATACGCCTTAAGATATACCAACAATTTTTTCATAACGATCTCCATACCTCAATTATTGAGCCTAAAAAGTACCTTAGTAATTTATCCTTAATCCCTTAGGATAATGATTTTTCATTGCTCCACCGGCATATTTTGCCCAGCCAATGGAATATCCGTCACAGGTAATAAGATACCAGCCTTTTTCTCCATCACATCTGAATGTCTGTCCATTAAGATATGCTTTTACATCATTGCCATCTGAAGGAAGGTCATAACTCCTTAAAGCCATATTACTGTTTAAATACAACGCCAATGCATGTGATGGCTCAAATCTGTCTTTTTTCATACTTCCAAGATGAAGTCCGGGTCTGAGTACTTTAAGTCCGTTAGTAGATGCCATTTCCTTTGGAGCAAGATAGAGCTGCTCTCCAAACATGAATAATGTACCACTTTTTGTAAGTGACTCTATGCATTCTTTTGTCAAAGTATCCTTGGCAAACTCTTCCCATGGAGCGAGATTTTTGCCTTTAGCCTCTTTTACACCGCCGCCTGGCACAAAGCTGTAGCGGTTAAGATTTTCATCACCTTTTTTGCCAAAAACAGCAAGGAAATGACCTTCGCCCTGAAGCTTATGTGGCCATAGCCTGATGCAGCGCTCAAGGCCTTCACATGGCTCAACCTTCTCGCCATTTATTTCTACAGACAACTCGCCTTCAATAAAGCGTCTTGCACCACCTGTCATGCCATCCTTTTTCTCTACATCGATAAGATCAAATTCCGGATGTCTGGACAAGAATGCTGACACTGTTCCTTCATTTTCTACAGGTGCAAATGTGCAGGTGGAATATACCAGTCTTCCTCCAGGTGCAAGCATGCTGGCTGCGTTATCAAGGATCTCTGCCTGACGGTCAGCACACATATAGGTGTTTTCAATGCTCCATTCGCTTACTGCAACATCAGTCTTTCTAAACATTCCTTCACCGGAACAAGGAGCATCTACAAGGATCTTGTCGAAATACTCATTGAACACCTTGGCGAGCTTTCCGGAATCCTCATTAGTAACAAGAGCATTTTTTATACCAAGTCGCTCGATATTGAGTGATAATATCTTGGCTCTCTGAGGATTGATCTCATTAGCTACAAGATATCCCTCACCCTGCAGATAAGAAGCGATCTGTGTGGACTTACCTCCCGGAGAAGCGCACAGGTCAAGTACGTGGTCTCCCGGCTTAACATCTAGATATGTTACAGGCGCCATGGCACTAGCTTCCTGAATATAATAAACTCCTGCTTCGTGAAGCGGATGCTTTCCAGGGGCATCTTCAGAGCCATAATAATAGCCATTTTCACACCATGCCACTGGCTTTAGATCAAATCCTGCTTTGTCGTTAAAAGAAGTTCCATTATCCGCATTATTTTGCTTTTTAAGTGTATTGATACGAAGAGATTGAAAACGGCTCTTATCATCCTCAAAGCATTTTTCAAATTCCTCATATTCATTTCCCAGCATTTTTTTCATTCTGTTTGTAAAAGCTTCTGGTAACATATGTCTCCTTATAGCACAAATACTCTTTGATCAGCGTTTCTATTGTTTATAATCAAAGAAAGGTGCCGCAATATGCGACACCCCTTATTCATTATTATTGATCTTTATGCTCTTTCATAAATTTCTTGATTCCCTTGAAGGTCTGCGGACTGATAATGTGCTCTATTCTGCAAGCATCATTTTCAGCAGTCTCTGCATCTACTCCTGCAGTATAAACAAGGAATCTTGTCAATGTAGTATGCTTTTCATACACTGCCTTGGCTTTCTTAGTGCCTTCATCTGTAAGCTTCAGTGAACCATCCTCAGCCATTACGATAAGACCCGCATCCTTTAAAAGACCTACGCCTCTAGAAACACTTGGTCTGCTAAATCCAAGCTCAGTTGCTACATCAACAGAACGAACATAGCCGTTCTTCTTTAATAAAATATAAATAGTTTCGAGGTAGTCTTCTCCAGACTCATGCATTTTGTTTTTTTCTAATTCGTGATCATATCCCATAACTAATTCTCCATACTAACACCTTTCATTAATGTTAGCTTATACTCTGCCTTTTTGCAAGTATTTCTCTAAGGTTTCTGGTTTCCAGAAGCCTGATCATCATATTTTCAGTCACATCATCATAGAATTTAAATAATTCCATTGTCTGTTCGGCTTGTGAATACACCTTCCAATAACCCGAACAAATATAATTTTCACCTTTATTACAAATAAAACCATATACATCTTCAATAGGATATCCCAAAACTATTCCCAGTTCATGTGGAAAACAAGCCTCTGCTGATAAATACATTTTATAACGCATAGCAAGTTCCAAAAGCACTTTATCAAGCTCATTTGAGCAATATCCCATCTGTTTAAGAAATTTAACATTAGGAGCTTTATTCAGGTATGCCTGAAGCCCACTACGTTCAAATACAAGGATCGATACTTTTCCCCTATTCCTTGACAGAACATATAATTCAAAAAGAGTCCCCTTTAAAAGATTACATATTTTTCTATAGCCCTCAAAATTTGTCACTATAAGATTAGATATTTTTATCCCGGCAAATACTGGTGCACAGTTTAGTACAAGCAACTGCTCAAGATCCCCGATACTTAATTTTTCACATACCTCGCTACACATATATAAATTCCTTTATAAATTATTGACTCACAAAAAATTAGAGCTAAAGCTGTCCTTATGAGCGTTCCCTTAATACATACAAATGAAAAAAGGAAACCACTCACAAAGATTGCCTTAGCTCTGATCAGTTTTTATGCATTTGCAAGTGCTTTACCAAAGCTCTGTGCTTCAGCAATAGCATCAGCATCAGGCTCATTATTAGCTAAAAGACCTTCACCTGTAACAATGTTTGCTCCTGCAGCTGACATTCTGTCTACCCAATCACGCATCCACTGTCCATCACCCCATCCGTATGAACCAAATAATCCCAGTTTCTTTCCTGAGCATTTTCCTTCATACTCTGTAACGAATGGCTCAACAACTGACTCTTCAAGATTCTCAGCTCCCATAGCTGGGCATCCAAGAGCTACTACATCTTCAGCAGCAAGTGCATCAGGAGTAACATCATCAAATGTAACTACCTCAGCCTCTCCACCAGCGCTCTTAACACCTTCAGCAATAGCCTCAGCCATCTTTAATGTGTTACCTGTACCTGTCCAGTAAACAATCTTAACTTTACTCATTAGTTAATCCCCTTTCAGTCTCCTCTTTTTGAAGATATATAATAAATTTCTTTTCGGAAAATTATCCGCTTGCAATGTAAATAGTCCCTTTAAAAGCATATCTGCCGTGATGGCAAGGCACGGCAGATATCAGGTAGGAGATTTCTTATGACTATTGTATGTCACTGTTAGCTACTTACTAATTGGCAGTTAGCTTTTGCTAACAAGATGATATTAGCATATGCTAACAGAATGTGCAATACCCTTTTTTCTATTTTTTTGAGAATCAATTTCATTAACGATAATAGGAAAGCAATTTCCAATTATGTAAAAAGCCTTGAATAAGGAAGCTGTAAGCTACTTATTCAAGGCTTTGATATGTTTTTTGTATTTAGCTATTGGATTAAGCTGTAAGAAGTGCTGCAAGTGCTTCGATGGCATCATCTGCATCAGAGCCCTCTGCTTCGATCGTGTATACCTTATCAGTTGACATACCAAGTGACATAACACCCATGATACTCTTAAGATTTATCTTCTTGTTATCAGATAAAATAAAACTATTGCTATCAAACTTACATGCTGTCTGTACAAGTGTAGCAATGCTGTTAGGTGCTTTTGTAAAACCAGTTGATAGATTAATTTCTTTTGAATTCATGTCTAATATACCCCTCGTGGTAATAATTTAATAAAATCAAACAGAACCTTTAAAATGACAATTCTTTTATCGGCTCTTTTTGACAGCGTCAATATATGTTTTAAATCAAATAAATCATTTTTGCAAGCACTATTTTTTCTGCATTTTGTACATTCCTTATAAATCAAGGCTTTCAGAGAATATAAACATTTTATAAAATACAATTGAGCGCGGTTACATTTATGCAACATATTCCTATCGCGCGAGTGCGCATCCTTAGCGGAGCACTTTTTATCCAATAGGAAATCCAAAGGAATTTCCTATTGAATAAAAAAGGACCTGTGATATTCTCACAAGTCCTTTCTTTTCTTATTAAGTTATTTAGCGAAATCAGTAGCTCTGCTCTCTCTAATAATATTAACTTTGATCTGTCCAGGATACTCCATTTCACTTTCGATCTTCTTGGCGATATCATGGGCCATTAATACCATTTCAGCATCGTTAACCTGATCAGGAACTACCATTACTCTAACTTCTCTTCCGGCTTGGATCGCAAAGGAATGATCAACGCCCTTAAAGCTATTAGTGATGTCTTCCAATTCTTTTAATCTTGTTGTGTATGTTTCCAAGGTCTCTCTTCTAGCGCCTGGTCTAGCAGCTGAAATAGTATCAGCAGCCTGAACAAGTACTGCAATAAGAGAAGTTGGCTCTACATCGCCATGGTGTGCCTCAACAGCATTGATAACAAGCTGTGATTCTTTGTACTTTCTACAAATGTCGACACCAAGCTGTATATGAGAACCTTCCATTTCATGATCGACAGCTTTACCGATATCATGAAGTAAGCCGGCTCTTTTTGCCATTCTAACATCCAGACCAAGTTCAGAAGCCATAAGTCCACATAACTGTGATACTTCTACAGAATGTTTAAGTACATTCTGGCCATAACTTGTTCTGAATTTCATACGTCCGAGAAGTTTAATGATTTCAGGATGAAGACCATGAACACCAGCTTCAAGTGCAGCGTTCTCACCTTCTTCTTTAATCTTTGTAGCAACTTCTTTCTGTGCCTTCTCTACCATCTCTTCGATTCTTGCCGGATGGATACGTCCATCAACAATGAGTCTTTCAAGTGCGATTCGGGCAACTTCACGACGAATTGGATCAAATCCAGAAATAACAACAGCCTCAGGTGTATCATCAATAATAAGATCAACACCTGTCATTGTTTCAAGAGTTCTTATATTACGACCCTCTCTACCAATGATTCTCCCCTTCATTTCATCATTTGGCAGCTGTACAACAGAGATTGTTGTTTCAGAAACGTGGTCAGCTGAACATCTTTGGATGGCGCCAACAACGATTTCCTTAGCTCTCTTTTCTGCCTCTTCCTTTGCTTCAGCTTCAATGTTTTTGATCATTACAGCTGAATCGTGTTTAACATCTTCTTCAACAATTTTTAAAAGATATTCCTTTGCCTGCTCGGAGGTTAAGCCTGAGATTTTTTCAAGTTCCTTCAGTCTTTGCTCACTTAACTTAGCAACCTCGTCTCGCTTTCTGTTCAGAGATTCTTCTCTCTGATTTAGGCTTGCCTCGCGTTTCTCGACAGCCTCAGTCCTCTTTTCGACGTTTTCCTCTTTTTGCTGAACTCTTCTTTCAGAACGCTGAACCTCATTTCTTCGGTCTCTAACTTCCTTCTCAAGCTCATTACGTGTTTTCAGTGACTCTTCTTTAATTTCAAGCATCTTTTCACGCTTTGTTTCTTCAGCAGACTTGAGTGCTTCGTCAATAATCTGTCTTGCCTTTTCTTCTGCAGAGCCAATCTTATTCTGTGCTAACTTTTTGTGATAAGCATTGGACAGTGCTAACGTTACCAATACAGAAATGACAAGAGTTGCTACTACTGCAATAATTGTTAATAACATTACAGGAGCACCTCCTTATTCAATTTTCATTGTACATTTTTTCTATAGAATCCCCTAAAAAAGGGTACACCTATAAACAATTTTACAACATATCTATTGTATCGTTAACAATCAGTAGTGTCAAGTGATAGAGCCTTTTTAATAACACTTGTTGTGAATCCTTTCCTTGCAAGAAAAGCCATTAATCGGCGTTTCTCATTGAAGTCACAATTTTCCGGATCATATTTCTTTTTTCGTAAAAGTTCCACAGCTTGTTCTAGTTCAATGTCTCCACCAAGTTCTTCGTACATTTCTTCCAAAATTGGTCCAAAAATCTCCTTAGAAATACCCTTATTAGACAAATCCTGCACAATCCTGTTTTTACTTCTAAGCTCAATGTAATATGAAATGTAATCTCTGGCATACCTTTCGTCATTTACGTAATTATACGATTTGACGTATTCCAGAGCCGCATCGATACAATCCTGTGAATATCCGCCTTCTGAAAGCTTCTGACGCAGCTTATATTCTGTGTAATCTTTTTTCTGTAGCAGATTCATAGCTCTCTTTGTAGCTCTTTTTGGAAGTAATTGCTCTACTATCTCACTATAGACAGATTCGGATAGTTCCTGACCTTCCTGTATATGGAAATTATGCGCTTCCCCCTTGTACAGGAGAAACGCATATTCACCGTCTATATAGACCTTAATTCTTTTCTTATCAAGCGGTAGCAACTGTGTCACTATCATCTGACTTTGCCTTGCCCTTCTTAGTCTTAGCTGCAGCAGCCTGTTTCTCAGCAAATAAAGGATCCTGAGGAAGGCCATAATGCTCTCTTACCTTTGCATCGATCTCTGCAAGCATATCAGGATTGTCTAACAGGAACTGCTTTGCATTCTCACGTCCCTGACCAATCTTATTGCCATCATACTGATACCAAGCACCAGACTTATTAACAATATCAACGCTGGCTGCAAGATCAAGAACATCACCTGCATATGATATTCCCTTACCAAACATGATATCGAACTCTGCTTCCTTAAATGGAGGAGCGATCTTATTCTTTACGATCTTTACCCTTGTTCTGTTACCAACTGACTCGCCGCTCTGCTTGATCTGCTCGATTCTTCTAACATCCATACGAACTGATGAATAGAACTTAAGAGCACGACCACCAGTTGTTGTTTCAGGATTACCGAACATAACGCCAACCTTCTCACGGAGCTGGTTGATGAATACTACAGTACAATTAGATTTGCTGATAACTGCAGTAAGCTTACGAAGAGCCTGAGACATAAGTCTTGCCTGAAGACCTACGTGGGAATCTCCCATCTCTCCATCGATTTCAGCCTTTGGAACAAGAGCTGCAACTGAGTCAACTACTACAATATCAATGGCACCTGAACGAACCATTGTCTCTGTGATCTCAAGAGCCTGCTCACCACTGTCTGGCTGTGAAATATATAAATTATCGATATCAACACCAATATTTCTTGCATATACAGGATCAAGTGCGTGCTCGGCATCAATAAAGCCTGCGATACCGCCTCTCTTCTGTACTTCTGCGATCATATGAAGTGTTACTGTTGTTTTACCACTGGATTCTGGACCATATATTTCAATGATACGTCCCTTTGGAATGCCGCCAAGTCCTAATGCAATATCAAGACTAAGTGAACCTGTTGGTATAGTTTCAATGTTCATTTGAGCACTTGAATCACCAAGTTTCATTACTGCGCCCTTACCATACTGTTTTTCAATCTGTCCAAGCGCAGCTTCAAGAGCTTTTTGTTTTTCATCTCTTTCCATTTTTTTCAATCCTCCTAGCGAACATTCGTTTGATATTATAATAAAACAAATGTTCGTTTCTGTCAAACAAATATTTTCTTTTTAGTTTCGTTTTTTCAAAAGTAATATGTCGTTATCAATTTGAAAAACTTGGCAGATTCAGCCTAGAGCCATCTGATCTATGTGCAGAAATGCACAACATCAAAGATATTAGCATATAAAAAAACTAATTGCAACTCCCCTCAAAATCCCCACTATTATTTTAGACCACAAAGGCAAATAATGCCAGTTTGGAAATAACAAGCTCACGGATGATCATGCCTGCTTCTTCTTTTTCCTGAGGTGTCATCTGAACAAGTTTGTCTATTGGATAGAGTTTTTCCATATAAACATCAGTCTTGTTTTTCTTGAACTGAGAAACGCGCACTCTTGCTCTGAGCTGCTTGTACACACGATAATTACTCTCCTCCCTGGTCATATAATATAAATGACTCTCGAGAGTAGTTTCTTCGTCTGTTTCATGCTTGATATAGCGTTCTATTATTGTTTTGAACTTGAACGGAACCATCTCATTATTTAATAATTCCCTATAACAATAACGGGCGCCGAAATAATTCTTTTCGGCGTCCTGCATATAATACTTAAAATCATCTTCGTTTACGACTTTATTGGCGAGCATCATAACTCATAATCCTCTTCTGAAACATCAAGATCTACTATATTATTGGCTGAAAGTCTGACTGCTTCAATTATCTTGTTTCTGTCCCAGCCAGTCTCTTCCATGAGTTCATCCACTGTTACCTTACGTCTGAACTCTTCTGCCAGCTTTTTAGCACGGTCAGCTACTTCCTGTACCTTCTGTACAGCAGTATTACCCTGACTCTTTTCATCAATATTTTCTGCAATGAGGTCTTCCATTGCATCCATCATCATACGTCCAAGAAAACCGTCAGCTTCAGAAGGCTTTTCTATAGCACCCAGCATCTTTACTCCACGAGTAAGAGCCACATTGCCTTCGCCTATAAGATCTTCCAGAAATACTCCCTGCTCAGCATATAACTTGGCAATATCAGGAACTGTCTTGAGATAGATCTCTATAAGTCTGTTCTGAGAGCTGGAATCACCAGCCATTGCTGCAATTGTAATTCCTTCTTTTTCTGAATCAGATACATCAGGAAGTGCAGCCAGCTCATCCAGGTATTCCTGAAGATAATTAGTCTCTTCATCACTTAAATACTCAGAAGCATCAACCGGTTCTCCAATTCCTACATTATGATTTTTAAGATATTCATATACCAGTGCAAACTGCTGTTCAGAAAGGTCAAGACTCTTAAAAGTTTCTTCTACCTGTTCTGCAGATATTACTCCGCCCTGCTCTCTGGCAGTTCTGGTAATATCAGCAAGCATCTTGCTAAATTCTTTTTCTTTATTATCAAGATTTCCCATTAGTGTTTCTCTTTCTGCTTAACTTTTTAGTAATATTCATTTTATATAGACAAAATTTCTTTTTCTCTACGTGTCAAAAAATTCATTTCCGTTATTTCACATGTCTGTGAGTAAAAAGATGATCCTGGCAGTACTCATAATTTCCATTACATTTTGAGCAAAATCTGAATTCAAGATTTGGATCATCCAGTTCTGTTCTGCCACAAACCGCACACTTATGTCTTGAAATACCAGGAGCAGTCATCTTGACCTGCTGTGAGTACTGGCGTCTTCTTGTGACTTCCTTAGGTCTGAAGCGCATCAGTTTTCCATCCTTCAAGTAAAAGATAGCGAAATTGATAAGTGATGCTGCGATAGGGAAGAACACATAGTATGCCTGATCGAATACTGCAAAGACAGCTTCAAGGGCAAGCCATGCACCATAAATGATACCAAGCCATTTCATCTTTAATGGAATGATAAACATAAACAATATGATGCTGTCAGGATAAGTAGCCGCATAAGCCAGTAAAATGCTCATGCAGATATAATATGTGCTGAAAAATGTTGCTGTCTGTGGAAAATAAGATTTAGCTAACACATCAACAGCCCCACCAATTCTGAAGTATGTAATGATATAGAATAAAAATGCTCCTATTATTATAAGAAAAATACCTGTGAAGATATACAGGTTAAATCTATATTCGCCCCATGTCCGTTCCATCTGTGTTCCTATACTATAGAAGAAGAACAGCATGATCAGCGCAAATAATATATTAGACTCCTGAGGTGGAACAATTATCCATGTAACGAGTCTCCATATCTGTCCATGAAGGATCGCATATGGATTAAGTGTAAGATAATCCAATATTCCACTGCCTATTGGAGCAAACGCAAGAACATAACCTACTGCGTAACAAATAATCAATTTTAATGTCAGATTATTTATAGCATATTTGCCAAATTTTCTTTCAAAATCACTCATTTTATACTATTTTCCCTTTTCAAATTGTTTTGCTAAACAATTTTAGCATTGTAAAATTGCCATGTAAATAAATCATAGCCTTATTTTATAGAAATATTATTTTTTACTTATCTAAATTATTTTTCTTTGATATTTCAAACAAAATGTTACTGGTCACTCTTTTCTAACTTACAAACAGCATCTGATAACATATTCATCCCAGCCGCGTCATTACTGCATTGTTGCTTTTTAAATTTTAGTGATTTATAATACACTGTAATGCGCTTTAATATTGGTCTGCTTTAAATTAAATTTAGCACAATACATTTACACAGCACTTTTAATTTAGAAAAAATCACATATTAATATGCATTATTTTATACCTAAACCATTTTTTACATGATAGTAAAAAAGGTTTAAAAGCATCAAATTAAGGGGATTTTTATGATTTCTAAGGATTATACTCTCGGAATTGATATAGGCTCTACTACTGTTAAAATCGCATTGTTAGATGCCGAGCATAATATTATCTTTTCAGATTATAGAAGACACTTTGCCAATATTAGAGAGACTCTTTCAGATCTTCTCGTGGAAGCTAAAGCAAAGGTTGGTGGAGATATCACTCTTCATCCTGTAATTACAGGATCAGGCGGTCTGACACTTGCCAATCACCTGCAGGTACCATTTGTTCAGGAAGTTATTGCTGTTTCAACTGCATTAAAAGAACAGGCTCCACAGACAGATGTTGCCATAGAGCTTGGTGGAGAAGATGCCAAGATCATATATTTCGAAGACGGAAATGTTGAACAGCGTATGAATGGTATCTGTGCCGGTGGTACAGGTTCATTTATCGATCAGATGGCTTCATTGTTACAGACAGATGCTACTGGTCTTAATGAATATGCCAAGAATTACCATTCGTTATATACAATAGCAGCAAGATGTGGTGTATTTGCCAAGTCTGATATACAGCCACTCATCAATGATGGCGCTACCAAGGAAGACCTTTCAGCTTCCATTTTCCAGGCAGTTGTTAATCAGACTATCTCTGGTCTTGCCTGTGGTAAACCTATCAGAGGTCACGTAGCATTTCTTGGTGGTCCTCTTCACTTCTTGTCAGAGCTTAAGGTTGCATTTATCCGCACTCTTAATCTTGATGAAGAGCATACGATCGATGTAGATAATTCACATCTTTTTGCAGCAATGGGTTCAGCTCTTAATGCCAAAGAAGATGTACATTATACAATGGATGAGATGGTTAAAAAGCTCTCTTCCAAAATAAAAATGGAATTTGAAGTAGAAAGAATGGAGCCTTTATTCGCTACAGAAAAGGATTACTCTGATTTCTGTGAGAGACATGAAAAGGCAAAGGTTAAGACAGCCAATCTTTCAGAATATAAAGGTAATGCATATCTAGGTATTGATGCAGGTTCTACTACTACTAAGTGTGCTCTTGTCAGCGAGGATGGAGATCTTCTCTACTCCTTCTATTCAAGCAACAATGGTAGTCCATTAAAAACTGCTATCAAATCAATCCAGGAGATATATTCACTTCTTCCTGAAGGTGTTAAGATCGCAAGATCCTGCTCCACAGGTTATGGTGAAGCACTTATGAAGGCTGCTCTCATGCTTGATGACGGCGAAGTAGAGACTATTGCTCACTACAATGCAGCTGCTTTCTTTGATAGAGACGTTGACTGTATCATCGATATCGGTGGTCAGGATATGAAATGTATCCGTATCAAGAATAAAGCTGTAGATTCCGTACAGCTCAATGAAGCATGTTCTTCAGGATGTGGTTCTTTTATAGAGACTTTTGCTAAATCACTTAACTTTAGCGTCAAGGATTTTGCCAAGGAAGCTCTTTTTGCTAAGCATCCTATTGATCTTGGTACAAGATGTACCGTATTTATGAACTCAAAGGTTAAGCAGGCTCAGAAGGAAGGCGCTGAAGTAGCTGATATTTCTGCTGGCCTTGCTTACTCAGTAATTAAAAATGCTCTTTTCAAAGTTATCAAGGTATCTGATGCTACAGAGCTTGGTAAAAACATTGTTGTTCAGGGTGGTACTTTCTACAATGATGCTGTTCTTAGAAGCTTTGAAAAGATTGCAGGTGCCAATGTCATAAGACCTGATATTGCTGGTATCATGGGCGCTTTCGGTGCGGCTCTTATCGCAAGAAATCGCTATCATGAAACTGAAGATTATCAGACAACAATGCTTTCAATCGATGAGATCAATGCTCTTGAGTACTCTACAAGCATGGCTACATGTCAGGGATGTACTAACCACTGCAGACTTACAGTTAACAAATTCAGCGGCGGCAGACAGTATATCTCCGGTAACAGATGTGAGCGTGGTATCGGTAAGGTCAAGAATGCTGATAACATTCCTAACCTGTTTGAATACAAATACAAAAAGCTCTTTGGTTACAAGCCTCTTGAAGCTGATAAGGTAACAAGAGGAACTGTTGGTATTCCAAGAGTACTTAATTTTTATGAAAACTATCCATTCTGGTTTACATTCTTTACAAAACTGGGATATAAAGTAGTTCTTTCACCTCGTTCAACACACCAGATCTATGAACTTGGTATTGAATCTATTCCTAGTGAATCAGAATGTTACCCTGCAAAGCTCTCTCATGGACACGTGGCATGGCTTTTAAAGCAGGGAGTAGATTTTGTATTTTATCCTGCTCTGTTCTATGAACGTGAAGAGGTTCCGGGAGCAACTAACCACTACAACTGCCCTATCGTAACTTCTTATTCTGAAAACATTAAGAACAATGTTGAGGAAATAACAACAGGAAAAGCAAGATTACGTAATCCATTTATGGCATTTACTAATCTTCAGACAGCTACTAACGCTCTTATAAAAGAATTTAAAGAAATACCTGAAAACGAAATAATTGAAGCTGCAAAGGCTGGTTGGGATGAAATGTCCGCTGTCAGACTTGATATCCAGAAAAAAGGTGAAGAAACCCTTAAATGGATGGAAGAAAATGGCAGACATGGTATCGTACTGGCAGGCAGACCATATCACGTTGATCCTGAGATCAACCATGGTATCCCAGATATGATCTGTTCCTATGGTGTAGCAGTTCTTACAGAAGACTCTGTATCACACCTTGGCAAACCAGACAGACCTCTTATTGTATCTGACCAGTGGATGTACCATTCAAGACTTTATGCAGCTGCTTCATTTGTAAGGACAAGGGATGATATCGACCTGATACAGCTCAATTCCTTTGGTTGCGGTCTTGATGCTGTTACAACTGATCAGGTTAATGATATCCTGTCAGGCTCAGACAAGATCTATACATGCCTCAAGATCGATGAAGTAAACAATCTTGGTAGTGCAAGGATCCGTGTAAGATCACTTCTTGCTGCTATCAGAGTACGTGCTCAGGAAAAGAAAGAAAGAACAATCCGTTCCACAGCAAATAACAGAGTACTGTTCACTGAAGAAATGAGAAAGGACTATACAATTCTGTGTCCACAGATGTCCCCTATCCATTTCGATATATTAGAACCTGCTCTGCGTGCCTGCGGATACAACCTTGTTGTCATGCAGAATGATAATAAGCATGCTATAGATATGGGGCTTAAATATGTTAATAACGATGCCTGCTACCCTTCATTGTGGGTTGTTGGACAGATCATGGATGAACTGCACTCAGGCAAGTATGACCTGAACAAAACAGCAGTTATCATGTCTCAGACAGGTGGCGGTTGCCGTGCAACCAACTATGTAGGTTTTATCAGAAGAGCTCTTAAAAAAGCCGGAATGGAGCAGATACCAGTTGTTTCTCTTAACCTTTCAAAGCTTGAGAGTAACCCTGGATTCCATATCAACTTTGAGATGCTCGAGCGTGCTGCTTATGGTGCGGTATTTGGTGACATCTTTATGAGATGTGTATATCGTATGCGTCCTTATGAAAAGGTAAAGGGTTCTGTTGAAGCCATTCACCAGAAGTGGCTTGTAAAATGTCAGGAATTTGTTTCTGCAAAGCACATGAACTTCTTCAAATTCCAGAAGATGTGTGCTCAGATCATTGAAGACTTTGATAAGGTTGAGATTACAGATGAAGTTAAGCCTAGAGTCGGTGTAGTTGGTGAGATTCTTGTTAAGTTTGCACCGGCTGCTAATAACCATCTGGTTGACCTTCTTGAAAGCGAAGGCGCTGAAGCTGTTGTACCGGATCTTATAGACTTTATGCTCTACTGTTTCTACAACCAGATATATAAAGCTGATGAACTTGGAACCAGCAAAAAGACTAAAGCATTTTGCCGTGCAGGTATATGGGCAATTGAGAGACTTCGCGGAGGTGCTGTAAAGGCATTCGAAAAGAGTGTTCATTTTGATCCTCCTACAAGTATCTATAAGACTGTAGAATATGCAAAGCCAATCGTTTCTATTGGTAACCAGACTGGTGAAGGCTGGTTCCTTACAGGTGAAATGGTTGAACTTATAAAAGAAGGTGCCAATAACATTGTCTGCACACAGCCATTTGGATGTCTTCCTAACCATGTTGTTGGTAAGGGTGTAATAAAACAGATGCGTCATTTATATCCTGGATGCAATATTGTTGCTATCGACTATGATCCAGGAGCAAGTGAAGTAAATCAGCTCAACCGTATCAAGCTGATGCTTTCAACAGCTATGAAAAAAGTCGCTGATGCTGAATCTAAAAAAATAGCTATGTAATAATCAATATGATCAAAAAAAGAATGTCGCTTGCTATATCATAAAAAAACACTTCGAATAAACCGATAAAGTTTACTCGAAGTGTTTTTGCACTATGCGAAAACGCCTTGATCAATCCGCCTGATTTTTATCTATCCTGAAGAAACTGATATTGTCATTGATCTGATTAACAGCATCTGCAACAGAACCTGCAGCATCGGAAACAGTTCTGCTGGACTCTGCGACATTTTTAGAACTTTCAGTCAGCTTATTGACTGTATCCGTGATTTCCTGAGTAGATGCTGACTGCTCTTCAGATACAGAAGCCATATTAGTTGCAACATCATTAACACTATTCATCTTATTTGCCATATGTGTAAGTGTAACATTGGCTGAATTAAGATCTTCCGTTATCTTTAAGAAGGTTTCAGCAGCAGTCGTAATTGACTCAGCACTATCATTGATAAGCTTTGTGTTATTTTCAGATTTCTCAGCCAGATCTCTGACCTTTAATGTCATTCCCTGAATAATATCAGCAATCTGCTTTGTTGCATCAGAACTATTATTGGCAAGCTGACCGATTTCAGTAGCAACAACTGCAAATCCTTTTCCAGCTTCTCCTGCTCTTGCTGCTTCAATAGAAGCATTCAGTGATAACAGATTGGTCTGACTTGCAATATTATTGATCATATCTATAATCTGATTAATCTGCTCTGCAGCTTCATCCACTGATTGAACAGCTGAGTTCATATCATTCATAGAAGATACGATTTCACTCATTCCAACACTTACTTTACTCATATCCTTCTGTCCAGCGTCAGCTCTTTCAACCAGCTCGTTCATGCTAGTTTCAATTTCCTGCTCTGCTTCAGTAAGTTCTGCCACAGTCTGTGCAAGTTCAGTAGCATTCTCTGCTACCTCAGTTACTGCATTGGCCATACCTTCCATATTGTCCAATATCTGTTCCATTGACTGAGACTGCTCTGTAGCTTCTCTGCTAAGAAGCTCTGAAGTCTCTCTGGATCTTTCTGAGTCAGTATCAAGACGCTTTGCTGCTGTCTGTATCTCCTTGATAGTATTACGCATATTGTCTATGAAATCTTTCATAGAACTATTCATAAAGGCAATCTCATCATTACCGGATTCCATGATCTCTGTTGTAAAATCGCCATTTGCAATCTTACCAATATTGTCAGTAAGTAATGAAACAGGTTTTCTTATCATCTTGCCGATCAAAGTTGCAAGAACAATACCAACACCAATAAGAAGGATGACAATTATAATAGATACAACAATGACCATATAGATGACTGAGCTAAGTACATCACTGACAGGAGCATAATCTACAACTTTCCAGTCAGTGCCACTTACTTCCTGCATGATAACATAATACTGACCATCATTACCTCTGACTTTTTCTACCTCACCATCTTCAGAAGAATTGATCATTGTAGCTATAGATTTAACTAATTTATCATCTGTGATGTCAGCAGCATTTTGTCCACATACAGAATCGTCAATATAACTTAATACAAGGCCATCAGAAGTCAACATCATAGCATGCCCGGAATCATAGATAGAAACGCTGTTCAAATACTCTTGAGCAGTTGACATCATAAGATCTGCTGCAAATACGCCATCACGACCATCTTTTAAAGTGACATGCCTTATTACTGTAGCACACAGATCGCCTGTATCAGAATCAAAATATGGAACATCATAATAATAGAAATATTTATTCGTATAGTCTATTCCTTGTTTATACCAACCGGTCTCACTTACAGGCTTTGTAAGTTCCCATCCGGTTGGATCAATATATGTACCATCTCTAAGGCCCAGATACGAACCGGTTGGAATCATATCATATCTGGAAACAGTCGTAGCCATGTATTCATTGATCTCATTATCATTTTCAAAGTCTATAGTCTCAAGTGTATCACCTACACCATTTAGATAATAGAAAATGGAATTTAACTGTCTGTTAATCTGACCGGCGTCAGCTAATACTTGCTGCTGCAGAGAAGTGTATAACAGATTCTTGACAAGAGAGCTTACAAAGATAAATAAAATAAGCATGATAGCAAGGATTCCTACTGCAAAAATAGGAATAATAAATGATATCAGCTTCGCACTTAATTTCTTTACTTTCTTTGAATTGACATTAGAAGATATGATTGATCCTAAATTCTCTTTACTTGACATTTCGCCACCTCCATGTCAATAATATCGCAATTTTGTATTCTTTCAAGACGTTATTGAGAGTTTTTAGTGATATTTAATTATATTTTTTTATTTGTCCCAAAAATTTTAGAGCAAAAAAGAACTGTTACAGATATATGACTGCAACAGTTCTTAACTACTTACGCTTTCTCATTCAATTTTTCAAGCTGATCACTTAATCTCTGAAGAGCAAATCCATCTGACTGGATCTTTAACTGCTCTTTCAGGATCTTCTCATGCAGCTCATTGGCTTTGATATAATGTTCAAGTACTTTTTCATCATCAACTTCAAGGAACTTATCAGCAATAGCTCCAGGAAGAACAAATTTCTTTGTGACAGAATCAAATTTTACTTCAACATATTTACCATCTTGTGTTACAATCTCACCGTCCCCAAACTTTTTATGCGAAACCTTCATTCCGACTGCAGAAGGTGAACCGAGCTTTTCCTGATCGTTTAGCAATTGATCCAATAACTTCTGGTGCTCTGCCTTTTCGCCTTCAAGAGCCTCCCGCTGTCTACCATTCTCCTCAATCAGTTCTTTCGTCTTCTTTGTCTTCTTTTTTACAGGTGTTGCTACTTCAACATCTTCATTTTCAAGATCAAGACCCATGCTAATCTCCTTGTAAAAAATTGTTTGAAGATATAGATATGCGAAATCATATATCTTAATGAACGGCTTAACAATTATATTTTATATCAAAAATGGATTTTTTACAACTCCGTTATCTGACCGCCAGGACATGCTACCTTTTTCTTATCGACCTCAAGCCATACTGTCTGTGCACTTGGATTGAATACAAACTCACCGCTGGCAGCGAACTGCATTCTAGATGCAGCTTCCATATAATCAACAATCTCAATATTAGTTGCATACCAGATATCTTCCTGACCGCCGATCATTTTGCAGAATTCTTCCATCTTATCCCAGTTATTGTCTCTGCTGAATTCATAGCTGTGTCCCCATACATACATCATATAGAGATACTGTGTCTTGTGCATATCCTTGAATGTTGCACCAAGGCCAAGCAGGTCGTGATTATGATGGCATGTAGGATTCCAACGAAGGAAATTATCAGGCATTCCAAAACCTGCTGTACTGTTAACTGTTCTTGCATGTCTGATACCACATGCTGGTAACAGATCCACGATTCTATCATCAACTGAACCATTAGGATAAGCAAGACCTCTTACTGTGTAGCCAAGAGTTTTTTCAAGTGCTCTACGATCTTCGATCAGTTCCTGAACAATGTGTTCGCTAGCACATCTGGCAATAGTTGGATGAAGTGCTGTATGGCATGCTACCTCATGTCCCTTGTATAATTCCTTATACTCTGAAAGAGGGATCCTCTCATCGTCGATAAGTCCTGAATTAACATTAAATGTTCCTTTAAGTCCATACTCATTGAACATGGCAACCAACTGTCTGTCTTCAAGCTTGCCATCATCATAGCTGCATGTCAGTACTTTATGCTTTCCTTCTGGAAAACAGGTATATATAACCGGCATTTTTCTCCCATTTACTTCTCTAGTCTTACTTGCGTCAACCATTTTTTTCTCCTCCAAAATCTATTTTCAATCTACAAGTGGTATATCTTTAAAACTCATATCTGAAGCATAATAATAGCTTGTGTAACATGTCTGATTATAGCATGTATTCTGCCATGCAATGCCTACTCTATACATGATATCGTCCATAGGAGTGTACAATTTATGATTTGTAAGCTCAGTATTAGTATAGATCCTTATGGCCTTATCATCTTTTCTTCGAAGTATGAGATCTTCTCTGAAATCGCCAAATACGCTGGCTACAAGGCAGGCATTTCCCTTGGTACCGTTATTGCATAATGTATCTTCAGGATCAAGCATCACCCCGTGAGTAATATCATTTACTACGCCTCTATGCTCCCCATTTAAATAATCAGATCTGTCCAGAACCTGTGTAGAAAGGTCGGCTGCCCATCTGATGGCCTGATTGGTAGATGGAGCTTCAAGAGGAAGTTCCATACCATCGCAGGAATAAACATCATTGACCCATACCTGCAATCCTTTGGTATTAGGATCGATATCACCTATCATACATCTGCCAAGGTCTTTTTCAGCATAGAAACCAAATGGTCCAAGATCCTCGCCATCTTCTGTAAACCTGTGTCTGACTGTACCTGTCTCAGCATCTCTTAGAGCATATCCATAAGGTGCAGCCTTAGCTCCCTCAAATACATTGAATATCTGAAGTCCGGGCTGATCAGGATCGATCTTGGCTACATGCATGGAATCTCCATGACCAAGCTTTGCTCTCTTACCACTTGGAAGATAATCATAACTACTATATTTTAGTCTTCCATCGTGATCAATACAAGCCGCACCATATATGATTTCCTGGAAACCATCGTCGTCAACATCAGCAATAGACAAGCTATGGTCACCCTGACCTGAAAGAGAACCGTATTCCTTGTCTGATCCCTCTCTGTCATGTGGATTGTCATTAAACGGATTGGACATAGGTACATGACCTGAATCAACCATAAATCTCTCGACAAAGTGACCTTCTTTAAAGTCATATGCAGCAATTGTACTTCTTGTATAATAACCTCTGCACATAATAAGTGAAGGATGAATCCCATCAAGATAAGCAACGCCTGCAAGGAATCTGTCCACTCTGTTACAAGGCTCTATCCTTGGAAGAGCGTAATCTCCCCACATAAGACCGTCATCCTGTCTAGGGAATGGATAGTCTATAGTTTCAAGTTCTGTTCCATCACCTGCAAACATTGTAAGGTATTCAGGTCCATCATAAATAAAGCCCTCGAATTTCCTGAGCTCGTTTTTGGCACTTCTTCCAGGTGCATATACATCCATAAAGTAGTCAACAAGCTCAGCCGCATCAGCTTTGCTAAGAGGATATGGATACTTTTTCTCAATTCCAAAGCACTCCTCAAGTGTATCAGGCCAGTGTCCGGCCATAACCTCAGGATGCTCTCCCCACTTCATAAACAGATCAACCATGTGATCATAATAGTCCTGTGCGGAGCATACATAATTGTCTTCATTGGAAAATCCGGCAGCCTTATCTATCTGACTCATAGTTATGTAAGATTTACTTGCAATGCTTCCATCCTCATTGAACTTGGTCATTATAGTACCGGGAGCAGTCTTAACTGCCATCTCTGCCTTGCCGTCACCATCAAAATCATAAACCATGAACTGGGTATAATGCGCGCCAGCTCTGATATTTGGTCCCATATCAAGACGCCATAATAAACGTCCGTCTATTTTGTAGCAATCAAGAATGCATCTTCCTGTATATCCTTTGATACTAACGTCCTGGGAATTAGAAGGATCCCATTTAACTATATATTCATAGTCTCCATCACCGTCTACATCACCCACGCTCATATCATTTATTCTATACTCAAAGTGCTCTCCGGCAGGTGTTTCACCACCTTCAGGTCTGTTAAGCTCGATCTCCAGATAGTTCTTTCCGGATTTCCATACTGATACGTTTTCACATCTGCTGTCAGCGCGTCTGCTTCCTGAAACAGGCTCAGCTACGCCATCATTTCCGACCTTAACAGGCTCAACGGAATAAACATCCTTGTCAGTACCATCTTTATCCAGATAATTGCAGCTATCTGTTACGACAGCGATCTCTTTATCGTTTCTGTAAACTCTGAAATCAATACCTGTAAGTCCTGTAGCTGAATAACCTGCAGCCTCTCTCTTAAAGAATCTCCAGGCAAGGAATATACCATTCTCAGTCTTTACAGCAATAAGTCCCCTGTTAAGATCTTCCTTCTGCACCTTTGGGAAATAATATAAAGGTGTAGTTTCAGTTCCCTCTGCAATAAGAAGACGCTCATTGTCCTTTTTAGCGCCATATGCTCTTACTCTTACGTAGTATTCTCTATTTGTAGCCTTTTTCAAGCAGTAAAATCTTTCTCTGGTAATGTCCAGTATCTTGTATCTTACGCTCTTTCTGGCACTGTCCTTATAGGATATCTCGTAAAAAGATGCCCCTGGCACGTTGTCCCAGTGAAAATAGACAGCTCCTTCTTCTATATCATCCAAGGTTAAAATAAGTTGTGACTTCATACGCGCTCCTTAATCTTATGAATTACAAATAGGCTATATTTAAGTATAACATGATGTGATATGTTTTAGTGATAAAAGGTTTATTATATTTAAATAACGCCCAAACGCTTCAACTCTCCGAAAACCAGTCCTGCATAAGCAAAAGCACCATTATACTGAAGGTGAGCATCATCACAGCTTCCATCAGCAAAAGACTCAAATGCTTTTGGAGGAAGCCATAGATAAACGCTTTTACAAGCCTCCGGGCCGATCATGGTATTGTAATCAGCGGTCAATTTGCCAAGATCAATAAAATCAATACTTTCAGCCTGAGCCAGCTCTATCATAGCCTGTCTGTACTCAGGAAAGCTTATCCTGCAATTACCATCATCATCAAAATCTCTCATGGCAATGGCAGATACAAGCACTGGCCTGACGCCCTTGTCTCTTGCAGGCTGAAGGTACTGCTCAAGGAGCATCTGTTTATATTCATCAGTTGTAAGATATCTCTCAGGCTTACTCTTATTGGCATCATTGTGTGCAAACTGGATCAGCATCACGTCTCCTCTGTTCATGGCCTTCAGCGCATCCTGTATCCTGCCTTCGTTGTAATAACTTTTGGCAGAACGGCCTGCCATAGCCCTGTTATCAATGATGATCTCATCATTTTCATAACGGACAACCTGTTCAAACTCTGTGTTCTCAGGATGTTCCTGCTCATAACCTTTATTACCGCTTATATGCCGCATAAGGAGCTGTCCCCAGCCAGCCTGGGGCTCCTTTTGCAGACTATAACTCTGAACAGTAGAATCGCCTATTAAAAAAATTGATTTCTTATCTGTACTCACTTATATTAACCCAAATCCTCTCTAACAAATTCAAGTGCAACGATAGTGTTGAGACTCCACTGTGCACAGACATTGGTGGATATTCCGGGCATTTCATGAAGGACCTTCTGGTTACCTGCATTTGGAATATCCAGGATCTCCAGCTCATCTGAGCCAAATTCCTTCTTCATACATCCTTCAAGTATCTCCCAGACTTTTTTGCCCAAGTCATGATCCTTGTAATAATAAGCACCATAAGCTATAACTCCTGATGCCATAAATGGGAATGTAAACTCTCTCTGCTGTATCCTTCCATCTGTCAGTCTGAACTGCTCCTCATGAGGCAGCGGATAAAAGCACCCGAAATCAGCCAGCATCTTGTTCCACTCTTCATCATCTAAAAGGTCAGTAAGCTCAAGCCAGGTCTGTTCTGCTCCCTGACATATCTGAAGATGAGTGCCGCCTGTTGCTCTATCACCAATATATCTTAAATGTGAGCTCTCAGGATCATATTCAAAATCAGATCCGGATACAAGCTTCATTGGAGTTGCTTTCAGATCTTCAATACCTACCTTTATCTTATCCAGATAAGCTGTATCATTTTTTCTCTCCCACTCTGTCATCCAGTTAGAGCAGAAACTTGACCAGTCAGGTCCAGATCTTGCATGGGTAGGATAAACCATCTTGTCCTTGTCAAAAAAGAATCTGAGAGGATCCATGTTGACTGTTGAATAATCAGCATCCTTAACATCCTCAAATACATCTTCCAATCTGTAGTCTCCTGTCAGGTAATATAAAAATCTGTGGTGGCCTGCCATAGCTATACGAGCTTCCTTGCAAGGACATCCCCAGTGTCTTACATTATGTCTGGATCCAAGACCCTTCAATGGTCCAAAATGGTAGGTATCTACTTCAGAGCAATGTCTTGACATCTCACTGGCAAGATTAAATACATCTTGTCTACCTGAACGCAGGAAGAAATACCACAGCCACAGTGTAGGCACCAATTCAGTATTTTGCCATGCATATCCGCCCATATCATAGCGCCAGCTGTGACGTTCCTTATCGTAGGTATGCATTACATCACCATAGTTGAACATACCGTACCAGTTTCTTACTTCTATTTCATTCAGATAAAAGCTTACCTGCTTATCCAGATAATCTTCTATCTGCCTCTGCTTAGCTGTATCTCTTGCAGGAAGGCTCCAATATCCAAAAGCTTTATTGGCATGATAATATTCAGGTGTAGCCACATAGACTGCTCTAAGAGATGTCTCCAGCAAAAGCTTATCTAGCTTTTCATCCACAGGGATCATTTCCTGATATGGCTTTATCACAAACTCGCTGGTATTGGCTATTCCATAAGGAGATGCCCCAAATTCATCAAAGCCTTCATAGTAGGTCTGAGAATAACCGGTTGTAGTATAATGTCTAAAATCCATAGGCTCAGACTCAGGAGACCAAAGCCATACGGAAGATATCATCTTGTCCTGATCAATACCTTTAAAGCCTATACTTGAAGGGTATTTCTGCCAGAAATCCTTTACAGCAATGGCTATAGAACCATTTACTCCGCCACAGGCTGCAACACCCGGAGCTCTGTTGCCATGCAGGCCTTCAATATAGCAACAGTTGTCATTACTTATTTTTTTCCTGATAACAAAATGAGAACTGCTATCCTGCCAGAGACTGTACTGTCCCCAGATAGGCATCTCTTTTGAGGCCTTAATAGCATCGTCATCCTGACCTTCAACCAATGTAAGCACCTGTCCGCTTATCTGAGCATGATAAGTTTCCTCGGGCACTCTTGGTCTCCAGGACAAAAGCTCAGCCATAGCTTCATGGAAATAGCCATTATCAGTTTTGATCTTGATATGTCTGTTGTACTGCTCTCCGGCTATATCACTTTCACATCTGACACCTATAGCCTTCATGAAATCTTTATTTTCATCAGCATCCCATAAAAATGTATATAAAAATCTCAGTTCTGATGATCTGTTAAATATCTCCATATAAATGACAAAAGGAATGTTTTCTTTTGAAGACTGAGTACTCTTATGGATACCTTCGATCTTTACAACGGATCTGATGCTGCCGCACTCTTTTACAGTGGCCTTGGTGACCTGTCCAAGAAATCTCTCATTCTGGAGCATCTCAAGGTCAGAGTCCTCTCCACCTTCACGGTGCTGCAATACAAGCTCAGACCAGATCTTATTTATGACCTTATGTCCATCCCTGATATAATTTTCAGCCAGATTTTGGCCTTTTTTATTTATAGTGATCTCGCCATTATCTAATATAATTTTGAAGTTATCTTCATTTTCAACAATTTCAATATCCTTATCATCAGTGCTTTTTACTGCACCATCATTATCTACTGCTGTTAAAGTGCACTCTTTTCCAAGTAAAGAACTATCAGCCACGTGGCAAGCCCACTTAACACTTCCATCAGGCCAATAAGCTGTTATCCTTGACTGAACAGGTACATTGCCAGCTTTACCTGACAGGTCAAAGCATGCGCCTTTTGCATCTACCAGTCCTTTTCCCCAATAACTTCCAAATGTTGCCATTCCTGTCTCTGCTCTACCATCCATTCTGTAGAGACTTATAGTATTTGAGCCGTTCATATATTTCCCTCTTATCATAGCTTTATTTTGCACTTCATTCCTAATATGAAAAAGGCACTGCCGAAGCAATGCCTTTTTCCAATTAAATCACTTTAATTACTGTGCATGGTACTGCTCATTTACTTCATCAATGATCTTCTGATATCCCTGGTCAAGAGCTGACTGCCAAGCTGCACGAAGTCCAGCTTCATCAATCTCACCACAGATATACTGTGTACGAGCTGATGTGATGATCTGTTCAAGGTTAGCACCATCTGATGAGTATGTTTCTGAGTTTACAAGGTATGGAAGAGCTGGGTTAAATACAGCATACTGCTCATTTTCTTCCTTAACCTGAGCTTCAAGGATCTGACGCTCTGTCTTCTCAGCTGTTGTAGAAGCTTCTGTTGAAGGGATATAAGCTACAAGCTGATTTAATCCCTGATAGTTGGCCTTAAGGTTATCTGAATCCTCAACCTTTACAATGTATCCGTTCTCATCAAGTGTGTAGTTGTAGCCTTCGATACCATTGTCGCAAAGTACAAGCATTTCTTCATCATTCATCTTATCAAGGAATGAAAGAGCTGCTTCGATCTTCTCTTCTGTATCACATGTAGAAGCTGATAATGTGAAGAATCCGTTGTAACCAGATGTAGCAAGAGTCTTGCCATTGATTGTTCCTACAAGGTTCATAGAAGCATATTCATCTGGGTTAACTACTGAAGGAACTTCATTTGTTACAAAGTAATCCCATACTCTACGTCCGCCATCAAGAACGTCGATGTAAACACCGTTTTCACCGTTCTTACATCCGTTACTCCATGAGTCTGTAGGACGTGTAGCCCAGTCAGAAGGCATAAGGCCATCATCATAGCACTTCTTGATCCAGTTAAGAGCTTCAAGGTACTCTTCCTGTTCAAATACAGGAACAAGGTTACCATCAACCTCTGCCCATCCGTTACCAACACCAAACCATGTCTGGATGATATCGAATACGCCTGTGTAAGATGTCATTTCCATACCGATTGTGTCATCTACACCATTTCCATCTGGATCTTCATATGTGAATGCATACAGCATGTTGTAAACATCATCAACTGTTTCAGGAACACCAAGTCCAAGCTTTTCAGCCCAGTCAGCTCTGTATGAAAGACCATAACGACCAATTACACGAGCACGATATACACCGATCTGCTTGCCATCTACTGTAAGAGACTTAGCAACGTCAGCATTCTGCTGTGAAAGGTTAGGATATTTAGTTGAATCTGAAAGGTAAGGAGTAAGATCAACGAAAGCTCCCTGTCTTGCAGCACTTACAACTGTACCTGTTACAGAACCACCAAATGTCATGATCATAGGCATTGTCTTAGGATCAGCAAGAGCAAGTGTAGCCTTCTCTTCAAGTACATCGTTCTGTACCCACTGGATCTGAAGATTTGTCTGAGTATAATCTTTGATCATCTGAAGAGTCTCTTCACCCTTATCACCTGAGTTTGAAAGACCTGCGTTAAAGTCGATAGCCATGAATGTAACTTCTGGATATTCATCTGGTGAAAGTGTTTTAGTCTCTGTGCTCTCTGCTGTATCAGTAGAACTTGTTGTCTGAGTAGCTGTTTCTGTCTGTGTCTGAGCGCCATCTGTTGTTGTTGATGTCTCAGAAGATGAGCAAGCTGACATTGAGCCAACTACCATTACTGCGCAAAGAGATGCTGCAGCAAACCTTTTTAATTTTTGTAACTTCATTTTGTTACCCTCCTTTTTGAAAAAAACCTTTTTCAATTATATATGAACCTCCCATTTCGAAAGGAACATCTCTTTTGTTTTTGAATCATTAGATTAACCTTTAACTGCACCAACCATAACACCCTTTGTGAAATACTTCTGTACGAAAGGATATACAATAAGGATAGGTACTGTGGCAATAACTGTTGTTGCCATCTTAACTGCCTTATCTGGTGGTACACCGTTTGAATCGTAGTAATCAAGTACAAGATCTGAAATCGTGCTGGCTTTAAGGATAATGTTACGCAACATGATCTGGATAGTATACTTTGTAGGTGTCTGTAAATAAATCATAGCACTAAAGTAATCATTCCAGTGGCCTACACCATAGAAAAGTGCTATAGAAGCAAGAACCGGCTTTGATAATGGAAGTACGATCTGTAAGAATATTTTGATCTCACTAGCACCATCCATCAGTGCAGCTTCTTCAAGCTCTGCAGGAAGTTCCTGGAAAAAGTTCTTGATGATGATCATATTGAATGGGCTGATAGCTCCCATAAGGATCAGTGCCCAATATGAATCATACAAACCATAAGCTTTGATCACCATGAATGTAGGGATCAGACCACCTGAAAACAGCATTGTTACGATAACCATGTTCAGGAAGAAGTTTCTGCCTCTGAAATGCTTTTTAGAAAGCGGATAAGCAAATGATGCAGAAAGTGCCATGTTGACCAAAGTACCAAGAACTGTAAGTTTTATAGAGTTCCATAATCCCATCAGGATATTGCCTTCATTAACTGCATATTTGTATGCGTTTAATGACCATACATGAGGAATTATGAAGAATGCTCTTTCAGTAAGCTCTTTATCTGTTGCAAAAGAACCAGCTATAACATACAAGAATGGAAGAAGTGTAATTGCACCAACAACGCCCATCAGTGTATATATGATCACGTCAGTAATGCGATATCCAAGGCTCATTTTTACGCCATGGCTGTCACGCTTGACTGCTTTAGTAATACTTGTCTGTGCCATTGTCCATCCTCCTTAATAAATACCTGACTCACCGGCTTTTTTAGCTATCCAGTTGGATCCAAGAACCATGATCATACCAACTATGGATTTAAACAAGCCTACAGCCGTGGAGAATGAATATTGAGCATTTATGATACCTTTTGTATATACGTATGTATCAAATACTTCAGAAGCTGCTATGTTCAAGTCGTTTCTCATAAGGAATATCTGCTCATAACCTGTATTAAGAAGTGAACCAACACGCATGATCAGCAGGATGATGATAGTGCTCTTGATTGCAGGAAGTGTGATATACCACATCATCTTCCATCTGCCTGCGCCATCAACTCTGGCTGCTTCATACATTTCCTGATCAACACCTGCAAGTGCTGCCAGATAAATGATAGTTCCATAACCTGTTTCCTTCCAAATATCCTGACCAACAATCAGTCCCCAAAAATATTTAGCAGATGACAGGATTGGTATTGCGCTAGCTCCGGTTGCCTTAACAAGCATGTTGATAAGACCATCTTCAGTACTAAATAACTGATATGAAAGAGAAGCTACAATAACCCATGATACGAAGTGTGGTATATAGATAAATGTCTGGATAGTTCTCTTATACCAACTGTGTCTTATCTCATTTAATAAAAGAGATAAAATAATAGGTGCCGGGAAGTAAAATGCCAACTGCAGAAGTGAAATACCAAGTGTATTCTTTAAAAGCATTCCAAAATCATTATTGGAAAAGAATTTCACAAAGTTATCAAATCCTACCCATGGGCTATCCCACAACCCTAAAAACGGTGAATAGTTTTTGAATGCGATCACCAGTCCTGCCATAGGAACATAGCGGAACATGATGAAGTAGATCAGACCCGGTAATAATAAGATATACAGCCATTTATGCTGCATAATGTATGTACTAAGAGGAACCACTCTTTGACGTACAACGTTCCCGGTAGTAGTAGTAATTTCTACATACTTTTCTTTTTTTGCCATACCTTCTCTCCTTCTGAGAAAAATGCAAAATGACGAAAACTTTTTTGAAAACCAGATAAAGTTTTTAAGTTTCTTAGTCGTTTTGTATATTATTTTTCTCAAATTTAAAATCTTATAGTGCAATTTTATAGTTAGTATGGTCATAACGTCTATAATCATTTTATTTACATCAAAAAAGTGCCTATTTCTAGGCACTTTATAAATCACAAAAGATATTTGATGATAATGATGATTATTCATTTCATGCGATATTTAAAACAAACAAATACGCTCAACTGACACCCTGTCTATATTTACCAGGAGTAGTTCCCTCCTTCTTACTAAAAAATCTGATAAAATTCTGAGCATTAGTGTAATTTAACTTAGCGGCAATCTGATTTACTGTGAGATCAGTTTCCGTCAGTAATCTTTTGGCAAGATTGATCTTGTAATCCTCCAGATAATCAGAAAATGACATATCCTTTTCCTGCTTAAGCACTTTCCACAAATAAGTCGGATGATAACCCAGCTGTTCTGCACATTCTGTCAGAGTAATATCACCCTGTTTTTCATCTACCAGCTTCATGATACCATCAAGTATTGTCTTAGCCTGAGATGTAGTCATATTGCTGATGCTAAAAATAACAGGATCTATCATTGTAGACTTGATATAACGTCTGATCCTGGACAGATCATAATACTGCGTCACATCCTGATATATCTTGATTATAGGTTGCTTAAATATAGAATCCGGATCCAAAGAATGCTCTTTTACTGCAAGTATGATGGCATTTACATATTGCACAAGGAATACCACATTCTCATCTCTGGACAGATTCTGCAACTGCAGGAATCTGATAAATTCATCTGTTATAGAATAAGCCTCTTCTTTATTGCCCTGAAGAACTGAATTGTAGATATTTTCTTCAAAGCTCTTATTGTAAGAAACACTCTTTCCAGACTCATATTCAGCAAAAAACCTGCAATAGCTTTTATTGATCTCTGATGCACCCTGCTCTACTCCCTCGCCGGAATTAAGAGCCAATACACTTTCCTGATAACAATTAGCCAGCAGGTGCTTGTCAGAATACAATTTGCTGACACCGGTACCAAGAACAAGCCCCTTATCCATAGACTCAACATACTCTCTGACAGAATTGTATATTGAACCGGGAAGTACAACTGTTTCTTCGTCATCATTAATATTCACCATGGCAAAAATAGCTCTGGCAAAATAACATGGCTCCATAAGAAGCTTATCACCAAAACTCTGCTTAACAAATGAAGCGATTGAATATAAGGCATTTTTCTCATCATCACCGGAAATAACACTGTCATCACTATCTGTCCTGATGATAAATACCATGGACAAAAACTGATTAAGCGTCTTATTCAGTGATAGCCTGTCTATATAATCATCAATTTCGTTTTCAGACAGCTCACCCTGCATAAGTCTTCGCTGGAACAATAATGTTACGCCCTTTTGGAGTTCAGTATTACCGGCACTCAGCTCATCCATAGATTTTGTAATGTACTCCAGCTCATCTTCTCCAGGCTTAAGCTTTTTATCGTTAGCATTTGATATTTTATGAACCATTGTATCTACAGGCTTGTAGATCCATCTAAAGGATAAAAACGTGAACACCATAGAAAAAAGAGCGATCACCAGCACTACCAAAAAGGCATATAGTGGATTTATAGTCTCAAAGTATGAGCTTTTTGTAGCAACATAAAAGTTCAATTCACTGACCTGTGAACTGTTATATGAGAGAAGATATTTCTCACCACCTGCTCTTAATACTTTTGGAAGGTGTTCCAGATTCATGATCACCATATCTGCCAGTTCACTATTGGTGGCATAGATAACCTCATCGTTATCGTTGGTTATAACCAGCTCCTGACCTTCTGAAATACTCTCCATTGCCAGCTTTGAGATGGCTGTAGTATCTACATTGACTATGATCATTGCCTTAGTGCTTCCTGATATCCTCGGGAGCTTGATGATAAGATCAAGGCCGTCCATAGCAACTGTTGTTCTATAATTTCTATCCAGCGCTTCAGGCGCAGATGCGCTCATATACAACCAGTAGTTTTTATTTATAGAGTCAATTGAATAATCAAACAGAGCATTGACCTCATCAATATTGGTAGTCTCATTAAGCTTGAACATCCCCTTGTAGCTCAATACCCATCCGGTATTAAAGTTAATAAAAGAGTAGCCGCCAACATATTCAGAAACAATATTATTGCCATTTAGGGAGCTTCTGGCTTCTTCAATATGACTATAATCAGAATAATCTATATCGTTATCAACAAGATATGTGATCTCATCTTTGTCAGAAAAAACAAGATAATAATTATATATCCTGTCCATCTGCTCGCCAACCTGTCTTACGATCTGGTTCAAAGATGATCTCGATAACTCAGTAGCCCTTGTATCCTGCCTTCTGTAGGAACTCCTAAAATAATATACACAGCCTACGCCAATGGCTATTGTAACCACCAGCATCAGAAATAGTAATACTCTGTATTTGTAATTTATATATCTAAATTTAAAACCTTTTATCCCGCCAAATTTCTTCATTAGAGCTCATATACCTTCAAATTTCTATACTCAGCCACCATAGGTGCCAACTGCCTAAATCCGATATAACCACCCTTTATCAGATCACCATAGGTCTTTCCGTCATCCACATACTCAAAGACTTTTAGATCATTTACAGCAAAGCTTATTACATTTTGATCTTTTGTGATCTTTAATGTGTACCACTGTGCATCCTCAGACGCATCAGGTATTGGATCAGCTCCCTGGCTTACAAGATAGAAACCATAACTTTTTCTAAGGTTACATGTATGAAATGCCCTCTCATCTGCTTCTTTTCTTCTAAAATAAGAAACATGGAAAGCGTTTATATCACCATGATGATATTGTACGTATTCACCGGTCCTGGTAGAGAGCTTTTCATCAAAAATACTCTCTCCATTTATTCCCTTTGCTCCAAAAAACATGATAGCCAGCCCCGGCTCTTTGACCGGTCTGAAATCCCATGTTATCTCAACATTTTCCGGAAATTCAACCGGACACCAGTATACATAATTGGCCTTTTGACCATTATCAGCGCTAAGTGCGTTTTCCATACGCATTACACCGCCATCAAATGTGATCCTGGCCTGTCCCTCCAATACAAAATCCTTGACCATCTCCCTACTGGCAAGGCTATTATCATATATAAGCTTTTTCATTTTATTCCCCACTTTACATTATTTAGAATCAAAAATCTCAGATAACCTTTTCTGTAAGATGCTTTGCAGCCTTGTATCTACGCTCCTCATCAAGGATCTGTCCCCACTTATAAGGAGTATTCTGATATACGTAGAAATTAAGCCAGTTAGAATAAAGCAGATTACAGTGAGATCTCCATTCAAGATAAGGCCTTTTCTCCGGATCATCTTCAGGATAATAATTGATAGGCTTATCAATAGGAAGCCCTTTGGAAAGGTCTCTCTTATACTCACTATCAAGAGTCATTCTGTCATATTCACCATGTCCCATAACAAATATCTGCTTACCATCTCTTGTCATGCACAAAAGTATGCCTGCAACAGGCGATTTTGCCAGCACAACAAGATCGTCACAAGCCTCTATAGCTTCAGGATCAGATTCAGTATGTCTGCTGTGCGGTATCATAAACAGATCGTCAAAACCTCGTACCAGCGGCACCTTTCTGTTTAAAACCTGATGCTCATAGATACCAAAGATCTTTTTATCCAAAAGTCTCTTCTTGATCCCAAAATGGTAATACAGACCAGCCTGCGCGCCCCAGCAGATATGGAATGTAGAGGTAACATTGGTCTTGGACCATTCAAAAATCTTGCATAACTCATCCCAGTAATCTACTTCTTCAAAATCCATCTGCTCAACAGGAGCACCTGTTATTATAAGACCATCATAGGTATTGTCCTTGAGTTCATCAAAAGTGCTATAAAATCTGTTTAGATGGTTAGGTGATGTATTGGAAGATATATGACTGCTAACCCTCATAAATGACACATCAATCTGAAGGGGTGTATTAGAAAGCGCCCTCAGAAGCTGTTTCTCTGTTTCTTCCTTCAACGGCATCAGGTTCAATATACATATCTGAAGAGAACGGATATCCTGATGCATGGCTCTGTTCTCGTCTACAACAAATATATTTTCCTGCTCTAAAAACTCTCTTGCAGGCAGATCATTTTGAATCTTAATTGGCATATCCCATACTCCCTTTCTATGTTACATTTGACTGATCTTTTCCAGGAACTCTTCCTCTGTCCAGATAGGAATACCAAGGTCTTTAGCCTTTTTATTCTTACTGGAATTAGATGTGGAATCATTATTTATAAGAGCAGTCGTTTTCTTTGAAACACTTCCGGCAGCCTTACCGCCTTTGCTTTCAATAAATTCCACAAGCTCATTTCTATTTTTGAAGTGATTTACGTCACCTGTAATAACAAATGTCATTCCGGCAAGCTCGCTTGTTCCCTGGTTTTTCTCTGCTTCCATATTGAGGCCGTACTCCTTGAGTCTGCCTATAAGCTCAATATTACTCTCTTTATGGAAAAATTCATGTATAGCAAGAGCTGTAGTCTCACCTACATCCTCTACCTCCTGCAGACTCTCAACTGATGCATGCATCAGCTCATCTACAGAATCAAAATGCTTCATAAGAGTCTTGGCAGAAGCCTTACCTACATTACCTATGGAAAGACCGGTTATCAGTCTGTAAACTTCATTATTCTTGGACTCCTCAATAACACCAAGGAGCTTATCTGTATTTTTTTCTTTACCTATTATACCCTTTGCGATAAGTGTTTCTCTATGGTTTTTAAGTAAGTAAATATCGCCTATATTGTTCAGATATCCCTCTTCTATAAGAGCCTTGATATATTCCTCGCCAAAGCCCTTGATATCCATGGCATCTCTCTGTACAAAATTGATGATCCTTCTCTCAAGCTTGGCTCTGCAATCATCATTAGTACATTTCATATCTGCAGTATCTGCTTCTCTCACAACAGGAGCGCCACACACCGGGCAGATGTCAGGTATCTTATAGACGTTTTCTTTATCATTGTCATCTACTACAGCTTTGATCTTTGGAATGATCTCGCCGGACTTATATACAAGAACCTTCTTACCAATAGCAATTCCAAGGCTGTCTATAAAGTCCTGATTATGAAGTGTAGCCCTTGATACAGTTGTGCCACACAGCCTTATTGGTGTGAAAATAGCTGTAGGATTGACTCTTCCTGTCATACCAACTGATAATTCAATATCAGTAATGACTGCTTCTTTTTCTTCAGGCGGATACTTATAGGCAATATGTCCTGCACTGTATTTAGAGCCTGCTGGGAAATCATTTCTGTAAGCTACCTGATCGATCTTGATAACAGCACCATCAATATCATATTCAAGATCACCTCTGGCTTCGCCTATGGCATCTATCTGAGCCAGGATTTCTTCATCAGTAGTACACAGAACTGAAGGTGCAATCTTTATTCCATCTTCTTTTGCAAGTCTTTCAAGGCCTGCATGATGAGAAGCCATAAGCTCATCATCACCACTCTGGATATTGAAGATAAACATGGAAAGTCCGCGCTCTTTTACCATCTTGGAATCAAGCTGTCTCAAAGTTCCTGCTGCGCAGTTTCTCGGATTGGCAAAAAGCTTTTTACCAAGGAGTTCCTGTTTCTCATTAACTGCATCAAAATCTTTGTGGCTCATATATACTTCACCACGAAGTTCCAGATAGTCATAGTCATTTTTTAATTTCTTTACTACATCCGGGATAACAAGAGCATTGGCAGTAACATCCTCGCCAATAAGACCATCTCCTCTGGTCTCAGCAAGAGCCAGGCTGCCATTCTGATAACGGATACTCATTGAAAGGCCATCAATTTTCTGTTCTACATCAAATTTGACGTCAGGATGAAGAGCTCTTACACTGTGAACCCAGTCCAGCACCTCTTCCTTGGAAAAAACATCCTGAATAGAGAGCATAGGTACATTATGCTCTACTGTAACACCTGCCTCTCTTTTGGCAGTTCCACCGATTATCTGAGTAGGTGAATCCTTGGCAATTATTTCAGGATGCTCTTTTTCAATTGCCTTTAATCTGATCATGAGCTGATCGTATTCATAGTCAGATATCTCAGGTGTATCCTGATTGTAATATCTGTCCATGTGATATTTGATCTGCTCACACAGATCCTTATATTCTGATAAAATAGATTCTTCTAACATATCTCTCCCAACCTTTATAAACTATATTAAACTCCTGCCAGCTTATATAGAGTCTCTTTCTCACTTCCGGTGATCTCTCTATACTCTCCGGTCTTTAAATCCCCTAGTTCAATATTCATTACACGGATCCGCTTAAGACTTAACACTTCATACCCAAGCTCTGAGCACATCCTGCGGATCTGCCTGTTAAGCCCCTGTGTAAGGATTATGTCAAAGCTGTCATTGGTTATTTTTTTAATCTTACAACTTCTGGTTGTAACATCAAGTTCTTTTAAATAGACACCTTTTTGCATTTTGTTCAAAAAGGCCTCTGTTATATCTCTGTCTACCCGGACTACATACTCTTTTTCATGCTTATGAATACCCTTCATCATTGCATTGATAAGGTCACCATCATCAGTCATGATAAGAAGCCCGTCAGAGTCTTTATCCAGCCTTCCGGCATATGTGACTCTCTTATGATATCCAAGCTCTTCTATAACAGTACGCTCTGCATGTGCATCACGCTCTGTACATACAACGCCAACAGGCTTATTAAAAGCCAACACTGTTGTAGACCCGGACAATCCTATTTTCTTTCCATCTACCTCAACAAGGTCCTCGGTACTTACTTTAACACCCTTTTGAGGCAATTCCCCATTTACAAGGACACGACCTTCATCTATATAAACATCTGCGTCTCTTCTGGAGCATACCCCGCATGCTGCAAGATATTTATTCAAACGCATTTTTTCAGAATCACTACCCATTCAGCCTCCATGTAGATCACTAAAAGGAATTTAAATAAAATGAAAAGGAGCGGTAAATAACCGCTCCAATTATTATACATTGTAAACGAAAATTACTAAACACTAAAAAATAAAATATCACTCAAAATCTCTGAGTAATGATACAGCATTTTCTTTTATGATCGGTTCAAAAGACTCTCTGACAAAAGTAAGCTTATTCTTGTCAGAAGTTACATATTGACCAAATTCATAGCAGGTAGTAAAAATAGATGCAAATGTAAGCTCATCCAGCTGATCTCTTGTAAAGATCATATAATAACTGCCTTCATTACGATCTCTGTAAAGAGAACTCTGAACATTGATCTTGGAGCCAATCTGATGACTAAGTGTAATGATCTGTCTCATGCTGGCAAATCTGTACAGATACTCATTAAATGCCAGTCTGGAAAGCTTAGTCTTTCTATCATCCCTAGTGTCCGTATTATCAGCTGCAAGGCTCTCTGCCTTAGGCTTTCTATCTGAAGCTTCTTTAGAAACCTTCTTAACCTTTTCATTAAGCTCCTTGGCAGCATCCTGAACCTTATCTATTTTATTGATAGTTTCTTCTGCTTTGTTCTGTGCCTTGGTTGTATCCTTAGACACTGCATCCTTTAAAGTGCTTGCAAAACTCTTGAGACTGTTCAGATACTCAGAGAGTCTGATAAGTCTCTCTTCCTCACCGCAATCACCAAGCTCTTCAAGGAAATCCTTTGGAAGCCTGATTCCTGCTTTTTCAGTTATATTCTTTAATATCTCAGTAAAGTTAACATCATTATTTTCTGATAATGTAAGGCTGATACTATGATCAGGAAGAATAGTAATCTGCATAGGAGTTGTGCCACCTGTAGGTTTATAATCCACCTCTTCTACAGCCTTTTCTACAACACCATGCAAAAATTCCATAGCTTCCTTTTTCTTTTCGAAAAAGTCTTCAAGGCTTATCCCCTTTTCATCCAGGTCTTCTTCAGTAATAATGCAATTTACTGTATCTTCATTAATCCTTTTAAAAATCATTAAATCTAATACCTTTACTCTTCCTCGTCCCTAACGCAACTAATAACCTTATATAATAATTTATACAAAGTAGTAGACTCTTCCGGTGTTAAATGAACACACTTGCCCATCTTGGAAGGAATACAAGCAGCCTTCTCCTTAAGAGCCTCTCCTTCTTCAGTTATAGTAACCACAAGATTACGCTCATCCTCACTTGAACGTTCTCTAGAAATATAACCCTTAGCTTCAAGCTTCTTAAGTACAGGTGTAAGAGTACCTGAATCAAGATATAAGCTCTCCCCCAGAGTCTTAACATTAACTTTTTTCTTTTCCCACATAACCATCATAGCTATATACTGAGTGTATGTAAGATCTACTTCATCCAGATATGGCTTATATTTTCTGATGATTTCCTTTGAACAGGCATAAAGTGGGAAGCAAAGCTGATTTTCTAATTTTAAGTTACTATAATTTTCTTTATTATCCATGATATACTACATCTCCGATAAAATGACGTCACAAATAAATTGTGCATAATTTATTTTATCATAAAACAGAAATTTTGAAACCTCCTGTCATAAATTTATTTTTTTTTAACGTTTAACGATTTTATTTTATTCTCAATAGCATTACCTAATAATGTAAGATATCTCATACATGGCTCTGTAGCTATTGCAAACAATACAAACAGCATGATGCACTCTTTTGATATATAAGATATAGCAAAAAGATCATTTAGGAAAAATGCTGTAAATATAACACCTATAACGCATCCGATAAGTACAGTCAGACGATATCTGTTCATCGGATCACTGATATTGGCAAGGATCATAAATCCTACGATCGCAAGCAAAAATGTGGAAGCCACTGACACATCCGATGCAGAAACGCCAAAGGTCTCTCCAAAAACAACCAGGGCTGCTATTGCAAAGAAATCTGTAAGTGCCGCTGGCATGGCCCTTAAGAGGACCTTGGACAGGAAATGTCCCTTTATACGCTTGGTATTTGGCTCCATGGCAAGGAAAAATGCCGGAATACCTATATTAAACAAGCTAATAAGCGATACCTGTGACGGTGCCAACGGATAAGTCATAACGCTGACTATTGAGAACAATGCCAAAAGTATTGAGAAGATGTTCTTAACAAGGAACAATGTTGTAGATCTCTCAATATTATTGATATCTCTTCTACCCTCAGATACGATCTCAGGCATATGTGCAAAATCAGAATCAAGCAGTACAACCTGGGCAGCCTGCACTGCAGCATCAGATCCAGCAGCCATAGCAATTGAGCAGTCAGCATCCTTCATGGCAAGAATATCATTAACACCATCACCTGTCATGGCAACAGTTCGTCCTGCAGCCTTTAAGGCTCTTACGATCTTTTGCTTCTGTTCCGGTGACACTCTTCCATAAATAGTATAGTCTAGAACAGATTCCCTGAGTTCTTCATCAGATAAGGTGGAAGCGTCTACATATTTATCATAGTTTAAAATGCCTGCTGTTCTTGCTACTTCAGATACTGTGACCGGATTATCTCCGGATATTACCTTGACCTCAACACCCTGTTTTACAAAATACTCAAAGGTCTCAGGAGCTGTTTCCCTGACAGGGTTCTGAAGCAGGATAAATAATAAAGGAACAACTTTAGCATTAGTAAGCTCTGTCTGAGGAACCGGGAGCGATACTGTCTCTCCAGTAGACTCCTGTTCCTGGATCATAACGCCATCGCATCCGCCATAGTACTGTCCAAAAACAAGGACTCTTAAGCCTTTCCCGGCATAAGTATTTACGATATCCCTGTACGCATCAAAGGACTGTCCCAACAAAAATTCAGGTGCCCCAAGGACAAAGGTTCCTTCCGCAAACTGAACACTGCTGTATTTATATTTTGATGAAAAAGAATGATAAGAAATGCAACCTGTAGATATCCTTCCATCAAAATAATCTTCCAGAGCCTTCATGGTGATATTGTCATCAGGAAGTACTCCGATATATCTGGAAACCAGTTCCTTATAGCCTTCATATACCTCAACAGGAATATCTTCCACAGGCACAACATCAGCTACAAGCATACTGTTATCAGTGATAGTTCCAGTCTTATCAACACAGAGAGTATCTACTCTGGCAAGAGTCTCAATACTTCTCATGTCATGGAGCATGATCTTCTTCATGGCAAGGCGTACAGCACTTGCTCCAAGAGCGATACTAACAAGCAGATACAAGCCTTCCGGGATCATACCTACAAGAGCTGCAACCATTGATATTACACTGCTCTTAAAATCATTGCCCTGCATTACATAGCTCTGGGTAAAAAGAGTAATACCAATAGGAATGATGATGATACCAGCTGCAATGACCAATCTGTTTATAGACTTTACCATTTCAGACTGTTCACTGGATGGCATCTTCTTAGCCTTTAACATCAGTTTGGAGATATAGGAATTGGTTCCTACTCTTGTAAGCTGGGCAAGACACTCTCCTGATACAACAAAGCTTCCTGACATAAGCTCACTATCAGTAGTCTTGACTATTTCATCAGCTTCACCAGTAAGAAGTGCTTCATTTACAGCTATCTCACCCTGCAGAACAACTGCATCAGCACATATCTGATTACCGCTTCTAAGAATGATAACATCTCCAAGTACCAACTGATCAACAGGAACTATGGTCTCCTGCCCGTCTCGTATAGCTGTCACGGTAGCTTCATGTATTACAGCAAGATTATCCAGTACCTTTTTGGCCTGTAATTCCTGATATATACCAATAAGTGCATTGGCTATGACAACCGGTAAAAATGTAAGACTCCTGTAATCACCTGCAATGATCACAAGAACAGCCATGATCGCAAAAATAAGGTTAAAATACGTAAAGATATTTTCTCTTAAAATGTCTTTGGTAGTCTTTGCTGTATTATCAACCTGAGTATTGCCATAACCATCTCTAAGTAACCCTTTAGCCGCTTCAGATGTAAGTCCTATCATCTAGCATACCCTCCTAAAGCAATAGCAGACCATATAAATGGTCTGCTACTAATTATATAATCATTAACCTTCGTGTCTAATATTCTTAATCGGAATATTTGCATAAAGTGCTGGAACAGTCTTTCCATCACTGGTTTCAGCATCCATTTGAGTAATATTGATATCGATACCGCCCTGATCAATCTCAACATATTTTGATAATACTTCAATAATATCGTTTTTGATCTTTGCCATTATTTCCGGGGAGCAGCTGGCTCTGTCGGATACGAGGACAAGCTTAAGTCTATCCTTGGCAACATCACTTGACGATTTCTTTTTGAAAATATCTGACAGTTTCATACCTAAAAATCCCCCTTATTTCTTTTTGAAAAGTCCTGCAATAGCTGAAAAGAATCCTTTCTTGTCATCAAGATCCAGGAAAGTAACCTGCTCACCTGTGATACGACGGCAGATATTCATATATGCCTGTCCAGCAAGTGACTTATCACCGGCAAGTGGTTCACCATTATTTGTAGCTACTACGATATTTTCATCATCAGGTACTACACCGATCAGATCAACAGCAAGAATATCAATAACGTCATCAGCTGACATCATATCTCCTCTGCTGACCATATCTGGTCTAAGTCTGTTTACAATAAGATGCTTTGTCTTGATCTCATTTGCATCTAAAAGACCGATGATCCTATCTGCATCTCTTACAGCTGAAACCTCAGGAGTTGTTACGATAAGAGCTCTGTCAGCTCCTGCTATAGCATTCTTAAATCCCTGCTCGATACCAGCTGGGCAATCCATGATAATATAGTCGTACTCTTCCTTAAGTTCTTCAGCAAGTTTCTTCATCTGATCAGGAGTAACGCTTGTCTTATCCTTAGTCTGAGCTGCAGGTAAGAGGAAGAGATTCTCATATCTCTTATCCTTTATAAGCGCCTGCTTGATCTTGCAGTTGCCTTCTACAACATCAACAAGGTTGTAAACAATACGATTCTCAAGCCCCATTACTACGTCAAGATTGCGAAGACCTATATCTGTATCGATAAGAACAACCTTTTTGTTTAATTTAGCCAAACCGGTTCCGATATTGGCAGTAGTAGTTGTCTTACCAACACCACCCTTTCCAGATGTTACTACTATTACTTCTCCCATTTTATCTCCCTCCGTATTTATTCATTTTGGGTTATCTGTCTATATGATATTCCTTTAAAAAGGTTTGATTATAAGCTTTCTTTACAATGTGGTCAGCCTCGATACATGCAACCTCAGGTTCACGTACTTCTTCTTTTACCGCATTCTTTCTAAATCTAAAGCCTGTCTTTTTCTCAGCATCAGGAGCTATTGCAATAAGATCTGCAATCCTTACCTGCTGAGGATTAAGTTCAAGAGCCATTACAATAGCATCTTTATCTCCAGTCATACCTGCAAATGCGCTTCCCTGCATCTTACCCAGTACAAAAATACTTCCTACAGAACATATTCTTGAACCCGGCTTAACATCACCAAGGATAACAACATTTTGCTGACTTGAAATTTCCTGCCCGGATCTAAGTATTCCCTTATAAACTCTGGCATTTCCACTTCCAAGCTGTGCTTCCATATCCTGGAGCTGCTTTTCCTTCTTCAAAAGCTCGCCCTGAACCATTGCTTTTGTCTCGTAGATTTCCTTTTCCTTTCGAGACAATTCTTTCTTCTTTTGCTCAAGCTTAGCAAGATCACTCTTACCAACATACTTGGCAAATACTTTTTCCTTCTCAGCATCTTCGAGAAGAACACATACAATATCAACTTTTGTATTTAGCTTAATGATACTAAGAACTTCCTGTTCCTCATCATCTGACAGTTCTCTACCCTTAACAGTAAGGGCCATCTGAGCACTTCCTAAAAAAGAAGCTGCGCTTTGAAACTTTTCAGAAATAGTCTCTTTAAGCTGCGAGAAGGGAATTTTATCATCCAAGACCAGAATGATTCCTGATTTAGTCCCCTTAATTGTTACTGTTTGTTCCATACAACTCCTCACCAACATGACACCCTTATATTCTATAACATTTTGGGTGTATTTGGAATACTTAAAATCCAAGGAAAGTAATTCCTATGATATGAAAAAATGCCGCCACATTACTGTGGCGGCATAACAATTACAATTATTATTTAAGACCAGCCTGAGCCATAACTTCTTCAGCAAAGTTCTCGTTCTTCTTCTCGATACCTTCACCTGTCTCAAAACGAACAAAGTTCTTGATCTTAAGGTTAGCGCCGTTTGCCTTAGCAACCTGCTCGATGTACTGTGCAACTGTCTGCTTTCCATCTTCAGCCTTAACGTATACCTGCTCATTTAAGCAGATTTCCTTAAGCTCTTTGTTAAGACGACCAACAAGCATCTTCTCGATGATCTGCTGTGGCTTTCTCTTGTTTTCTGGAAGTTCTTCATTTTCCTTCAGAGCCTGTGCAAGAAGGATTTCCTTCTCATGGTTCTTGAACTCTTCTGAAACGTTTTCCATACCAACATACTTTGGTGAAAGAGCTGCAACCTGCATAGCTACGTTCTTGATAGCTTCCTTGATCTCGTCGTTAACAACATCTGTATCAGCTTCAACAAGAACTGAGATTCTGCCTTCGCCGTGTACATAAGGAACTACGATACCGTTAGCAGCTGTAACCTTCTGGAAACGTCTGATGCTGAGCTTTTCGCTGATAACAGCTGTGATCTCAACAAGAGCATCCTGAACTGTGATAGCTGTGTTCTCATGCCATTTCTCAGCCATAAAGCCTTCAAGATCAGCTGAATCTGATTCAACGGCCTGCTTAGCAACAGCGTTAACGAATGCCTGGAACTTTTCGTTCTTAGCAACGAAGTCTGTCTCTGAGTTAACTTCTACAACTGCAGCTGTCTTGTCATCCTTAACTGCTACTGTTGTAAGACCTTCAGCTGCGATTCTGCTAGCCTTCTTCTCAGCCTTAGCCTGACCATTCTTTCTAAGATATTCTACGGCTGCATCCATATCACCGTTTGTTTCTGTAAGAGCCTTTTTGCACTCCATCATACCAGCGCCAGTTGACTCACGTAATTCTTTTACCATTGCTGCTGTAACTGCCATTGTAATAATCCTCCGTATATTTAATTTAAAAGAACGTTCAGGGTACCCGAAAGGTCACCCTGAACAATGAATTCATAATAAATTAGTTCTCTTCTGCTGTCTCAACATCAGCTTCTGCAGACTCTGCAGCAACTTCGTTCTCAGCACCCTGATTAGCTTCGATAACAGCGTCAGCCATCTTACCAACGATAAGCTTTACGGCTCTGATAGCGTCATCGTTACCAGGAATGATATAATCAAGCTCTTCTGGATCGCAGTTTGTATCACCGATACCAACTAATGTGATTCCAAGGTTGTGAGCTTCCTGTACGCAGATTCTTTCCTTCTTAGGATCTACTACGAAGATAGCATCAGGAATTCTCTTCATGTCTCTGATACCGCCAAGGTTCTTCTGAAGCTTTTCAAGTTCCTTCTTAAGAACTGCAACTTCCTTCTTAGGAAGTACATCGAAAGTACCATCTTCCTGCATCTTCTCGATCTTCTTCATTCTTTCGATTCTTGTCTGGATTGTTCTGAAGTTTGTGAGCATACCACCAAGCCATCTCTCGTTGATGTAGTACATACCACATCTCTCAGCTTCTGACTTAACAGCATCCTGTGCCTGCTTCTTTGTTCCAACGAAAAGGATTGTTCCACCCTGCTCAGCAATTTCGAAAACTGCCTTGTAAGCCTCATCAACCTTTACAACTGACTTCTGAAGATCGATGATGTGGATTCCGTTTCTCTCTGTGAAGATGTAAGGAGCCATTTTAGGGTTCCATCTTCTTGTCTGATGTCCAAAATGAACACCTGCTTCAAGTAACTGTTTCATTGATACAACGCTCATGATATTACCTCCATTTGGTTAAATAATCTTCCGCACTCCTTAGTCCTTGAGCTCATATAAGGGCGTTACGCTTATATGACAGACCCCTGGCTGATCATCTCATGATGACACCGACCAGGAAACGAATGTGCGTGTTTACTTGTTATATGCTGTGATTTCAGACCACAGCCTTGTTATTTTACCATAAGAAAATCGAATTATCAAGAGGTTTATTCAATAAATCAAATAAAAAGCCCGATACTATTATTGCAATATCGGGCTTGGTGATCATTTATTTTCTACATATTATTTCTGCTATTTCATCGTAGGTTGCGCCTTCCGGTATCCTCTTGGAACCGGATCTGATATACCTGTCCAGACCCTTATCAATAAGGAATCTGTTAAAAGAAGAAGCACTGTCTATAAGTCCAGCCTTTTGAAGTATGGAACATACAGCATCTGAGCCAATGCCTCCAGGGATCGTTACTGTAACATACAGAGTTCCTGTGTTTTCATCTTCTGTTACAGGAAGCTGGTCTCCGTCAGGTGTTGTTATGGTATCAACCGCTTCAGGAGCAGGTGCTGTGGCAACTTCAGATGCAGCGATTGTTGTGAGAGTAGAGGTCTCTGTTGTGGCCTGGGCAGTAGTTTCTTCTGTAGCTGTGGTATCCTGCTGAGCTGTGCTCTCTGCAGCTGCATTACTGTTGTCTGCTACTGAGTTATCCGAAGTACTCTTTTCCGCAACTGCTTTATCAGAACTGTTTTTTACTGAAGAATCAGTATCACCTGTACTATCAGTCAAAGCTTCTTCAGTTGTACTGCCAACAGCCACAGATGAATCAGCACTTGCCATAAGCTCTGCATCATTAGCATCTATTTCTTCTACAACAATATTACTTGCTGCACTGGCATCAGAAGCAGCTGAAGCATATTCTGTAAGCGTTCCGGTGTCTCCATCAACCATTCCAAGCTCAAGAGCTCTTTCTCTTATCTCGCTGTCACTTAGCTGCTTGTTCCTGCCTCCAAGGGCAATTCCCATAACAAGCGAAGCTATTATGACTCCTATTCCTATTCCCCGTAAATAATACTTTAATTTCATCTTGCCCCCACATAGTCAGAAAAAATCATCTGGCTCTTTTATGCTTATTAGACAGATCGATCACAAGCCTGACTTCACCAATTCCAAGTCCCAACTCTCTTGCGATCACCATATTGGACTTGCCTGCTTTATGCATCTCCAATATCTGTTTATTCTGTGCTGATGGATCAATATCCATATCATCTTCCACATCAGGAGTCACTATTTTATTTTTTAATACTTCCTCCTTGGCTTCAGATAGCTGTACTACCTTATCTGAGACGCTGTTCTTTTCTTCTTCCTCTCCGACTTTTTTGCCTGTGAGAGCTGCAACATCATCATCCTCGTCCTCATCAAGATATCCTTTGATATTCTCAGCAAGCTCATCCTCAAGTATATGTACTACCGGAATATCCTGAAGGGCCTTAAATTCTTTATCAAGCTTATCTTCCATTTTCGACTTGCTACTATTATCAGAAGGAGGCTCTTTGATGACTGTTTCAGCATTTTTAACAGGCCTTATGACTCTGGTCTCATCTACAGATTCATCTTCAGTAATATCAGGTCTGATCAATCTGTTTAGCTTTTCCTGTACTTTATTCTCAAGAGCTCTGGCCTGCTGTGCCCTGACCTCAGATATATGCACTTCATCACTGTTATTACGGATGGTATCACTAACATTAGTTTTATTTTCAAGGTTCTTGATCCTCTCAACCGCCTCTTCAGCTTCATGAGCTGTTATCTGAGCATCAAGGACTGTCTGTTTAGCTTCATCAGCCTTTTTGGTAACTTCACTGACAGTAGAAGTAAGATTTTTATGTTTGTCATTGAGCATGTCATACATAAATACCACTTCATCATGATTTTTGTGGATATCATTGATCACAGTATCCGAATATTCGCTGATAGCAGATATCTTTTCATTGGTCAGTCGCTCGATGGCACGCTCTGCCTTGTTTATGCTATCCTCCATTGTGTCGTCAACCATATCTTCTATTTTATTTCTGGAATTATCGATTGCACGACGAATAGACTCATTGACCTCTTCTTCAATAAGTCTTTTTTGTTCCTCATCTGCATTTTTACCTGCTGGAATCAAATAGCCTGCGATAATTGCGCCAAAACCGGCAACAATAAGCAAGATTTCAGTAATACTTATCATACTTTCTCCCCCGTAGAAAAAATACTATACCTTAAAATCAAAGCCCGAAGAAAGTCCAAGTTGAATAGGCCTGCCATTCTTATCGATCATGTTGCCTGCCATCTTTTCTAGTTCTTCTGCTGATTTACCAGCCAAACCTTTGCTAAGTTCCTCTTCCTGTTTCTTTCTATCCTTCTTTTTCTCGTTCTCGTCCTTATAGTACTTGTTGCTGCCTTCTTCCTTGGCATCAAATTTTTCTTCTTTTTGGTCAGTTTTATTAGTTTCATTAACGGAAGTCAACTTCTCGTCGATCTCGCGCGTAAACTGATCAGCAAAATTATTCTGATCAATAGAAATCTTGCTGGAATCATGTGCTCCATGTTGTGCAACGTCACCTGTTCTTAAAATGGCGCCCTGCATATCAATCCTGTTTATCGACATAGTCTTCCTCCTCTCCCCAAAAAGAGTACTATCCGCCTTATAGAGAATCTAATCTGACATCTCCATCTCTTATAATAAATTTACTATATTTTACAACTTTTTTCACTACCATTGATAATTCCCCAATACTAACAACGGTACCCGGATAAGCATTTTCTTCTACCACAACCTCAGCTTTTCCAGTATCTGCAAGCTGTTCCTGCAGAGTGACAAAATTTTCTGTATCTTCTATTAATTTTTCATTAAGTTGTTTATTTGTAGCCACTAATTGCTGTGCATATTTTAACTGCTCCGGTGTAAGCTTCGCACCCTGCTTGACCTTGGCTGTAATGCTCTCCAGCGTTGGCTGGATACTTTCAAGATTTTTCTGGGTCAACGCAATTGATTTTTGGAGTTCTTTAAGCCTGACTTTGACTGTAGGATCTGCACCGACATCGATCTGAGTGTTGGCTCCCATTTCAGAACCAAGGACCTTGGCAGATATCCTGTTAGTAGCACTAACCTTACCACCTGCAATAAATCCTTTTTTACCTGAAACGTTGACCTCTGTGCCGGATGCCACAGTCGAATGCATGATTGTCTCTGATGTAATACTGCCGTTAGCCTGAACCTTGGCATTCTCGATGAATTTAGTCACAATGTTGCCGCCAGCAACTATTTCGCCGCGGCCCATACCATTTATTCCTCTCTCTAGTATAACATCAGCACCGGCATTAATACTAGCACCTTCTACAGAACCTTTTACATGAACATTGCCGCCTGCATTTATTGAAAAACCTGCAGCAACATTACCAACCACCTCTACACTGCCTTCATAGTCTATATTTCCGGTAGATACACCCACGTTCTGGATAGTAAGGACATTGGATACAGATATCTTGCCTTCCTTAACCGTTACATGGCCTGATGCTCCAGCTCTAAGAGTCATCTTATCCTCTGCAAGAACGGTGTTTGGACCTGCCTTGATAAATGTAGTCTTTACATTATGAGGCTTTACAAACTCTCCATAGACATTTTTGCCCGGATCACCACGGTCTTCAGGATGAAGGGTTGCAAGAAGGTCGCCCTCATTAACATTGGTGATCAGGTTCAGATGCTTGTAATCAACACTTCCATCCTCATTCAGAGTAGGTCTGGCATGCAGATTCATAGTAAAGTGATATTCCACCTTGGCATCATGGCCCTCTCTGACTGCCTCGCCCTCTGCAAGGACTATCTCTTTACAATATTCTCTATTTGCAAAAAATGCCTTTATATTATCATTTTTAATTCCGGTATTGATCTTACGATAAGCCAGTTCTTTAACGATCTCCGTCTCATCTATAAGCTGTGCTCCCTCTGTAGGAGGATAAAAAATAGCTGTAACAAGCATACGGTCTTTTGAAACGCTGATCGCATATGATTCTCTTATAGGCAATATCTGCACCTTAGAGAAGATCACCACGTTTCCTTCCGCTTTTGTTACAGCATCATTGATTATTACTACATCATGTTCAATTTTATGGGCATCAAGATAATCCCTGACATCGTTTGTTTGCAGGGCCTTACTACCTTCCGTAGGAGGAAACACTTTGATGCCGGTTCCTTCATCAGTTATTACCAATTGAAAATACCCATTCATTGCACATTACCCCTATATATAATTTTATATCGATCTGGTGATCACAGGTTATTTAATATACCCAGATAATCACCAAGTTTTGTTCGCATTTTCTGAAGTGCTCTGGTATGCAGCTGGGACACTCGTGATTCAGAAACCTCAAGAACATTGCTGATTTCTTTCAAAGTCAGCTCCTCGTAATAATACAGAAGGATGACTTTTTTCTCCTTATCAGTAAGAAGTTCAAGCGCTTCAGCAAGCATCTTCTTAAGTTCTTCTTTTTCTACAGCTTCTTCAGGCTTGATAAATCCGGCATTGTGATTATTTTCATCCTCTGGAATATCACTGCCCTGATCCATAAATTCGTTAAGTGATACAACATTAGTGACCTTCATCTGGTTCTGCCATGCCTGATACTCATCGTCACTAATCTCCAGCTTTTCTGCAATCTCAGCATCAGTTGCTACATGTCCGCCATCCTTTTCGATCTCTTTGATAGCGGCATCTATCTTTTTCTGACGCTGCCTTACAGTACGAGGAATCCAGTCCATCTTTCTGATCTGATCCAGAATTGCACCACGAATACGAAGGCTTGCATAAGTCTCAAACTTAACATCCTTCATCAGATCAAATTTATCAATTGCATCTATCAGGCCAAATATCCCGTAACCAACCAGATCATCATACTCAACATTGAATCCCAAATACATGCTAAGCCTGCCTGCAACAAGTTTTACAAGCGGAGCATATTCCAATATGAGTTGTTCTCTAAGTTCTGGTGATTTACTTGCCTGATAATCACTCCACAACTTATTCTTGCCTGCCTCATCCATAGTCAAACGCACCCCAAATAAGTAAGAATTCTTGTATTACAAGATTATTGCCTAAACTCACGAGGATCTGTATCACCGCCTTCAGCGTCAATATCAAGCTCCTCGCCAGCTTCAGCTTCCATTTCGGCCATTTCTGCTTCTTCAGCCGCTCTTTCAGCATCCTCTTTTTCCTGATTGATACGCATGAAATAAGTGATCATCTTTTCCAGCGATGCACCAAGTATCAGAAAAAGAACTGCCGAACCAAGTACTATTACCAGCCAATCTCCCATCGCGAAACGCTGCAGGTACGTGTGGATCGAAATGATCGCCGTACCCAGCAGCATCACGAATGGAGTAATAAGTTTTACTTTATTAGCTTCTTTTCCGGTCTTCATATAACCTTCTCAGGCTTACCAACTGCCCTAATCACATAATCTCCGGTTTCAGGATAGAATATAACTGTTCTACCATAGGAATCACCTGTATCCTGGGCAAGAACCTTTATATTCATCTCCTTGAGTTTCTTCAGAGAAGCTGCAACATTTCTATCGCCTACTCGCATACTGTTGTTAGCACTCTGAAAAGCAAACATCTGAGCACCTCCGGCAATTTTAGCCACAAGTCTCTGTCTGCTCGCACCCTTGGCAACAACCTGCTTTACAAGCTCTTCTATGCCGGTATCTGCAAACTTAGGAATATTACTATTATTTTTTATTTCCGTTGAATCCGGTAGCATAACATGTGCCAGCCCGCCAATCTTAGTAACAGGATCTCTGATAGCAATACCTACGCATGATCCAAGCCCCAGAGTAGTGATACCATCAGGGCTGACACAGACATTCAGATCGGCCATTCCAACCTTTATAATCTGACTCATTATGTCACTCCTTTAACAATTACAAATTGATATCACTAATTCCTAAAGCCTTTAGTATCTTGGCATATCCATCAAGATCAGGTAAAAGAATGAAATAACCGCTAAGCTTGATCTCATCAAAGAACTGTGTCTCGATAAGGAGCATGCTGTCTCCCATAACTCCAAATTCAATAGCAGGAACACTAAGTATCGCACCCGCCATATCGATTGCAAGATATGGAACAGAAGGTATCATCTTTAGATTTGTCATCTGAGCCAAAGAGTTCAGATAGGAACCTGCAATGATATTACCTACTTCTTTTAAAGCAGACATCTGAATATCATCCAGCGGTTCATCAGTATCTGTCTCTTCCTGCATCATCATCTTGCTAACAAGATGTCTTGCAGAATGCTGCTCAAGCAGGAACATGATACTACCATCAATATCGCCTTCTACCTTGAGGTAGATACCAGCCATGATCTGCTCAGCACCACCCATCATGTCGCCAACATCTTTGAAATCAAGAAGTTTGACCTGTGGTACTGACATATCTATCTTGCCGCCCATCATCTGGGCAAGAGCTGTAGTCGCATTACCTGCACCAATGTTACCAATTTCTTTTAATACATCAAAATACTGGCTAGATAGTTCATCGAAACTTAAGTTACTCAAGCTCTACTCCCTCCTGTCTATGACGTTAGGCATTTTCCTTCTTTTCAGATGAATCAAGTTCAACGGTATTAAGATCAAGTATAGATACAAGACCATTCTCATGATGACCTACGCCACTGATGAATGTATTCTTTTTCTCCTTATTCTTGCTGTCATATCCAACCTTTTCAATATTATTGGCACTGAGAGTAAGAACCTGATTAACCTGATCTACTATTATTCCTACAAGGTCGCCATCAGCGGTCTTTAAGATGATGATCCTTGTCTTATCTGTGATCTCATCATCAGCAATTCCCATCTTACGTCTAAGACTCATAACAGGAACAATCTCACCACGGATGTTGATAACACCCTTCAAATACTCTGCAACCTGAGGAACTCTTGTAATCTGCTGCATTCTAACAATATTATCTATATATCTGATGTCGATACCATAGGACTCATCACCAAGTCTTATGACAATAAACTGTATCATTTCACCAGTATCCGCATTGTCTCTAAGTTCGTTCATCGCAATTCTCCTTTACTATAATTTAAACAAGCTGGTTAGTATCAAGAATAAGAGCAATTTCACCATCACCAAGGATAGTAGCGCCGCTTATCATCTTGCACTTGTTGATATACTTTCCAAGAGGTTTGATAACTATTTCCTGCTGTCCCATAAGTTCATCGATAACAAATCCGAACAACTTATCACCCTTCTTGGTAATAACAACTACCAGGTCTTCGTCATCACTTCTTGTGCTGTCAATATCAAGCACTTCATTAAGTCTAACTATAGGAGTTACAATGCCACGAAGATTAATTACTTCTCTATTTTCTACAAACTTCAGATCACTTGGAGATACATCTTCAATACTCTGGATAGCATCAAGTGGAATAGCATATTTCTCGCCACCGATAACAACCATCAGAGCCTGAATGATAGCAAGTGTAAGAGGAAGTCTGATAGTCCATGTAGAACCTTCGCCGAGCTTGGTCTTAACATCAACTTCACCGCTGAGGGATTCAACTTTGGACTTAACTACGTCAAGACCTACACCTCTACCTGAAATTTCTGATACAACCTTGGCTGTAGAGAAACCAGGATGGAACAAGAGCTCAACTGCCTGTTTTTCAGTCATTGTATCAGCCTGTTCCTGAGTAATAACGCCTTTTTCGATAGCTCTCTTCTTTACTGCTTCTGCATCAATACCATTACCATCATCACCAACTTCGATAACAACACTGTTACCATCCTGGAATGCATGAAGGAAGATCTGACCTGCAGCTGGCTTGCCTCTCTCTGCACGGACTTCTGCAGATTCAATACCATGGTCGGCACTATTTCTGAGAAGATGCATCAGAGGATCACCAATTTCATCAACAACGGTACGATCCATTTCAGTATCTTCACCAGTCATGGTCAGCTCCATCTGCTTACCAAGTGTCTTGTTCAGATCACGGATCATACGTGGGAATTTCTGTAATACGCTCTCGATAGGTACCATTCTTACCTTCATGACTGATTCATGAAGATTGGTGGTAACACTTTCAAGATATTCGATCTGTTCGTTAACAGCACCATTTGTAAGTCCTGAGCTGTTAGCTGCAGATATAAGTGAGTTCTTGGCAATAATAAGCTCACTTACAAGGTTCATGAGAACATCCAGCTTATCAATACCTACACGGATAGTCTGGTTAACAACAGGCTTGCCGGCTGGCTTCTTGCCGCCTGCTGCAGCTGGTGCAACCTCTTTTTTAGGTGCAGGTTCCGGAGCCTTGGCTGCCGGAGCAGGAGCAGGTGCTGCTGGTGCTGCTGGTGCTGGTTCTGGAGCAGGTGCTGCAGGAGCATCTTTATCTTCAGTAGATCTTGCTGCTGAAGGATCAAAATCAGCCACTTCACAGTCTTCTATTTCAGATACGCCCATAACGATATTTCTTATCTGGTTAGGGTCTACATCGGTAATTACTACAAGAGCAAATTCAAAATCGAATCTCTCATCTTCAATATCCTGAGCTGAAGGATCAGAAACAGCTATTTCGCCGATTTCCTCAAGTCCCTTAAATACAAGGAACGCTCTTGCAGCCTTAAGGATACAGGATTCCTGAACCTTAACATCTACTCCATAGAGCTTCTTTCCAGCCTTTGCTGCATCTTCAAGAGTAGTTTTGATAGAAGGATCAAGTTTGATATTTTTAAATGTTTTCTTTCCAGAATCAGCAGGTGCTGCTTCAGGAGCTGCTTCCTGTGCAGGAGCTGCAGGTGCTGCTTCAGGAGCTGGTGCTGCAGCTGCCGGTGCTTCTCCACCGCCAACAGTTTTACCCGCTCTGATATCAGCAAGAGCCTGGATCAGATGAGCATTGTCCTCTGTTCCTTCATCCTGCGTTGATTCAATATTGTCGACATAAGCTTGAATTGCATCCAGACATTGGAATAAGGTATCGGTCATGCTGGAATCGAATTTCAATGTACCATTACGTACATCTGAAAATACATCTTCCATATCATGGGTCAGATTCTGCATCCTTGTATAACCCATTGTGCCTGCCATACCCTTCATAGAATGGGCAGCTCTGAAGATTTCGTTGACGCAATCTTCGTTACCTGGATCATCTTCCAGAGTCATAATGCTGTCATTAAGATTCTGAATATGCTCCTTTGCCTCATCAAGAAAGACTCCAAGATACTGAGAAACATCCATATCTTTTTACCTCCATTAAAAAAATTGTTAGACTAAAAGCTTATTTAGCCTTGTCTGACATAAAATGGAGGTATGGATGTTCCTTCACTTTACGCCGACGTTCATTATTATTTCCTGAGCTACATTATCCAAAGGGACAACTTGATCAACAAGCCCAGCAACTGCAACTGATTTAGGCATGCCATAAACTGTGCATGACGCTTCATCCTGCCCAATCACATGAACTCTTTTCTTTCCCTCCAGATTCTTGATACCCTCAGTACCGTCAGCGCCCATACCTGTCAGCACCACACAAACGATTTCATCATAGTCTGAATCCATAAGCGACTCGTACATAAAGTTTGCACATGGCCTTACACCTTCACGTGTAGGTCCATCCTTGTAATAGATGGTATGTCTACCGCCAGCTGTCTTGATATGCATATGCTTACCGCCAGCTGCAAGATAAACAGTTCCAAGCTCTAATACATCCCCTTCTTTGGCTTCAACCACATGTACGTCACTTAAGGAATCCAGTCTCTCAGCTAGAGAAGCTGTGAATCCCTGTGGCATATGCTGAACTAAAACGACTGGAGCCTTGAGATTTTTAGGAAGCTTTGGTATAACAGCCTGTAATGCTCTTGGTCCACCGGTAGAGCTTGCAATAGCTACAATCTTATTACCGGTAACCTTGTGGGCTGATTTACTGACAAGTTCAACAACCTTTTTCTGAGCTTTGATATCTTCTATAGAGAATGTTTTTGAAGGTGCTGTAACTCTACTTTCTGCAACTGCAGCCAGTGTGTTCAGCATCTGCTTTGCAAAATCTTCTTCTCTACAAGCAGAAGCTCTGTCAGGTTTATGAACGAAGTCAAGTGCTCCCAGGTCTAAGGCTTCCATTGTGACCTTGGCACCTTCTTTTGTATCGGTGCTGGCCATCATGATCTTGGCCTTAATACCATTTTTTTGAACTTCCTTAAGAAGTGTGATACCATCCATTCTCGGCATGTTTACGTCAAGAACAACTGCATCGTATGATTTTTTCTTAAGAAGTTCTAAACCTTCTACTCCGTCTTTTGCCGTTTCTTCTACATGGAACCTAGAATCTGAGTTTATGATATCACTAAGTACTGTTCTCATGAGTGCAGAGTCATCAATAATAAGAATTTTTTTCATAATTATGATTGCTTCTTTCTGATTTTTCGTTCCTCATCAAAGATAAAATGAATAATATCTTCTCTGGCATCTTCGTCTATGTGTATGTATTTGATACGATGTTCAAAGAGTCCCGGTTTATTTTCCAGCTCTTGAACTTTCAAAACCGTAGAGATCATTTCGAAGTCTTTATTGTTATAATATCCCGGCAGCTGATAGGTACAATAAATCGTGTTACCCTCTTCAAACTGAAAATTGGAAACAAATCTCAGTCCTCCGCCACTGATATCTACGATCACAGCTTTTTGAAGCGGCTTATCCTTATTGACAAGGAAATCCCAATTATTTTTTACCGCCTTGAGCTCCTCTTCTGAAAAAGCTCTGGTATGAAGCTCCAGTGCACAGCTAAACCTGTAATATTCTCGCCTCTGCAGCTTGGACAGGCTACTGGACAACTCCAGGACAGCCAGATACACGTTGTTACTTCTGTATCTGTCCACAACCTTGGCATAGCATTGCATCAACCCGTTTTTGGTATAAAAGCACAAGTTATATTGCAGATTGACAGGAAGCAGGATCAATTTACCCTGAACCATGGGCATCAGGATCTCAATCCGCTCTTCCGACAGCACTCCATTCAGTTTGCTAAAGTATAACCTCGACGATTCCGGATCATCCTGCATCCACATCTTATCAACCGCCTTTAGCTCTACTTTATTTCCGACAGTTAAATAGTCCGCTAACATTTAGGCTCCTTAATTTAAGTATTTGTAATAGATGCCGCACTTGCTGTGCCTGCATTTCCGGCAGCGTTTAGCTTTCTGCCGGTAATAATATGTGAAAAGAAGGCTGCCATACCTCTGGGCTTTACTTCCATTCCGTCTTTGCCTGATAAAGAAGCTGCAATCTGCTCAAATGCCCTTGTAGACTTGGCATTAGGATACTGTATAGATACCGGAGTCTGCTGCATTACGCTTCGGGCAAGATTAGGATCCTGCTGGATCGCACCCAGATACGTCAATGGCAACTTCTGATATCTTGCAACAACTGCATTTAATTTGTTAAACAACTGCTGCCCTTCTTCATCTGTAGAAACCTTATTCGACACAACCTTTATCACAGTATTTTCTTTTGAAAATCTCGGGTACTGGTTCAAAGCTTTGAGCAGTGAATAGGAATCCGTGATAGATGTAGGCTCAGGTGTTGTGACCAGAATGATCTCACCACTTGCCACCAAAAATTCCATAACCGCATTAGATATTCCCGCACCAGTATCTATGATAATTGTATCGGCTATTGCATCAAGTTCAGCAAGATTAACGATGATATAAACAAGATAATCTCTGCTGAGATTGTACATACCTGATATTCCGGAGCCTCCGGATATAAATCCGACGCCCATAGGCCCCCAGGTAATCACATCTTTAATATTTTTGCCCTGATATATAAGATCACTTAAATTATGTTTAGGGACTGTTCCAAACATGATCTCAATATTGGCAAGTCCAAAATCCGCATCCAGGATGATAACCCTCTGCCCCATCTTTTTGAACTGGATTGCCAGATTGATGGCCACGTTTGATTTACCAACTCCACCCTTACCACTGGTAACAGTAATTACTCTTGCCAGGGGACGTTGAGGAGTATTACTGGATTTAATAATATTTCTAAGCTGTTCCGCCTGATCCATAATCTCTTACCTTTTTTCTTTACTTTCTCCACCTAGCAGACTTTTAACCGACTTCTGAGCATCAAATACTGCTATATCATCAGGTACGTTCTGACCATTAGTGATATACGACATCGGTGCACCTGTGTACATACGAATGTTGTACAGATTGCCAGCACAATTGGTCTCATCCATCTTGGTAAAAATAAGCTTGTATTCCACCATGTCCGAATAACAGTCAACTATCTCTTTTAAGTCTCTGTACTTGGTGGTTGCACTAAGTACAAGGAAATTCTCATAGTCCATATTGTCCTTGATAACACCTATGAACTCGTTGGTGGCCTTTTTTAACTCATCATTGTGAATAGAATAGCCGGCTGTATCGATCATGAGATAGTCATAATCTCTAAAATCTTCAATAGCCTGGCGCATCTCTTCAACTGTATAGATAACCCTGAAAGGGATCTCCATAATAGAAGCATAGGTCTTTAGCTGCTCAGCAGCCGCGATCCTGTATGTATCAATTGTCAAAAGAGCTACTTTCCTCTTTTTATTCAGATATAACTCAGAAGCAAGCTTGGCAATTGTAGTAGTCTTGCCTACTCCTGTCGGTCCTATAAATATTTCAGCAATAGGGCCTTCATTATCTTCTTTTATAGTCTCAGACTTACCAAATTTAAGGACCATCTTCTGATATACATTGGCAAGTGTGTATTCAAAAGGAAGATTAGGCTTGGCAAGTTTTTCCAGTTCATCCGTCAGCTGATTGGCATATTTTTCATCAACTTCATTTTCAAGAAGTGTGTTATACAACAGCTTGATAAAAGACATTGTCTCTTCAGATATAGGACTCTTGCCGATAGTAGTCTCCTCCTCTTTGGATTCATCTTTAGAGGGCTCTATGTTGTCCTTCTCAGGCTTTAGGATATTCTGTTCAAGAAGTGAATGGAGATTATCAAGCTTTTCCTCGATAACACTACTCTCATCAAACTTGGAAGAATTCTTTTCAAGGCCTCCCACCTTTAATGGTGGAAGTGTTCCCTCACTGGTTGCTCTCACAAGTCTGTCACCAACGCTTCCTCCGGAAGGAGCATACTCATCCCTGACGCTGCCAGATCTGGATGTGACCTCTACAGGACGTCTGATCGGTTGTATCACAGAAGATACAGGCTTTTCAGTTTCCTCTTCAAGAGCCACAGTGACCTCTGTCTTTTGCGGCAAAAGAAATGAGAAAAAGCCCTCTTTTTTAACCGGACGAACATTCATGATCACAATATTCTGCCCCAGCTCTTTCTTGGCGAGCTCAGTGGCTTCATTTTCAGTTTTCCCCGTAAACTTTTTTATAATCATCTTATGCTGTCACCATTCCGATCGATTGTAGTTCAATTGATGACTCAACTTCGTTGTAGGAAATAACAATCAGATCCTTATAGTAATCCTCCGTCATTTTCTTGTAGTACATTCTGACTATAGGTGAAGTCATAACAATAGGTATTTTGCCTGCATCCTCAAGCTTCTTGATCTGTTCTCCAGTGGCTTTAAGTATTGCCTTGGTCCTTCCAGGATCAAGTGTTAGATAAGCTCCCGTTTCTGTCTGTTTAACACTGTTCATGATCTCCTGTTCAACATTAGGATCAAGTGTTAAAACGCTGGTTGTTTCTCCCATTGGGAAAAATTTATTTGATATAGCTCTCTTCAGAGACTGTCTTACATATTCTGTAAGAATATCTGAATCCCTGGTAGATGGAGCATAATCAGCAAGTGTTTCAAAAATAGTTACCAGATCTCTAATGGAAATACCTTCTTTTAACAGGTTCTGAAGAACCTTTTCTATCTCACCAAGACTCATGAGCTTAGGTACAAGTTCATCAACAAGGGCACCATTGTTTTCCTTAAGGTTATTAACAAGATTCTGTACATCCTGTCTTGTAAGAAGCTCTGAAATATGCTCTCTGATGACCTCTGTAAGATGTGTAGCTATGATAGAAGGCGGATCTACTACGGTATAACCAAGGCTCTCCGCTCTTTCTCTCTGGCTTTCAGTGATCCATATAGCCGGCAGGTGGAAGGAAGGTTCAAATGTAGGAATACCGGTGATCTCTTCCTCAACACGACCAGGATTCATAGCCATGTAGTGATCAAATAATATCTCTCCGTCACTGACCTGTATGCCTTTGATCTTGATGATATACTGGTTTGGATTGAGCTGGATATTATCACGAAGACGGATGATAGGAACTACAGTACCAAGTTCTAGTGCTATCTGTCTTCTGATCATTACTACTCTGTCAAGCAAGTCACCGCCCTGATTAACATCAGCCAGCGGGATGATTCCGTAACCAAATTCAAGTTCAATAGGATCAACCTGAAGAAGAGTTGTAACATTTTCAGGCTGTCTGATGGTCTCAGCCTCTGCAGCCTCTTCTTCCTGAGTCTCTTCCTCAATCTGTTTCGTTCCAATAGTCTTGGCGTTAAGTCTGCCAACTATCATCACCAATGCACCAAGTCCAACATATATAGGCCAAGGCAGTGGCGTCAGTATTCCGAGGGCTGCTATAACTCCGCCTACAAGGTACAGTACCTTGTCTGAACCAAAGAGCTGATCGATAAGGACATGTCCAAAATCTGCTTCCTTGGAGCCCTTGGTAACCAGAATACCTGTTGAAAGTGATATGAGCAGTGATGGGATTGAACTTACAAGACCATCACCCATTGTAAGGATCGTATATTTATCTACTGCTTCTCCAATTGCCATTCCTTGTCTGAGCATTCCCATGGCGATTCCGCCTATGATATTGACTGCTGTGATTACAAGACCGGCAGTGGCGTCTCCTTTTACATACTTAGATGCACCGTCCATTGCTCCAAAGAAACTTGACTCTTCCTGGATCTTATCTCTTCTTCGCTTGGCCTCTGCATCATCTATAGCGCCGGTATTAAGATCGGCATCAATCGCCATCTGCTTACCAGGCATAGCATCAAGGGTAAAACGCGCTGTAACTTCAGCTACACGTTCTGAACCTTTATTGATAACCATAAACTGAACGATCAAAAGGATCAAATAAATGATGATACCAACTATCAGATCACCGCCACCAACGAATTCTCCGAATACCTTGATTACTTCACCGGGATCTCCTGATGTCAAAATAAGCCTTGTAGATGAAACATTTAGTGCGATTCGGAAAATTGTTGTGATAAGAAGTATTGTGGGAAAGTTGGACATTGCCAGAACTTCAGTAGTATACATACAGGTGAAAAGAATAACAAATGAAAGCATGAAGTCAAAGGCAAGAAGAACGTCCATCAACCAGTTGGGGATAGGAATAATGAGCATTGTGATAGCTGCTACTACATACATAGCAACGCCATAGTCATATACTCTGTTAATGACTTTGCTGTTCATTAAACTCCCCCTTCCCATACGTATATTATATCATAACTTTACGATAAATCGCACATTATTACTAGGTTATAATCTAAAAGATAATAATTTTTTAATATTTTTACACTTTTCCTTTCAGGTGATATACAAAAGCCAGTACCTCTGCGACCGCCTTGTACAGCTCAGGCGGAACGAACTCTCCTACCTCGACTGTGGCATATAGCATCCTGGCAAGTGGTTTATTTTCAACTATCTCAATATCGTTTTCCCGTGCAATCTCTTTGATACGTTGAGCCAGATAATCTTCACCCTTGGCAATCACTCGTGGAGCCTCATATTTATCAGCTTCATACAAAATAGCTACCGCATAATGAGTAGGGTTGGTGATAACAACATCTGCCTGAGGGAGTTGCTGCATCATACGTCTTCTGGAAGCCTCCATCATCCTCTGACGCTGTTTGCTCTTGATCTGCGGATCACCTTCAGTATTTTTGTATTCGTCTTTTACTTCCTGCTTGGTCATCTTCAGATCTTCATGGTGTTTGTATCTTGTATATACAACATCTGCCGCAGCGATAAGTATGTACCAGGCTGCGATCCTGATCCCCAGATTTACAAGGATAGTTCCCATGGTCTTGATGGATTGTCCCAGGGAAATGTCGTACAGCAGATAAATTGACTCATCAAGCCCTGCAACATAGGTGTAAATGACCGTAAACAAAAGTATCAGTTTAAGTATTGATTTAAATAGCTCAAAAACCTTTTTTGTAGAAAAAAGATTCTTCATACCCTTTATGGGATTGAGTTTACTAAATTTAGGCTTAAGCGGCTTAGTAGTTATCTGCCATCCAACCTGAACAATATTGCAGATAAGACCAACGATCACCGCCAAAAGCATAAATGGCATGGAAATCATGAGGACATTAACAAGGATCTGCCCAACCATAGTCTCCATTGACCTTACCGGCACATAACCATCGTACATGACGATATATTCAGGTATCTGGTTGTACACATTCCTAAATATCCCCAGTATCCTGTCAGCCATATCGTCATAATAAAGAGCTATCATGATAAAAAATATCAAAAGTGATGCCGCATTATTAACCTCATTACTATTAGCAACATTACCGTCTTTCCTGGCATCAGACTTCTTTTTGGCAGTAGGCTCTTCGGTCTTTTCACCGCCGGGTCCGTCCTTGGCAAAGAACTGGAGATCATATGCAATTAAATGTTTCTCCAAAGGATCAACCCAAGCAGTCATCAAGCCACCATTCCATCCATAAACTGACGAAGAAGTATCTTCATCTCGTTAAAAACAAAATCCGATGCTCCATACAATATCCCCGCTGTCAGGTACAGTATTGCAAGCCCCAAAAGGATCTTGATCTGCATACCTACCGCAAACATGTTCAGCTGCGGAGATACTTTTGCAAGAACACCAAGGATAACATTAAGTATCAGAGTAACAATAAAAACAGGCATTGCTATCCTGAAGCCAATGATTATAAAAGCTCCTATAAAATCAATCACCGACTGCACCAGAGCATCAGTATGGAAAACAGCACCATTGATCGGTATCATATTATAGGAATCTACCAGTGCACGTATGATAAACTGATACATGCCGCTGATAATAAGCATTATCATAACAACCTGCTGATATAATGAACCTGAGATAGTAATCTGCTCATTGGAATTAGGATCAAACAATGAAACCATTGACAATCCTATCTGCATATCAACGATATAACCAGCAAAAGATGCTATAAGGTTGCATATCATGAATGAAAAACCAATAAGCATACCTGTCAGGACTTCTTTTAAAACAATCACTCCGTAACCAAGCACTGTATTGTAATCCAGCACTCCTCTTGGGACATTGTCAAACAAAAGAAAGGTAAGGATAATAGCAAACCCGATCTTGGTTCTGTTTGGCACAGCTCTGTTTCCAATGAAAGGAGCTACAAATATAAAGCTTGCAATACGGACAAAGATCAGGAGAAAAGTCTCCAGTTCTCCATAGGTAAATGTATACTCCAGCATAGAGTGTCCCCTACTTTATATATAGTGTAAAATCATGCCACAAAAGAGTTATATAATCTGTGATCTTGGTGATCATCCAGTTGCCCAGGATCATAAGTGTCAAAAATACACTGATGATCTTTGGCACAAATGTCAGCGTCTGCTCATGGATAGATGTTACAGTCTGAAAAATAGACACAATAAGGCCTACAGCAAGTGACACCAAAAGGAGCGGCGCCGAAACTGTAATGACCATGTATAACGCTTCCGACATTATCATAGTTACTGTATCCGCGTTCATAGGCTATACCTCCTATCAGTAAAAAGTTCTGACCAGATTGCCCAGAATCAGGCTCCAACCGTCAGCCAGGACAAACAACAATATCTTAAATGGCAAAGAAATGGTGGTAGGCGGCAGCATCATCATACCCATACTCATAAGTACCGACGCTACAACCATATCTATTATTATGAACGGTATATAGATAAGGAAACCGATAATAAACGCTGTTCTAAGCTCACTTACAATAAAGCTTGGCACCAGTACAGAATTAGGAATAGAACTGAGCTCTCCATCCCACTCCATACCGTCTATATCCATAAATAGCCTTACATCCTTGGTCTGTGTCTGAGCATACATAAACTCTCTTATAGGATCCATGGCTCTATCCAGAAATTCTTCCTGATCTATCTGTCCCTGATCAAAAGGAACAATGGCATTGTCATAAATAGTTGTTATTGTCGGCTGCATGATAAAAAAGGTCAAAAACAATGCCAATCCCAGAAGCACCTGGTTTGGTGGAGATGTCTGCGTACCAATAGCAGTTCTTGTAAAATGGAGCACAATGATTATCCTTGTAAAAGAAGTCATCATTACAAGGATCGTTGGTGCCAAAGATATGAGTGTCAGAGTTATAAGGATCCTCAGAGCACCATTAATAGTACCGTTACCATTGTCGTAGGTAACAGTAACTGTATTGGCAATATTTAATTCTTTTAATTCTTCGGGATTATCAGAAGTGCCGGGACCGGTAATATTGGTTCTCTCATTGTCCTGTCCTACTTGTGCATCAGTATTGTCCACCGTAGGATCAGTTGGAGTTGTATCATCAACGAAAGTCGCCTCATTATATGTAGCACTTGCTGCAATAGGAACAGCCATGAACAGAAATGTGATCATGGCAACAGAAAGAAGAGCCATAGATATGACTCTTTTCCATAATTTCTTTAATTTAAGTTCTCTCTCCCTCATATCATCCATACTTCTGACCTCTGCATTTCTTTACTGCTTTTGTATTTTCAGAAGCTCAAGGACATCTTTAAAACTCTTAGTCTCACCTGCTATAGATTCTTTTGTCTGAATCTCTTCTTCCGGAACGTCAGCCAGCTTGGTAACAGTATCCTTGCAAACGGCATAAGCTACATATCGTTCACCTATACGCACAAGCTGGATATACTTGGTTGAAGAAATTCTTGCAGTTTCAATAACCTCAATATTTGTACCTTTTTCCTGAACTTTTTGATATTTGGCAATCCACATACTTACAAAGCCGGTTAGTACAAGCACTGCAATAAACAAGATCAAAACAGTAATGAACTGAGCTATGCTATTAGTTGTCATTTATCCTATTACCTTCTTAACTGCCTCTAAAACTCTGTCTGCCTGGAAAGGTTTAACAATAAAATCTTTTGCACCTGCCTGAATAGCTTCAATTACCATTGCCTGCTGCCCCATGGCACTGCACATGATCACATTGGCATTAGGATCTGCCGCTTTGATATCCTTCAAAGCCTGAATACCATCTTTTTCAGGCATTGTAATATCCATAAGCACAAGATCAGGTTTTAACTCTTTATACTTTTCAACTGCAATGGCGCCATTTTCTGCTTCGCCCGCGATATTGTATCCGTTCTTGGATAAAATATCCTTGATCATCATACGCATGAATGCAGCGTCATCACTTACCAGAACACTTTTTGCCATCTTACTGCCCCTCTCTATAAAATGTGTAGAAGATCACTATGAATCTATTGAACAATTTCAGTTACACGTACACCAAAACTTTCTTCAATTACTACTACTTCCCCTTTGGCAACAAACTTGCCATTTACAAGTACATCTACAGGCTCACCGGCAACCTTATCAAGCTCTATGATAGTACCAGGAGCAAAATCCAGGATGTCCGCGATAGGCTTGGCTGTTCGTCCAAGTTCTACTGTAACTTCCAATGGAACATCTTTGATAATACCAATATTCTCGCCAGTTGAAAGAATAGGTGAATCTCCGGCAAAATTTTGGAACTGCGCCGGTGATATGTTCATATTCATCATCGGCTGCACCGGCATCATCATAGGCTGGCCCATCATTGGTTGTCCCATCATTGGCTGGCCCATCATCGGCTGCTGCCCCATCATTGGCTGCTGACCCATCATCTGCTGGCCTGACATATCCGGAGCCGGTGCTGCCTGAGCCGGTGCTGCATCCGGAGGTGGAGCTATTGCTGCAGCGCCTTGTGCTGCAGTAGGTTCAGAATTGCCCTTAGTACTTGTGCTGAATGTATCATACAGACTCTTGGCAAAATCTATAGGATATAGCTGCATCAGTGATGAATCTACAAGATCTGAGATCTGCATCTTGAAGGAAATCTTACAGAATGTACCTGCAAGGAATTCAGCAATATCTCTAGGATCATCATCGATCATCTCAAGTACAGTTGCCTTTGGCGGCGAGATATCAACCTTTTCACCGATCATTGTAGAGATAGATGTTGCAGCAGCGCCCATCATCTGGTTCATAGCTTCAGAAATAGCTGACAGTTGCAGTTCTCCTATCTCACCTTCAACATTGGTACCATCTCCGCCCATCATAAGGTCAGTGATGATCAAAACGTCTCTTTCTTTAAGGATAAGGATATTGGAACCATCGATACCTACTGTGTACTTGATCTGAACAAATACACAAGGTTTTTCATAACTGTCAATAACACCATGCCAGTTTGAAAGTTCTACTACAGGCGTAGTGATATTAACCTTTTGATTTACCAGCGAATACAGTGTTGTTGCAGATGAACCCATACTGATGTTGGCAATTTCACCAACGGCGTCTCTTTCAACTTCAGAAAGAAGAGACTCATCAATCGTATCATCACCTGCTCCACCCGCTGGCGCAGCAGCATCTGCAGGAGCAGCAGCATCGCCTCCGCCTGCATCTTCAGCCGGCGTGCCAGAAGTATCCATACCTGCTAGTAAAGCATTAATTTCGTCCTGGGATAACATTCCATCCATGCTTTTACTGTTCCTCCTCTCTGTGTATTGACGTTATTCGGACAGCATATTTGTCCTTTTGAGTACCCGGCAATGCAGTAAATTTATATATATCGCCGACATATATCTGCATGTCGTTATTTACCCTGTTATCAAGTCTTATAATGTCTCCAGTCTGTAAATGTACGAAATCATTTACTGATACATTACATTTACCAAGCACTGCTTTGACCGGAACAGATACGTGTCTTACAAGTGTTTCAAGATGCTCCTCATAGGTCTCATCATTATGCTTCTGCATAGTTGAAAACCAATACTTGGTATTGAGCTTGTCCATGATACTTTCCAAAGTAAAGTATGGAAGACACATGTTCATAAGACCTTCCGTATCACCTATCTTGATATTAAGTGTGACGATAGCGATCATATCTGTAGGTGAAATAACCTGTGCAAACTGTGGGTTGGTCTCGATCCTCTCCATTACAGGATTGATATCAAGAACGTTTTGCCACGGTTCTACCATAAGCTGCATGCATATGGTCACAAGTTTTTCTATCAGAGGCATCTCTATATCTGTAAAAGGTCTTGGCTTTTCAAGAGTGCCACCTTCTCCGCCAAGCATACGATCAATGAATGCATAACCTATGTTGGCCTGGAGTTCTAGTATTATATTGCCCTGCAATGGCAAAAAGTTAATGATGCCCAGGATTACAGGGTTTGACAGAGCGTTACTAAATTCTGAATATGTAACTGTCTCCGAGTTCGCCACTGATATATTTACATTTTTTCTAAGATAAAGAGGAAGCGTTGTTGATAACAGTCTTCCATAATGTTCATAGATAATCTCAAGAGTACGCAGATGTTCTTTTGAGAACTTAGCCGGACGTTTGAAGTCATAATCTCTGACTTTTTTCTCATCCGCATTGGACATCTGGTCTACATCAAGCTCACCGGTACTTAAGGCAGCCAGCAGATTATCAATCTCATTTTGTGACAGTACTTCGCTCACCTTAAAACCACCTCGCTTGTTACTGTATTTTTTCCTGTATTATTAACGATTCATTCTAATCCATTACATATGTTGATAGGCCCAGCTTGTATCTGATCACACCTGTTTAAGCGATGATATAAGACATATCAACTGCATAGATAAAGTTTGATCCATACATATCCTGAAGTGCTTCAAGGATTTCTTCCTTGATAGCGTTGATATCTGCTTCGATCTCCTCTTTTGTATGAGCTGCAATTATAGTCTGTATCTTGGTAGACATAAGGCTCTCCATGCCAGTCATGCTCTCGCTGTATTTAGCATAACCATCATTAGAAGTATCCATAGATAAAACTACGATTGTCTGCGCCATATAATGCTGAACGCCATCTTCTCCCAGTTTCAAAGATATTGTCATATCTCCTTCACTTGGAATTGTCATTGTAGCTATATTCTCAGCAGCTACATTTCCTGTAGCAGAATTGGAAAAGCCTTGTCCATTTGTACCACCATTGGCTTCCAGCTGAAGTGCTGATGCAATATCAGAGATGATCTGTTTGGTCTGATTATTAGTAGTCATTACGCTAAGCAGCATAAATCCTGTCATCGCAAGGTTGACTACAACCAGTGCCAAAATGAGAATAGACAACAAATTCTTTTTCATTACAGGTACCCTCCTGTTACTAATAGTTTGAGCTGAGCGGATTATATATCCTGATCTCTACTCTACGGTTCTTAGCACGTCCCTCAGGGGTAGAATTGTCAGCAACCGGACTATATTCGCCGCGTCCTGAATGTTTGATGTTGGCAGGATCAAGAGTTGTATTTTCAGTCAGATAATAGAAAACAGCAAGTGCTCTTGCGTCACTGAGTTCATCGTTATTGGCATATTTTCTGCCCTTGGACATTGGAACATTGTCTGTATGACCTTCTATCTCGATCGTTCCACCAGCATACCTTTCAAGTATGGCACCTACCTTGTCCAGTATCGGATATGCTTCGGTTCTGATATCTGCAAAGCCTGAGTCAAACAAGATTGCACCTTGTATGGTCAATTGGACATACTGACTTGTAAAATTAAGCTCAACGTCGCTCTCAATTTCAGCTTCGTTAAGTGCCTGAGCAACTGCTTCGGCAAGTTTTTCAGATTCCTCCATCTGATCTTCTTCAAGGGCTTCTTTCAGCTCTTCCGCAGAAGCTTCTGCCAGAGTTCCCTCTTCAGTATTTTCAGAATCTACTTCACCTATAGTTCCTTCACTGGTATAGGTGGTTTCTGAATCTCCTTCACCTCCAGTAGATTCAGCATCTTTACTTCCAGTTGTCGAAGTTACTTCAGTAGTCGTGGATCCATTTTGAGATACACCCATGGAAGTAACATATGAAGACAACTGACTAAGTTGTGATATACCGTCACCAATAAGTGCTCCTTCACCGATAGACATTTCTCCGCCTTTGAAAATACCAAAGGCTGAACTGAATGAAGCTGCAATCTCATCAAATTTAGCTGCGTCTACGCTGGACATCGCATAAAGCAAAACGAAGAAACACAGCAGCAGGTTCATCAGATCACCGAAAGTCGCCATCCATGCAGGACTCCCTTTGGGTGGCGGTGGTTCTTTTTTAGCCATACGCCTTATTCACCTCCACCGGATCCATCGCCGTTAGCTGCTTCATATGCTGCTCTGTCTGCAGGAGCCATGAACGCCTTAAGCTTCTCCTCTGTTACACGAGGGTTTTCACCTGCCTGTATAGACAGTAGTCCCTCAATCATCAGTGACTTATATGCATACTCCGCTGCATTCTGGCCTTTTAGTTTGGAGTTACATGGAGTACATACCCAGTTAGCAAGTAGTGAACCATAGAATGTTGTAATAAGAGCAGTCGCCATAGATGGTCCAAGAGATGCAGAGTCAGACAGGTTCTGAAGCATGTTTACAAGACCGATAAGTGTACCGATCATGCCCCACGCAGGACCCATGGCACCAAGAGTCTCCCAAAAGGCTGCGGTAGACATATGTCTGTCGTTCATCGCATCTATTTCTGCCTGCATGATACCTTTAACAAGTTCAGGTTCAGTACCATCGACTATGAGAAGAAGACCTTTTTGCAAAAGGGGCTCTTCTATTCCGTGAGCAGCCTCTTCAAGTGCAAGAAGACCTTCCTTACGTGCAGTATTAGACAGATCCACTATCTGTTTGATAAGTGTACCCGTGTCCAAAGGTGGGAGTTTTAAGATCAATCCGAATGATTTCAATCCGCTAATGAATTCAGGCATCGTAACCGTAGCCATCGTAGCCATGAATGCACCACCGAATGTAACCAAAAGTGACGGAACGTCGATGAAGTTACCGATGGTCTGAATACCACCAGATGTCGCAATACCGATAAGCATTACGACGAGGCCCATTACTAATCCAACTAATGACGCTATATCCACGTTGTTTTCCCCTCATAAAAAATCAATTTGTTATAGCTACTATATTTTGGAAATTATGCCAGCCAAAATATTAATGTCATTTTATGTATTTATGTAATTGTTTCTAGAAGTTTTGATTTTTGCAAGCGTTATTGCGTTAATTACTGATTACTATTTGTATTTCTTACTTGGATAATTTTTCTTATATCTTGGTCTTGATATAAATATTCGCAATTTCATTAATTTATTAATTATTTGCAAAAATATCTCTTTTAAATGATTTTACTAGATTTTGTATATCTTGTCTACTTTCTTTTACAATGAACTTCCTTCCGGTAGTCAATGAAATCACAGTATCCGGCGTTTCTTCAACAACTTCTATGTGATCAGGATTAATCAAAATCTTGTGGCTATCCATCTTTGTTACCTCTATCATGATTTCGTTTTTCCTTCCAGCTTGATTTCATTCGAAATTTTATTTCATTTTTGTTCTTATATGTTCAATTTTAACACCTTATCCACTATTTGTCTGCGTTTTAATGTTCAAAAATGTGTCTGAGTGAAATTAATTTTCGGATAGTAGTCGGTATTCCGATAATTAATTTCACTTTTATTTTCTCACTTGACATTTTTCCCGATATACTATAAATTGATTTTTGCTTTTCGGAAGGGATGCCGTAAGCAAGATTACTCAGTTATAAGTCATATTGATCTAAAATATATCATTAACATTCATACTTGTTATTCGAAATATTTTTCCAATCATGTTTTATTTTTTGCATATTGCACTCCTAGAAATATAAGATTAATTTTGTGACTCACCGTTCTTTTTTGCTAAAGAACAAAAACTAATGGCTTATAGCTGAGTAAAAAAATGCAGACCACATAAAATATAGGTAAAGGGTTACAGAATTCTGAAGAAAGGACATGTTATGAATTATAGCGAAGCTAAAGAATATATAAAAATACTGCGGTCAAAGACCGAAAGATCGCTTGAAAGTGCTCCTCCAGGCAAGTTACGCTTGTCGAAGGTAAAGAATTATCCCAGCTTTTATTATGTTTGGGATGCCAAGTATGGTTCATCAGGTAAATATTTATCCAAGAAAAAGCCTTCTTTGATAAAAAAATTAGCTCAGAAAGAATACAATTTATTATTCATGAAAGCTTTAGATAAAGCTGACTCCAAAGTAGATTCCCTGAAACTAAAATATAATTTATCTGACATCGAATACTCTTCAATCATCTACGGTCTTCAAAATGTCTACTTGCAATTGAATCCTTCAAAACGAGGCTACGTACATCCTTTTGTTGAAACAGATTCACAATATACTGATAGATGGCTAAGTCAAGAATACGATTCTCATACACTCTATG